>Ga0315331_10002606_pt1 | contig 13634 bp, 7 predicted proteins | sample M160m34915metaG_FD_203456 | JGI IMG/M metagenome (GOLD analysis project Ga0315331, IMG submission 203456) | Ammonia-oxidizing marine archaeal communities from Monterey Bay, California, United States - M1 60m 34915 | ecosystem: Environmental > Aquatic > Marine > Intertidal zone | place: USA...
TATTTGCAAGGTGGCGTCAGTCAACTTGAATCATGGGATCCCAAGCCTGGCACTAAATATGGGGGGCCATTCCAGGCGATTCCGACTTCCGTGCCGGGAATGCATATCTCTGAACTGCTGCCTCACACGGCCAAGCGAATGCACATGTTATCGATTGTGCGAAGCATCAACTCCAAAATCGGTGATCACAGCCAAGGCATGCTGTTCATGGAGAAAGGGCGACGGGCAGGCGAGTATCCGTACGTGGGGTCGGTCGCGTCACGGTATCTGGCACCGGCCGATGGTGAGTTGCCGGGTTACATTCACATCAGTAAGCGCGGCATCAACGATTCGACGGCTGCTTTTTTGGGAGCACGGCATGCTCAATTGAAACTCAATGGTAACAAGCCACCCGCCAATATGGCTGTCCCATCGTCGATTGACGCAACAGCAGATGAGGCACGCGAGCAAATGCGGCTTCGCTTCAACCAACGTTTTTCCAGGCAGCGATCACCGGCACTCACCGACGTTTACAACAGTTCCTTCGAACAAGCCGCCAAGCTGATGAAACGAAAGGCCATGTTTGAAGGGAAAGCTCAGGAGAAGGATCTCGATCGCTACGGTCGGCACGATTTTGGGCAGCATTGCCTGTTGGCTCGTAACCTGCTCGAAAATGGGGCAACCTGTGTCAAGGTGACACATCATGGGTACGACACTCATGCTGAGAATTTCAACTTCCATCTCGAACAGCTCGGTGAATTCGACCTGACGTTCTCGACTCTGTTGGATGACATCCACGATCGTGGCATGCTGGACAGCACTCTGGTGATGGTCTATTCCGAAATGGGACGCACCCCCAAGATCAATTCAAAGTATGGTCGTGACCATTGGGGAACTGCCTGGTCGATGGCGTTGGGCGGCTGCGGCATTCAACCGGGAGGCATTGTGGGAAAGACAAATGCAGACGGGACCAAAGTCGCTGAGCGCGAGGTTGATGCAGGCCACTTGTTCCATACCTATCTATCTGCGGTTGGTCTTGATACCTACGCGGACCATGACTTGTCGGGCCGCTCGATTCCAATCGGTGACCCAGCTGCCGAGCCGATTGAGGAGTTGTTGTCATGAATTCCGGTAATGCTATCGATCCCACTCAAACTCACGAAACCTCTGAGCTGAAGCATCAGAATCCGCTGACGACGTTGCGTGTGGATCCAACAGGTCGCTACGTCGCTGCGGGCGCACAGGATCTGGACGTCCAGCTTTGGAACTTGGAGGACGGGAATCATTTTTCTTTGGCAGGGCACAAGAGCTGGGTGAGGTCGATCGACTTCTCGGCAGACGGGAAGCTGATGTATACCGCTTGTTGGGGCGGTACGATCAAAATCTGGGACCTGTCGCATGAGATCCCGGGGATGAAACGGAGTTTTCAGGCTCATCAAGGTGCCGCACGTTGGGTTCGGCTCAGCCCTGACGGGAAACGCATCGTCACGGGTGGCAATGATTTGATGGTAAAGCTGTGGAATGCTGAGAACGGCGATTTGGAGCAACAGTTCTCGGGACACGATCGGCATGTTTACGGAGTAGATTTTCATCCTGACGGCCAGCATTTGGTTTCACAGGATTTGATGGGCAATGTGGTTGTGTGGGATCTCAAGACGAATCAGAAACAGCGAACGATCGATGCCAGTGTGATGACGGGTTACGACAAAAAGTTCGCCGCGGACATGGGCGGGGCCAGAGACATGCAATTCAGTTCGGATGGGGCTCTCTGGGCCAGCGCGGGAATCACCAAGGTGGTCAATTCGTTCGCGGGAATCCAGGATCCGATCATCGTCGTCTTTGATTGGAAGACAGGAGAGACAAAAAAACAGCTTCGGGCTGCAGACAAATTCAAAGGCGTTGCATGGGGCGTGCGATTCCATCCAGAGGGATTTACGATTGGTGCGGGTGCTGAAAAAAGTGGCAAAGGGGAAATCTGGTTTTATAATGACGAGCAAGACACCGCGTTTCATACAATTGCAACGAAAAGCGCTGCCCGAGCTGTCGATCTTGTTGGCAATGACCGTTTGGCTGTGGCGCACGCGGATGGCGCAGTTCGCCTATATCAGATGACTGCGAAAGATAACGAACCGGACGAGAAACAAGGCGCGGCAGTCCCGCCGACGTCGTAATGGCGAGGACCTCGCTACGCTGGTGACATTTTGGCGTGGTCTAACGGACGCACGCTCTTGCGTACGTGACTCTTGGGCACGTGGCTCTTGCGCACATGATTGGCCGATGTTGCGTCAAGGATTGGCACGCGATGAAGTTTCTGCGGATCCATTGTGATCGCAGTGTCGCAACCTTGGTCTCGGGAGGTTGCGATGCTCAAACCGCAATGCCCGATCAAACGAGAGCGCATTTCGGTGCTTTGAACCAATCCGTAGCTTAGGAAATCATCTGTTTTCGATTGGGATGGTTGATTGCGGGCGGCCCAAGTCGAGCGCAGTGTCTCAACCCATTATCGCAACTGGGTTGTCAGCGGCCTTGAAATTGCAAAGGCTTTCTTCAAGACGTGCCTGCTTTGATTCTGTTTGATTTAACGGTAGTTCTTTTGACAGGTAACCTGAGCATGGCTGGCTTTGAATGCCAAGGTGGGTGCTCTGTTCCCATTCCAGTGGTTAGAAAAAAATTAATTCCTCGTCCATGAGATGCGTTGATTCCGGAATCGCAAATGGCGAGCGATCGTGCAATCGAGGTTTTTGCGCCTGACTGTTCGTTGGTTGTCGCTATGCAGGATGTAAGTCACATCATGCAAACTCTTTTCCACGGAGAATCAAATGAAAACTTTATTGCAAGTTGTTGCTCTCGCCGCTTGCGTCGGTGTTTTCCAGGCGTCCAATGTTTCTGCCGAGCGTCCCATGGGTACCTCGAATGATGGCAAGGGCGTTGGCACTTCCATTGGTTATAGCGGAGTCGATTTGGACGACGCTGCGTTAATCAGCCTTGGAAGTGATGGATACGATTGTCAAGGTCAGGGTCATTTTCGGCGAGCGATGGCCTATGTCCTACTGCTAGAACTTGGGTTGACCGAGTACGAGGCAATGGTGCTCATCATGACCGAAGGTCAACGTGGTGCGAACGGGCAAGAACGGCCTGTCAGTGAGACAGAACCAAAACCGACGAAAGTCGGGCCACTTTACGATGGACCTCACATGATTACCTGTGATGGCGTTAAGTGAATGAGCCGGCGGTTACCGCACCCATTTCTGGTTGCGAGTCGTGTACGACTTTTGCAGTTCTGCCCAGCGCCGTGGGTTTCGGCGTTGGGCATTTCTGTATGCCAGGCATTTCTGTATTCCGGGCCTTACTGGTGAACTCGTTTCGGTTTGGGTATCTCGAAAGGGAGTTCTAGCATTCCGCACACATGCGAAGCAAACGGGTCACCGCTGTAGCTAATAACGACTGAAGAAATCCCAGACGAGGTCAACTGAATGGACTCCCAGCTCTTTTTTACCAGGTACACGATGCCCCCAATCTTTGACTTCGTAAAGCCATACCTCGCTACCATTGACACCACCGCTGTAGCGATAGCCTGTGGTTTGCGGGGACACTTTAACGATCTCTTCAGTACTTGTTCGATCTAATTTTTTGAAAAATTCAATGATCGTTTTTTGGTCTGGTGCTCCACCCCATCCCCCTGCAGGCGACATGCGGCCGTCAACGGGGACGATTTTATCGGACAACCCGGAGATCTGAAGAATCGGAACTGGTTTCATCTTTTCACGTTTGCGCCAGGTTTCGCCACTCACCGTTCCAATGATTGATGCCGCTGCTCGAAATTGATCAGGGTGCTCACTTACCATCGTGTAGCTCATGAAGCCGCCGTTGGAGACGCCGCTGACGAAGGTGCGTTTCGGGTCGAGGGCGTGCTTCTTTTGTAACGATTCAACAAGCGCTTTTAAAAAGCCAATGTCATCAACTTTACTGAGCTTCAATCTTGCATTCCAATGGGGAATCTCTTCCCGATCAGGTAGTCCTTGCGGGTACACGACCGCGAATTTCTTCTCGTCAGCAACTCGAGTCATCCCCATTTCTGCATAATCACGCGCGTCACCATGATAACCATGAAGGAAAACAACCAGCGGCGCTTGCTTCGGTAAGTCTCTTGGCAGATGGAGCAGGTACTCTCGGTCAGTTCCATTATGATTAAAGACCTGAAAACCACGCTTGTTTTCCTGTTTTGGGATCGTTTCCTGTGCGAGCAAGCCGAGGCTCACGGATCCAATGACCAAACCAAACAAAAAACTAAATCGCGTTCGATAAAACAAAATCACACTCCAAATTTGTGTTCAAAGATGCCTGCGTTAGAAAATGATGAGGGACCAATTTGTTCGGACGCTAACACGATGTCGCGACTCAGAGTCCAACAATCGCCGGACAGGATTGACTTGAGCAAGAGAAATAGGTTGCACGAGTCATCGTCAATGCAACCTTAAGATTCCTTGCCGGTTGCACATCAGCTCACCCCAAAGCAAATCTGAAAGTGCCAGGAAGGACTTTCAGCCTCGAGTTTAACAGAAGAGTGCTGCGGAGCAGATAGGCACACAAAATCCAGTTGATCTGGCAGCCTTGAAGCGGAACTCGGAATTGGTCTCCCTTAAAGAATTGCACCATTGTGTGTGTGGGAATCTTGATTGGTATAACACTCGGAAAAGACTTTCAGAATGCCTCAGAGACGTCACACAGTGGATCAGATTGTTGCCAAGCTGCGTAAAGCCGATGTTGAACTCGGTAAGGGGAAAAAGGTGCCCGGAATTTGCAAGTTGCTAAAAGTCTTTACTCGGAGTTTCTGAACAGACCTGTTATCGCTGGCGGCAGAAGTGTGGTGGCATGAAACCAGAGATGGCGAAGCAAGTGAAGAAATAGGAGAATTAGAACGCACGGCTGAAGAAGATGGTTGCCGAGCAGGCTGTCGATATGGAGATTATCAAGGTGGTCGCCAAGGAAAACAGGTAAGCCCTGAACGTCGTCGACGCACGGGATCTACCGTGCGTATCCGTTTGGGGCGAGAATGTACCTTTAAACGTCGTTCCTGTCGCCTTCTGGGGCAAACACGCAACGCCCAGCGATATCAGTCGTGTCGGGTGGACCATGAACCGTGTCTACTGCGCGAGATGCGTGTACTGGCTCGTTGCTGTTATCAATGTGCTGTCAGAGAGAGCTCGGGAAATTCATCACGAAGGATTGCATAGGACGAGCGTTTCTTAAAGGCGGCCAGTAAAAGCTGACCTCGGAAATATGTGGCAAAGCGCCGTCAATCGCGAGGAAACAACCAAGGAAAAAAGGTTATATGCGTGAGATTTGCGGCGCGAAACTGAAGGCGAAAAACAGGTCACGGCATGAGGGGCGGTGTTTTGGCAAATGAAAGAAAGGTCCGCGACCTTGGGCGAACGAGATGCCGGAGGACGGGGGTAAACCCAACGTGCCCCCAGTAATACCTCTCCAATTCAAAATGACAGCGTCGCATTGTGGCTCACATGACTACGCTCGTGTCCGTTGTCGCTTCTTGTTGGACTCAGTGACCATGAAATTGAGGATTTTATCAACGCGGCTCATGGACGCCGCTCTGAAGGTGATCTGTTCAATGAAGTTCAACTTTTGGGGCATAACGAGAAAAAAATGGCGAGGCGTTGAGCGATGGTAAGGCCCTTTGAATCCTCTGGCGGAATGGAATTCAGTTGGTCGTGTTCCGGTGTTTCAAGATCTGTATGTTGTGCTGCGGGCGTATGATTCGATTGTTGTGCTTGATCAGTTGTTTACGGGAACGAATGCGGTGAACATTCAATCACTTTTCTCGGATCGAAAAAAGAGAATTGTTTGCCTCGTTCTGGATGTGACTACTTTGGGATGCATGGCAGCAACCTGCCTCTTACTGTGGTGGACGCTGGTCGGGTTTGAGCCGAGTCGCCACAAGGTACGATCAAATATCGATTTGACGAATGGCATCATGTTACCCATGGTTGAGATCGCTGGTGTTGGCCTAGGGTACATTGCTCTCCGCGGAAGCTCTTTGTTGTTGGCGGTGTTTTCCATCTTTGGGCGATCGCTGCGAAGCATCATCGGGTGGTTTTGTGTTGCCACGTTTCTCCTGGATGTTCCGATCTTTCTCGTCCCCCAGGGGATGGTTTTTCAGTATCTGTATTTGCATTACGCGTGAGTGCAATACGGCAGTCCGCTAGATTTGTTGCAGGAATATTGTCTGATGGAATGTGCGTGGCAATATGCTATTTACCGCTCAAACTCATGCTGTGGAGTAAAGCTTCAAGCATGTTCGATGATACATCAGTGAAACAGCCGCTCTGACGCACCACGCATGCGACATCGGTCGGTCACAGAATGCGAACGGTCATATTTCGAGTCTCTAGACCAAGAACCGGTCGATTGCTCCGGTCTGCTCCAGGCGATTTCGTTGCATTGTCAGGTCCAGATCGCCGTAGTGTTCGACCGGGTTGCCGTAAGCGTTGAGCAGGGTTGTGTACCAGTTGCTGAGCGTCTTGTGCCCTTTGGTGCCATGGAACGGCAATCGGATGTAGCGACCGGCTAGGTCCAGTTTCGAATTCTTGCCGGTCATGATGACCATCGGTGCTTCGGTGTCGGGGCCATGGTGGCCTGAGCCAGTTTCGGGCATGTAGATAATGGTCGTATTATCGAACATCGTGCCATTGCCCTCGGGAATAGCCTTGAGTTGGCTGACGAGCGTTTTGACTTGTTTCATGTGATGGGACTTGATGGCATTTCGCATGTTTGCAGCACCGGAAATCTGCCCACCATGGCCGATCTGGTGAATACTCGTCTTTTGGTTGTTCTCGGGCAGTGAGGTGATGTCGGTGCCCAAGTCGTCAATGGTGTAGGTGACAACATTGGTAAGGCCGGAGGCCATCGCTCCGACAATGATGTCAGTAAAGGCAACCTGTTTCTGTGGAAGCGTTGCATCTTCGCCACCCCCTTCGTGGATTGGGTCAATCTCTGGCAGATGCTGTTTGACCTTGTCGCCAAGTGAATCGACTTTCGTGTTGCGGTCACGGATCGATTGCAAGGAGGCAACCTGGTCGCTGATCTTCAGACGCTCGTCACCATCGAGTCCCTTGAGGCGACGGTTTTCCTGCTCGTGCAGGTAGTCAAACAGAGCGATGTCAGATGCAACCTCTTCGGTGTTGGTGACGGATTTGAACAATTCCTGATAGGCGGTCATGGGGTCGGCGTAGCAATAATTGCGCTGCTTGGCTGCGGGAGCCGAATAGCCAGAGACGATGCCGGTGCGGTGATCGCGCCCATGCGGCACAGCCAGCGACATTTCGACGTGACCAAAGGGTGAAGGGAAAAGTTTGGCCAGTTCAAAGTCGACAGTCGCCCGCTTGATGTTGCTGAGAATGTCACGACCTGCTTTGTACGCACCCATGCAACCTGAGTACGAGTAGTGGCCGCCGCCGCTAACTGACATTGAGATCCCGTGCAGGATGCTCATGTTATCTTTGTATTCGTCGAGGGTACTCAGCCATTCGGGCAATTCATGTTTGGCGAGATCAACGTCAAAGGCTTGCTTTTCCTCGTGCTTCTTCAATTCGTCTGACGAGAAAGAGGGCAGGCCAAACTGTTGGGTGAGGTTGCCGTTGGATTTACGGATGAAGATGAATCGGTGCGGTTGATCACTCGCTGCACTGGCGGGTGCGGCCATGAGGTGATTGAACGAGGGGGTGAAAGCGAGGCTTGCACCGCCCAGGGCAGTTGTCTTCAGAAGTTGTCGTCGGCTGATCGACATCGTTTATTCCTTGGAGTTGCTTTTTCGGTAGACAAAAGAGTCGGATGTGAGCAGCGACACGATTAACTCGTCGAAGCTACCGTTGCTATCGACGTAGGCTTTCTCTGCATCCATCAAAGTTCCCGAGTCCGAGATTGTTTCGTTGCGGCCCAGGAAATAGCGAAAGGCATGCCTAATGATTGATTGACGTACTTTGTCTGAGGCGGCGAGGCGGTTGATCAGGTCGAACGCATCCTCCACATTGCCATCGAGTGTTGCGTCACCGGTACCCTCTAAAACACCTCTCGGATCCACCGGAAGGGTTTTGTAAGTGGCAAGCGATGCGCCAAATTCATTGGTTTCGCCCCGTTTTGCTTCCGTGATCACATTGTCGGGATGCTCGAGGTTTTCTTCAGTTCGGAAACGACCGAAGTCATCATAGCTTTCAAACGGAAATCCGAGCGGATCCATGTTTTGGTGGCAACGCCAGCAGTAAGCCTCCCCCGTGCGTTTTTCCATTCGTTGGCGCAGTGTCTTGTGCTGATCAGGTGGGATGACTGCGTCTACCGTGATCGGGACGTCCGGGATGGTGCCTGCCAACAATTTCTCACGGATCCATTTGCCGCGGTGAATCGGGTCTGTTTCGAGGTTTTGAGAGTGAGCGATCAGCCAGGCAGGGTGAGTGAGCAGCCCCTTGCGGTGGGAGATGGGGGCGGGTTGATGTACCGGGTAGTCCCACGTTTTCCAATTGAGGTTCCAATACGTGGTGACCTGTTCTCCGCGCATCTGCTGACCGGTTCGGCCAAGTACATTACCACCGTGCCAAAAACCCATTGCCATTTTCATGTAAGGCATTCCGTTGCTTTGGCCATCGTTGAAATGGAGTTCCAAAGCGGGCATCAGTCTTTTGAGCGTCGTGAGCAGAGATTTGTTGTCACCACCGCGTGTCTTGCGAAATTCCCAGATCGTCATCAGGAATTCTTTGTGGGGCTCGAGATCATCTGGCGTCCAGTTCTGCCAGTCGAGGTTGCTGAAGTATTCGAAGACCTGTTTCAGTTGACCAGCGCCATCGGCCATCGTCTTATTGTCGCCGGAGTGATAGATAAAGAATTTGTTGGTGGTGAGTAGTTCCGCAAACACATTTACGTCGTTTTCTAGGATATGCTCGACCAGCATGTCTGCTTCGTCGATCAGGCGACTGACCGCTTGCTCATGGCGTCCTGCTCCGAAGCGTGAGTCATCTTTGAAGACTTCCTGTGCCTTGGGGTATCCAAAGAACTCCCGGATGAATCGCAATTTTCGGATGGGTTGATTTGTGGTACTGGCGTTCAGATTCGTTGCTTGGACATTTTCATCAATGATGTACCACTGGTCGCGGCGTTCCAGCATGCGACGCACTTCACGTTCATAATCTGCACGTGAGTTCAGTTGGCCGTTTTTTGCGGCTCTGGTCAATTCTTCGTCGGGGCTGGCGTCGGTCAGGGCGTAGGCGAGTGCGTAGCTGGCGTCGCGTGGCGGCATCATTCGTCTACCATGTTCATCTGCCTTTCCCTGTCCAAACTCGCTGCGATAGGCAAATTCCGTGCTCAGTAAAAGCGATTCGATCAGTTTTCCGACTGCTTTCTGGCGATCCAACTTGGCTGCATGCAACTTGAACTGCAATTTGTTCTCAGCCACCTCAGCGTCTGTCGGCTGGCGTTCATGAATGTGTAAATACAATTCGTTGATTAGGTCCGCGATTAATGCATCAGCCGTTCCAGCAGAAGAATTTTGCGAAGCGCTGAATGACGTTTTCCAATCGTTGAGGCACTTGTTGATGATTTGCTGATGAGTATCGCCAAGCAAGCGATGTTTCTTGATGGTTTGAGTGAGGGTAACCATCTCGTTGTCATTGAGTGGCACGTACTTTGGCTGACTGAAGTTGAGTTTTTGAATGTGACTGTAAAGTCGATTCATGTCCCATTTGTCGTAAAACAGCTTCATGGTGACGATGCGGTTTTGAATTCGATAATCAGTAACGCCCTCGCGACACCAGTCTTTTTCACATTGAGAGATGATGTTGTCGAATTCATTACGATTGGCATCGCTGTAGGGGTACCACACTGGATTCCCTTTACGATCGGACTGACTTTGGGCCGTTACCTCCTCGACCGCATAAGGCGTTGTTTTATACGTTGCAATGCCTTGCAGGATGGCCTGCGTGTCGTCTCTGTTAAAGCGGTCAAGGAATTCAAGGTTGTCGTGGCGTTTTTGAATTCCATTGGTCGAGTGTTTTGGAGGCCCTGGGTAGGGAATTTGCTTTTGAATCAGTTTAGGCAACAGGGGTTCGTGCTGAGCCCCGTATATGTCTTTCAGCAGCTTTTCCATGAACGGATAAGTGCGTAGGAATTCTTCACGTGAGCGTAGTGTCTCACGGTGATCAAATTCGCTCTTCATCAGTTTGTGCATGGCCGGATAGTTGGCCTTCATCGTCTCTTCGGAAGACATGTGTCCGGCGACGCGTTTGGCGTTGCCCACCATGGTAAGCAGGTGGCCTGTATTGAGTCGTTTGTGAACGCTGTATCGAACCCCTACCTTGGCAGGGAGCAAGTAAGGGTTAGCGATGGTTCGACGAAACTTGTTGCCACGTTCCGTTTTGGGGCTCCAGTGGACTCCACTGTCACCTTGCACCTGTTGCGAGGCCCCATAGATTGTCCGCGCTGGTTGGTAGTCGAGCAAACGATTGATTTTCTCGTTGAAGATAAATTCGCTGATCAGCCATCTGCGGTCAGTCGTGTAGCCCGCAATCGCTGAGTTATTCCCGGAAAACAAATCCTTGTGGTCAACCACGTTGCCGTATTCAAATCGCTGGAGTTTTTCAGCGAGTGCTTGAGCTGCTTCGCCAGTGAGTTGGCTTGTAAGCCATTGCAACAGCACTTCTCGCTCAGCGTCCGTTGGCTGTTTGGCTTCCTCCGGTGGCATCTCTGTCAGGTGAACGACGTCTTGGACCTGACGAAACAGCTTTTGACGATCGACTGGATCGAGTGATTCCAACGCACTCAGTTGCACTTTGCCTTCCTGTTTGTCCGAGCCGTGGCACGACACACAAAAGGTGGTCAGTACCTGAGTAGCTTTTGCTTCCAGTTCCGTCGGATCAGCGGCGGTGTTGGAGGCAATTTTCGGGATGTTCGCGGACTGTGCGAATAGGTGCACCGAGCACATCGACCAAAAGGCGATAAAACCACCAACGCTGCTGATCAAACCTATCCGTCTCATCTCAGCGCTAACAAAAACGTGTTTTCTGATTTCCAATGCTGAGTCCGGTGATTGATGTTGGTGGAGCCTACTGCTGACTTGCATGAGGGTGCGAAGGAAAGTCATTGCCGGGCAGGGGGACAAGCGTGGCGAGGACCTCAATCCTTGAATTTGCTGGGGCAAACCCCGCCTCTGTCATGATACTCTTCTTATGGTTTCTATAAAGTATCGAGATGCACGAAATCGGCATTGCTATCAACGTTTTCCTGTGAGTGGAAGAATGGGACCACACTTGGGTTGGTTTTGACGTGATGGCAGAAAAGGTTGCGATGCAGGAACATGCATAACTTAGCCGTCTTAAAGAGCGGCTTTTGGTCGTGTGTTGCGATCACGAGAGCAGGGAACGAGCAAAATTGTGCGGATATTCATGATATTGCTCAGCACGAGGTGGCCTCCGCACTCACGCTGTAGGCTTTCATGAACGCGTCGATGAGGTATTTACGCTATCATGAGGGCATCGTGCTCTTTGCTGACCTGAGCCTCATTTTTGCGAGTGTGCAGTTATGCGTCGTCAAGCCAAGCAAGTTTCTGCGTCCCGCATACGTCACAGTTTGACTTTCTCCGAGTTACTCGTGCGTCTCTTTGTGGGTGCGGTTTGTCTCAGTGGCATAGGCGTTGTCTCATTGCGTTTTTATGACGCGCTACGTTTGCGCATGAAGCAAAGAGCACTGGTCGCATCGGTTGAAAACCGTGGGACTGACAAGTTGGACGCTGAAATACGGGAGGCTGCAACTGAACATGCCTTCGAACCCAGTAAGGTCTTGTCAGAGGCCTCTGGTTCTACCGTTGATAAAAGTATCACTGCAGTCGACGCGGCACCGGGAACTGACGCGTCCGTGATTGACACTCCGCAACAGGGTGAGAAAGGCTCAAGCGGAAGCAGTGAACGTGAGGCTGAGGATAGTGCTAGTGGTGAGGTGACGGTGTCCGCACTTGAGCAAGAACCTCTGTTGGTGCCGGAGATGGGAGCGAGCGAGAGCGTGCTGATGGGAACGAACCAGAGCGGCGGCGCTGAGGGATCCCTGCTGAGCCCAGACAACGAGAGCATTGCTGGTAAATTTGTGTTGCCCGAATTTGAACTGACGGATCTGACGGCGGGTCGTTCTTATGATCCGATTGAGACCCACAAGGGCAAGGTGATTATTCTGGATTTCTGGGCCTCGTGGTGTGCCCCGTGTCTTGAAGAGATGAAACTTTTGCAGAGCACCTTTGGCGAATATGATGCGGAACAGTTGCAGTTGATTGCGGTCAATACTGAAGAGAGCAAGGCGATTGTTGAGAAGGCAGTTGAAAACTATCAAATCACTTCCCAGGTCGCTCTGGACCTTGAGGGTTCTGCGGCTAGCATTTTTGGGGTAGAAGCATTGCCAACGCTGGTACTGATTGATCAAGCCGGGACCGTACAGAGAATACATGTCGGGTTGGAGCAGGGACTTGGAGAAACGATTCAGGCTGAAGTAGATCGTTTACTGAGTGGGCAGGACCTGCCTGTCAGTGAGGGTTTGGTTTCTCGTCTCGTTCTTGCAAATGTGAAGGGATCGCACGGTGAGTCGATCGTCTTGAATAAGCCCGCAGAATCGCTACCCAGTCATGAAGCGTTGTCGGACATTGTGCTTGCCAATGGGCAGGTTTATTCAGTCGGAGATCATTTGGCTGAAGCTGAGAAAAGATTCGATCGATTTTTTGCAGAGTCGAGTGAACGGAGCGAGAAAGGTCGTACTTCCCTGACAAACGAGGAAACGGGACTCCCGACCCTTGTGTTTTCGCGACGCGGTGAACAGCTCCACGGGCCTTTGATGAGTTTTCATGAGAATGGAAAACGACAGTCATTCATTCATTACAGTTTCGGTAAACGCATTGCGACGCTGGTAAGTTGGGATCCGACGGGCCGCCCACTCGTGATGGAAGAGTATCGAAATGGCCGCAAAGATGGTGTGCGGGCGATTTTTAAATCATGTGGTGGAGACTGCACGACCGCACACTTGTGGGTCGCAGAGGAATGGCGTCAAGGGAAGTTGTTGGCGACGCATGTGGGTTTGGGAGGTAGCGAGGTCGTCCGCAATGAGATCCAATCAAATGCAACTGCGAGCATGACCTCTGCCGGTGAGGTTGAATACCGTTTGGCATCGCAACAGTTTTCAGATTACGACCAGCGACTTACGGCTGACGAGGACAAACTCAAACAAGCGGTTTCTGACCACTACAAGCAGTTGAAGCGGGATTTTCGTGCGCAGGCGAATGCCAGATTGATTGCATCAAGTGCGAGGACGCATTCGTTCACTTCCATGCTAAACAGTGGAAGTGGCCGTTCCTCTGCGCTGTCAGGTCAACGTAGTATGTTCAGCGGCCCAAGCATGATGATGCGTAATTGCGGACGTTCGTGACGACGTTAATGTTTGCTGAGCCAGTTGGCTCGCTCGCAGCGGTGGAATTGAGTATTTCAAGTTCGGATTTGGCTCCGATGGCTCGCAGGTTTGTCGGATACAAACACAGAGGTCAAAGGGCAGGAATTCGATGCCGAGGGTGATTGTTTTCGGGGGCGTTGGCTTGCGGAGTAATCTTTTGGGCACCGTTCTTCGTT
>Ga0315331_10002607_pt1 | contig 13633 bp, 8 predicted proteins | sample M160m34915metaG_FD_203456 | JGI IMG/M metagenome (GOLD analysis project Ga0315331, IMG submission 203456) | Ammonia-oxidizing marine archaeal communities from Monterey Bay, California, United States - M1 60m 34915 | ecosystem: Environmental > Aquatic > Marine > Intertidal zone | place: USA...
CGATCGTCTGGATACGGCCGACGCCGAAGACCAGATCGTACCATAAAGCCTCTGTGTGTGATATAAGGTGATATGAATAAACAGTTTACGTAATTGTTGTGGCGGCAGTCGGTCGTCTCGTTTCTGTCAGTCAGGTGGCACCGATTTTCTCCGGGGGGGGAGTGCCGTTCCGGTCCGTGCTCGACTGGCAGGCCACACAAAAGCGAGAACTGATGGCGAAGCTGGTTGTGTTTGCCGTATTCAATTCGCAGTATCCAGGTCTTTGAACCCTGATACGCCTCTGGTTCTCTCATTAACAAGACCTGTTCTTAATCAAGTCAAACTACCGCCAGCCATTTTCCGTAGTTTGAATGTCTCAACCAGCCCAACCGCGTTCTGTGGCTTCTGTTACGTCTGCCATCGGAAACGTCTCGGATTTTTTGGTGCGACGGACTAATCTTCTGACTGTTTCGGACCGCACAGAACTAATTTTCTCTGGAGTGATTCGTCCATTCGCGTCACATATGTCATTCCCACACTCGATCAATCCGGGGCCGAGCGGCAGCTTGCGCTGCTGGCCGTTCGGCTTATGCAATCCGGGATTGATGTCAGCGTCATTGCGTTGAACCGTGGTGGTTTCTATGCACAGGAGTTATCACGCGCCGGCGTTCAGGTCGACGTCCTGAGTAAACGGTTTCGGTTCGATCTACTGACATATTTTCGACTTCGGCGACGTTTGTACCAGCTCCAGCCTGACATCATCCAGTCATTTCTGTTTTCAGCGAACAGTTACGTGCGTCTTCCCGGCATTGCCCCGAAATCAAGCAAAGTGATCGTGTCTGAGCGGTGTGTCGATACCTGGAAAAGCGGCTGGCAGCTGAAGACGGACCGACGGCTGTTCGGGCGAACGGACGCCATGACCGCAAATTCCGAAAGTGTGGCCGAATTCTATGCCACAAATGCGGGCGTACCGCGCGATCTGATAACCGTGATTCCGAATGGTCAGCCAGTCCTGGCAGACGATGGCCCCGTATCGACAGGCCCGACTCTTCGCGAGGAAATCGGGCTGTCCGCCGATGCCAGGGTGGTCGGTTTTGTGGGACGTCTGGCACCGCAGAAGTGTCTCCCGGATCTGGTCTGGGCGATTCAGCTGCTTTACCAGGTGATCAACAACGTTTATCTGGTGGTGGTGGGAGACGGTCCGGTCCGCGATCAGCTGGCGGAACTGGCTCGAAGCTTTGATTGCCGTGACCGAGTCATCTTTCTGGGGCATCGAGCAGACGCGATTGCTTTGACCAGGCAGTTTGATGCATTCTGCCTTCCAAGTTCGTTCGAAGGGATGTCCAACAGTCTGATGGAGGCGATGGCCTTGAAGGTGCCTGTTGTGGTCAGTGATATCCCCAGCAACCGTGAGCTGGTGCAGCACGAGCAGACCGGTCTTCTGTTTCCTCTCGGCGACGGCGCTGCCATGATGAAGGCATTGAAGCAGGTCCTGGAAAACACCGAGCTGGCAGAGCGAGTGGGGCGAGCCGGCCTCAATCTGATCACAGAACATCACAGCGTTGAACAGATGGTGCAGCAACATATCGATTTGTATCAAAAACTAAGTAAGTAATGCGGGCCTGCCGGCAGTCCGGTTTGAGCGGCAGCGCTGCTGCCGTACAGCCGCAAGAGCAGCGAATGTCGGAAAGTGTCGATCAGGAATGACTCGAACTCATTGATTGGAATTCAGCGAAGTGTGTGGAATCGCAGGGGCAATCTGGTGGCAGGCTGACAAGCAGATTTCTCGTGAAGTGCTGCAACGAATGACGGATGCCATTCAGCATCGCGGTCCGGACGCAGAAGGTCATCTCATAATTGATCAGACTGCCGACCGCCGACCTGGTGTGGCGCTGGGGCATCGTCGCCTTTCGATCATCGATGTATGCGGCAGCGCTCAACCGCTTGGAAACGAAGATGGTTCCGTGCAGATCGTTTTCAATGGTGAGATCTACAACTACCAGGAGCTTAGGGAGTCGCTGCTGGCGGCAGGTCATGAATTTCGCACAGAGGGCGACACCGAAGTTATTGTGCATCTGTACGAACAGTACGGCCTGGACTTCGTTCAGCATCTGCGGGGCATGTTTGCTTTTGCCCTGTGGGATTCGAGCGAACAGCAGCTGGTTGTCGTGCGGGACCGCATGGGACAGAAACCGTTTTTCTATCGTATGGAAGGCGGCCGCTTCGCATTTGCCAGTGAACTGAAAGCTCTGCTGCAGCTGCCGGGCGTTCCTCGTCAGCTGGACCGCCAGTCCGTACTCAGATATCTGACACTGCAGTACGTTCCCGCGCCGCATTCGATGCTGCAGGGATTTCGACGATTGCCTCCTGCGTCCATGGCAATTCTGAAGGCCGGTGATTTTCGTATTGAACGTTACTGGGCGCCGCCCTATGACGAGCCTGACCTTACCAGATCAGCCATTGACGACTGGCGAGAAGAGCTGCGTTATGAAATGACGGAAGCCGTGCGGTTGCGGCTTCGCAGCGATGTGCCTTTAGGCGCGTTCTTGTCCGGAGGCATTGACTCCACGATCGTTACGGGATTGATGCAGCAGCAGCTGGATCAGCCGGTACAGACGTTTTCGATCGGGTTTCCGGTTGCGGCCTTTGACGAACGAGCCTACGCGCGACAGGCTTCACAGATGCTGGCCACTGATCATCACGAAGCTGTCGTGGAACCGGATGCCATCAGTATGCTGCCAAAGCTGATCTGGCATTATGATGAACCGTTCAGCGACAGTTCAGCAATTCCGACGATGTATCTGTCGCAAATGACTCGTGAGCATGTCACGGTGGCGCTGACGGGTGATGCCGGCGATGAGTTGTTCTGTGGTTACGATCGTTATCGAGCCGTCAGGATCGCGTCCATGACGGACGTGGTGCCGCGCTGGTCTCGCCGCATGGCAGCGGCGTTTGCTGCGTTGCTGCCTGGTGATCCCCGGCAGAAGTCGTTTCGTCGTCGAGCCAAACGGCTGCTGGAGACACTTGGTCAGACGTCGGAAGAACGGTACCTGAACTGGATCAGTATTTTTAATCGCAGTCCATTGCGGCGGGTCACCAGTGACGATCTGTTTGCACACTCAAATGAATCTGACCCCGCAGCGGCAATTCTTGATGCTTACAGTATGTTTCCGGATCGTGACTTCGTGACGCGCACAACTGCGGTGGACGTCGAAACCTATCTGCCCGGAGATTTGCTCACGAAAGTCGACATTGCCAGCATGCACGTGGGGCTTGAATGTCGCAGTCCGATGCTGGACCACAAAGTCGTAGAGCTTGCGGCGCGGATGCCGATCGGCGTTAAACAGAGTTTGAAGCAGGGCAAGCGAGTGTTGACGGAGACGTTTCGTGATCTGATTCCGCCGGACATTCAAACGCGAAAGAAAATGGGGTTTGGCGTCCCCATCGATCACTGGTTTCGCAACGAACTGAAGCCTTTGCTGCACGATGTCCTGTTGTCGTCTCGATGTCGAGACCGCGGTCTGCTGAATGCTGACGCTGTGCAGCAGCTTGTGGATCAGCATACGTCCGGACAGTTCGACCACGCCTACCGGCTATGGAATCTGTTGTGCCTTGAGCTGTGGCAGCGGATGTATCTGGACAGCCCGCCGCCGCTTGTCGCGCCATCGACAATCTAAGCGGCTTAAGCCGAACGCTCTTCGTCCTGAAAGCCCTTAATCGCGTGCAGCACAGCCGGGCCTGTTGCGGCCATGCTGAATTCTTTCCTGACCCGCTCCGCCAGATCCGTGGCTGGTTGCCTGCCGGCTGCGACGACAGACCGTAATGCCTGTGACAGTCCGGTGGCATCAGCCGGGTGATATGTTGCGCCGTGTTTCACAGAAGCGATGACTTCCGGAAAAGCGCCATGTGCGGGAAGCACCGAAGACACTCCGCAAAGCCCCGCTTCCAGAACGTACAGCCCCTTAGGTTCTTTGTACTCGGTCGGTACGCACAGTACATCAAAGCTGCTGATGATGCGGAACTTGTCGGCTCGTTCAGGCGGACTGCCCAGCCAGTGTATGCGTTCCGGGAATTCATTTTGCGCCGTCTGCAACAAACGGTGAAACCACTTCCGGTGCTGTTCAGGAAGGTACCCCGCAATGGCAATTTCGGCCTGAGGCAGGTCCGGAAGAACGTCGGCAGACGCTGCCAGTAGATTGTGGACGCCCTTTTCCGGGCAGACTCTGGCGAAGTAGCCAATGCGAAATGGCCGGGAACAAGTTTCGTCGCCTGAACTGTCTGGACGGTCGGGATTTAATGCGGCGACATTCGACGCGTCGACAGTAAGAGGGATCCGGCGAATCTGCCGGCCAGGCAATAGCAGGTAGTCGCTCATGAACCGGCTGTAGTAGTCACTGTGAGTCAGGAAACCGTCAAAGGCTTCACCGTTTTTTCGCAGTTGTGCAAACACCGGCCCCTTCCAGCGTTCGCTCAGACTGTCCAGGAAAACGTCGTCGCCCTGCAGCAGACAGATGATCTTTCCACTGAACCGAGGCCGGAGCTCACTCAGGACTCCTGACAGCAGCGCGTTGCTGAACAGTATGATGTCGGGCTGCAGGTCGTTGCACAGATAGTCTGCCAGCTCAACGATTTCTCGACGCTGCGGCCCCGCCGTTCCCTTCAGCATGTCCAGCGTCAGTGAACCCAGCTTCGACGCGTCCGTAGCCCCACCAAACTGAGTGAGTGCACGAATCATGTGCGGCCGGTCAAGCCAGCCGGTCATCCAGTGCGGCAGATGTCGCCAGCCGGGCAGCTTTGAATCAAGGTAGACATTCACGCCTCCCATGAAAACGTGGTCGGCACTGACGTCGTCTTCATCCACACGGATCGGAGTGTACGTCGGTACAAGAATCGCATCTTCACCTGCCATTCTCAGCGTGCGCGCCAGTGTGTTGTCCTGCATGCAGGAGCCGCAGAACATTCCTGCTCCACCTGCGGTGATGATGGCAATTTTCATCGAAGACTTACCCGGCAATGACCGGCAGGCTCACGGGGTCACTGTCCGTTCGGCGTGGTTTTGGCGGCAGTACTGCATGCGCATACTCCCAGATCTGTTCCGGTGTTTCGAACAGCTGATCGTGGGCGGCGTCGTTATCATATTCGCAATCGTCCGTCGTATATTTCCGACAGATGCCAGGCCTGGTGTCGTATGCACTGCACATGTTGTCAGGCTGCAGATGCTGGCAATCTGCGTGCACCATGATGTACCAGCTGCCGTCGTCGACAAACACGCTGACCGAACCGTGCATCATGTACCAGCGAATATGGTCATAGTCGTCCCAGTCTTTGGGTGTTTCCATGGGCAACGCGAAGTACCGACAGCATTTACCGGAACAGTACTGGCACAGAACTTCGCCGGGCTTCAATTCTTCTCGTTTCACCTGGGCAGGCATCGTGGCTCACATGACAGTGTGGAAAGGTCGGAATTGGTTTGATCAGGGCCCGGCCCCGAGCAAAACATTATAGCCGCGATTACTTCCGGTTTCGACCATTGAGAATTACGTCCGTGAGCGTTCCATGGATCGGGTGTATCCGTATCTTTTCATGAAGCCGGAACAATCGAACGCCTTGTGTTGTCTGAAGATTCTGACGTGATATCGTGTTGAGACAGTCTGTTGATCCTGACGACTCGTAATCCCTGCAACTTTTCTCACCAGCGGAGCTTCACCTGATGCATTCGATTTCGCCCATTCTGCGGTCTTTATTCGCAATGCTTCTGCTCACTTCTGCAGTCGCCGCAGCGGGCAAACCGAACGTTGTTATCGTCATAACGGACGACCAGGGTTACGGTGATCTTTCCTGCCACGGTAATCCGATTCTGCAGACACCGCACATTGACAAGTTGCACTCAGAGGCCATTCGGCTGACGGATTATCATGTCGCCCCCACGTGTTCACCAACCAGGTGTGCATTTCTGACGGGACACTGGACGAATCGCACTGGTGTGTGGCACACGATCATGGGGCGATCCATGCTGCGTGAGAACGAAATCACGATGGGGCAGGTGTTCAAGGACGCCGGATACGCGACCGGGATGTTTGGCAAATGGCATCTGGGTGACAATTATCCGTATCGGCCGGAAGATCGTGGCTACACCGAAGTCATGCGACACGGCGGCGGCGGAGTCGGCCAGACTCCGGACTACTGGGACAACGCTTACTTCGACGGCAGCTACTGGCACAACGGTACGCCCGAACCGGTTAAAGGATTCTGCACGGACGTCTTCTTTGACTACGCAAAGCGATTCATCCGGGCTTCAAAGAACGCTGATAAGCCGTTCCTTGCGTATATCGCGACAAATGCTCCCCACGGGCCGATGCATGCTCCTGAAGAATCGTCTGCCCTTTATGCTGGTGTTAACAGTGTCAATCTGCAGAACTTCTACGGCATGATTGCCAACATCGATGACAACGTGGGGAAGATGCGAGCGTTCCTCGCAGGTGAGGGTCTGGCGGACAACACGATTTTCATCTTCACCACTGACAACGGTTCCTCATCGGGCTGGCGTACCTTTAACGCAGGTATGCGAGCAGGCAAGGGCAGCGAGTATGACGGTGGCCACCGAGTACCGTTTTTCGTCCACTGGCCGGATGGTGAGCTGACGGGCGGCCATGACGTGAAACCCATCACGGCACACGTTGACGTACTGCCGACGTTGATTGACCTGTGCGACGTCGCTCCGCCTGCGGGTGTCAGATTTGATGGCACCAGCATCGCCGATCTGCTTAATCCGATGATCGATGTCGACTGGCCGGATCGAATTCTTGTGACAGACTCACAGCGGGTGAAAGACCCGATCAAGTGGAGAAAGAGTGCCGTCATGACGTCTCAGTGGCGTCTGATCAACGGCAAAGAACTCTACAATATAAGGACGGATGCTGCACAGGAGTCAGACGTTGCCAGCGGTCATCCCGCTGTCGTCAAACGCCTCACTGAGTTTTATGAAGCATGGTGGAAAGAACTGCTGCCGTCGTTTGCCAACGATACGGCTATCTATCTGGGACATCCGGCCGACAATCCCGCTCGACTGACGTCTCATGACTGGATCACGACAGGTTCGACTCCGTGGAACCAAAGCCATATTCGAAAGGCTATGAACGGTGACGCCAACACGGGATTCTGGAACGTACTGGTGCACTCGGATGGTGATTACGAAGTGCGGCTGCGTCGCTGGCCGGAAACTGCGGATCTGAAAATTAACGCATCTCTGGCCCCTGGTGCTGACGTGCCGGGAACCCGGGCCTACCGCACTCAACCGGGGAAGTCGATCAATCCCACAAAGGCGTCACTGCAGATCGGCGACGTTTCCACAGACGCCGACGTTAACCCTAATGCGACAGAGGTCATCTTCCGCGTGCAGCTGAAAAAGGGAAAGACACGAATGACCGGTCTGTTTATGACGGCCTCCGGCGAGAAATACGGAGCCTACTACGCTTACGTAAAGAAACTCTGAAAGCACGGTCGTTCGTGCCAGATTGCACAGAGCATCTGACTTGACTCAACGCTGCGACGTTTTCACCATTAAGCAGGTAGGTGAGGCTGTGCCTCAGACCAGACACGTTGACGGGCGAATTCAAACATCCCTTTCGTTGACTGCTGGATATGACTGAACGACAGAACGTTTTCACGATAAAGCCCGGCAGATGAAGCAACACGACGTTGTGGTACTTGGTGGCGGTCCGGCTGGCAGCACGGTGGCGACGTTGATTGCGGCGCAGGGATACGACGTTGTCGTACTGGAAAAGGAACACTTTCCCAGATTTCATATCGGGGAGTCCTTGCTGCCGGCTACGGTCAGCATTTTCGATCGTCTGAAGGTGCACGAAGCGATTCGCAGTGCCTACATTCTGAAACCGGGTGGCAAGTGGCTGTATGGTGAAAAGGAAGTTCCCGGTGAGTTCGCCCTGTACGACCGCAGGGCATCGTTCAAGGACCATCCCTACTCGTATCTTGTCGAACGTTCCTCGTTCGACAAGATTCTGATCGACCGGTCCATGGAAGCGGGGGCTGACGTTCGCTTCGGCACAGAAGTGACTGATGTCATCTCTGAGAACAGTCGAATTGTCGGGGTGAGATGTCGCGATGAGGCGGGAGTTGAGTCCGACGTCTGCGGTCGCGTTGTCGTTGATGCGTCGGGACTGAGGGCCATTATTCCCTCAAAGTTGCGAATTCGAAAACTGGCCGAGCCCCATCGTATGGGAATCTATGCGCAGTATGCTGCCAGGCCGACACGCGACGACGTTAAAGCCGGCTGGTTTATCGGTCAGATGTTCTACGATGGCTGGACGTGGTTGCTGCGACTGCCCGGCGATCGCTTTTCCGTGGGAACCGTTTTGACAGTGGAACGGTTTCGGCAATCCGGGATGACGCCGACTCATCTGCTGGAACGCCTGGTGGCGGAGAATCCTCTGCTGAATGAAGGGATGACACCCGACCGCCACCGTATCTCCGATGTTATCGTCACTGGAAACATGGGCAACTCGTCTGAGTCGCTTTCAGGTGAGGGCTGGGTGGCTGTCGGTGACGCTGCCTATTTTATTGATCCGTGCTACTCGTCCGGTGTTCACCTTGCGATGAAGTCCGCCGAGATGGTGGCCGATCTCATTATGTCGTCATCGAAGGAAGCTCCCGTGGCATCGTCTTTGTTTGTTCAGTACCAGAAAGACATGCGGCAGCACGAAAGGACAGTTCAGCGGATGGTGGACGCGTTTTATATCGCCAGCCGAAACACGTCTGTTCAGAAGATGGTGACCACGTGCCAGGGGGGATACTTCAGTCGCAGGTTTGTCACGTTTGTGGGCGGCGATTTCCAGGCAAACCGTAGCTACATTGCGCGAGTTCGCAATTATTGTCGCATCGTCGGATCACTGTTCGGAAACAACCCTGCCAGGGCTCCTGAGAATCATCCTCACTATCTGCATGCATCCAGCAGTTCAGCAAAGCGGCGGCCGGTTGTGGACAGCGGCAGCTCACGCAATTGATTTCGCGAACACCACTGGTAGCCGGCCCCCTGTTTCAGACGACCGTCTTCGAAGTTGCACACAAGGCACAGCAGCCGAATTCTGTACCGAGTTACCGCGTGTCTGATTTCAGTGACTGGCTCATACGAACGGACCATTGTTCCCGTAAGGTCGTTGACTCGTGCGCTGAGTGAGGGCGGCAGCTGTGACAATGCTATGGCACTATCGTCAGCAAACAGGCTCTGCTGTCCCGGCAGGGCCGCTGGTCCCTTCGTTTGACGTCGTTCGGGCATCTGTACGGTCACGACGTCTTCATCACGCACTTCAAACCGCACAAAATCCCACAGACCCGCCCAGCGTTCGCTGTCTGTTCGTTGACGCAGCAGATACCGGCCGCCTTTTCTTACGGCAACTGAGACTTCGGTGACATCAGTGATCTTCGGTTTTGGTTTTTTCAGAGGAATCTCAGACTGCCGTCCTTGCTCAAAGGATTTGCACGAAGGCATCAGTGGACACGTGGAACATTTCGGATCAACGGGGCAACACACCTGTGAACCAATATCCATGACCGCCTGATTGAAATCGGCTGCCCGTTTGCGCGATACAATCCACCCCGCAAACTTCCACAATTTCTTCTGCCCCTGTGTGCCCCGAGGATCAATGTCCAACTCGATCAGTCGCGAGAACAGTCTCAGCGTATTGGCTTCCACGATCGCTGCCGGGCGATTGAAGGCGAATGACGAAATCGCCCCTGCTGTGTACGGCCCGATCCCCGGCAACTGCTCAAGTTCGTCTGCCGATTCCGGAAACCGGCTGTTCATCTCGTGAACGACAACGCCAGCGGCTTTGTGCAGATTTCGAGCACGGCTGTAATAGCCAAGCCCTTCCCACAGATGTAACACCTGGTCCTGCTCGGCCTCAGCAAGACGCCGCACGTCGGGGAAGCGTTCGATGAATCGTTCAAAGTACGGCACGACGGCAGCGACTGTGGTCTGCTGCAGCATGATTTCGCTGACCCAGATACGATACGGATCCGCCGATTCTCTCCATGGCAGCTTACGACCGTTCTGATCATACCACCTCAGCACGCGGGACCGCAGACGACGTCTCCAGCCCTGATCCAGATCTTTCGGATATGCTGACATTTTGCGAAGAATCCGTTCCGTGACGATGCGCTGACACTGACCACCGAGCTGCCGTGCAAATGCGAGCGACAGAGTAATAACCCGCCACAAAGTTGCAACCATGCATTTGTCGGGACCGTGGTTTGCCGGTTGCGATTTTGTTCACAGTGCGATAGCCTCCCGCCCCGCGCTGTTCCGCGGATGTGTTTCAAGCGACGGAAGACGTGCACAGTGTGTATGGACCGTCATAGGCGTCACCTGGTCCATGCGGTCCTGAAAATTAGTCCGGTTTTGTTGTATCGAACATCATGCTCGATCTGTCCTCCCTCAACCCACCTCAGCGAGAAGCGGTGGAAACGCTTTCCGGACCGATGCTGGTGCTGGCCGGGGCGGGAACCGGAAAGACGCGAGTGATTACGTATCGGATGGCCAATCTCATCCAACATGGCATTCGGCCGGACCGTATTCTTTCCGTAACGTTTACCAACAAAGCGGCCAAAGAAATGCGGGAACGGGCTCTGTCGCTGCTGGGCTCCCGCCTGCAGCAGAAACCGGTGGTGTCCACATTTCACGCGTATTGTGTGCGGGTCCTGCGTGAGGATATCAATGCCATGGGTTACCCGAAGGCATTTGTGATCTACGATCGTGGTGATCAGGAATCTGCGGCGCGCACGGCACTGCGTGAAATCCGTGTCGGCGACAAGGCGATGAAACCCGGCGACCTGCTGAATCGCATCAGCCGCTGGAAGATGTCGGGGATTACAGAGAATCAGGCCAGCGACCATGTGGAAGCAGACTTCGACTTTCTGGCATCCATGGCGTATCGGCGGTATCAGAAACAGCTGCGTGCGTCCGGGGCGGTTGATTTTGATGATCTGCTGTTGCTGACCAGCCGATTGTTCGAGGAGTTCCCCGAAATCCTGCAGAAGCATCAGTCGAAATTTGACCATGTTCAGGTAGACGAGTACCAGGACACCAACGGGGTTCAGTTTCAACTTGTGGAAAACCTGGTGCGCGGCCATCAGAATATCTGTGTTGTGGGTGACGACGACCAGTCCATTTATGGCTGGCGCGGTGCCGAGGTGCAGCATATTCTGAACTTTGGCGGATACTTCTCGGGTACACGAACCTATCGACTGGAAAACAACTACCGCTGTACGGACCTGATTGTTGATTACGCAAATCGACTGGTGAAGCATAACCGCGACCGGCACGACAAGAAGCTGATCGCACATAAGCACGACGGTGCTCCTATCCGGATTCTGGCTTACGAAGACGAATCCCTGGAATCGGAAAGTGTTGTTCAGGAAATTTCGTATCTGATCACAGAACTCGGGGTCCGTCCCAAAGATGTTGCCATTCTGTTTCGCACCAACGAACAGCCACGACTGTTTGAAACAGAAATGCGGCGATTGAACGTGCCGTATGTTCTGTTGGGGGGGCAGTCATTCTTTGATCGTAAGGAAATTCGGGATGTGCTGGCCTATCTGAAGACGCTGTCAGCGCCGCGTGACGAGGTATCTCTGCTGCGGATTATTAATACTCCGGCACGTGGTATTGGTGCGACGACCACGGAGAAACTGGTGCAACTGGCGGTCTCACGGGGCAAAAGTCTGTGGGAAGTTGTGCCCGAAGCCATTGCGGCCGGCAGCGTGCCGAAACAGGCTCAGGCATCGCTTAGTGATTTTCGGAACCTGCTGATCCGGTTTCGCAAGGAGATGCTGGAACAACCCGCACAGCTGGCGGACACAGTCAGGCGACTGTTGAAGACAATCAACTACAACGGAGAAATTGATCGGCAGTACAAAGATGAGACTCAGGCTGAGCAACGGAAGACGGTGCTGCAGGATCTGGTCAATTCAATCGGGCAGTACATTGAAAAGACGAACAAGCCTTCGCTGCAGGGGTTTCTTGAAACGACTGCCCTGATGGATCGCGACGATCAGAGTGACAAGGATTCCGAACTGGCTGATAACGCCGTGCGTCTGATGACGCTGCATTCAGCGAAGGGATTGGAATTTCCCCGAGTTTATCTGGTGGGTATGGAAGAAGGTCTGCTGCCGCACAAACGCAGTGTTGAGAGCGATCTGGAAAAGGACATCTCGGAAGAGCGGCGGCTGGCCTACGTCGGTGTGACACGGGCCATGGATCATCTGACGCTGACCCGAGCTAAAACCCGAATGAAGTGGGGCCGGCGGAAAGAATCCATTTGTTCTCGTTTTCTGTTCGAAATGCAGGACGAACCCGGCCGGAAGCTGGTGGAGGAACATATCGGCGGGGATGAAGAAGACGATACCTTCGACGACCAGCCGGCTCGTCCAACACTGACCAGTCTGTTTGAAGATGACAGCCCGCCCTTCTAGGTGGTGTCGACCGTCGGCGGATGTGAGTTGTCGCTCGAAATGAACCCGGCCCGCAGCACTGTATTAATCGCATGCGGCCTGCAACAAACCGACGCGGAACGGATTGAACCGTGATCACCGCACGTCCAGAGCCTTCAGGGGAAAAACGTCCGACGGTGTATGTTGTTCGGCCATCATGGATTCCAGTTTCGCAACGACATCCGGATGTTCTGCCGCGACGTCGTTTTTTTCACTGATGTCCGTTGCGATATTGTACAGCTCTGTCCTGATCCTGCCTTTTCCCAGATTCTGTCGCACCGCCTTCCAGTCGCCCATTCGAATGGTTTGCTGTCCGCCGTAGCCTGTGAACTCGCGATACAGGAAAGGGCGAGCGGTCTGATCCTGGCCAAGCAGCGTGGGCAGCAGACTGATGCCATCTGTATCTGCAGGAGCTTTCGTTTTTGCGTCGATCGCCTCCAGCACCGTCGGCATCCAGTCTTCGAACCCGCTGACGCGATCGTGTTCAGACCCGGCTTTGACCCGGCCTGGCCAGCGGACGACGGTGGGGACTCGCACTCCACCTTCGTACAAAGAACCTTTCAGTCCTCGAAGCTCTCCCACACTGTCGAAGAATTCGTAGTCAACTTCCTTGTCCAGATGAGTGGTTCCGTTGTCGGAACTGAAGACGACCAGCGTGTTTTCACTGAGGCCCAGTTCGTCCAGCAGATTCAGTACGTTGCCGACGTAACGGTCCATGCGAGTAATCATGGCAGAATAGGCGGCTCGAGGAGTAAAGTGAGGCGTGTACCCGTATCCGCCGTCGCGAGTAAACGGCGGATCCTTCCAGCCAAGTTCGAGGTACGGCTTGAGCTCTTCGTCCGGTACATGCAGTGCGACGTGAGGAATCACGGTAGGGTAGTAGCAGAAGAATGGCTGACCCTTGTTGGCTTTGATGAACTCAAGCACCTGTTCGTTAATGCGATCCGGCGCGTAGTCGGTTCCCTTAAACGGATCGTAACTTCTGGGATCGGATTTATTCGCCCCCTTCGCCAGGCTGGCGTGCCCGGGAATTGGCGGATTGTTGTTCAGCTCAATCGTGCCCATGTCGCTGCGAAGATACGAAGGATAGTAGCTGTGAGCGTGGCTTTGACACAGATAGCCAAAGAACCGGTTAAAGCCCTGGCCAAGC
>Ga0315331_10002608_pt1 | contig 13630 bp, 4 predicted proteins | sample M160m34915metaG_FD_203456 | JGI IMG/M metagenome (GOLD analysis project Ga0315331, IMG submission 203456) | Ammonia-oxidizing marine archaeal communities from Monterey Bay, California, United States - M1 60m 34915 | ecosystem: Environmental > Aquatic > Marine > Intertidal zone | place: USA...
ACTATGTACGATGCTGTGTAACTCATGGCTTAGTAATTGATTGACTCCTCGAATTCCCCAATTGTAGGGGCAACACCCCTAGATAGATCACTTACTGCTTGATTTTCTTTTTGTTGCTTCTGATATAGATACCCAATACTGTCTGTACCTTCGTTATTTCTCTTCCAAAATATCTCTTTTGCTTGCATTTTATATTCGTTAATAAGAGCGTTAATAAGGATAGGAGCAGTCTTTTGATTTATTTCTTGATCGTAGCTTTCAAACTTTTTATATTCTGGACTTAGTATCAACCTTCTTAACGCTTCGTGCATTGTTACATTTCCATATTTTGCAATTCTTACTTCTTTAGTTCCTATCGTGATTAGTTCTTCAAGTTCTCCTGAAGTTAATATTCTATTTTTTAAGTTATACATTCTTCTATCCCAAATATTATAAGTATTACCTCGACCTCTTAATCTTAAAAATTCTTCGTCAACAATATCTGTCGTCCCATGTCTTTCTTTTGTTGCACCTAATGGACTTACCCATGCGTACAACATTTTCAACCAAGGTGTTTCTTTTGGAAATGCACTTACCCCTGGTACTGCGTTCATAAAGATAGGCTCACCTTTTGTTGGGTGTAAAACCAAAGGTTGTGTGCTTGATAATCCTGGTGTTCTTAAGGCTAGTGTTTTCAAGAAGTTTAAGACTGGGCCAAAGGCTCCATCACTTTCGTCAATCCTTCTAGCGTAAGGATCTACTGCAATACGAGCAGTATTCATAAACTGAGGAAAAAAGCCTGCCAATCTGCTAGTGATATAGCGTTCTCCTATTGCTCTTGCACCTCGCTTTGTTCTTGCATCTCCATCAGCTATCTCGGCAATAACATCCATAAGATCACTCATTCCACCTAGTCCAACTTTTGTGAACTGACCAATACCCATATCTCTTGCTTGCTTGGCAATTAAAATTCCTGCCATCCCAAACACATTTTCCCTTTGATCTTCATCTAATCTTGCTGCATTTTCTGTAAACACAGCAATAGAGGCAAAGACATTAGCTAATTGGTCAAACATTGTGATGTCGTAATAAGGCGACCAAGTGTTTGTAAAAGGAATTTTGAAACGAACGCTCCAAGGTTGCCATCCTCTTTCTCTTCTTTCTTTCTCTTCTAACGGATCAAGTGTCATGCTTGGGCCTGTAAATTCCATGTATCCACTCTTTTGCATCATTACACCCATTGATAAGGTCATCCATCCTGTCGCTACTTCTCCTATCGCTCTTGATCTAGTGAAATGATCTTCACTATTTATATCTCTCCAATAACTATCAACTAATATGTTCGCCCCTGGTGTCATTCTCATTGCTGATTTAACAAGGTTCGTTGGTGTTCTGTTGATTGGGTGAAGGATATAACCGACAAAAGGAATATTGGCAACACCTTCCCCTGCCCTGCCTGGAAGGTTCGTAATTTCGTGCATATTTTTCATTACTTGACTTGGCTCTGGCGACTCTTTTACCCAATTGTTTGCTCTTTTTACAATGTCGGAAGCATCAACCAATCCTTCTTCTTGTGCTTTTCTTACTCCGTACTGGAAGGTTCTTGTCTCTGGCTTTACTTCTATATCATCTGTAAAGTTTACCCAATCCATTGCTTTTTTGGCATGGGCACCTTTTAGTCGTCCCTTCCTTATGACTTCTCCATTAGCAAGATCTATGTCTTGGAAGTGGGCTTTTAGTATTGTATCTACTCTGGATTCTGCCCAGTCCCATGCAGCCTCTGAACCAATTTCAAATCCCTTTTGATCTGCTTTAAATAGTTCTTGATCCATCAACCTTGCCCACTCAGTAGAAGGGCCAACCATTGCAGCCCAGAAAGTATCTAGCCCACCCATGATTCGACCAGGGACTGTTGTTGCTGCTCCTGTGTATCTCATTGCTAGAGCTAAAGGATTTTTATTGCCGTCTAAATGCCACTCTGTTCCGTCTGTCTGTTCTCTTAGTCGAGACTTCATTCCTTCTAATTCAAGTTGATCTACTACTCCTGCTTGTTTTATTCTTCCAGCTTCTTCTGTATAACCTCTTCCTAAATTAACTAATACTTCATTCTGTCGCATTGAAGTCACCATCATTCGCAACGCATAAGGCAAGTTCTGCCCGTACTGTTGATATAGTTTTACGTTTAACATTTGTCTCCTTTGCGATAATCTTGTTTGTTCAGGATTCATAGGGGTTAACGGATTACGTTGTTGCATCCCTTCTCCTAATATCTGGTTAATAGGTAAAGTTAACGCCCTGTAACCACTTCCTGCAAATACCTTCATCCATGTTCTCATGGAGAAGAAGATCATATTTCTGTAAAGACTTTGTGCTACATTTTTCTTAAGTTGTCCTTTTGGAATACCTTCTAAAAGATCACTTGCTGGCTTTCTTGCTTTAGGATTGCTTGCGTATTCGTAGCTGATAACTGATAACATATCAAGCAATTCTCTTGTCTCTTGATCTATTTTTCCAGCTTTGATTTTATCAATAATTCTCTTAGGAATTTTAGAGTTAAAGCTTGAGCCTGGTTCTTGATCTTGAAGCGAGCTTTCTATCATCTGTCTTACAGATGTTTCAGATGTTCTTTCTGGTGCTGGTGCTGCATTTGAACCAATAGCCTTGTTAGCAGAGTCAATATCAAATATCGCAATTTGATCTCCTGCTGCTGGATTATCTATAAAGTCAGTTCCATACCTAATACCTGAATAACCTCTTTCTGCCAAATAATCTTGTATTCCTTGCTGTTGCTGTGGTGATATTTCAAAACCATCTTTAGTTTTCTTGGTTTTACCAAGGCCAATATCTTGTATAAATCTGAGCATGTCCTTGTTCCTTTCGACAAGATCAAGGATTCTTACGTCTTCAGGTATTCCACCAAAGACTTCAGTTTCACCAGGGGTTGTTTCTGTAGAAAAATAAGCAGCGTCACCTACTGCTCCTTTCTGTGGTGTTAAACCATTTTCGACACTAGAGGTTGCAGCCTTGTCAGTCGTAGAGAATTTAATTTGCACGCCTCTATTCATTGCAGGGTAGATAGCGTCTTCATGTGTAACTTGTCCAAGTCTTAGTATTTGACCTGACTTTCTAGTAACTTTTGTCCAAGCAGTATCAAGCTTGAACTGATCCTCCCATCTTGCTAATAATCTTTCTGCTGCTTTAGCTTCAACCTCTGGAGTACCAGCACGAAGGTAATCAGTGTTTGCGACATTTAATTGCTCTAGGTTCCATTCCCTGTGAAACAACAATCCAGCAGTTGCATACAACTCGTCTTGAGATTCAAAATCTCCTTTCCTTGCTCTTAAAATATTATTGAATGACGTTTCAGGATTAGCACCGCTATTAATAAATTCTCTGGCAGCTATGTCCATTAATTCTGCAACAGTGTAATCAGGCATATTCGTTACGTCAGCCCTATTTCCTAACAATTCTCTCAGTGCTTCTTCTAAATTTTTATTCATTGATATAAGTTCTACGCTTTCTCTTGAGATGTAGTCAGTTTTTCCAGTCCGACTAATAAATCTACGATAATTTGATTTCATTGCATCTTCTATAGACCCGCCGTTCTCTATGAATTCACGTTTCCTTCTTGCTCCATCAACAATATCTTCAGGGTCTACTTCGTAGTCTGTCATTGGTTTTTGCACCCCTCTTCTTTTGGGAACTCCAAACACGTCTTTGGATTCTTTGTTAACTGCGTCATCAACTCCTCTGTAAGGAGAAGCGTATTCACCTTTCACAATTTCTGTTTGAGAATCGAAAAGTTCATCCCATGTTTTATATCTTTGACCGCCAAGGTATTTCTTAACTTCAAAAACAAGATCTTTTAACTTCTCAAAAGGTGTAGCCCATGTAGGTACTTTTTTATCTGTAACGTAATCTGCTCTTACGTTGTCCCAGATCATAGAAGCGTAAGAAACAGCTTCTGTTAAAGGTATTTTTGTTGAGTCAACATAAGGTGCAGCTTTAGCAGCAATTTCTCTAATTTGTTTTTCACCTTTTTTGAAAAGAAGGTATTCAGATTCTTTAAGAAATCTTCTATACATTCTGTGTGTCGCTTCGTGTATAGCTGTAAATTGCATCTCACTAAATGATCTTGGCTTTCCTCCAGAAGTCATTGCAATCGTGACAATATCTTGTGTCGGGTCTGAAAGATCCATTCTTCTAAATGATCCAGACAATGAAACTCTTTCTCCTATTCTTCCTGCAAAACGAGAATCTTTTGCTGCCTTAGAAGCAGTTATAACATCATCTAAACTTTCGACAATTTCTATTCTTACTTCTTCGCCACCGAATAGTTTTACAAGTCTTCTTAGCCAGTCTCTCTGTTCAGGCGTAAGGCTAGGTCTTCTATTTATGTACTCGTCACCAATACCGAATATTGCTGGCCCGTCTGCCATGTAGTCAGCATCAACTCCTTTAAAGTTTTGATCTGGAATAGTTACATCAAGTCCAGCAGTATTGTCAGGTGAAGCACTTGCGCTACCTGTTTTATCTTTTACTAATTGCTTTAGCTTGGCATGAACGACAGTTCCATGTGCTTTGATTTCGTCAGGGCTGTATCCTTGCTTTTTAAGTTCCGCAATAATGCGATCTTCTCCTGCGGATTTCTGTTTCTTATTTCTAATAATGTATGCAACTTGATCTAGTTCAGATTCAAAAGTTAAAGCAGCCCCACCATAGGCAGGCTTCATCCTCTTTAATTCGTTAGGAAGTTCAAAGGCTCTAGCTACTCTTGCGTCTGATTGAGCGAGAGTTTTTAAAGTATTTCCAAGTGCTTGTGTAAGTTTTCCCCCTGGTCTTTTCTGTGTCTTTTGAGAATTAGTGATAATCAAATCACCATAGACATCGTGATTCCTAATTAAAACAGTTTTACCTTCTGCTCTTAGCCTTCTGGATTCGTCATACAGTGCATTAATAGCTTTACTGTCTCCTTTCGGGAACTCACCTAAGTCAACTAGATTGTTTCTATCTATTTGTGTCTCAAGAACATTGGAGCCATGACGACTAGCAGCTTTTTTTGAACTGGTTAAATAAACTCCTGGCCCATAAAGCTGAACATCTGCACTGCCAACCTGTTGCATATTGTCTTTACTTGTTCCGTGGTAAAAGGTTGAAAGAGTTTGATCTTGTTTTGCAAGGTTTCCTTTTTGTGTATCTAAAGGTTTCTTCTGTATCTCTTGAGGGTTAGTAGTTATCGGTTTAGTTTTTGCTTTTAACTTGTTTTTTGCTGCAACTCTGTATCGGTCAAAACTTTTATAAACATCTTCTAAATAAAATCTTGTCATATTAACAAGTCCATCTTCACCTCTTTCTTCTAAGCTGAATATCTTTGTATCTAATAGATCCATTTGCTCATCTATATCCCTAATTAAAGTTTGAATACTGTCAGGGTCTGTATCTTCAAGTCCTTTTGTTTTACTAAATACTTCGGCTAAGTTTTTACCTTTTGCAATTATTGGTGCATATTCTTCAGGAGGATTAGACATAAACTCTCTAAACCCTTGAACACCAGGAGCCATCTTTAAGGTTGGCTGTCCAGTCCTAGCAAGTTCAAGTGTCTCTTTAATTTGAGAATAGTTGTCGGCTACTACCTTTTTAGCTGTATTCTTTCCTTTAACCAGTCCAACTAAGTCAGTAATTAAATCTGTTAATGGCCCAGATTGACCAGCTAATTTATTAAAAGCAGCTAAACTTTGTGTCGCTAATTCTCTTCTTGACTGGCTACCTTCTACTGTAATCTTGTTACCAGCACCTTCTAATATGTTTGCAGTTGCTTCTGAAGAAGCAGGTCTAAGTGCAATTATTTCTTGGTTTAATAGTTTTACTATTTCAGTTCTGACATCTAATATTTGCTTTGCATTAGTTGATTTAAAGAAGTTGCCTAACCCTGGGATTACACCAGCTTCTTCTTTTACGCTGGCATTAGCAGCCATTTGAATTGCTTGTTCAATCTTCTCAGCAGACCATTTACCTTTACCAGCAGTGACAGCGACATCGTTAATTATGTCTGGACTTATATCTAAAGAACCTAATGCTTTTGCTTTTGCTTCTGAAAGTGTTCCTTCCATTAGCTTTGTGAACAAGTTATCTGGTAAACGAGAGAAAGCGATTGCTTTGTTGACTGTGTTATCAGTTAGAACAATTCCTTGTGACGCTAAATCTTGAGGAGTGGAACCTGTGTTTCTTATAAAGCGAGCAGCATCGACAGCAGCAAGTTTGCTCTCTGCCATATTTTGCAAAGCACCTTGGTTGCTTGCTTCTTTTGCATTAGCAGCATCAAGGTATCGGACGACCATTTTTTCTCGTCCAAATCTTTTTGCAGCATCTAATCTGTTATGTCCATTGACGACATAAACCTTATTTGCAGGGCCAATCTCTCCATTTACATCTCTCCAGACGCTGATAATTCCACTAAGAAATTCTTGATAGTTTTCTATATCTTTAAGTGAACCACTGACTCCACTTTTTTTAAGTTTTCCAGCAGCTTTTACTTGGAATACGTCTGAGTTAACGCTTATTTCTTTTGTTGAAAGTTCAGTTACTTGATCAGGTGTAGCTTTCTGAACGGCTGGAACGACACCTTTGTTACTTAAGTCTTGGCTCTGGTCGGATGTAATCGTTTCATTTTCTATAACTTGAGAGCGAGATAGATCTTGATACGCCTCTTCTTGTTTATCTTCTGCTACTTTTATTTTTTGGTCGTAATCTATATTTTTTTGCTCTTCATATCCACTAGCCCATAAAGGATCTTCAGTCTGTTCTCTTAAAGGATGAGGTGAAGTGTTTGTTCCATTTCTTCCTGTAATGCTTTTTGTTGGAAGAGTTTTAACCTCGACAACTTCTTTGCTAGATGTTGCAGGATCTGAGTTCTTAACTGTTTCTTTTAATGACTTAGCTTTTTCTTTTAATGCTTTGGCTTTTTTAAGAAGATCAATTTGTCTAGTCCTTGTAAGCAGTTCTGCCAGCCTTTCGTTGTAAATAGCCTTGGCGTGTTTTACTACACTTTTCCCTCCTTTCTTGATTCCAATTTTCCCTAGTCTTCCAAGTGCCCCTCCGTACTCAAATCCAACTCCAGGGAAAGGGTCAGCTACAAAGTTAACTATGTCGTTTTTTAATCTTGCAATACTTGCTGGATCAGTAGGGTTAACAGCTAACAGGCTTGCACCTGGTACTCCCATGTCATCAAGAGTATTAGCCAAGTTCCCTTCATGTGGTTCTTGTAAAATATTTCCAGCTACTGCACTAGGAGCCGCACCTTCGTAAGCACCTTTAACAACCCTCCATCCTCTTATATTTTTACGCTTCATGCTGTCGGCAAGGTTCTTAGGGTAATTGATGATATTCCCTACCTTTTGATATTTTTTTAGCCTTTCAGATGCAGCAAGGTACTCATCAAATGATGCTGCATTTGTTGGTCTTGGTCTGATTTTGTTTTGAATACCTCTGGAAATTTTCCCTCCTCCTTTTCTGACTCCAATAGTCATACCAATAAAGGCAAGAAGATCTCCAGCCATGTGTTCCCCATGACCTGTCGTTGGGACTTCTGGGATTGGCTTATCAAAAAATAAGAAGTTGTGATCTGGCTTATCTACTGAAGTTGTTTCTCCATCTGCCCACCATTTTGGTTGATCAAGCCCAAGTTTTTTGTAGCCAAGAATATGTTCATACTCCGAGGGGTGATCTTTTTTTCCTCTTAACTCATCAATAATTCTGTCGTTTCCTTCTTGCAATGTTGTTCTTACAGCCTGCGAGCCTGCTCTTGTCATCCATCCAAGTGGGCCTTCATTCTCTAATGCACTTTCAAATCCTTTAACTATGCCTGTATTTTCAAATCCAACAAAACCTCCTGTCATGTCAGAAGATTCTTTGTCAGCTTCTATCTTTTGAGGTGTTTCTTTATCTGGTAGGACATAAACCTTACGCTCTTCCCCTGTCTCTTCATCCGTAATTGTCTGAAAGGGCATGACCTACTCTCTTTTTGCTTTTCATTATAGGCTGTTTAGTTGCTCAAGCTTTTGTTTGGTTGCTTGGTCTACTAGCATTCCATATTTTTCAAACTGTAAAATCAAAAAAGTTCCTAATGGTCTGTCTGCTTTTTCTAAAACTCTTCTCAACTTTTTGTTAATTTTGCCATCCCAAGCTTCATCTGCAATCTTCTCCAGAAGGTCTAGCTCAAACATTGGTTGACGACCATCTATATGTGTTTGAAGTATTCCTCTTTCTCTTGGCATGTTGCTGTTTAAATTAGCAAGATCTTCTAATTCATCAAAAGAATCTTCTGAGCTGCCTTCAATAACTGCTCCTTTAGTTTGATCCCAAGGCTGTTCTGCTTCGTAAACTAATCCTATATCTTTCATCGTAATTGCGTCACTTATTTCTTGTTTAATTTGTGCTTCTGTTTTCTTTTTTTCGATACCCTCGGCAATTACTTTTGAAACTATTTCATTTGCTTTTATTTCTGCCTGTGTGAATAAGTTAAGTTCTTTTTCTGTACTTGTTCCATCGTAAGAAAGAGGACTTTCAGCATACTTGTTCCATAGTTGTCTGTATTTTTTCACGTGGTTGTTTTCTAGGTGATCGTAAAATCTTTTTTCGTAAGCACCTGCCAACTTCCCAACTTTTAACTCCATCTCTGTCGCCCATTTCAGAGCATCTGGTCTTCCGTAGTAATCATTCTTGAACAAATTTATTTTGTTTAACATTAGAGAGGCGGCCCTATTCCCTTTCTCCCCTCCCCTGCTTGCTTCAGCTATATATTTGGTAATGTCAGCCTTGCTTTTTTCAATTTCATGGTCGTCAACCTTAGAAAATTTATTAAAAGCTGTTCTAACAAAAGCTATTTTACTGTAAGTAACAACTTCATTTTCTCCGTTAGCTAATCCATCGGCAGAAATTTTGTCTATTAGATCGTCAACTTTTTGTGCTGCATCTTTATACCCACCGTCTTCATTAAGTAACGACAAAATACTGTCACCTTTTGCATCTTTTTCTGAAAATTTTTCTAAAGATGCCCTGTTACCATTAAAGATTTCTGCGTTCTCTGCTTTCTTATCAGCATCAAATATCTGAGCTTTAACAGTATCAATAAATGTATCTAGCCAAGGCTGCCCACCTTTTGAATTTACCCATGAAAGATTTTCGTTACGAGTCCAAGTAAGTGAACCATCTTCACTAATTACTCCTGTGTATCTATCTTTTTCAGGGCCAATCATTAGCCCATTGATAACCTTCTCTAAAATATCTGTGTTATATGATTTGTTGTTTGTCGCGAAATATCTAAACAAAGAAGTAGGAAGTCCAAGTTCTAATTTTTCTTTTTGCTGCTCTGTTAACCCTGGTAGTTTAAGTCTTGGGTCGTCATGCAAACTTTGTAAAGCATCAATACTTCTTTCGACTGCTGCATCTCCGTTCTCAGCTAAATCTTTTCCTATGTTGTCAATAGTTTCTGTTCTAAGAATACTGTATTCGTTGATAGTGTACTTAGCGTAAGCTTTGTCTTGTCTTGCTTTATCTTGAGCAATACTATTAACAAGAAAGTTTTTCGATTCGTTATGTTCTCTGCCTGATAAATTTATATCTCCATAGATATTATCTTTTTGCCATTGGACATATTCATTACTACTTGAACTAAATGACTCTAGGGGTTGATCCCCTACCATCGCACCAGTCGCTAAGTTAGAAAGATTAGAAGCATTTCTAATAACTTGTTGCTTCTTAACTTCGGATTCAATATGTCTTTTTAATCTTCCGTCACCCTGTAGTTGGGTAATAATTTTTTCAGCACCAGTTCTTTCTTTAATATCATTCTCAGGATTGTTTGCGATACTATTCATCTCTTTACCGATAGAAGCTAAAGTCTCTTCTGGAGTGCGACCTGTCTTAGCTGTTTGATCAACGATTGCAGCAGCTTCTAGCTTTAGTTCTTCGTTAACATCTTTCTGATAACCAAGGTAAGCGTTAACAGCGTTTTGTAAGTTTGTATTTAAAGAACCTAACGACTTAGATAAATTTTGTAAGTTTGTAATCTCTGCTGGTTCAGGAAGTTTTGCAAGTTCACCTAACTGAACAGCCCCAGGTGCATTAGGTCTACCTGCTCTAACAAAAGAATCGACAGGTGCAGCTTGAGGAGTAAGACCAGGTGCTTGGATCTCTAATCCTTTAAGAGGAGTGGCGACAGATCCAGTAGCTTCATCGCTGTAAGCTCTTTGTCTGGATTGAAGACCTTTTTGTGTAAATTTTGCCATGAGTTAAATAAGACCTGCTGCGTCCATGCCTCTATAGGTATTGAAGCCTGTAGAAACTCCACCCAAACCAGCACTTAAGGCCCCTACTAATCCTGGGCCTTTTACTTTCTGTCGTTCTATAGGTTTCCAAGGATCTAATATCGTTCGTTCTAAGTATGGTTGTTGACTTGCAATTCGGCTAGCTCTTTCTACTCCTGCTCCACGTTTTTGTTCTTTTATTTGTTGACCACTAAAGGCTAAATTCTGATCAGTTGCATAATCAAATGCTGCTTGTTGTCGTTGAACATCAGCAATAAGGTTTTGAATACTATTTCCTACTCGACCAGCAGCTACTACTTCACCTTTAGCTTGCAATGCAGCAAGTGAAGTCTTTCTTTTCTCTGTTCCTGCTGCTGCTCGCTCTTGCATAAGTCGTAAATTTAATGCAGCAATATCACTTTCATAAGCCATGTTTGCTAAGTCAAAGTTCTGAGCTATTACATCTTCTTGTAGTTGTTTTTGCTGTGCTTCACCAGTTCTTGCAGATTGTGCTTGCAGAGTGTTGTACTGAAACTCCTGCTCTGCCTGCATATTTTGAAATTCTATTGCTGCGTTCTGTGCTCTAGTCGCTGCCTGTTGCTGCATGATGCTCAGACCTGCTGACATCACACCCATAATTATGCTGACTGGTTCACACATAATTAGATCCTCACGAACTCATAGAACAGACGACTCTCTGGCCCATATTCTGAGTGCTTTTTGATGAATGTAAATCCCATCCATTGAAGCCATCTGACATGAACTTTGTTTCTAGCATCTACTACATTAAATAATACAGGATACTCCTGAATAATCTTGTCTAGTTCTACTTTAGATCTTCTTAGAAATGTACGCTTGTCACTTGGATCATCCAACATTGACTGACAACCCAACATCCATATACGACCAGATGTCTCTGATTCAGGTACAACACCCCACATACCCATTGGGTGTCCATGTCTGCTAACCATAGTCATACAGGGGTTACTCTTAAAGAAGCAGTAGAACAGACTAGCTATAGGATCTAACCCTGACTGTGCCTTAATCTCAGCTATATCCTCATCTCTCATGTTGTCGCCAATAATTCTAATATCTTCTAACTCTGTACGTCTTTGATAAGCTACTGCCTTTTCGCTCTCGTATGATAGAACCCTTCCCATTCGGCTGATTGGAATCGACAAGGTAGTGGACTTGTAGAGGATATAACTATCTTAGTATCTATATTGCTTGTCATCACAGGAACACGGAAAGATCCTGTAAGAACTGAAGGATCTCCGATAAGTGGAGGAGCTTCACCAACGATGACTCCGTTGTATGGATAAGTGTTTGTGTCTCTACTTGCAGGAGTAACCTTTAACTCAAAAGCTGACGACTCATCAAAGATCACAGTCCATGTTCTCATCTGTAGTTTCGGCCCTGCTGCTAATGCAACACCACCACCTTGCGGCTGCTCTTTTATATATGGAGTACTAAACTCGTAAGTCATAGTGTACCTTTCACCGATAAAGAAGCGTGGTGTCTTGCCTCCTACTACTGTCTTGAGATCTCCAAGAACTGTGATTGTGTTGGATGTTTGAGAGAGTGGTTCGATAACTTGTCCATGTCTCAGGAGAGTGTTACCTGCCTCGTATCTTCCTACTACAATCATGTCTGCCCCAGTGTTAATAGGGTAAGGAAGAGTGATGACAGTCTCTACACCTAAAGCACCAGCATTATTAAGACTTGTCGATGTAACTTCTGCTTCAGTAATCTTCCTGTCTAGCAATATCTCTATCTCTGTTCCTGCGTCTACTTGCTCAGGTCTTAGTGATACTTTCTCTAGGTAAGTTCCTGATTGAGATGAAGATCCATCTTCGTCATATTCAGTAATGACATAAAGATCACTACCTTTAATTGCAGCACCTATTATTTTCTTTGCACCGCTAACTTCCCAGTAAGACCAAGCTGATTGAAGTTTTGTATCTTCTTCAAAGAAGAACTTGTAAAGATAGATTCTCTTGGGTTGATCAAGACTAAGCATTGCAACAGCATCTTCTGCCACAGCAGAGACAAGGCTACATAAGTTTGTCGGTATATATCTAGGGATACTGGATGTTACATCTTCTGATAAAGGTACTGATCCACTGGAGTCAGGTAAGAAGAACTCTCTTAGTCCACTGAAGTTTCCTTTGGGTACAGGGAAATATGTATTACGACCAACAGCTATCGGATCAACAGATGTATCCATGTCAAAGGAAGTCATCTGTGTAATGGTGGCTGTCTTAGGTGTTAAGGCAGAACCTACGTTTAGTCCTGCATCTAATCTGAATTGAGAGTTCCTACTAAATAAGAGAAGGGTGTTAGCAAAGGCGACAGTAGATAGAAGAATGTTAATAGAGTTACCACCGCAACTGAGATCTACTGGATCACTGTCCACCATAGTCTGAACAGTTTCAGGCCAGAAGCGTCCATAGTCATCACTAGCAGAAAGGATGACATTCTCATTGGATAGCATTATCAACCTATTCCTAAACAGGTTTAGATTATTTATTGTGTTGCCTACAAATGTAGGATCTAACGCTGTCTTCTTATCACCAGCTATACGACCTGACCATGTAGTTCCATAGATTGCATTACCACTGGTGCTTTGGCTTTGCCCTGCTGTATAAGTAAATGTATTTGCAGTGGCTGCTCTAATAGAAAAGACACCAGCAGTTCCTGCACCAGAAGAAGGTCTAACAAATAAAAGCGTTCCACTATCTAGTCCGTGATCTGTTTTAGTAACAGTAACTGTTGTCCCTGATTGTGCGTAAGCAGCAGAAGTTTCTTGCTTTATATATTTTTGAAAAGTAAAAGTACCATTTGAATTTCTAATTAATACATGAGGCATCGTTGCCTCGTCAAATCTATATTGTATCCCTGGTGCTACTGTCTCTCTCCATACTCCATCACCATATTCTCCAAGGGTTGCATAGTCTTTATTGACTGTAAACTTTACATAGTAGTCGTCATACCTAGTGGCTTGAGAGCCTTGTACTTTAACAATAAATCCTTCATATCCCTTGATAGGTAAGTCATCTAGATCATCGACAACACCTTTAATTGCTTTAGTTCCTTCTCCTGTTTTGTCATCCTTGCTTGTAACTTCGTAGTCACTTCCATCATCTTTCTTGATATGGATTATGTAGTCATCGTTGTTAACTGTGTACCCACTAATTGTATTTAATTGATCTGCAAGTTCATCTGCAATATCAACTGTTGATAGTTTCTTTTGTGGTACGACTGTGCAATTACCAGAGTTATTACTTGAATCGTTCTGTGTCCCTGCTGTGTAATAGAACTGGTTAGCACTAGCAGAAGTTACTTCG
>Ga0315331_10002609_pt1 | contig 13630 bp, 10 predicted proteins | sample M160m34915metaG_FD_203456 | JGI IMG/M metagenome (GOLD analysis project Ga0315331, IMG submission 203456) | Ammonia-oxidizing marine archaeal communities from Monterey Bay, California, United States - M1 60m 34915 | ecosystem: Environmental > Aquatic > Marine > Intertidal zone | place: USA...
ACGCCTCAGCCCTTTCCGGTACCTGGATCGACAGTGAGACCCGTTTTAAAACCCTGGTGATGAGTGAGCGGCTTACACTTAACCGGCTGTTCCAAAAAGCAGGTTGGCGGACGGTTGCTGCTATGCCTGGAATCACTATGCTCTGGCCTGAAGGTGAGTATTTTGGCTATGACCATATCTATAATGCGCACAACTTTGGCTACGAAGGCGAACCCTTCAATTGGGTCACCATGCCTGATCAATATGTGATGTCTGCGTTACAGGCCCGAGAGCGCAACGGTTCATCGCGTTTGCCGGTTATGGCGGAAGTGGCGCTGATCTCTTCCCATGCGCCCTGGACGCCGATTGCCAAACTGGTGCCCTGGGAGGAGGTGGGTGACGGCCGCATATTTAACAATCAGGCCCTGGCAGGACCGACGCCGGAGGTCGTATGGCGCGAAGTCGAGTCCATTCGCGACCACTACCGTCAAGCCATCGAATATATGCTGTCCAATCTGGTCTCCTATGTGCAGGAATATGGAGATGAAAATCTGGTCATCCTGCTGTTGGGGGATCATCCGCCGGCACCAATGGTGTCCGGGGACCCGGACGCACGTCAGGTGCCGATCCATTTAATCGCTCGGGATGCTGAGGTCATTGAAGCTGTCGCCCACTGGGATTGGCAGCCAGGAATGCTGCCCGGCAGCGATGCACCAGTTTGGCGCATGGACGAGTTGCGGGACCGCTTTGTGGAGGCTTTCACTGTCGAGACCTCATTCAGTACCGGTGTTGTTGCGGCCGAATAACAAGATCCACAGCAGTCGCTATCAGGCAGCAGCCAGCTGATCCGCGGGCGCGCTCTCGCCGTAGTAAGAGACACAATAATTGAACACCGCGGCCATCACGCTAACGCGCGGCGACTCTGGAGGCGGTCCCCTTACCCTTTTCAATCAAGGCATCGGAGAAAATAATGCCCCAGCTTTCTGTTACCCGTGAAGTCAGCGCAAGCATTCCTACCGAACACGGCACGTTTCAGCTTGCCTTCTTTTCCAATTCCGCGGATCAAAAAGAGCACCTGGCTTTCACGATGGGAGATCTTGCCTCTCAGGACGCAGTGCTTGTTCGCGTTCACTCCGAGTGTTTTACCGGCGACGTCATGGGATCGCGACGCTGTGATTGCGGTGAACAGCTTGATCAGGCGCTGGCTATGGTTGCTCAAGAAGGGGTAGGCGTAGTGCTTTATCTGCGACAGGAAGGTCGAGGCATCGGTCTGCTGGAAAAGATGAAGGCGTATAACCTGCAGGACGCAGGATTCGACACCGTTGATGCCAACCTGATGTTGGGTCACGATGCTGACAGCCGAGACTACACGTTGGGCTCACTTATGCTCGAAGACCTGGGTGTGCGAGCCGTACGCCTTATTACCAATAACCCTGCTAAGATTGACGCCCTGAAAGCTGACGGCATCAATGTTGTCGAGCGCGTCCCAAGCAGGATTGCAGCAAACGCTGATAATGCCTTCTATCTGAGTACCAAGGCTCGGCGCATGGATCATATGTTGGAGTCCAGATCTGCGGTGCAACGCTCGGAAGCAAGCCCTGCAAATCTGGCTGCGCTGAGCGAAGTCGGGTAAGGAAATATTCAGATGATGAGGTGGTCAGCGTGGATCAGGAGTGGCCAGCATAGCAGTTGGGTTAGCGCCGTCGCCTCAATATTTTGTCTGCTAGTCAGCCAGACAGTTGCAGCCCAATCAACAGCAGATGCCTCTCAAACATCACGCTTTTTCGATTCAGACTGGCTCGACAGTTACGCAAGGGAACTCGCCCAGCAACCTTTTCAGTCTGGTGAACTAGCGGCAGATAACCCGCTGCGGCAGCTGAATTACGATGACTATCGTCGAATTTTGTTCAGGCCTGACGCGGCAATCTGGCGAGAAACGGACTCCCCGTTCCAGATACAGCTATTCCACCCCGGCTTCCTCGCTACGTCACCGGTCAACTTGCACCTCGTGGATGCGGACCAGGCGCAGCCACTGGCCTTCACTCCGGCAGTGTTCAACTATCATGAAGACCTGGGAGACATCGATACTGATGCCGCCGGAGGTTATGCAGGGTTTCGGGTGCACCATCCGATTAACAGCGGCGAACGGTTTGAAGAATTTTTGGTGTTTCTGGGCGCCAGCTACTTTCGCGGCGTCGGCAAGAACCAGTTCTATGGATTGTCGGCCCGTGGCCTGGCAGTCAATACGGTGGGTCCCGGCGGTGAAGAGTTTCCCCGATTTAGCGAATTCTGGATTGAAACCCCGTCATCGGACGCAGCTGATTTACAGGTTCATGCTCTGTTGGACAGCCCATCTATCACCGGCGCTTACCACTTTCGCGTGCGGCCAGGATTGCCGACTGTTGTCGATATCGAAGCTAGCCTGTTCCCGCGTCGGGACCTTGCGCGCGTTGGCATCGCAGCGCTGACCTCCATGTTTCTATTTGATGCCACAAATCACGGTTCTTTTGATGATTTCCGCAGGGCCGTTCATGATTCCGACGGTCTACTTGTTCAACAGGCTAACGGCGAAACGCTTTGGCGGCCCTTGGCCAATCCCACGGAGCTGCAGGTCTCAAGCTTTGGCAAGCTCAGGCCCCTGGGTTTCGGCCTGCTCCAACGCCATCAGGCATTCGAGCAGTTTCAGGACGCCGAGGCGCGCTACGACAAGCGTCCGTCCCTGTGGATAGAACCACAGGGTGATTGGGGTGAGGGAGAAGTGGTGCTGGTGGAAATTCCCAGTGGTAAGGAGACAAACGACAATATCGTTGCCTACTGGCAGCCAACCCTCGGCCTCAGTGCGGATAAAGATCATCACTTTGCCTACCGGATGAGCTGGGGCGCGGGACCATCCAGCGCGCCGCAGCCGGGCCGCATTCTGGAAACCGCCGCTGGCACGCCAGCATTCGGCGCCGAAGATGAACGTGTGTTTGTCATCGACTTCAGCGACGGCGACAGCATTCCGAGTGTGCACTCTGATCCTGATGCCGCTCAGGTCAACACCTTTAGCAGTGCTGGTGAGGTCACTGACGTAAGCGCGACGCTGGTTGAGGCAACCGGCAACTATCGCGTTTACGTCAAACTCGACCCGGGCGCTGCCGATCTCGCAGAACTTCGCGTCGCGCTCGAAGTAGATGGCAGGCAGTGGGGTGAAACCTGGCTGTACCGGTGGACACGATGAATCAGTCGCTGTCTTTGAACTATTCTGCTACGCCACCTGCGGCAACTCTTGCCATGCCCACCCAGGTTCTATCCATGCACCCGGCGCAACGCGCAGTCGTGTCCAGCGCAAATCCCGGGTTGGCGCGTCTAATCACGTTTGGAGGCAGCCTCGCACTAACGCTGGCGGCGAGCTACCAGATGCAGCTGGTATTGCCGCTAACCGTGATTGAGGCGACTCCGTGGGGACTGAATTCTCCACTCATAATGACGCTGCTGTGGCTGCTGTTGGGTCTGTTTACCGTGACCTTCGGTTGGGTGGCGCTGACGGCCATGGCCGCAGTGGCCGGATTCGTCACTGCCAGAGATCATCGGCTGGCCCGTCCAGAAGCGCCGCTGCGGGGTAATACGGTCCTGCTGATGCCGGTCTTCAATGAGGATCCGACTCGTGTTTGCGCCTCGCTGGCAGCCATGGCCGAAGACCTGGATCGCCTTGGTCAAGCCAGGCACTTCGAAGTCTTTGTGGTCTCGGATTCCGATAGGCCGGAGATCTGGCCGACAGAAACAGCGGTGATCCGACACTTACAGGAAGAATTATCCGATACCATGCCGGTCTGGTACCGCCGCCGCGATAAGAACAGCGCGCGTAAAGCCGGCAACATTCGAGACTTCATTAACAACTGGGGCAATCGCTACGATTACATGGTCGTGCTGGATGCTGACAGTCTGATTGCAGGAGAAACTCTGACTACGCTTGTCAGAGAGATGGATGCAGACACTAAGCTTGGCATACTGCAAACCCTGCCTCGACTGATTGGAGGTGAAACCCTCTATGCCCGCCTGCAGCAGTTCGCCAACGCAATCTACGGCCCTGTCTTTGCCCGCGGTCTCAATGCCTGGCAAGGTGACGACGGCAATTACTGGGGACACAATGCCATCATTCGTGTTCGTGCCTTCGCTGAATCCGCGGGCTTGCCCACCATGGGCGGTCCACGCCCCTTTGGTGGCGAGATCCGTTCCCATGACTTCGTTGAAGCGGCGCTAATTCGTCGCGCCGGCTGGACCGTGCGAATGATCACCGGCCTGCCGGGTAGCTGGGAAGAATGCCCGCCGACTCTCCTGGACGCTGCGGTCCGCGACCGCCGCTGGGCCCAGGGCAATGTCCAACACCTGGGTGTGTTGCCGGCAAAGGGCCTGCGCTGGCCCAGCAGGGCGCATATGGTGATGGGGGTTATGAATTATGTTTCCTCGCCACTGTGGTTGGCGTCGGTGTTGGTGGGACTAGTTCTCTACTCCAGGATCACCTTGCAGCCTGCTGACGGCAGTATGGGTCTGAACATCGCGATGTTTGGCTCCGGTCAAATGTTTGATTCCTCGCGCATGATTGCCTTGATTGCGCTGACAATAAGCCTGCTGCTCTTGCCCAAGTTGCTTGGCCTGATTATCGCCGTGGGAAAACGGCGGAAGCTTTCCGGAAGTCTGAATTTGCTCGCCGGCGCCATATTGGAACAATTATTCTCCGTACTGCATGCGCCCATTGTGATGTCTCTGCACAGCCGGCACCTTTGGGAGATTGTATGTGGTCAGGATTCAGGCTGGTCCGCGCAACAGCGTCGCGGCAGATTGTTTCCGCTCGCCGTGTTGCTGCGGCGCCATGGTGGACAGACGTTGATAGGAATATTGACGACAGCCTATCTTGCCTGGCTTGCATCGCCGTTGCTCTACTGGGTGTTGCCGATGGCTGTTGGGCTCATTCTCTCTGTGCCGCTGTCGGCTCTGAGCGGCAGTCGATTGCTGGGGGCCAAACTTGCTGAATTTCGGTTGTTGCTTACCCCGGAAGAACGAGAACTTCCCGTTATCATGGCGCGGCATCAGGAACTCATAGACAATTTCACTCACGCAGGTAAAACAAACAGACCGGCATTGCCGGTACAGATGCCAATAGCACCTGCGTCGGAGAAATCTGCCGCCTGATTGCTTACTGCTTGCCTGGTAAATATCTTGCGAATACCGCTGCCAAGTCGTGCGCTAAAAAACATTCAGGGTGTGGTGGAGTCAATAGGTCTTGAAGCTCTCTTCATGATGCGTCTGCGCGAATTATATGCGCAGTAGGACAAGGCGGGCAGAACCCTGAACTCAATACATTCCCTTAAGTTACATTAAGACAAACCTTCAAGAAGGTGTATTTTATTAGGAACTACTGCTACGAATTCGAAAGTAGCTAACGAAAAGCCGACTTCTATGACACCAAAAATGAAGAGATTCAGTTTAAATGGTATGAGCAAGAGACATGGTCGCGTGTTAATGCTGTCCATGGCTGGCGTCGCCGCACTGGCTATTGGCGCCACCTCTGCATGGTTTTTCATCTGCCCCTGCGAGCGCATGCCAGGAGCTTATCTCTCCGGTGAGAGGGTAGAGGAGCCAGTCATGGACTGGCGCTTCGCCAACCAGGTGCAGCTGTGCCAAATTCAAACCCGATCCGGCATTCTGCCCCACGCCATCAATTTGAATTGTATGGCAGATAACAATGGCGAATTGTTCCTGAGCTGCTCAGAGTGCGAGGGTAAGCGCTGGTCAACGGCGGCGCTGGAAAACCCGGCAGGGTACATCAGGCTGAATGGATTGGTTTATCCCATCAGTTTGCGGCGGCTAAGGGATAGCTCGGAACTGGACAACGCCTGGCAGACCCGCGCGCGCAAACTCGCTAATCTGCGCGGACAGACCTTGGACGAGATTTCGGAGAGGCCGGATCACTGGTGGTCTTTTGCAATTACCTCACGCAGCTAGAATCAGATCAAGCTGGAATTTATTTTAGGGGCCGGGAAAGCGCCTCGCAGATGAATGACTGAATCAGGGTCGCATTCAAATAGTAATTATTAGGCCTTGAGCGCCCCGATGCCGGAATTATCTATGTCAAAGCGTGCAGTGGTGCCCTCCCTTAGCTCCTGATGATCAACTGCCGAGATGGAAGCAGCAAAATCTGGGCTTCAATTTGCTGTGACTCTGCTGTTTTGAACTGGCTGTACTCACTCTTCGTGCTCCTTTCCGTCACCGGTAATTGCATTTAAACTGTCTATTATCTTTCTGGATGACAATGGCGCGCACTCCTGCCGGAAAGCGTGACAATTATAACGACACCCTGGCCAGCGTCTGCGGTGGTCGCGGAGACAGGGTATGGACTCGGATAAACGCAAGGGACTTAGATTCGGCAGCAAGGTGGTTTACTACGCGCCGGATGAGGCGACGAAATCAATCAGCGCGCCTATCATCACGTCGTCAAGTTTCCAGTATGACGCGGACATTTATCAAGAGGTCGTTGAGGGTGCCCGCAAGTCAGTAAACATTTACGGACGCTGTGGTAATCCCACTGAGTATCAGTTCGAAGAGCAGATGGCCATCATTGAGGGGGCTGATGATTGCCTCGCCACAGCCTCTGGTATGGCGGCAATTTCCACAGCCCTGTTTGGCCTGCTAAAACAAGGCGATCATATCGTCTGTGACTGGACTACCTATAGCTCCACTCACGAAATGCTGGATCACCGTCTAACCGATTACGGAATCACGACCACCTTCGTCGACAGCGCTAATCCTGACAGTGTCGAGGCTGCAATTCAGGACAACACCAAAGTCATTTACTTTGAAACCATTGCGAACCCGACCATGAAGGTAGCGGCGATCCCGCCGCTGGTGGATATCGCCCGTGCGCATGGATTGATTCTAGTTTGTGACAATACCTTTGCGAGTCCTGCCGTGATACAGCCTCTGCAATGGGGAGTAGATATCGTGGTTGAAAGTGCCAGCAAGTTTATCGGTGGTCACAACGATGTCATAGGTGGGGCTATCTGCATGAAGTCAGACAAGTTGCCCGCGGATTTTCTCGAGCAGGTTCGCTGGAACACAATGGTGAAATGGGGTGCACCGCTGTCTCCGTTCAATGCCTGGCTATTGCTGCGCGGCATTCAAACCCTGGACGTTCGCTTAGAGCGGCAGTGCCGGACAGCGGCCGCGCTTGCAAATCATCTCGTGAATCATCCAAAAGTAGAGGGGGTTTGGTACCCGGGGCTTGCCAACCATCCACAGCACGAAATTGCTACAGCACAGATTCCCGGGTTCGGCGCCATGCTGACCTTTGCCGTCGCTGACGGAGATGCTGCGCTCAAGGTTGCGGATAGTCTCGAACTGGCGGCATTCGGTGCGAGTCTGGGCGGGGTGCGAACGACTGTGCAGATACCTGCGACCATGGCTTTTCTCGATATACCCGAAGCTGAGCGGCTGGAGATGGGTATTCACAACGGCATGATTCGTATCTCCACCGGCCTTGAAGATTCGGCAGATTTGATTGCCGATCTCGATATTGCGCTGGCGTGCATCTGAAGCATCTGCTATGTCTGTTCACTTAAATCGCTCACTCAGTTTTCTGGATGTTTTTGCTATCGCCCTGGGCCAGATAATTGGCTCAGGCATCATGGTGTTGATTGGTATTGGCATTGAATTCACCGCCTACGCTATTCCTATGGCGTTCGTGCTATCGGCGACACTTTCGGTGATCAAGCAGCTGCCGGTAGCATTCATGGGCTCTGCAATGCCTGCTACTGGCGGGCTCTATGTCTATTGTAAGCGTGTGCTTGGGCCAAGAGCCGGATTCTTTTATCTGGCTATTCTGCTGATCACCCATATTCTGATTGCACTGTTCGCGCTGGGGTTTGCCGAGTATGCGGCTGCCCTGATTCCGCAGGTCAATGTGCGTGCGGTCGCTGCGGGCATACTAGTCGTGTTCTATATCGTTAACCTGTTTGGCGTAAAACCGGCAGCTATCGTGCAGAAGTTCATGATCGTGTTTTTATTGATCGGACTTTCCACCCTGATTTTTTTCGGCATACTCGAGGTGGACTACGCGCAGTTTGCAGGGCGAGAGGCGCTGCTACCCAATGGCTGGTATGGATTTGGTTTGGCCTGTGTGGTGCTGTCGTTCTCAACTGGCGGCGCGCAGTATGTTTCAGAGCTTGGCGGGGAAATGAAAAACCCGGAGCGAGACCTGCCGCGCGCAATCATTTATAGCACCCTGGTGGCCGCTGTTTTCTTCGCCTTGGTTTCTGTCGTCGCCGTGGGTATCCTGCCGGTAGAGCAAACTGCTGGCAAGCCTTTGTCAGAGGTTGCTCGCGAGATTTTGCCCCCGGGGCTGTATGTGGCTTTTATCGTCGGCGCCGGGCTTTTTGCCTTAGCGACCAGCATTAACTCAACGTTTTCCTGGGCGACCAAGTCGGTACTTATTGCCTGTGACGATGGCTGGCTGCCGCGAGGTCTTGCAGTCGTGAATAGGCGCTTTAATACGCCCCACATTCTGCTGACCTGTCTGCTAGTGCTGGGGGCTGCGCCGGTGCTTGCCGGGTGGGAACTGCGTTACATCATCATGCTGGGTGGTGGGCTCGTGTTCATCTACGACCTGATTCCACTGATCGCCGCCTTCAGGCTGCCGGAAAAACTGCCAGAAGTTTTCGCCCGCGCACAAATGCGTCTCAGCGCAACCCAGCTGAAATCACTGTGCGTGATTGGTGGACTGATCCTGATGGGTCAGGGTGCATTGTCATTCTCGGACATTGATCGAACCGGCTGGATATTGGTGGCCGGCTACTTGCTGCTGGTAGGCGCCTATGTCAGGTTTAAGCGAATCGAAGAGGTTTCCCATGGAGCATAAGCCAGGCCATTAGACGAGAAAATAGTGAATGATTAGCGCGTTTGGATGGATTAGGGGTTTGGCGGGGCAACAAGCGAAGATTTATTCGCCATCGCTATAACTTTCAGTCATTGCTGTCTTCGTCAAGGTGGCGGAATTCACGCTGAGGAAATGGCGTGGTGATGCCACGTTCATGCATGGTTTCGAAAATCATTAGCTGCAAGTCGCCGCTGACCCGTTGAAATGTGCACGACCGGCAGTGAGATGACAAATTCAACCGCAGAATAATTTCTATTGCCTAACCTATAATGAATCGCAACTGATGCCGGTTTTGGTTTTAAGTATTGTGACCTGGGTTGGTATTAGGGATTAGTAATTGCGTGGCAAGGTTTAAATAGCTCGAAACATTCAACAAACTTTCTCAGCCGCAGCCGTTTCACTTATACTCCTCGTTCTCTAGTCTCGTGATTGAATATGCTCGCGAGCTCAAAAAATTGATGATCAAGGTTTTCGCATGAAGTTTCTTTTTTACGGCGTCCAGATTGTGGCCGGCTGCCCAGTCGCTTTATTGCGAAAGCTGGCGATATTGCCCCTCGCGTTGATGACTATGCCGATTGCAGCCCAGGAACCACGCTTCGTCGATCCTGCCGAAGATGAGGAGCTATTGCCCTATGATGGCTATGTGCTCACCGATCGCGGCGATGCGCAGATCGTGCGATTCCGTAATTGGGATCGCTTCAATCCAGTTCGTGAGATCCGCGCGGGTGACTACACCCTAGAGTTGCCTGCCCGCCAGTTTGACTGGTCACAGTTCTCCTATGAGGTTGATGGTGAAAGCTTCTCTCTTGATAGCTATATTCTGAACAACCACACCGGCGGTGTGCTGGTTATTAAAGATGGCGAATTGTTGCTGGAGCGCTACGGCCTAGGGAATGACGAGCAGACACTGTGGATTTCATTCTCAGTGTCCAAGTCCGTGACATCTATGCTGCTGGGTGCTGCCATCCAGGAAGGCTATATCGAGAGCGTGAATGATCCGGTATCCGATTACCTCCCTAGGTTACGCGACAGCTCCTATGACGCGGTACGCATTCGCGATGTGCTGCAAATGGCCTCGGGGGTGGAATGGAATGAGGACTACACCGACCTGAGTTCCGATGTGGCCACCTATCCGTCGGACCGGATCATCGATATCCAGCGTTATTTGGGCACTAAGCCCCGGGTAGCAGCTCCTGGTGAGCTGTTTAACTACAGCACCGCAGAGACTGATCTCGTCGGAGCTGTTGTGCGCGCCGCCATTGGCAACAATCTGGCGACTTATCTTGAAAACAAGATGTGGAAACCTTTTGGCATGGAGTTCGATGCTAATTGGGGTATCCATGGTGATGAGGGCGAGCGTGGCGGCTGCTGTATGAATATCACGCTGCGAGACTATGGCCGTATTGGCCTGTTTGCCCTTAACGAAGGTGCATTGCCCGATGGCACCAAGGTCTTACCCGACGGCTGGATGGTCGAGTCCTCCACACCTTCCAGAGGTAACGCCGGATACGGTTACTTGTGGTGGTTGAATAATGACGAAACCTACCGCGCCCAGGGAATATTCGGCCAGGGAATCTATGTGAAGCCCGAGAGTGACCTAGTGATTGTCGTGCTTAGTGCTTGGCCCGTGGCTGCAGCTGGCGGTACGGTCTATAACGCACATCGCAACGCGTTCTACGATGCGGTTGATGCCGCGTTGAAATAGACTTTTGGTGCAGCTGCTGCTCTCTGGTCCGGGCCAAAATCAGCAGGCGGTAAACAACGCGCAGGGGCGTCGCGCAACAAGTCGATATGCTCGAAGTGAAGAAAATAGAGGCGAGTGAATGTGCCGCATCTCTGACTCAATGTATGTGAGCCCACCCACAACGCGTTTTATTGCAATCCGCGAGATGCTAGCCTGCAATGCGTAAAGCAGAAATTCACACACGTCTGTGATTAAGTCTGAAGCCGCAGATTGCGGTGCTTTCAAAACGGCTCTACCTTTGCTTTCATTGCGGAATCAAATTAATGGAGCCCTATCGATGACCAGGCGAAACCTGATTACCCCTCTCTCTAATAGGCTCGCTCTTGGAGCGGCATTTGTAACGCTCATCAGTTCTGCGACTAGGGCCAGTGAGGCCCAGATGCATGAAATTGTTGCAGCAGTGTCAGCGGATCGGATTGAGGCCAGTATCGAAACCCTGGTAGGTTTTGGTACTCGCCATACACTTTCCGAGACGCAATCAGATGTGCGCGGCATTGGCGCGGCTCGCCGTTGGATAGAGGCTGAGTTCAATCGTATTGCCGATGATTGCGGAGGTTGTCTTGAGGTCTCTACGGTTGCCGAGATTGTCTCGGGTACCGACCGTATACCTGATCCCGTGGAGGTCGTGAATGTCATTGCGATCCTGCGAGGCACAGAAGATCCAAATCGCTTAACTATCATGAGCGGGGATATCGATACTCGCGTCAGTGACCCCATGAACGCTGAGTCGGACTCTCCCGGTGCCAACGACAACGGCTCCGGCATGGCTGGGGTTATTGAAGCCGCTCGCGTTCTCAGCCAGCACCGGTTTGCTGGTTCCATCGGATTCGTCGGCCTTTCAGGGGAAGAGCAGGGGCTCAATGGGGGTGCCATCCTGGCGCAGCATGCCATCGACGAGGGTTGGAATATCGATGCCGTGATTAACAATGACATGATCGGCAATGTCACCGGGGTTAACGGAGTAACCAATAACACCACAGCACGGGTTTTTTCTGAAGGTACCCGCTACGTTGAAACTGAGCAGGAGGCACGTCAACGTCGCTCTCAGGGTGGTGAGGTGGATTCAGCCTCGCGGAATATCGCGCGCTATGTTGATGAGATGGCGGATCGCTATATTCCCAATCTGGATATCATGATGGTCTATCGGCTCGATCGTTTTGGCCGCGGTGGCCACCACCGTCCATTCAACGAAGCCGGTTTCCCTGCGATTCGCATCATGGAGACCAACGAAAATTACACCCAGCAGCATCAGGATATTCGCATCGAGAACGGGATTGCCTTTGGTGATACCATCGAGCATGTGGATTTTGATTACGCCGCCAAGCTCACGGCATTGAATGCCGTAGTGCTGGCGGGCATGGCCAAGGCGCCTGCGCCTCCCGCTAACGTCGAGATTAGCGGCGCGGTGCGGCCCAGCACGACCCTGAGTTGGGATAAAAACCCCGGCGCTGCAGGCTATCGTGTGCACTGGCGCCTGACTACATCTCCGACTTGGGACTACAGCCGCGCTGTGGGGGATGTGGATAGCTTTACACTGGAGAACGTGGTCATAGACAACTACTTTTTTGGTGTGTCCAGCGTGGCCAAAGATGGCAGTCAGAGCCCCGTGGTGTTTCCGGGGCCGGCGGGATCTTTTGACTAGAGAAACAGTCTTTGCGTATTAAAATCAATGGCGACAAATCACCTGATCAATTTCGATTACCCTAATTAGCTACGTTCCAAGCCATTCTGTATTTGACAAAGCGGGCCCGTGAACTATTGCTCGAATAGCCGCAGGATGTGAGCAGCAAGGTTTGAGTCCGAAGAGACAGGGGCGACGATCGAAACTATAATGCTGAAGCTTCACCGCCTAATCAACCCATGAGGCTTGCCATGATCTCTGCGCCTTTCGAAGATTCTCCCGCACGGATTGTTCCCCCACTGCTGTGTCTGTTGGTTTTTATGGTAACGGCAACTGCTGCAGAGCAGGTTAATTCAGATCATCTGGGTGAAATATCCGCGTCGAGTCTGCTAAGCAATTACAAGGCCTTTGCCAGTGAATATGAGGCTTACTCGCCAACCCAGACAGAATTGCGTCAAATCGAGTCTCTGCGCGGCAAAGAGGTGATCGTGTTGTTCGGCACTTGGTGTCATGACAGTGAGCGAGAAGTGCCGCGTTTGCTCAAACTGATAGACCAGAGCGGAGTCGATTTACAAAGTCTGGCGCTCTTCGCTGTTGATAGAAACAAGACTGATCCAGATGGCTTTGCCGCGCGTCTTGAATTGCAGTACACGCCAACCATTATTGTTAGTGAAGATGGGCAGGTAATTGCGCGAATAATCGAGCGGCCGCTTGAAGGTTTGGCGACAGATCTCCAAAGTCAGTTAAGCCCTTAGCACACAGCTGATAATGCCGCGACCATCGCAGAAACTGTCAGCAGGCTGATAGACAGCATTACTGCGGATTGAATTGTGTCGGTTTTAGTATGCGCAGCTTGAGTATTAACTGCTCGCGACTGAGCTTGCCGCGCATTGAGCTACATAAATTATAGAGCCTAATAGGCGAGCGAACTTTCATATGACTCTAGTTGTTTTTGATATGGACGGCACCCTGCTTAACGCCAAGTCTGAGTTGACTGCTTTCACCGGTGAAACCCTTGCCCTCATGAGGAAGTCAGGTATCCCATATACAGTTGCTACGGGAAGGACTCTGCAAGCGGCCTTAGGTCCCATCAGGGGTCACCAGTTTGCGCTACCCCATATCTTGAAGAACGGTGCAGTAATATGGTGTCCACAGCAGCAGGACTATAGTCATAGCCATCTGCTAACCCAACAAGAGGTCTGGCATGTGATGACGGCTATGACAGTCCAGGAAATTACTCCCTTTGTCTTCACGCTTGAACCAGATGGCCGTCATGCGGTATATCACGGCAGTCTAAAGTCTGAAACTGAAAATCGTTTGGCGGAGTTATTTGAAGATGAGAGACACTTGCCTTTAGAGCCACTGCGAGCAATGC
>Ga0315331_10002610_pt1 | contig 13630 bp, 20 predicted proteins | sample M160m34915metaG_FD_203456 | JGI IMG/M metagenome (GOLD analysis project Ga0315331, IMG submission 203456) | Ammonia-oxidizing marine archaeal communities from Monterey Bay, California, United States - M1 60m 34915 | ecosystem: Environmental > Aquatic > Marine > Intertidal zone | place: USA...
TTTCACAACTAAATCTATCTTTGTGTCTAGTTAAAACATCTCCGTTTTTATAAATTCGTGCATAAGAATATGTCTCTAATAATTTTAATCCTGTGTGTTTTTCCATAACAGGTTTTACTTCTTGTAACAAAGTTTCCATCGCAACATCTGCATAATCTGAATAAGTATTAGGAACTTGAGGGTCATTCCATGTGCCCCAATATTCTGTAAAAGGTGATATATACCTTTCATCAAATAATATTCTTGCAGCATTTCTTTTATTCAAAAAATACTTATAAATAAATTTTGCTAATTCCTTAGAAATAACATTTTTTAAAATTGTATATTTATTTTTTTTGAACGACATTTAACACTCCTTTTGGTATAGCCTGACAATTCCAATGTATAAATCTAAAAGGTTCATATCCCATATCCACTGTATATTGATGTGGCATGTATGAAGGAAAGAACATCATTCTTCCAGGTTTTACTTTGTAGTTTACTTGTGACGATGCATATGTCAGAATTGTTTTATCTTTTTCAGGTAATAAGTTCATTACATTTCCTGGTCTAGGATCATCAAATATAGGCATTGATGTTGCCTCACCAGCTTTTAAAAAATAAAAACCAGATATGTGTCCATTCCAATGTGTATGTAAAGAATGATTACCAGCTCCTTTTTGAGAAAACTCTTGCACCCACATTTCAGTAATAAATACTTGATAGTTAGTTAAATCAAAACCCATTTCTTCTAATAAGTTATGTGCTGTTGCACTAACATATTCTGCAAGTTTCATAAACTTAGGATCTCCGATTAAACTTTTAGAATGAAATACATGACCCATGTCTCCCTTATTACCAAAATCTTTATTACGTTTATTAATTTGTGGTTTTAATAATTTTTTAGATTCTTTAATGTATTTATCAGAAGCTTTATTTAAACTATTTACAAAAGCTGGTTCATCTGCAAACCATATAGGACATTTAAAATAATCATCTCTTTGTAATTGTTTTGGATAATTTTTCATTTAAACGGCCATCCTAAATTCCAAATAACTAAACTATATCTTGATCCTTTTTTAACTGGACATACTCTATGCCACACAAACGAAGGAAATACAACTAAAGATCCTTTAGGTAATATCTCTGTACATTTGTGAACATTACGTTTTTTATCAGGGTCTAAGTTTCTAAAATCAAATTCTAATTCACCACCCTTATAATCTTTTGGATCTGATAAACTTACAGTAACAGATAGTTTTCTAATTTTTCCATGTGATGGAGTATCAGGCTGATCGTATGGTTTATCCCAACTATCACAATGCCAATCATAATACTGACCCTTATTATATTTTGTAAACTGACAAGACTCAGACCAATCCCAGTCAAAGTTCCAATTAGCATGTTTATTTGCAGTTTTTATGTAAGGTTGTATTTCTTTATATATCCATCTATCGTTCATCCAAACAATACTAGAATCTCTTTTCTTTTTTAAATCTGCTATTTCTTTTTTATTTAATTTTTTATCTGCTAGTCCTCCTGTAACTGCCATTTGATCTCGAAGTTGATTACCATAACGAACAATGTCATCACAAATTCTATTTGGAATAACTGATTCAAAAAACCAATAATAATTTGAAAGGTTCATTTCTTTTTTCCTTTATTAAACATAATTAATCCATCCAGTTAAAATAAATTTTTCTTCTTTTAGAGCAACTACACCTTTATGAAAATGAGTCCAATAAGCAGGCCAAATATAAAAATCCCCTGCTACAGGTTTTAAAGTTTTATTTTGATAAATAAACTTAGTGCCTCCACCTTTTTTAATAGTATTTAAATAAATCATCCAAGCAAATACTCTTTTAGAAACAGCTGGAGTGCCATCGTTTTCACAATGTAATTGATCATAAAATTTACCAGGTTTATATTTCATTAATTGAATGTAAGGATCTAAATCCCATTTACACAAATGTGTATCTATTTCTGGGTATGTTTTTTTAAAACTAAGAATACATTTTTTTAATGTTTTACCTAAATTAAAAAAGTTTTTTTCTTCTCTTACTTCAATACAAATTTCTAAATTATCTAAATCTTTTCCTGTAGTTAAACCTTTTTTAGCTTTATGTTTATTTTTTTCAAACCAATTAATTAATTTAACGCAAGATTCTTTAGAATAAGCATTATTTATTTTTTTTATAAAAGACTTATCTTTATTCATACTTTCTTTTTAGTAAAATTAAATTTACTAAATTAACTTTAGATTGTCAACTATCTTAATATCCAATCAGAACCATTCCAGTCATATAGAGGTATTGGATCTTCTGTAGCGTTTGATTTAAAACCAAACCAACCTTTACTATTGTCTGATTGATAAAGATCTTCGTCCCATGAAATTTTCCAAGTCCATTCTGGACTTTCTTGTCCATCATCAATTATTGATGGAAACGTAATAGGTGCCTCCCAATCATTATCATTATTTATAGTCCAAGATGCGAATGGTTGAGGAGCAATAAATATATCTTTTGCTTCATCATAAACATATCCTAAACCTGCGTATTGTTTTCTAAAATTATGAGAGAGAGAAGTTTGTTTCCAAGTTCCACCTTTAAAAAGAGTTTGACAATATGTTTCACCATCAACGTGCATATCATTTTCTCCTAATGGTCCTGCTGCTGTAGGTACATCATCAGCTATAACTACTACATTCTCTACAACTAAATGTGTATCAGAAGTAAATCCTGTTGGATCTGTTTGTGATTTTAATTTTGCAAAGTTTGCCATATAATTATCCTTACGCTATTGTTAGTGTACCAGAAGCTGTAAAAGTTGCAATCTTATCTCCTCCTGGATGTGTTGCTGTTGCTCCACCCGGAGTAACACTTAAACTAGCTTTAGCAGGTGCTCTTACAATCACCACTCCAGCGCCACCGTTTCCTCCACAACCAAGGCCTGTACCACCTCCGCCTCCTCCACCTGAGTTTGCAGTACCATTTGAATTAGTTGCTCCTGCACCAGATGGTGAACATCTAGATCCTCCAGAAGATGCTCCTCCTCCTGCAAAATTTACTCTTGAAAAAGGTGTTCCACATGCACCAATATTATTAGGGACTCCGTTTCCTCCGGTTCCACTGTTTGCTGGTCCAGGTAATCCTACAGAGCCAGCTCCTCCGCCGCCTCCACCGTTACCATTTACGTGTGCAGCTGTACTAGTACCACCATTGTTTCCTTCAGAGGGATCAAAACTTCCTGTGTTTCCTAAACCTTTACCTCCATTAGTTCCTCCAGAAGAAAATAAACCTCCTCCACCACCAGAACCACCGTCGGCCCCTCCACCACTTTGACCTCCTGATCTTCCACCACCAGAAGCGGTAATCATGTTACATCCTTCAACACCACATGCACCTAAAATTGAACTACCTCCATTAGTCGCCCCTGCAGAATATGCAGGTCCAGGTGCTCCTGTTCCTCCAGCTCCAATAGTTATTGTATAACAACCTGGTTCAAGTTCTAAAGCTGTAGCTCGTAAAGAACAAGGTCCAAAACCAGAAGCTCTATAGCCTCCCGCTCCGCCACCTCCGGCTCCGCCACCTCCAGCTCCACCGCCACCAGCAATAACTAAAAAGTTAGTAGTAAATACTGTAGCTCCACCACCAGAACCAAATCCTAGTATCTGATAACCAAAGCCTTTTCTTTTTGATTTATTTTTTTTTAAACTTTTACCGTCAACATCTTTGATAATGTCTAATTTATGGTCTCTCATATTCTACTCCTTATGCGTCGTTAGCAGCACTCGTAGTAAAGAATAGTTTAATTCCAAGTAATCTTGCATCAGCGGTTAAATCATCTGCCGATACATCTCTAGATATTTGAAAGAAAACATATTCGTCAGCACCAGGTGATCCTGCTATTGTTACTGCTCCACTTTCAGCAGCAACATCTAAATCGTTTGATGTACCACTGTGTGCCTTTGCTGTTGCAACGACTTGTGTTCCGAAAGCTGTATTTAAATCTCCACTATCAGCTAGAGCCACGCCAGATAATCCCCATGCTGTAGTTCCTGTATTTGTTGATGTTGCAGTGAAAAAAGCTTGAAAAGTTACTGTTCCCGCATTCCATGATTTAGGAAATGCAACAGCAAATTGAGCAAACTCATCTGAATCTTTATCAAAATCTAAAACTTTAATTTCTGGACCATTTGACAATTCTACTTGTGCAGCTTCTGCACCATTTGTAGAATTAGGATACATAGCAACAGCTGGTACCCATATAGTTTCTTTTCCAGCAATTTTAATTGCACCTGTAGCATCTCCAGCGTCTACTGCTTTAGCTTGTCCAGTTCCATTAGGAGCAATAGTTATATCTCCATTAGCAGCATCTGTAATAGTGATTGTACCTGAGTTAGTTCCAGAGTTAGTGCTCATTACTAAGTCTGAAGCTCCACCTGTTGTTACTGTAAGTGTACCTGCTCCGTTTGAAGTTAGTGTAGCTGCTGCTCCACTGTCTCCAACTTTTACAGTATCTCCTGCAAGAACTACATCTCCAGTTCCTTTTGGAGTTATATTAATATCTATATTTGTATCACCACCTGTTGATGAAAGAGTTGGACCTGAACCTGTTGCAGCGTTTGCTATTGTAAATTCATTTACTGCAGAACCTGTAGCTGTAAGTAAAGCTAATTCATTTCCATTAGTATCTAAAATAGATGTACCAATTTTAGGTGAAGTTAAAGTTTTATTTGTTAAAGTTTCAGTTCCAGTAAGAGTTACATCACCAAAACTTAAAGTATAAATATCTGGGTTAGTCCCATCATTACCTGTAGCAAATACAAGTTGGTCACCTTTATCTGTTGTAGCAAAAGTAAAAGTATCTCCTGAACCTGATGCATATTTAAACTGTACTGTGTAAGCACCTGATGTTGAATTTCTTAAAAAATAAAATGTTTGTGCATCTAAAGGAATTGTTACAATTTGGTTTCCAGTAATACTACCTGTAAACTCAATCATTCTGTGAGACATAACTGCACCAGTTGATCCATCAGAAACTGATAAAGCTGTAGTTTGTGCACCACCTGCTATTGATTGTGCGGAATATCCACCTGAAATTTGTTCGATAATTTGTAAATTAGTATTAGTTTTTGTACCCCATGTACCGGCATTTTCTCCAGTTGCTTGAAGTTCTATACCTAAAGGTGTGTATGTTGATGCCATAATTTTTATCTCCTATTACGCTGCTACGTCTGTATAACTTGTATTAGAACCTGTGTCAATAGCTTGATATGCTTGAATTCCAAAACCAGTGGAAGTTCCAAACGCAGCAACAGAAGCTGTTGCTGAAACACCTGTTAATCCCATTACATCCGCAGGAACAATTGTTCCAACATTAGCAGTTACTGAGACTCCTGTCAATCCCATTACATCTGCAGGAGCAATTGATCCTACAGCAGAAGTCATACTTAAACCTGTTGGTATAGTAGTAGGATTTGATGTTATACTAAATTCACCTACATTACTTGTTAAAGAAAATCCTGTTAACCCTATTGCGTCTGCAGGTGATATTGAACCTACTGCAGATGTCATTGCTTGACCAGTTAATCCAATAATTTGAGAAGCTGCAGTTACTGTTCCTACACTAACAGTTGCAGAAATTCCTGTTAATGAAAAAGATACGTTTCCTATTATTGTTGGTGATCCAATACTTGCTGTTGAAGCTACACCTGTTAATCCCATTACGTCTGCAGGGTTTACAACAAATTGTCCCCAACCTTGTTCTTGTCCATAAGAACCATCACCAAAATCAGAACCGATGCTAACATTAGATATCATTGCATCAGGTGCTGTTAACTCAACTGTTAAACTTGATTCACCCCAAGTTTCAAAATTCCAAGTATCTCTACCCCAACCTTGTTCTGGAAATGTATCAACTTCTCCAATAGAAACGGTAGCAGATACTCCACTTAAAAAAACTGTTTCATCAGAAAGTTGATCCCACTCACCATCATTCCAAGATTTAGCACCCCAACCTGTTGTAAAAGCTTCACTTATTCCCCAAAGATTAGCACTCCAATTACCTGCGCCCCAAAAATCTACGTTAGGAGTATTTGCTTGTCCACCCATGTTAGAGTGATTTGTACAATAATAATAAAGAGTTGGTGCATCAGAAGCTACTTCAATTTGAGTATAAGCTCCAGATGATCCTGGAGTTCCATTAGTTGTTACGTTAGTTGTATATTCACTTCCTCCAGAATGTGTACCGTTGCTTGTTGTAGAAAGTCTTAATGGATGAGATGAGTTTGATGAATCTGATTGATCAAATCTAAAAGTTGCGCCTTCAACTAATTCTAAAGTAGCTTGTTGAACACCATCGATAAAATATTTATTACCACTATCGGTGCTAACCACCGTTACTGTAAAGGTTCTAGTAACGGACATACCGCGTTACTCCTTTACGCTATTCTAATTATTGCGTTAGATGCGTCTGCTGTTGGAAATTGAATTGTGAAAGTTCCACTTGTTACAGTTTTATCTCCACCAAAAGCTATTACTGCAACAGCTTTGTCAGATTGTGTATCGTTATAAATTAACGCACCGTTTGCTGTGAAAGATGCAGAACTAAAACTTACATCTGCAAAATCACAGACTGCAGTAGTTCCATCAGTTGTTGGCGTAACACTTGTAAGTGTTGCTCCACCTGCAGTGTATGCAGTTCCAGATGAGTTTGTAATTTCATTTGATGTTGAATAAGCTGTAGTTCCAGCTCCTAAAGATGCTGAACTTGTGAATAAAGCTATTTTAAAAGTGTTTCCACTTGTTGCTGTAAGATTGTGTGTACCAACCAAAATTTCTTGTTTGAAACTTGTACAAATTGCCGATGTTATTGCCATAATTTATCTCCTACGGGTTTGCTGAGTTTACTGGTATACGAACAGCGCCATCAGTATAGTCATCTCTTCGTCTTCTACCAACTTGTTCGTTAGCAAACTTCTGTACCTCTTGTTTATACTTATTTTCATATAGTGTCAACATATCTATTGGGCCTTTTAAAAATCCATATGCCTCTGATAGACAGCAATATAACAACCCATTTGGAAAGTTAAGACTAATATAATTAGTGTCATTATTTTCTAATAATGCTGGTGCTGCATTGTAGTGTACTCTAAATTTATAGGTTGTATCAGGAACAGGAGCAAACATCATTCTTCCAGATGTGGTGTCAGACTCTCCTGTACCACCTCCAAACATAGCATAATATTTAGGTTGACCTCTTTTAGCTGATGCCGTTGAGGATACATATTCTTGTAAATAAGTTATATCTTTTTTTTCTAGCCATACATTAGCTCCAGTTATTTCTGAGGTAGAATCATAAACTTGTATTCCTCTAATAAATACAGCTCCTGCTGGGGCATTAATTGTTTCTTGACCAGTTACTAAATTACCTGATTGTTGTTTTCTATCTGCATCAATAGGTACATCTCTAAAGATTCTATACTGTGCATTTAAAATAATATTTTCTAAAACAGAATCTGTTAAAACATTTGAATCTGTTTCAGTATAACTTAATATTTGAGTTTTTAATCCTGATGCACTTAAACCTGCCATTATTTTAAATCTCCTTCATGTTTTAAACGTATCTTTTTTTGTTTTGCTGTTTCTTCTACATGCATTGGGATATCTGATTCTGGCATATCTTCATATAAAGAAAGATGCTCATCTTTTTCTTTTTTAGGTGTAAATAAATTTTTTATCCAATTCCAAATCTTTTTCATTATGCTTCTATAGTTACGGGCCCTATTGAACAACCATAACCACCTCCTTTTACATTTCCAACTGTAGCAGTATCTGTATCAACTGTAAAATGAAAAAAATTTGAACTCGCATAATCAGTTGTAACCGCAGCATCATTTTTATATAAGCCTACAGTAATAGCATATCCTGCTGACTTTGTAATATTTGTTCCTGTTATCCCATCAAAATCAGGAATATTTGCATATGCAAACACTGGATCTGTTGAACTACCTGTTCCTGGAGAAGTAGTTGGTGCTCCTCTAAATCTATAAGTTGTGCCGTTAGTTAATCCATGTCCAGGTGAAAAAACATTTATAATTCTAGAACCTGCTTCATAAGTTTCAAAACCATTTTCAGGTATTCTAACAGTTGTTGATGGTTCTGTTCTATCTGTTCTTGTATTTAATAATGCAACACCATCAGCTCCATTAGGTTTTGGTTCTAATTGAGGTTGCTTTGGTTCAAATTCTGTAAAATGAACAAAAGCACCATTCCATTCTCTAACCATTTCTCTATATGGAAATTCCATACCTGATCTATCTGATATGGCTTTTGCATACTTACCTATTGCATATCTAGACATTATTTTTTACCTTTTTTCTTTTTTTTCTTTTTCTTTTTTTTACCACCAGGTCCTAAAGGTTTATCAATATGACCACCATACTTTTCACCTTTTCTCATCATGTCAGCTTTGTCAGCCATCAAGTCATTTAATTCTACGATAGCTTTGTTATAAATTTCACTTTGTTGACGACCACTTAAATCATAAAAGTCTTTGCCATACGTTGATTCGGCTAATTCATCTGCTATTCTTTGTATTTTATCTTTGTCCATTATGTTCCTGGGTAATAAGCTTTTGGTGTTATGTATGTGCTAGAAGCTGAACCATCTTCTGCTAATGCTCTAGCAAATTCATCTTCATAATATAATTTCATTTGTTGAACTAGTTGTGGTTGATATTTTTGTGAAAGATAAAATGATAAACCTGCAACCATACAAGGTACAAATCTAAATGGAACATCAGTTGCATTTGTAAAATCACCTATATCTTGTATTCTTTTGATAAAATAAAAATGCATATCTTTAGATGCATTAGTTGAATCTGGTGTTGGATAAACATGTATTCTAACTTTATCAATAAATCTTTCTACCCAATATTGATTAGGTGTTCCTTGTGAAAGTTTATTTGAAAACCCTGCATAAGTAGATCTATCTACTTTTGTCATCGGTGAATCTGATTGTGTGGTTTGTGTTCTATTAGATCTTAATTGTGCTTCAAGGACATCGGACATTCCATAAATTCCATTAGTAGGCGTAGTTGTTGCAGAAGTGCCATCACCACTAGCTCTAAAAAAATCATAGTCAGATTGACCTTGAATTAAATCAAGATTAGTTTCATCTATCTCCCAATAGTGAATACCTCTATTACCCCATTCTTGAAATAGGATATTAAGAGATCTTCTAGCAGATTTAAGTTGATAGCCTGCTACAGAATTTAATCCAATACGTTCAAAAGCGTCCTCTATAATTTCTTCAATAGAAAACGTTTTATCAAACGTTGTTGTTCCCGAAGTGGTATTAGCCATTTGGCCTCCTATCCATCAAAGAATGTAGTAACACTCACTGCTGTTCCTGCTGGAATATCTATATAAGCTCCCGAATCAAACAATACTCCATCATCTGGAATATAAGGATCAATATAATCTTTTGTAGTTGTTGCTACTTGAAAAGAAAATAAAGAAGTTCCTGATACAGGTGACGTATTAAAATAAGATACATTTCCTACAGTTCCACCAGTTGTAATATGCATTCCTCTGACTCTTGTTCTACCAGCCGTTAACACAGCTTGTCCGCCTGCAGTTCCTGCAGCATTTCCAGCTGAAGTGTTTGTTCCAACTGCACCGTCAGTAGTTATCGAAGTTACAGTCGCATAAAATTTAACAGAACCTTTTGTATTATTATTTGGTCCTGCTAAAACTTCTGATTGATCGTTACCTGCAATATCTGTTCCTGTTATTGTAAAATCTACTCCAGAAATATTCCCTGTAGAAGTTAGAGTTATTTTACAAGCTTGGTCAGTTTGATGAAAAGCACCTGTTCCGGCAGCTGCAGTTAAAGTTAAACTATCAGCTCCACTTGTAGTTTGTGCAGCAGCCACAGCTGCAGTATCCGCTGATAAATTATTTAAAATTGTTTTACTTTTTACATCTGTTGCCATTTGTTCTCCTTAAAATTTATGTGGGGCCTAAGCCCCACACTATTAATTTATTTATTATGACGCAAATGCAAAAGCACCAGTTGTCTGAGTAGTCTCAGCTGATAGTTTTGTTGCAATGTGCCACGTAGCATCTTCATAACAAATAAAAGCAATTTGTCCACCAGTAGTCAGCAAGTTTGTTGCTGCGTTTGCTGGTGTGAAAACTAATTGAGTTTCACCTGCTGCTGAAGTATCAAAAGTTACTTCTGATGAACCTCTTGATTCAATTACTGAACCAGTTGCCCAAACATCAGAACCTGCTGCATCGAAAGTTAATGTAGCTGTTCCTCCAGTTGTGTCTTTTGATTGACAATAAATTACAATTGTACCTGCTGTTGCTGCGGGTAGAGTGCATGCTGCTGCAGCTGCACCTGTGTAATTTACTACAGAAATAGTATCAGCTGCTAGTGTTAAACTAGATGCTGTTGCTACATCTGAAATTGATAAACCAGTTAAGTCAGGCATACCTGAACTCATTCTAGTAGTAATAGCTCCAGTAGACGTATTTTTAGTTGCTACTTGAAAACCTTTTTCCGATCTTACCGGACCGTTAAACGTTGTTGATGCCATAATTATATCCTCCTAGTTTCCGAACATAGTCTCTAGGCCGTCGACTATACGCGTCTATGTTCTAATTAATTGTATAGTGAGTTTTTTATATACTAGATTTTAATAGAGTGCAAGAGAGTGTGTAGTGCGGATAGTGTTTTCCAACGATGTAGCTTTTTATTAAGTAGCTACAGAAACTTGCGGAGCTGCACCTTCGACAGTATTTTGTCTGTGAGCAATAGCTGCTTCTTCCAGCTTAATGTCAGTAATGACTTTTTTAACTTTGTCATCAATTCTGACCATTTCAAGAGTATATCTACCATTAGACAGATGCTCTTGTTCCCACTTCAACTCCAAGGACCTTTTTTGTTTGTATAGGTCTTGTATCATCAACAACCTCCTCATAGGTTATTCTGTTTACTCGGTTATCATATGATATACCAAGATATTCCCAATTTATACTCTTTTCTCCCAACTTGTCAAGGATAGATTGTTCAAGAGAAATGGCGTTATCTTCAGACAAAACTTCAAATTTTGCATAATGATCATAAGCCCATATAGTTATTAGAAATTTTTTCATATTTTTGTAAGATCAAAAGCTATAGAATATCTGTCCTCTTTTAAATGATATGGCACTGAGTGTACTAATTTACTATTAAAAATCAACAAAGAATTTTCTGGACATTTTTTAACATTAACTCCTAACCCTTGTTTTTTAAATACAGTTCCTATATCGGATTTATTTTTTAAGTAATATACCATACTTATATCACACTCTGGATGTGCATGCCAGTTCATATAATTACCTTCACTAAAATTAGCCCAACATTTTTGTATAGTATAGCCTTTTAAATGTTTTTTTATTGTTCTTAACAAAAACAAAATTTCTTTATGTGTATGCAAATTAGGATCAGTTTGTAAACCCGGAAAATTAGGACCTAAATTTTTTACAACTGTTTTTATAAATTTTAAAAGTTTTAGTCTATCTTTCTTTAATAAAATATTTTTATAAATTCTCACTAATTTCTTTCTATTTTTTAAATGAGGCGGGATTGTGTCCCGCCTCAAAATTTTAAGTATTACGCACCTTCAACGCCGAAAATACCTCTAGGGTCAGATACACCAAATGAGTATCTTTCTCTAGCTTTGTATCTTACGTTTCCAGTATCGAAATCACCTTCCATTGCAGTTGTTAATGGAGCTCTTGTGAACATTTTCATACCATTAGGTACGTCTGTAATGATGTAGAACGCGTCAGTGTCAGTTAAATAGTTATTGACTCTGTATCCTTGCGGAATCATACCCATAGATACGATTGCGTTTATATCATTGTCAGCTGTTCCAGTTCTACCTTGAGATTTCATCAATCTCTCAGCTGTAAACTGAAGCTCTGAAGGGATAATCATTTTTACCCCTCTCGCTGCAATTCTAAGACCTCTTTCGTCAGTCATTGCAGCAATGTCAATTAAAGACTGCTCCAATGAAGTTTCGTTAAGATCTGCCTGAGTAGTCAAAGTGTTCTTGAAAGAACCTGCTACTGTAGGGTGAGATACGCCAAATAAAGATTCGCCGTCACCTGATTTAAATGTATCTACACCTGGTAGACCATTTATTAAAGGCTCAACAGCTTTTACTTGTTTAGCGTTACTCATAGATCTTGCTAAAGCTTTTGTATATCTAGACGCAAGTCTATCGTACAAATTATCCTCAATCGCTTCTTCAGTGATTGCGAATGCTAAAGCAACAGTCTCGTGAGTGTAACGAGCAGTGAAAGTTTCTTGTGCTTCATCAAATGATACACCAGATCCTTCACCTTTTACTTGTGCGTTTGCGAAACCAGATAACATAACTTCTTCTTCAAAAGCTCTGTCACTGTTTTCACTAGTATAAATCTCAGCGTGCTGATTTTCATACCTTTTGTATTCCAAGCCGAACAGTGCGTTCAAACCTGGCTCTAGTTCTTTAACTAGTTGTGATCGTGATATTGCCATTTTTGTTCTCCTATTCTAGCTTTACGATTGTAGTTCGATCAGATTTGCAACTACTACTACTGATGCAAAAGCTGCAGAGATATCTTCATTTTCAGGATCTTCAGCAGATCTTAAAAGTCTCCACGAAGCTGCATCAGCACTTGTGTCACCTATATCTAATGTCGCTGAAGACTGTCCAGTAGTTGTGCTACCAGCAGAAGTATTCATGTCATAAGTTTCTAGGAAACCAGCTTGTGCTACAGTTGCGTCTGTCGCTACTACGTATTGTTGTTGAGGGTTATCGAATACAAATGCATCGATATCTTCTGAGTTTGCTGGTGTTACTTGCACGTAATGATTTGCAAACGTCGGCTTTAAAGTTGTAGCCGCGTTATAGAATATTCCGTTAAGTACGCCCAAAACCGGTGCGTCAGTTGTTTGACCATCGATTATGTAACCAGCACTAGAAGCAACGCATCCACCATGAAAAATGGTAGTTGCATAACCCGCATCGATTTTGTATTTACCTTGACCAGAAGTCGCTGGAGTTGATCCAAGCGTTCCTGCAGGCACTAATCCAAAACCTTGTGTGTTTCTATTTGCCATAGTTGTTTCTCCTTATGTACCTGCCCCGAAGGGCCTCCAGTACGGTTTTAAAATTTCAGTGATTAAAAAAATTATTTTTTCGTACCACCGAAGGTTACACGAGATTGCCTTTCAACATTGATAGGCATCCTCTGGTCCTGCTCCTTCATAAGATCGTTTTCTACTGCTTCACTTCGTTCTTTATGACGATTTGCCATATAGTCTTGACGTTGCTGCGCGATCTCGACGGGTACCTTCGCAAGAAGAAGGCCACCGACCCCAATCACTCCCTTGTATTTGCCCTCATCGAGGACTGGATAATCACTTGCATTTTCAACTTCTTCGGCACGAACTAATTCATAACCTTCTCTCATTCTTCCAGTTATGTTTTTCGTATCTTGAAATCCTATGACTTCAGCTCTTATCCATCTATACCTGAATCCATCAGGTGCAGGGGGTGCATCTAGAGAAGATGGTGGAACCCACACTTTAGGTCTTTCAGACTTTGA
>Ga0315331_10002612_pt1 | contig 13629 bp, 8 predicted proteins | sample M160m34915metaG_FD_203456 | JGI IMG/M metagenome (GOLD analysis project Ga0315331, IMG submission 203456) | Ammonia-oxidizing marine archaeal communities from Monterey Bay, California, United States - M1 60m 34915 | ecosystem: Environmental > Aquatic > Marine > Intertidal zone | place: USA...
TGAGGTACTCGGAATTGGCCACACTATTTTTGAAGATGCTATTGAGAATTCTCTGCCGTTTATTCCAGCAATTCTTATTTTGGCTACTCGCATTCCATTGAGCGCTATCAGTTACGCAACCGGTGCCCCGGGCGGCCTGATCGTCCCTGCCCTATTATTTGGCGTTCTTTCTGGGCAGGCTTTCTCAACGAGTTATGCATTCATGGTTGGCGGTGTTGATGCTGATTTTCACTCTGTCTGCCTTGTTGCTGGTATGGCGGCTAGCATCGGGGCTCTTTTTCGTACTCCACTGACGGCAACAATTATGGCGGTTGAAATTACCGGTGCCTATGACTGTGTCCTTGAAATATCAATTGCGTACCTCGCAGCACATTCCTTGCTTGGCCTTGCTCGACAACCAGATCTCTACACGGCTTTGGGGCGTATTCACGAGGGTGACACCGGAAAACAAGCAGCAAGGATCGACGCGGCGCGGTCTTCTATTCATTAGCCTGTCAAGCAGCTCGACATTGATCTTCAACAACTTGTTTGTTTGCTGAAGCGGGACCGGCTGAAGAAGACCTTGGCAATCCATTCTCTTCTATCAGTTGTCTAAGACATGCCACTTGGGCAGTAAGGTCTCTTAATTCATCCTGATGGTCGTCCTCATGTTGCAAGAAGTGTCCCGCAATTAATCCAGATAAAGCGCCAAATGAACTGGCACCTGTTACCATCAAAATAAAAGCAACTATTCTTCCTTCCCAACTTGTTGGATAGAGATCTCCATAGCCAACCGTTGTGACCGTACAGATTGACCACCAGACAGCATCTTCAGCTGTTGTGATGTTCCCCCCATGAGCTCCCTCAAACTGCAAAATTGCAAAGCTACATGAAAAAATTACGACCACTGCAACAAAGCTTCCAGCCAATAACGCATTTCTTGTACGGTTCTGAAAAATCAGTGATGCCAAAAACCGTGTAGCCTTAATTCCTCGAATAACTCGGACCACTCGAACTATACGGGCCGCTCGACCCAACCGCATTGAATCAAATATAGGAATTGACGAAAGAAGATCTATCCATCCCCACGTAAAAAAATAATTCCAGCGGTTTGGGGCTTGGATCAGACTTACAATAAAGTCAACGAGAAACACGCCACAGACGAAAAGATCGGCATACGCGAGTAAGGATCTCGCTGAGGGCGTCAGTTCCACAACGACACCAATTGCGAGCATACCAATAGCGATGAGGCTCACCAGTAAAATAAGAGCATTATAGCCGGCCCATTTCCCATCATTTGATTGAGAATTTGCCTCTCGAAGGATTGGAGAAATACCAAGCTGAATATCAGCTGAGGCGTCAGATGGACTCATTGACTGAGAAGAAGAAACCATACGTTTTCTATTTAATGTCTTTGCACGTCTTCATGAATATTGGACAGGAGGGATCATAAAGCTCAATCTATTGCGAATGGGACACCAATTCTCAATAAATAAGCAGATTATTCTCGCCCCTGACACAAATATTGAACTTGGACTGCACCATCTGTACGTGGTATTTCTATCCCTGATATGCTTCATCCAAAGGGTCAAGGGAGCCTTATGATTACCGCTCATACCTTAGAAATGCCCCACACCACCATGTCAGCCCATTCTGCCGTACGTGCTGAGTTCCTCGACTTTCGTGACAAGTCACACGGTGCTATCACAATTGACGAAGTCTCTTCATCAATTGCGGCTGGCCGCTTTGTCTGGATAGACACAAACCTTCGAGACCAAACATATCCTGACCTCAAACAAGAGTTGCCGGAACATCTAGCCAACCAAACGCCAGTTCTGAAAATCCTGAGCTCTGAGTATCAACAAAACACAGACGAGCAGGTCTCATCACTGCATAGAACTGATGATGCCTTACATATCCGCCTTGTAGGAGCAAGAGACACCTCAAAGACAATCAGAAGCGAAGTACTTGATATTGTTATTACTGAAGGTCTTCTTGCGACATTCTCCGAAGGCTCCTGTGCTGTCCTGCATGCCGTTCGTCGTGACTACATTCGAGACTTTGAACAACATGCTGCGACACCAAGTTTTCTGCTCTATGAGTTTTGGGATAAACAAATTGAACAGTTTCTGGAGGTACAGGGACACCTCGATGAGGAAGTTGAGCAAACACGCCTTGCTCTTCGCATATCTGCTGATGAAGCAACGCTTACAAAATTAGCAAGTGTCTCCGGAAGACTACTGGCATTAAGAAAACGAGTCCTACCTGCTCGTAGAGTATTGGAAGAGTTAGTCTCTCGAAAAACCACACTCGTTAGTGAAGCTACACTGCAATTTATGGGAAACATGATTGGGACACTAGAGCGACTTCTTGCCGACATTACAGCAAACCGAGAAATCCTAGAAAGTGCAATGAACTTTTCCCTCACTGTCATGACACATCGCACAAACCTGACAATGAATCGCTTGGCTGTTGTGAGCACTATCTTCCTGCCGCTTACTTTTCTATGTGGCGTCTATGGAATGAATTTTGAAATCATGCCAGAAACCGAATGGGTGCACGGATACAAGATGTTTTGGATTGTTTCAGCTATCATCACAACCACATTGACATTCGTGCTTCGAAAAGCTCGCTTGTTATGAAACAACTTTTTGTTGCCACTAAATTTCAAAAGAGAGTCTCGTAGACTACTTTTTTTGAATGTTCTTTTACGGGATAAATCCCCACATCTACCACTTGTTCTGGTAGTAGGGATTATGTTGTTTTCCATCAGTTACAAAAACTTTGCTGCATACGTCAACTTTCCACTTTAGCAATGTATCGTTGAGATGAAGCAGTGTGAGACACGACTCATGCTGCAATGCGTCCAGAAGATTTGTAGCGTTTCTTTATGGCTGACAACGAAGAGTTCATCTCAGAATTTCTAATCGAGGCGTCAGAAAACCTAGACCAGCTCGATCAGGACCTCGTTGCGCTTGAAAAGAACCCTCATGACCCCGACCGTTTGGCGAGTATTTTTCGGACAATTCACACGATAAAAGGCACGTGTGGTTTCTTCGGGTTTACAAAACTAAGTAACTTGTCGCATCACGGAGAACATCTTCTTGGCCTCCTTCGTGATGGAAAACTTCACTTCGATGAACAAATGGCATCCCTGCTTCTTGAACTCGTTGATGCCATTCGAACATTCTTAACAGCTATTGAGTCAACTGGCAAAGAAGGTGATGCCGCGTTTCCAGATCTCTGTCAGAAAATGGATGCCACCTGTTTATTAGCTGCTGATCCTCAGAATAATCAAACAGAAGAATGTCTTGCATCACCATCTTCTAGTACAAATCAGTCCAATCAACCAGATGATCGCACGACATCAACTCCTGAAGAACAGCCCGTCGTTTCGACCACCTCAAATCACCCAGCTGAGGCTGACAAATTAGCACCTGTAGCAAGCCCTGATATTCTGTCACGCTCAGGAAGCACTCGTTCCAATAACACTTTCGATGCAACTATACGAGTCGATGTACAACTACTTGACACCATCGTTGATCTCGTCGGTGAACTCGTTCTAGCCCGTAACCAACTGCGAACAACGGCTACCAATGAACCTGCATTATTAGACGCAGTCAATCGCATTCACACAGTGACCGGTGAGCTACAAGAAGTGGCCATGAAGACACGAATGGCCCCAATCGACCAACTGTTCAATAAGTTCCCCCGCATTGTTCGTGACGTAGCAGCAGCATGTGACAAAAAAGTTAATCTTCATATCGATGGCTCTGACACTGAGCTTGATCGGACTCTTATTGAAAAAATACGCGATCCGCTTACCCATCTCATTCGAAATGCGATAGATCATGGCATTGAATCAAAAGACATGAGGTCTGTCGCTGGCAAGTCCACTTCAGGAGAAATTTCTTTACGTGCTTTTCAGGAGAGTGGCCAAGTCACTATTGAAGTGTCGGATGATGGAGCAGGTATTTCAGTCGATGCTGTGTGTAAAAAGGCAGTTGAAAAAGGTCTCGTCACAGAGGATGCCGCTTCCGCTATGTCTGATGAGAGAATTTTTCAGTTTATTTTCGAACCTGGCTTTTCAACGGCCAACGCCGTGACTGACATATCTGGTCGCGGTGTCGGCATGGACGTTGTCCGTACAAACATCGAATCTATTGGTGGAACTATCGATATCAGTAGCCAACGTGGTGTTGGCACTATCGTTCGTGTACGAATTCCACTTACTCTTGCGATTATACCTGCTCTGATTATTTCAAGTGGTGGTGAACGTCTTGCGATACCGCAGCCGTACATTCAAGAACTCGTATCTCTTAGAAAAAATGGCACGACTCATATAATTGATGGGCTTGAAGGTGCTCCCGTCTTACGACTACGCGATCGACTCATTCCAGTCGTATACCTTGACCGGTGGCTCGGACTTCGCGACTGGGAAAAAAGGCCCACCTCAGGCACTGTTGTTGTTGTCAAAGTAGATAACCACGAATTTGGTCTAGTGGTAGATGCTGTCACAACGTCTGAAAACCAACACAGTCATGCTACAGAAACAACTGGGCTTTCGTTTATTGTAGTCAAAGCAATAAGCAGTCTTTTAGCACCGATGGGGATTTATTCCGGCGCAACCGTCATGGGTGATGGGAGCGTGGTCCTCATCCTTGACCTCCGTGGAATCACGATGGCTGCTGATATTCCAGCCCTTACTCGTCGTGCAGGTGATCTCCAAAGTACATCCGAAGAACCTAGCGAGGTTGTTCAGGAATCTTCCCGATACCTTGTGTGTGAAACTCATAATGGCCACCGTGTTGCTGTTCCTTTGAACCAGGTGCAACGCCTCGAGAATTTCCTTGAGTCAGAAATTGATCCCGCCGCAGACTCCCGTTTTGTAAAACGGAATGGTGAATTGACACAACTCATTGATCCCGATCAGGTCTTACATACGTCGAAGGAACTCGGAAAAGAACCTACCGGATCCCTAGTCGGTATTATCCTTCCCAATGAACTAGGAAATAAGGCGATTGCCGTTCGCAGGATTATTGACATTGAAACAGGTCATGGCCCGCTTGAGAAGACAGCAACGAAAAGAGGTCTCTTGGGGACTCTTCTGGTTGGAGACAGCGCAACTGAAGTGATGGATATTGTTTCTGCAAGTCAGTGGTCAGAGGAGAATCCTCTCTCATGAATTCCATAGTTATGAATATGCCTGAAGAAAGAATGGATCGAAAACGATGTTGCACATTTCTCATTGAAAACACGTGTTTTGCCGTTGAAGCAGATAACGTGACTGAAGTTCTTCAAAGAGGTGTTATCAACAACGTCCCTTTGGCATCACCCGCTGTCTCTGGACTACTCAACCTTAGAGGACGAATCATCCCAGCTATTGATCTTCGGATTTTCTTAGAGTTTCCTGCTGCACCACCCTCCATTAAGCAAATCAGCCTCATAGTTGATATCAACAACGAATGGTACTGCTTTTTAGTAGATAAACTCCTCGATGTGAAGGCTTATGACCCTCATCAAGTTACCCCGCCCACCAATGACTCTTCGAGTGTTCTCACAGGCGTGCTCCCTGATACTGACCAATTAATACACTTTTTGTCACCAGAGAAAATATTAAAAAGTCTCTTGAACATTCGAACCGAATCACTGTCTGTCGGCTGAACACAAACAACTAACTTCCTTACCTATTGAACGGTACTACAATGACGAATTCCGATTTACACGCCACCCGTGACAGCACTCGCACTGACACAGCCACTTTGAGTTCAAGGCTTTTTGGATTTTCCAAAGATCGTCTACTTTGGTCGCTGCTTGCTGTTTCTATGTTGCCCTTAGCCTTCATGGGGTATGCAACCTATTCGTCAGCAGCAAAAGCAATTGAAGCCCAATCACTACGGAAATTACAAACAGTCAATAAAATCACTGCAAAAGCTGTTGATAGTTATTTCTCTTCCATGGAAGAACAGCTCAAGATTACTGCTGAAAACAGAATGACTCTCGAAGCACTTGAAGCCTTTGCAACTGGATTTCAGGAAATTGAGAGTGATGACAATCTTACGGAATCATCGATCCTAGATGCTCGGAAAAGCCTCTCGACGTACTACACGGGTGAATTCTCAAACGAATACATGAGACAAACCGAGATCGAGCCACCTACTACGAGTTTCCTTGAGAACCTATCTGATTCATCAGCGTACCTACAGTATCTTTATATCCGGAAGAATGAAAATCCTCTCGGTTCAAAAGAATTACTAAATGCTGCAGATGATGGGTCTGCATATACAGCAGCTCATTCCTTATATCATCCTATCTTCCGAAATTTCTTGAAAAGACTTGGAATTTATGACTTTTTCCTTGTCGATGCTGATGGAATAATTGTCTATTCAGTCTTTAAGGAATTAGATTTTGCCACATCTCTGAAGATTGGTTCTTTCGCAGGCACAAATTTTGCAAGATCTTTTCAGGAATCTGTAAGTGGTGGCCGTCGTGACACTGTCTCCTTCGCAGACTTTGAAAACTATTTACCGTCATACCAAGCACCAGCAAGCTTTATTGCTGCACCAATTTATAACGGTAGAGAACTGAAGGGGGCCGTCATTTTCCAACTCCCCGTTGACAAAATCACGTCAATCATCAGTGAGACAACAGGAATGGGAGAAACTGGTGAGACATATGCGATTGCTGGTGATGGACTTTTCAGAAGCCAATCACGCTTCCCAGAAGATCTTGGTGTTGAATCCACTATTGTGAATCCAAAGGTGCGAGTAGACACTGATGCTGTTCGCTCTGCTTTAGATGACGGTGAATCTGGTGCCGCTGAAATAAAGGATTACCGTGGCACCGACGTCTTCTCGTCTTGGCAGCCTGTAACTGTCCACCAGGATTCTCGAGGCGGAGATAAAAACGTTACCTGGGCTCTTATCTCGGAAATTGATAAGGCTGAGATTCTGCAACCAGTCCGCGGCTTATTTAATTTTGCCATATCCATCTTCATTCTCAGCGCAATTGGCGTTCTGCTTGTTTCGGTGAGCATTTCACGCCGGTTTTCCAGGGAAGCCCGTCGTCAAGCATCCTTGGTGAGTGGCATCATAGATAATACGAATGCACTAGCGGGCTCTTCTGAAGAGTTGACGAGCGTAAGCCAGCAGATGAGTGCAACTGCTGAAGAAACAACTGCCCAGGCAAACCTAGTTTCTTCAGCCGCTGAGCAAGTCAGTGGTAATACAAAACTTGTCTCATCATCTGTTGAAAATCTAGTTTCGAACATTGATGAAATTGCTCGCAGTGCGCAGGATGCTGCCGCAGTTGCTCGACAGTCTGTCGACATGGCTCAGAAAACATCCTCAACAATGGATGAGCTAGGACAGTCAAGTAGCGAAATCGGTCAAGTTATAAAAGTCATTACGACCATTGCCGAACAGACGAATCTGCTCGCGCTTAATGCAACAATTGAGGCTGCTCGTGCAGGTGATATGGGAAAAGGATTTGCTGTTGTTGCTAATGAGGTCAAGGAACTCGCTCGAGAAACAGCTAAGGCAACAGAAGATATCGGAACAAAAATTGAAGCTATGCAATCTGATACTGAAAAAGCTGTGACAGCTATTAGTGAAATCGCATCAGTCATTGAAAAGATTGATCTCTTGCAAACGAAAATTGCAACTGCTGTCGAGGAGCAGTCCGCAACAACGAGTGAAATTAGCCGGAATATTACAGAGGCAACAACCGGCTCCACTGAGATCGCACAGAATATTGTTCAGGTGGCCCATGCTGCACAAAATACTGCTGAGGGGGCGAACAATACCCAGCACTCTGCACAGGAACTTTCACACATGGCTCAAGGACTACAACGATTAGTTGATGAATATAGGCGCTAGGATAATCTAGAGGACGGCTGCTAGACTGTTCGTAATAAAGCGATACGAACTACGCCAAAACACTGAACTTTACATCGGCTTTAAAGCCTATTTTTGCTCTAGCAGCCACGCTAGGATTGAAACCGTGCACGCACTTGTTATCGACGATTCAAAACCTGTACGTAGTATCCTTACAAAAGTACTGAATGGCTTACAATTTCAATGCATTGAAGCCCAGAATGGTGTCGAGGCGCTCGACAGACTTTCCCACATGCCTCGTCCAACACTCATAACGCTCAACCGTCACATGCCTGAAATGGACGGATTTGAGTTGCTTGGTCGAATTCGTCGGAGTCAACAGTACAAAAATCTTCCCGTTGTGATGATTTCTACTGATTCGACAAAAGCAAGTGTCGAAGCAGCGATGCGACTCGGGGCGACGGACTTTATCGCAAAGCCGTTTACGCCAACCGAACTTATAGCACGACTGAATACCCTTGGCCTGACTCAAGAGACAAACAAAAAGAGTCAACAGCAGCCTGAGTCTCGGTCTTCTTCATCACTTGATTCACACACGAATGAACATGCTCAAATCGCCTTAGAAAAAAAACCCATTCGGCTTCTCTTAGTTGATGACTCCGCAGCAATTCGAGGAATACTTTCCAAGACACTGCGTGAGATACCTGGCATCAAAGTCATTGGGACTGCTGCAGATGGTGAAAAAGCACTGACGTTTTTAGAGAGAGAGCAAGTTGATATTGTTCTTCTTGATATTGAAATGCCTGTTATGGATGGTATTGAGACCCTTCGTCACATTCGAAAAAAATATCTACGACTGCCTGTTGTAATGTTTTCAAGCCTTACCGAGCGAGGAGCGAAGGCAACCTTGGAAGCACTGGTTGCTGGTGCGAACGATTACGTCGCAAAGCCAACTGCTACAGACAAAGATAGTATTGTGGCAAAAATTGAATCTGAGTTAGTCCCAAAGCTCAGGGCAGTCTACAGGCCACCCGACAAAACCAAGGATGCTGGCAACAGCACAGCCTCCAAAAAATTGACGACCCCATCGTCTCGTAACAAGAACTCACAGAATATCTCGGTAATTGTTATCGGCGTATCGACTGGCGGTCCGAGTGCTCTTGCAGATATTCTTCCACATCTAACTGTCGAAAAAGCTCCACCTATTGTAGTTGTGCAGCATATGCCAAAGGAATTCACCGGGCATCTTGCCGACCGACTATCCAAAATGTGTAAGCATCGGGTCTGTGAAGCGCATCATGGGCAAGCCCTTAAACCAGAACACATTTATCTAGCTCCTGGGGGCTCGCACCTCGAAATTCAAAAACATGGCAAAGAGGCAAGACTTGTTCTCCATGATGGGCCGCCTGAGAATTCGTGCCGACCATCAGTTGATGTACTTTTTCGTTCCGCTGCCAAAATATTTCATTCCGACACGTTGGGTCTTGTACTTACTGGCATGGGGAATGATGGCCTTCGGGGATGTAAACTGATTTCATCGGAGGGTGGTGTCGTCATTGCTCAGGACGAACCAAGTAGTGTTGTATGGGGCATGCCTGGTCATGTTGTTCGAGCAGGCCTTGCAGACATAGTGCTTTCTCTCGATCGCATTGGGCCAGATATTGCCATGCGAATTTGCCGACAACAGAAATAATTTTTCCCAGTTTCTTCATTTCTTGAATTATGAGACGAGTTTTTTCCATATGCAGGTAAGCCCTCCGCAGTTCTCTTACCTCCGTGGGCTGCTCAAGAAAAAAACCGGGGTGATCATTGACGACAGCAAACAGTACCTCGTTGTCGCCCGCCTCTTACCGATTGTCAGACAACGAAAACTTCCAAGCCTCGACACTCTCATTGACCGCATTCAGACAGCCAATGGTAGTCCGCTAGAGAATGATGTCTTGAACGCCATGATGACGCATGAAACAAGTTTTTTTAGAGACAAAACACCTTTTGAAACCTTAAAAAGTATCATCCCTGATTTTGTGAAGAAACGAGCTGCTACGAAACAACTCACAATCTGGTCCGCAGCATGCTCAACAGGCCAGGAACCGTATAGCATTGCAATACTATTGAATGAGCATTTTCCTGATCTCCTAGCATCATGGAAGGTCCGTATTGTTTCCACTGATATCTCAAATGTAGTTTTGGATAGGGGCCGAGAAGGCGTATACAGTGAACTTGAAATTGTTCGTGGCCTCCCACAGCCACTTCTCACTAAATATTTCCATCCGTTTCAAAGCAATTGGAGTATTACGCAGTCATGCCGGCAGTTTGTGGAATTTCGCCAACTGAATCTCACTGATGCATGGCCAATCATGATGCCGTATGACATTGTTTTCCTGCGCAATGTCCTGCTGTATTTTGACACCAAAACCCGAGGCGAGGTTCTCGAAAAAATGGCTCGTGCGATCCGCCCAGATGGCGCACTGTTTCTTGGTGGTGCAGAGACCATGCTTGGTTTGAATACCGGCTACGAACGACTCACAGGCAATGGGTGTAGCTACTACAGGCCCGAGCAGTCATGAAGATGGCCCTCGCCATTCAAAGCCAAGAATTGATACATCATCTAATGGACCGTTTGGTTCACACCAGGCTTGAATACTCTCAAGAAGTTCTCCCACGCCAGCATTGAGATCACGAGAACGATTCAGGGTAATAACTTCCTTTAATGACTCATCTCCAAACTGCTCGAGATCTTTATCCATTGCCTCGGTAACTCCGTCAGAGTACAGGTAAACCCGTTCTCCTTTTTGCAACTGAATCGTTTTTTCTTCATATTCCGCCTCAGGGAAAAAACCAACAGGAAGACTATGCAGTGTTTCAAATGTAGCCTCACCTGCAGTTGAGACATGAAGTAACGGTGGATGTCCACTCGCGGTGTACCGCATCTCTCCTGTTTTAGAATTCACGACGCAGTAGATAAAGGTAAAATAGAGTTCAGAAAAGTCTTGTGACTGAAATTGCTGATTGAGTTCAGTGGCTACTTCTACCGGCGAAACGACCTCCGTTGAACCATCTTTCCGAAGACGCACCAAGACAGAACTGTCTGATGCCTTTGGTGTCAGAAATCTCCCAACTGTTACTGAAAGTAGTGACGAAGGCACTCCATGACCACTCACATCAACAACAAATAAGCCGATGTGGTCTTCATCAAGTTGAAAAACATTGAGGAAGTCACCTGCTAAACCATGACAAGGGACATATCGCCAGGCAACATCGCCACAATCAAACTGAAGTGTTTCTTCTGCTGGCAAAAGCGCTCGTTGCACGCGTGCTGCTGCCTCAAGGTCTCGTGTCATCTGATCATTTGCACTCGCTATTTTCTGATTAAGATCTCTTAGTTCTTGATTGTTCTGTTCTAACTGATCTTTCGCTGTTGCCAGATCCTGATTGGCCTGGATCAATTCTTGGTTCTTGGCTACTGCGTTTTCAAAAGTTGATACAAGAAGATTCAAAACCTGCTGACGCCCAGCATTCACTTTGAATGTCTGCCCAGCGATAGCCACATCAATTGTCTGGTCAACACCCTCATCAATCGCTAGTGGTGTCTCTAGTAACGAGCGTATACGCCCAATCAAATAATTGGGATCATAAGGTTTGGTAACATAGTTGTCGGCTCCCGCATCAAGGCCTTTGATAATGTCGAGAGGATCAGAGAGCGTCGACAGAAGTACAAAAGGAATTTTCTTTAATTCAGCATCTTGCTTTACGGCCTTGCAGAACTCATATCCCGTCATCGTTGGCATTTCGATATCCGAGACAATAATTTCCGGGGCCTGCTCACGAACAAGATCAAGTGCAGCTTGGCCATCTGCGCCCCACCGCACACGGTGACCTGCTTCCGTAAGCCGCCGCTCAAGAATTTTTGCTTGAATGCGGCTATCCTCAGCAATGACGATATCAACACCTTGAGTTGATGACATAAAAAGTCTTTCTTATCACTCTGCGTTCTGATGAGTGAATACAGTTCACAAAGCTTGATTGTTAAAATCTGATTTGACGGGAATGTCACAGTAATCAAAGAATGTGTGACGTATGAATATTTTTAGTTATTGAGTCGAGAAACTCCATAGGCCACATCTGACTCAAGTAGAAAAAGCTGGTTGAGTCTTGTAATTACGGACACGTGTTGAATACTTTCTTGAAAACTACACAGAATAAAACGCCCAATACGCTCAACAGGTGCACGACAAAGCCTCAACAAAATACTCCATAAGCCAATGGAATTCCTTTCACGTTCTGAAGTTGAGAAGACCTCTTACAGTAGTCTTTTAGGCAGGGTGTTTAGCACTTGGCTTATTTCTTCAATCTCAAGCCCCTCAGAAATTCTCAATTTTTGAATCGCAAAAACAGGGGCCATTCTTTCAATTATGTGCCTCGGTTTAGGCATTGAGAACTTGTTCAAGCCACCAGACCAGGTCATTTTCTGGTCTCTTGATTAGGAGGCTGCGGGGTTTGATTCCAAGCCATCTTAGATTGATACAACCTCCAAAAATCACTATCGATTTTCCTGATTTTAGGGAAAAAAACGATTTTTCCGAAGATACTGATTCATTCAGCCGATACCCACATAAAGGGTTTTTTCTTAGGGGGATTTGATGTGGGTACACCGTGGCCGAAAGTGTTCTGTATCGGTTTGTGCGTAGTGGCCTTTTGTTACCCTACATTTTCAGCTCAACCTGATGACAAAAATAAGCCAACTCCGGCTAAAGAGACAGGCAGTGATGATCCTTCACAGGAAGAAAGTCGTGAGGCTGGCCCGACGCTGCCAAACCCAGTGAAGTCCAAGGCTCCCAAGCAGAAAACAGCGTCATATGGGGAAGCATCTCCTGATGACGCACAAGAATCGCCTTCTCATCGAACTGATTCTCAACCAACTCAACCAACTGACAAACTCACCATCGATGATGAAACACCTCAGTTTGTAGATGAGATTCCCCTTGTTACTGAGAATATTTTGCTTGCACCAGAGCCGTACGTGCCAACATGTAAAACCGGGGGACGATGTCACAAGCAATGCAGACAGTGCTGCCAATGCAACTGTTCTCCTTGTGGCTGCGATTTTGACACGTATCTTCTAGTCGATTTTCTTTTCTTCAAGCGTAACAATGCAACAAATGGAGCCGTAGTTGCCGAGACTGTTGGTACTCTTAGTACTCCCAGTATTCCAGTACTCACGACGCGTTCTACGAACCCTGGAACAGCACCCGGCATTCGTCTTTTCGGAGGACGACTTCGCAAGAATGGCATCGGATGGGAATTCGGCTACACCGGTGTTTTTGGAATGTTCGGTGAACGTACGGTGCAATCGCCACCTGATCTAAGATCGCCAGGAGGACTTGGTCAGCAAACTGGTTGGAACGATTTAGATGACGCCCGATTAACCTACGCATCAAGTTTAAATATGTGTGAGGTCAATATTCATATGTCTCGGGCCACAATAAAAAGTGACCCTCGCTCACCTTTTCCTTGGCGTCGTGTACACGATCCATTGGGAGCCAATGTAACAAGTGAGTACGAATTTCAATGGCTTGGTGGCTTCCGATGGGCTGGGTTCAATGATGTTACCAGTCTTCACGCGGATGCCAGTGTGTTCAGCGGCAACAATGATGGAACGTACTCTATTACAACAAATTCCCAGATGCTTGGACCGCAGATTGGATTTAAAACAAAACGCAGATGGAGCAATTGGTCTATCCAAGGGTGGACAAAAGCAACTCTGGCAGGAACCTTTCTGAACGCTGATAGCGCACCTATCGGCACAATTGCATCT
>Ga0315331_10002615_pt1 | contig 13614 bp, 13 predicted proteins | sample M160m34915metaG_FD_203456 | JGI IMG/M metagenome (GOLD analysis project Ga0315331, IMG submission 203456) | Ammonia-oxidizing marine archaeal communities from Monterey Bay, California, United States - M1 60m 34915 | ecosystem: Environmental > Aquatic > Marine > Intertidal zone | place: USA...
TTAGTATTTATAGAATCTACTCTCTTTTAAACCGGCAACCGCATCTCTTTTTGACGAAAAAGAGATGGTCTTGTATAACACCTATCAGAATGTTTTGTAAAAAGAGATTTAGTAGCGAAAGATAGTTGCGTATAATTTGACATCTGAATTTTGTAATTGGTGAATCTTAAATTTGGTATTCCTGATTCAGGGCTATGTACAATGACCAATGCACTCACTTTCTTTCTTTTAGCATCTCTCATTTTGGCATTTTCGGTTCTTTCAATAACGGCACGTGACCCTGTTCGTTCCGTTTTGTTCTTGTTTGCGATTATGTTTAATGTGGCGGGGCTTTTTGTTTTACTTGATGCAATACTGATTTCGGTAACTTTAATAATACTGTATTTGATTATTTCAGCCGGCTTGTTTTTTTGTGGAATATTAATTTTCGATTTGAATTTTTTTCAAATGCGTAAAGCTGTTTCACAATATGCAAACCTAAGTGCAACCATTGGTTTAATTCTAATCATAGAATTATCCGTTTGGTTTGTGGCCTATTTCTTTTCTCAATTGTCATCGATAGATGGACCATTGTTGGGTGCTGGCTCTTTCTCTTTTTCTTCCTTTAAAGCATTGGCAGAGAGATTATATGTGGATTATTTTTATATTTCACAAGTAACTATTTTGATTTTTCTCGTCACTATTGTTGGTTTTGTAGTGCTTACAATAAAAAGGAGTGAGACATTAAGAAGAGATAAAAGTGTTTTAAGCTTAGAGCAGAATCATAGTGACGTTGACGGTAGTTGATAATGTTGGAAATATTCTTATTGCATTACTTGTTGTTAGCATCTGCGGTTTTCATATTAGGGGCCATCGGTCTTATATTTAGATCGAAAAGTATACCGAATATTTTTATCTCAGTTCAGGTGATGATAATGGCGATATGCATAACTTTCATTGCATTTTCCTATTTCAATAAGAGTTTAGACGGGCAAGCATTTACTTTTTATATCTTAATTATTACGTCTGTCAGCACTGTTATCGGCCTGGCACTGGTGATAGCAGCCTTTCGAAAAAAAGGTCTTCGAATTTTTGAAGACCAGAACTTAATTAACGACTGATTTAACCGATGTATGCATGCATTTTTTTTGCTCCATTATTAGCATCGATTTTTGTCTTGAGATCACGATTTTTTACTCGACGGGTTATTCATGGCGTTAGCTGTGGACTGGCGCTGGCTATGTTTTCTGTGAGCCTTGGTGGAATGATTGAGATGATTTACAGCCAAGGGTTCGAAAGCATCCAGATAATAACATGGATAAAAACAGGCTCGTTCGTTGCGAACTATTTATTAAGATTTGATAGTTTAACACTGCTGATGGGATCAATTTTTTCACTAGCATTGGTGTTTATTCACCTTCATTTAATTTGGAAAAAAACTCGTGGATGCTACAGCAAAAATTTGTTGTTTTATTTTCCGGTCCTTACTATCGCAGTATTTTTATTTGTATCTGCTAATAATTTTCTGCAGTTATATTTGGGATGGGAGCTTATTGGAGTCATCTCCTGTCTTCTATTAATATCGTCAAGGAAGGATATACCACGGGCAATGGCAATCAAAATGTTTGCTGTTGACCGAGTAGGAAACCTCGCTCTCCTGTTTGTTTTAGTGGCTGCCTACATATCATATGATACTATAATATTTGATGAAATTTTTTACGTCATCTCTATTGCTCAAAATGTTAAATTAGAACTATTAGGGAGTCGTCTAGACGCATTAACTGTTTTGAATGTTCTGTTAATTTTTGCTGCCATTACAAAATGCGTCCAACTTGGTTTTCAAAGATGGTTTATAAAGGAATCTTTGATCAATCCTGCGTTAGTTATGTTTATCCATCTTGTGAGTATGGGCTTGGCTGGTGTTTTCATTCTGATACGTTTTTCTCCAATGATAGAGCGGACACCAAATATTTTAATCAGTCTCTCCATTGTTGGTTTAGTTACGTCTATTCTGTTACTTGGTAGGGCTTTATTATGCCATGACTTGGGACGCATGATAGTCTGTTTAATTTTTTCCCAATTAGGATACATTTTTGTGGCTTGTGGATCCTCTGCGTACATTGGAGGAATTTTTCATTTCTTAAACGTCGCAGTTATTGTGGCACTTTTACTTTTTTCAAGTGGTGTATTAAACTCGTGTGTCTTTTCCGATATGAATAAAGGAAAACAGGTAGAGTACAAGAATTGGCCGCCTATCTTCTATATTTCAGCCAGTCTAGGGTTTTTGAGTTTAACAGGATTTCCATTTTTATCTGCATATTATTCAGGAATAATAATATTAGAATCATCACTACGCCAAAATACTTCGATCGGTACTTTTGTGTTTTACGCTAGTTTATTAGTGATTGGTATGACAGCTTTCCTTGGCTTCAAGATTTTATTATTTATTTGGCGCAACGCAAATGGAAATAAAAAGGAAGTAAACACAAAAATAAATAAAGTCTCTTGGATATTTAAAGTTCAACTAATCTTCTTAAGCTCTCTTACTTTGTTTGTAGGCACGGTAGGGTTTAATACTGTATTTGGAGATATTGCTTCAATATTTTGGGGCAACGTTATCCAAAGTCCGATGAGACTAGAGAAGGGTTCGGAAAACATAGAAAAAATAACGCGATTTAATGTTCCCCTGATCATCAGTTTTTTCTGTGGGATAGTGATAGCTTATTTTTTATATGTTTTAAAACCGAAGTTACGGATTAGTTTACTTGAAAATTGCCAAACTTTATTGGCAAGAACTCATGCTAGAAACTCTTGTGAGAAACGCTATAAGATACTTATATCATATGCTATCTCTCGCACTCATCTCCGATCTTATAATGAACTTTATTCCGTCATATCCGATTTATTGTGCCAATGCAGTTTACATAAAAATTTCAAACAAATAAAAATCTTGTTTACTGGCACTAGACACCAGTTTATCAGCTATTACGGTGCGGCGATGCTATTTGGGAGTATTTTATCATTTTATATTATTGTTACTCTTTAAAAGGCTAACGCTATGACAAATGATTGGCCAGTATTATCTATAGTGACATTTCTTCCATTGGCTGGATGCTTTTTCATCATGTTGACCCGTGGTGAGGATGAAGCTGTTGGGAAAAGCTCTCAGTATATAGCATTGTGGACCACTATCCCTACTTTGATCATATCCCTTTTTATTTGGGTAAATTATGATTCCAGTCTTAGTGGTTTTCAAATGTTAGAACAGGCCTCGTGGATTTCGGATATTGGTATTAAATATCAATTGGGGATAGATGGTATTTCAATGTTCTTGATAATTTCTACAGCCCTCTTAATCCCAATATGTATTTTTGCTACTTGGAAAAGCATAAAAAGCCGTGTGAGAGAGCATATGATCGTATTGCTAGTTTTAGAAACTACAATAATAGGTAGTTTTTGTGCTTTAGATATTTTTCTCTTTGTCTGTTTTGTGATCGCCGCAACTATACCTTTACATCTGATGGTTGGTATGTGGGAAAAAAATAGCAGATATCATGCTTTTTTCAATTTTAGTATTAATATTTTTCTCATGTTCATTCCACTTTTGGGGGCAGTTCTATTTATTTACGGATCAAAAAGTACTACTGATTTAATAATTCTCAACAATGCAAATTTTTCGAGGAATAGCCAGATTTGGCTTTTTATCGCTTTTTGTATACCGTTTATGACTATGATGACGTTGTTTCCTTTTCATAAAAGGATTCTGAATAAGCAGGGGGATGGTGAAATAGGAACACTTATTATGCTCACCTGTATTTTAACTAAGATGGGTGTGTATGGTTTTTTGCGTTTTTCCATTCCCCTTTTCCCAGTTGCGACCAATCTTTTCGCACCCTACATGTTAGTTTTCACAATAGTCATAGCTGTGTATGCCTTAATTATTCTGATGATTTATAAGAACTTTAAAAGTTTTGTCTTGTTCACACTAATTCTTCAAATGGGATTGATAACAATTGGAGTATTTAGTGTGACTGAACACGGGATACGAGGTGGGATTTTTATGATGTTGAGCCATAGTTTCGTAGGAGCTGGTCTAATAATTTGTATGAAGATTTTTAGCGATCGCCTCAAGGCGGAGCCCGGTCACTTGATGAATGGTATTCCAACTTTTTTGATAATACATGTGTTTATTCTATTGGCCGTTATAGGGATTCCCGGAACTGGGAGTTTTATCGGAAACCTTTCAATAATTCTTGGAGTGATTGAACACAGTTTCCTTACCTTGATAACTGTTTTTACGCTTTTTATGCTATTACTTACTTGCTTGCTATGTGTATACAAGCGCGTTTTGTTTGGCAAAGTTCTGAACCACAATAAAATTAACATGAGAGATTTGTCCCTGCGGGATTTAGGGATATTGTCACCTTTAATTGGCTTAGTTCTTTGGATGGGAATCTATCCTATGCCTTTTTTAAATGTGATGTCGACTTCTATTAGCAGTATTACCGATGATTTAAAAATGTTACCCATTAATTAAACGGATGACCTAAGGTATGCACCAATGAGTACGATGGTAACGCCTGCATTTGTATTTGCGTCAGCTGAAATTTTTTTGAGTTTAGCAAGTGTATTTATTTTGTTAGTGGCGGTCTTTCGAAGAAAGGGAACCACTACTTTTGCGGCTTGGGCGGTCGTTGGAGTTTTTTCGATAGCCGCCATACTTATTTTATCAAATAGTAGCGACCAAATGAAAACAGCATTTTTTGGTTTATTTATAACAAGTCCTCATACCGAATTCGTAAAAATATTGATATTGGTTTGTTCTGCTTTAACTGTCATACTGTCCAATGACTACTTGAAGCGGGAAGAGATAAGCCGGTTTGAATTTCCAATTCTTATAGTTTTTGCAACGCTCGGCATGATGATAATTGTATCAGCCGGCGACTTGATCACACTTTATCTAGGTATAGAGTTACAGAGCTTGGCGTGCTACGTTTTAGTATCTATCCGCACCGACTCTTTCAAATCTATTAAGTCTGGTTTTAAATACTTTCTAATTGGGCTACTTTCATCAATTATATTTTTATACGGTTGTTCATTAATTTATGTATTTTCAGGAGCCACCGAATTTATAAAAATATCACAATCAATAGACGCACTGGAAGAGGATCTTCCCATTGGATTCATTATTGGTCTAATTTTTGTCATTCTTGGCCTTGCCTCTAAGATTTCTATAATTCCTTTCCAAACCCGAGTTGAAGATTGTGATAAACAAGCTCCTGTGCCAGTAACTATTTTCCTTTTGGTTGGGCCAAAAATCGCTGTCTTGAGTTTATTGATTCAATTCTTGGCGGGCCACTTATGGTTTTTATTTGATCAGTGGCAATATATCATAATAGCTCTTGCCAGCATTTCTATGTTTTTCCCATCTTTAATGATGCTTTTTGAAGATAACTTAAAACGATTGTTTGTTTATGGGGCAACAGCTCAAACAGGCTTCGCATTGATGGGATTGGCGACGGGTTCTGATGACGGGTTTAGCAGTATTTTAATTTATTTCTGTATCTATTTAACAATGAACTTTGGAGTATTTGCAATTATTCTTTCAATGAGACAAAAGAAGCAAGCAGTGGATAGTGTAAGGCATCTGGCAGGGTTATCTAAAAGTCATCCGTTTCTAGCTTTTTCTCTGCTCGTTGCTATTTTCTCAATGGCAGGGATACCCCCATTTGCGGGTTTTTTAGCAAAATGGTTCATTTTAATATCCGTTATGGACGAGAAGCTCTATTTACTGCTTTTTATGGGAATAACGACAAGTTGCCTTGCCGCCGTCAGCTACCTGCGCATACTCAAAATTATGTATTTAGATGAGTTGTCAGAGCCTCTTGATTCGGGCATTTCTAACGAGGCACAGTTCGTTATATTCACAACAATAGCTCTTCTGCTTTTGTTTTCGTTTGTGCCAGACCCACTTATTTCAGTTGCAAAAGCTGCTGTTTCATATCTCTAAAAATAGAATGCTTTAATTAAAAACTGCCAATAATCTAAGAGTTATAATTCGATGTCATCTGATCTTTCCATTGCAAAACGGGTTCATTTAATTAGATATGATAGTGTGGACAGCACTAACCGAGTTGCAACGGATTTAGGATATCAGGGAGCTGAAGAATGGACGGTTGTTCATGGTTTAGAGCAAACCGCTGGACGTGGGCGACATAAAAACGAATGGTTCTCACCAAGGGGTAATTTATTTATGTCTGCCATACTTAAACCTAAAGTAAAATTTGAAAAGTGGTCTGAACTTTCGTTTGTAATCTCGTTAGCAGTTGCGGATACGGTTGAATATCTAACACATAATTCCTCGGTTGCTTTGAAATGGCCTAATGATGTTTTGGTTAATCAAAAAAAAATAGCTGGAATCCTTCTCGAATCCGCGTTGAGCGCAAAAAAAGAAAGTTTTTTGATTGCAGGTGTTGGGGTTAATATAACTTGTGGTCCAGCCGATGCGCGTTATGGTGCGACCTGGATAGATGAGTTAGCATTAGAAAAAAAATCTGTGGAGACCGTCCTACCTATTCTTATAGACGCTATGATAGATTGGTATGATATTTGGGAGACGTCAGGTTTTGACAAGATCCGAAAGCAATGGCTAGAACGCACTTATGGTCTCGGACAAAGGGTAGCACTGACAGATAAAGCATCTCAACTACGAGAGGGCGTTTATAACGGGATTTCGGGAGATGGAAGAATGATTTTAAAAAAGAACGATGGTACAGAAGAGATTATATCCTCGGGAACTCTAACTTTCCTTTAATGGACAGAAAACATGTTATTAGTCATTGATTGTGGTAATACAAATACAGGATTTGCTGTGTTTGATGGTGATAACTGTATCGGTAAGTGGCGCACGTCTACCAACGCCAACAGGACAGCTGACGAATATGCTGTTTGGTTGACACAATTACTTGCCTTAAAGTCTTTAGGGCTAAGAGACATAAATTCAATTATTATTGCCAACGTAGTTCCAGAAACTGAGTTTAATTTGCAACATCTTTGTGAGCAATATTTTTGTCTTCAACCAATGGTTGTTGGAGACAAAGAATTAAATCTTGGCATCGACATACACATTGATGAACCCAGTGAATTAGGGGCAGATAGGATAGTGAACGCTATAGGCGCAAACGATTTATATAAAGGACCTTTAATAGTAATCGATTTTGGGACGGCGACAACGTTTGATATTACTGAATCTGATGGCAGTTACGCAGGTGGATTAATTGTGCCGGGCATTAATTTATCGCTGGAGGCGCTATATAATGCTGCCTCCCGCTTGCCAAGGATTACTATCGAACCACAACCAAAATCCAAGACATCGAAAGACACGTATTCAATAATAGGAAAGTCGACAAAAACTGCAATGAGATCAGGAATTTTTTGGGGTTATATAGGTTTGATAGAGGGTATAATTGAGAGAGTAAAAGCAGAGTATAAGGTCCCTATGCAAACTATTGCTACAGGTGGTCTTGCTCCGGTCTTTGCCAGTAGCACTGCTGCAATAGAGTATGTAGATCAGGATATAACACTTCATGGACTTGTTTTAATTCATAAGCGGAACAGTTTATGAATGACCCCGGATATACGCCAAAACCAGATGAACTAATATTTTTACCCCTGGGTGGTTCTAACGAAATAGGTATGAACATGAATTTGTACCATTTCGCTGGCAAATGGTTAATGGTGGATCTCGGTATTACCTTCGGGGATGATACGACGCCTGGCATTGAGGTTCTTGTACCTAACCCGAGTTATATTGAAGAGCATAAGAAAAATTTACTAGGTATTTTTATAACCCATGGCCATGAGGATCATATTGGGGCTATTCCTTATCTATGCGAACGACTGAATTGTCCAATTTATGCGACATCTTTTACAATGTCGCTAATTCGGCGGAAGTTATCAGATGCAAATTTATTAGACAAAGTTGTGGTTATTGAGGTTCCACCTTCTAAGCAAATAAAACTTGGTCCTTTCATTGTAGAATTTGTCGCGCTCACCCACTCTATCCCTGATCCAAACGGCGTTCTTATTAAATGTGGTGATTATTCAATTTTCCATACGGGGGATTGGAAATTTGATGACAACCCACAAATTGGCGGAGGAACCGATTACTCAAAATTAGAGGAACTCTCTTTAAAAGGTATCACGGCAATGGTTGCCGATTCGACAAATGTTGATTTGCTTAATAAAACAGGGTCGGAAGCTGAGCTAATCGAACCATTGAATGAATTATTTGCACAACAGCCGGGCAGAATAGCAGTAGCATGTTTTGCATCAAATGTCGCTCGGTTGAGAACTATAGCTCTTAGCGCTGAGGCTAATGACCGTCATACAGCTTTAGTAGGGCGATCGCTTTGGAAAATGTATGAGGTTGCTAAAGAGCATGGTTATTTATTAGATGTGCCCGAATTTTTATCCGAAAAAGATATTGGTTATTTGCCGAATGATAAAATAGTTATGATTTGTACTGGTAGCCAAGGTGAACCAAGAGCAGCGTTGAGTAGGATAGCTGCACGGTCTCATCCTCACGTCAGCCTAAATATGGGAGATACACTCATTTTTTCTTCTCGTGAAATACCAGGCAATGAGTTAGCCATCCGCCGTATCCAGGACAAGTTTATTTCCCAGGGTGTTAAAATAATTACAGAAAACGATGCCCACGTTCATGTATCGGGCCACCCATCAAGAGAAGAGATGACTGCATTATATCAGATCATAAAGCCTAAGATAGCTATTCCTGTTCACGGAGAATCTCGCCATTTGGTAAAGCATGCGGACTTGGCTCGATTATGCCAAGTTCCTGAAGTGATCGTCCCCAGGAATGGTAGTGTAATAAAATTAGCTCCCGGAGCAGCCGAGGACGTTGGATCGGTGCCATCCTCGGTTTTTGCGGTAGATGGAAAAAGACTGGTTGTATTAGATGGAAAGATAATTAAAGAAAGAAAAAAACTTTTATTTAACGGAACCGTGACAGTCACAGTTATTTTAAATGAATTGTCGTTATGCCATCAAAGTCCAGTTTTGAGTTCTGTGGGGATTTTTGAAGAGGAAGATTGTGATCTCCGAGATATAACACAAGAGTTAGAATACGCGATAAATGACATTCCTTCACCCAAGAGCCAGTCAGATCAATTTATAATAGAGATGGTTGAAAAGATATTAAGACGGATATTCAGGACGAGATATGAAAAGAGACCAGTTATACTAGTTCACTTGGTTCGTATTTAGGATAGGATATAGAATGATAGGTCGATTAAATCATATAGCCATCGTTGTGCCTGATTTGGTTGCCGCTGCAAATATCTATAAGGATTCATTAGGTGCGGATGTCAGTATTATTCACGAATTACCAGACCATGGGGTTAGACTAGTTTTTGTGGAACTACCTAACTCGAAAGTTGAACTTTTGCATCCACTGAATGAGTCGTCACCCATTTTTGGTTTTCTTGAGAGAAGCCCAATGGGGGGGATGCATCATATTTGTTATGAGGTTCACAACATATACAAGGCAGCTGAGTCGTTAACGCGAAAAGGCGCAAAAATTTTGGGTGATGGAGAACCTAAAATTGGAGCCCATGGCAAACCAGTAATTTTCTTAAGTCCAAAGGACTTTTTGGGTACCCTTATAGAGCTTGAACAAGTCTAGTTTAATTTGGGATAACATTAGATGGATATAGCAGCAGGGATTGTAGTTTACATACTTCTATGGTGGTGGGTTTTTTTTATGGCACTTCCAATTGGAATTCAACGAAATGAAAGTGTCATAGCAGGCCACGATACAGGCGCTCCTAAGAAAACCCACCTATGGATTAAGTTTATAGCAACTTCGTGTATATCGTTTGTGCTTTGGCTGGCTGTAGACTTGTTAATCTCTGCGGAACTATTTTCCTTTAGAGAGATGTCTAAAACAATGTAACCGCGCAGGTTTCCTATGCTCCTGTGAACGCCTGCAATCCTGTTTGTGCTCGGCCGAGTATTAGCGCGTGAATATCATGTGTACCTTCATAGGTATTTACTGTTTCCAGATTAACAAGGTGTCGTATGACATCGTATTCGTCAGATATGCCATTTCCGCCGTGCATGTCGCGAGACATTCTAGCTATATCAAGCGCTTTGCCGCATGAATTTCTCTTTGCTAGGGATATAGCCTCTGGGGCAGCTTTCCCTTCATCAAGTAATCTTCCTAAACGGAGACAAGTTTGCAACCCGAGCGTGATTTCCGTCTGCATATCAGCCAGTTTTTTCTGAATAAGTTGATTTGCGGCTAAGGGTCGATTGAACTGTTTGCGGTCTAACGTATATGTAAGTGCTTGATGCCAGCAATATTCTGCCGCCCCTAAGGCGCCCCATGATATTCCGTATCGGGCTTTATTAAGGCAACCGAAGGGACCTGATAGCCCTTTTATATTTGGAAGTAAATTTTCTTCTGGCACCATAACTTGATCCATTACTATTTCACCAGTCACGGATGCTCTAAGCGATAGCTTGCCCTCTATCTTCGGTGCCGATAACCCTTTCATACCCTTTTCAAGAATAAATCCACGTATTACATCGTCTTCAGTTTTTGCCCAGATTACAAAGATGTCAGCTATTGGTGAATTGCTGATCCACATTTTAGCGCCAGATACAAGGTACCCTCCATCTACTTTCTTTGCTCGAGTTGTTAGGCCTCCAGCATCTGAACCATTATCTGGTTCAGTTAACCCAAAACAGCCAACCCATTCACCTGTAGCCAGCTTTGGCAGATATTTTTGTCGTTGTGCTTCATCACCATATGTATAAATGGGATGCATCACCAGGCTCGATTGAACGCTCATAGCTGATCTGTAACCGCTATCAACTCTCTCGACCTCTCGAGCCACTATTCCGTAACATACATGATTCACACCAGCACAGCCGTATCCTTCGATAGTGGAACCAAGGAACCCAAGTTCCCCCATTTCATTCATTATTTCTCGATCGAAACGCTCTTCCCTAAAAGCACTCTGAACACGTGGATAAAGCTTTTCTTGGCAATAACTTCTTGCAGCTTCCATCACCAAGCGCTCATCCTCGGTTAGTTGTTCGGACAACAATAATGGATCATCCCATTTGAATTCAACCTTTGGCTTTTTTACTTTTTCTGAAGTGGAATGGGAACTTGCTGTTGCTAAACTCATTGTAATCCTCTTTAAAAAAAACCTAACTTATAAATCTTCTTAGTTGACGATAAGTCAAGTTAGAATTTCAATATAAATAGTTCTAACTTTAACTTGGAACAAAAAATGACATCGATTAACGATTCGCGAATAATAATTGAATTCATTCAAGTAGGAGCATATGTCAAGGTTAGCGCTGTTGATCCCGTTTCATTAGTTGAAGTATCAATAGTTGGAGACCCGTCGGCTTCCCGAAATACCCTCGAACAGAATGTTATTAAAAAACTGAAATTTGTTCTTTCAAAAAAGCAAAAATAAAATATTTAACAAAGTTTGATAGTGATATCTTAAATTCATTTTAAAATACGAGGAGAGCACTTTTCTAAACCTGTTTTCTTTTAAAACTGCGATTCTTAAACAGCGAGGTTTGGAATAATCATTTGGTAGTCAGCAGGTAGGCTCCATTTCGTTCAACATTCTTCGTGGCTCAAATTTTGAGATATCCGCAGATATATTTTTGAGAAAGTTCTTAATCCTTAGCAATCCGTCACAGGTACAAAATTTCAATATATTCGAAAAAAATAATTTAATCTCTAGACGAAAAGAGCTTTTCCAAGCCGACTCAAAAAAGTTTATATTGCCGATCTTTAACGTTTGACTCAGTCTTGGAATAGAAATTGTTTTTTTGACCTTTCAATACATTGAGATATATCTAGGGGGAGGCCATGCTACGATACCCGCCGACCGGCTTTTGAATGGAGAATAATTACATCATCGTTTCAACATCACGCTGATTGTTGTTGTAAATAGACATACAAGTTCGTAATGGTGAGCATCTTTTTTGATTTAACCTTTTAATGGACGAATAATTGCAATGGAAATACCCAAAATTAGAGAGTATCCCAATGATGAATTGGAAACATCTGAAGAGTTGAAGGAATTCTTCAATAATTCAATTGGAAGCGCAGATGCTCAGGTTGCTTCATTCATGAATTCTGAGTTCAATCGACAGAATGAGCAAATTGAACTCATAGCATCAGAAAATATTGTTTCCAAGGCGGTTTTGGAGGCACAAGGTTCGGTGCTAACTAATAAATATGCAGAGGGGTACCCAGGCCGTCGATATTATGGGGGGTGTGAATTCGTAGACCTAGCTGAGAAATTGGCACAAGAAAGGGTCAAGGAACTTTTTAATTGTTCATTCGCAAATGTCCAACCTCACTCGGGGGCTCAAGCCAATCAAACAGTGTTTTTAGCATGTTTAAAGCCTGGAGATACAATTTTAGGTATGTCATTGGATGCAGGCGGCCACCTAACCCATGGCGCTCCTCCTAACCAGTCTGGAAAATGGTTTGATTCGATCCAATATGGTGTCAAAAAAGATACCGCTTTGATTGACTATGAAGAAGTAGAACAACTAGCTCATTCCCATCGCCCAAAGCTTATAATAGCTGGAGGATCTGCATATTCAAGGGTCATTGATTTTAGAAGATTCAAGGAAATTACGGATTCAGTTGGGGCTTATTTGTTAGTAGATATGGCCCATTTTTCGGGGTTAGTGGCAGGTGGCGTGCATCCCAACCCTTTGCCACATGCCGACGTTGTAACATCTACCACCCACAAAACTTTGCGGGGACCTCGTGGTGGAATGATTTTAACAAATAATGAGGAATTATTTAAAAAAATTAATTCGGCTTTATTTCCAGGATTACAGGGTGGACCTCTTATGCACGTAATAGCAGCCAAAGCAGTTGCATTTGGTGAAGCTTTGAAGCCATCATATAAAACATATGTTCGTCGTGTAGTTGAAAATGCTCAAGTTTTGGCATCAGGTTTATCAAAGCGTGAAATTAACATTGTGTCCGGTGGTACCGATACACATTTACTTTTAGTTGACCTTCAAAATAAAAATGTAACTGGCAGGGCCGCCGAGATCGCTTTAGAGTCGGTTGGAATCACTTGTAATAAAAATGGTGTTCCTTTCGATCCCTTGAAGCCTGCTGTAACTTCAGGGATACGGCTTGGTTCCCCAGCCTGTACTACGCGTGGTTTTGGGATAGCAGAGTTTCAATTGATCGCAGACCTAATTGCGGATACAATAAAAGCATTAGGCGATAATGTAGAACTAGACGAAAAGCTGATGGCCAGTCAAAGGAGATCGGTTAGAGATCTATGTTTTCGGTTTCCTATATATTAGACCAGATATGTATCTTTTGGTTTTTACAGTTAATAAACTAGTGAGGGACGAAATATGCGATGCCCATTTTGTGGACATAATGACTCGCAGGTAAAAGACTCAAGGCCAACAGAGGATAGCGCGTCCATTAGGAGAAGAAGGTTCTGTCCGTCTTGTGGTGGGCGCTTCACTACTTTTGAACGAATTCAATTGCGGGAATTGACGGTTCTGAAAAAGAATGGGAAAAGAGCGCCTTTTGATAGA
>Ga0315331_10002618_pt1 | contig 13607 bp, 16 predicted proteins | sample M160m34915metaG_FD_203456 | JGI IMG/M metagenome (GOLD analysis project Ga0315331, IMG submission 203456) | Ammonia-oxidizing marine archaeal communities from Monterey Bay, California, United States - M1 60m 34915 | ecosystem: Environmental > Aquatic > Marine > Intertidal zone | place: USA...
CGCTAGTTCTTACTATTGAAGTTATTCTATGGTCAGTACTGCCTACACTACCTAACTCGTATACTCTTTGATAACGTGTAGTGTATGTCTCGTATCTGCCTTGAAACTCAGCAATAATAGTTCCGTTGTTCTGGTCTAGATAAAATCTTTCTGTAGGTACTTTAGCTATATCAGACGTTCTTGTCGCTGTGCTAGCAGATGTGAATATAAATGACGTAGGAAACTCACCTATTTCCATCTGCGCGCCATAAAGGTAAGTTTTACCGCCATTAGTTTCTGCTGTGTTTCCATCACCTGCCGCCTGTACAACTTGTGCAGCAAAACTTGTTGATAAAGCGTCAATAGCTACATAGCATCTGTACCAGCCATTGCCATAATCATCCATGCCAACGTGTACAGGGTCAGCATAAGATGGGTCACCTTTTGCGGAAGTGCCTAGCCTGCCATTAATTAAATCGTACCATTGATACCTACCATTTGCAGATATCCTAAACCACTGGTTGTTGTTGTATTTAGCAAAGAAACTAACGCAGTAAACTGTTCCTTGTACAGTAGTTACTGTCCTGCTTACACCACCATTTTCAGCGCTTTGTGATTCTATTAGCCTTGCATTTCTATTGCCTGCTGGTGCAACAACGTGCCTTCCTGTTGCAATAGTGTCGTCTTTAGTCCAGTAGGCGTTATTAAATTCTGTAGCGCGTGCGAACATATTTTGTCTTTGCTCTTCAATCAACAAGCCTAAAGGATTGCCTTTTGCATCGTATTCTAATCTAGGCGTGTGCGCTGGAGCTTCCAGCATTAAAGGTTTACCACCTGCTTGCCCTTCTATAATTTTTTTGCAACTTACGTTTTTAAATTCTGCATTATTAGCGCCTATGGTAGACAAATAAAGTATGATGTAAATAGTTTGCTGTGTTGCTTTGAACACAAACTGTAAATCGACATCATTACTGCTACTTGAGCCAGTTTCAAGTTTAATGTTATGTGCAATACTGCTACTAGTTGAAGCAGAGATTCTTGTGATTGCTGTGCTGCTTGCTCTAGTTGTACCTGTAACGATATAACTTGCACCGACTTCTAATTCCAATATTTGAAATGCTCTACCTGAGTATTTGTTGTTAGGCGCTCCATCTACGCTGCCATCATCAGTCACTCTTAGGTACTCACCATTTATACTAAGACCGCCATCTGGACCAACGTGTGTTGCTGTCCAGTTATTAGTGCCGTCTTTAAAATCACCATTAGTAATAAGCTCTTCGCCATAAGTTACACTGTCTAAATAATAGCCAGATGTAGTCCTGCTAAAATTTACTATTTCAGTTAATGTGCTCACATTGATACTCCATTACTGTTTGTGGCTAAGTAAGTGTTAGCACCAAAGTTAAGGTCTAGTGTAGCAAGCCCTCTTACACGCGATGATACGCCAGTTTTCGTAGCTATAAACTTTTCCGTAGCCTCTAGGTCCCTGTCGTTACACTCTGTGCTGCGTAGTACAACTTGGTACATATTTCCGCCAAATTCTTTTCCAGTAACGCTAGAGTTGTGATGATTTCCTATCATCATAATTCCGCCTAGCGGCTTCTCTGCATAGCCAGTGTCTGTTACAAGAACAGTACCATTTTCGCGCATAACGCCATCGTTAGTTTGCAAGTTGAACGATAGAACCTTTATATCGCCATCATCACTTATATCATTCCATGCGCCATCGTAATAACCTATTTCATTCTGACTGTCAGTGCTACTAGCAAATATTAGCCTACCTGCCTGAATGTCAAGCAAGACATTGTAGCCACTATCGTCTGCATTAGTAGATGAATATCCGAAAAATGCGCTTGTACCTTGTGCAGATGCGCTAAATGAATCGACTTGAAAGCCGTCATCTGTGCCGTCAAACTTTAGATAGTGCAAGTCTGGTTGACCTGCTTCAGTTACATCGTATTTAGTTGTAACTTTTTGATATGGCGTAGCTTCATTGCTTTTTTCTGTTTGTGCGCCCCAAATAAAAATATCAACGCTATCGTTAGTTTGCTCGCTAATTTGAAAAAGCCTATCCATAGCACTAGGGTTGTTTTGCACTGTGGTAGAAAACCTTTGCCAGCTTGTTGTCAAATTAACGCCAGTCATCGCGCCATCAGTCAAGCCTATAGAAACTGTAACATTAGAAGATGCCTTTAGATAAACTGATACAGTATAGTTAGTGTTGTCCTCAATAACGCCATCACTGTCTGGAAGTATTAGACCACCTGCGTTGCCAGAGCCGCCTGTTGTTGAGGGTGCGCTCCATTTCATTGCAGTGTTGCCGCCTAAAGGGTCTGTCTGCCCTGTAGTAAGCGTTGGCTTTTGGAAGTAACCTGTCCATGCGCTATCAGTAAAGTTTTCAGTTTGCGTTAATAGGTTACGAATACCACCTGCTGGATGTCTTGCATATTTAGGCTTTTTTGCGCCAGATGCTGACTGTCTAGCATGGTTTCCGTTGCCAGACTTATCGGCTATGTATCCTACGCTCTGTCCGTAACTAGTAACATCTACTGTGCCGTCACTGTTTTCTTTCAGGGTTCTTATGTCACTTATGTCGTACCAAAACCCTTCTTCACCATCATCAAACAGTTTTTTCGGAGTAAAGCCTGACCCTGCTTTCGCAGAAAGCCTTTGTGTTGATACGCCTAAATTTAACATTTACACCACCAGTGCGTGAATACCAGATGCAGTTGTGTTCGTTGATTTGACGCGCTTAACAGAACACACAAGATAAAAGTTGTCGGGTACAGTAACTGTGCGAACAGTGCCGTCTTTGTTTTCAAAAGCGACATCACCTGCGTTAGTTACGTACAAGCCAACAGCAATGTTACCAGTGCCTACGTTGTCTGTGCTGTCATTTGGTGTTACTGGGACCATATCGTAGACCATGCCGTGCAGCTCTACTGGTGACCCTTTAAATGGATTTGCCATTGTTTTGCCTCTTAGTTAATTAACCTGTTCTGCGCCAGTATTTTACAACAATATATGGCTGCAAGTTGTTGTGTGCTGCACCGCCACCTTTAAAACTGGTAGTCGTTGATTTGCTGCTGTTTTCGTCTAAATGGTCTAACTTATCACCGCTTGATACGTTTATCTGTAAAGAATTATCAACCAGTGGGTTAGGAGAGCTTTCAACTCGTAAATTAGTGTTATGTGCGTGAGAAGGCATCTCATTAACAGTCAATTGGTGCGTTTTAGCTCCGCTATGAGTAGCGCTATTTACTGTGTCGAAGTCAGAGTCATTAGCATCGTGACCGACAAGCACCTTACCAGCTGCATATTCTTGCCAAGTACCATAGAAGGAGTTATTAGGGTCAAAGTCTGTTTTTGTCGTAGCGTATATACTGCCTTCAGGATATATCTTGTCCCACAAAGCATCTGTAATTGTTACGGGTAAATCAACTGCACCTGAGCCATCAAAGTCTACGCCAGCTGAGGTTGCTATATCTCCTGACACGCTCAATGCTCTTGCAGTTTCTAATGTAGTAGCAGTTGTAGCATTGCCTGTTACGGCACCAGTAAACGTAGCATCTGTGCCATCTGTGCCATTGTCTAGCACTACTGTGCCATCGGTAGATTTTATATCGCCTTTCAAAGGACTTACCACATCATTAGCAGTTACAGTTGTAAAAGTACCAAGAGCTGGCGAATTAACTCCAATAGGCGTGCCATCAATAGAACCCGAATTTATATCTATTCCATCAACAGTTAATGTGCCATCTAGCAAGTCATCAATCTTGTCTAGATTGCTGTTAATATCTGTGCCCCATGAGTCCTCAGAGCCGCCAACTGTTGGCTTTTGTAAGTTGTATGAAGTAGTTGTTGCCATGTTTTAGCTCCAGCGTACGTGGTTTGCTCGTTTAGACGCGCTAGTATCTAAGCCTAGCTTTCTCATGCCTAAACTGTCAGATGAGTATTTAGCTTTGTCTGACTGTTCATTAAGCTGCTTAACTGCAGCGCCATATAATTGTGCCCATACATTCACCCTGTTATCTTCATGCAGATATGGTGCAGCGTGCAGTAACGAGCCATATAAATATACATCTGGTGCATCTGTAAGAAGCCAGTTGGTCGTTGCGCTGTCAGAAAGTGCAGGAACCTTTCTCGTATAATTTAAAAAAACCGCGCCTTGTGCATCAGGAATTGGATATAATTCAAGCACCATAGTATCTAAGCCACTGCCAACGTACGAAAACTGCGTTGGTCTTGCTTTGCGTTCATCAGAGTTATCGCGCCTTTCTCTTGTTACTGTGTTAGGTGCGTATTCAAGCGGATATGTTCTAATATTTACAGTATCTGCGGATGACGTGTATGCCCAGTCTGCAAAGTTTGTTTCAATCCAGTCTGTTGGGATAGAAGCATTTTTTTGACTAGCATTAAAGCTCATAGTGTGATTCTGTGTTCTTTTCCAGTGTCGCACATCACGGTTAATCTGCGCTTCAGCAAGACTAATAAATGACGGTATAACAGCAGTTAAATCTGACCTGTTAAGAAAATCAGCAATACTGCTTTTTAACTCTGCAAATGTTGATATTGACATTTTTGGCTCCAGTAAGTCAGCCGATTATAACAAATTTATAGGTGTCACTGTTGTTTAGTTTTTTTACGTTTTTGTATGCTTTTCTTTACTGCCTTGCCAGTTGGTACTGCTGTAAGAGCTAGCAAACCTGCATAACCTAATCTTGGCGTGACCTCTTCTTTTACTGACTCAGGCAGCTTTTCATACTGCTGTGCAACAAATTTCATCTGGTCGCGCGCTGTTGGTCCAATCATAGGCTCAAAGTCTAATAACGAATTGACACCTTTCGCTAGCGTTGGCGCTGCATACTTCATAAATGCTTCGCCTGCTTTGCTCAGTGTAGCCTTGCCACCCTCAGTTACTGGGAATATGCTGCCCTCTGCAATATCTCCATAATCTGGGTTTATAGTGCCAGCAGTAAAGTTAACTAAATCACGCCCAAACTGCTCTACTAAACCAGCTGTTAAATCAGGCACTACTGCAGCACCTTTTACCGCCTCTTGACGCATTTTAGAATCACTAAGCAAGCCCTGCATTCTAGCCTCGTTAGCCTGCGCTTTAGGCGATAACAAACCACTAGCAGCTGTTGCACCCCCAATCATCAAACCTGTCTGTGCAAACAATGGCATACCTTTCTCGCGTATATCCTTACGCATCTTCTCAGGTATCTTCAATGTGTATACGTCTTGCACATCTGCTTTATTTTTTATGTAGTCTAGTGCTTCAGAATACATCTCAAAATCTTCAACGTGATTACCTTCCTCATCGCGAACAAAATACGTTTCGTCATCGTATTGTTCAATATCGTAATCTTTATCGCCAACTTTTATAGGCTTACGCTCTAGCTTAACGTCATATTGTTTAGCCCACTTGTTGATGTGATTAGGCAGCGTCTTATCGTAGAACGTCTTAACACCGCCCTCTGCTGACTCACCATATCTATTGACCTGCTGCTGTCCAGTAGTAAATGATATGCTGTCGTAATCGCCATCAGCTGCTTCTTTTAGTGAGCGCTTAAATGCTAGGTCATACCAGCTAGACTTGTCATCAGACTTGAATGGCATATCTGGTGCAGCGCCCATAATTTTTCGTCTGCGCTCTTTTAAGCTGTCTCTTAAGTCTGCCAGCCTATTAAACTCTTCATTTCTATCTTTGCCTGTACGCTTTTTATAGTCCTCTTCAAACGCATTTTCCATCTTCTTCCGCAATGCAAGAAACTGGTCTGCTGTCAGCTTATCATTTTCGTCAAACGCTTTTTCGTGCAAGTCAGGCATATTTTCTTTAGCCCATTTTTTCACTGAGCTTTGCTTTAATCCTTTTAGTTGCTCATCGACTTCATCTATCTGCGTACTAATATCTTCTAAGGCATTTGGCTTGGCATAGCCATACTTCTGACCACGCTGATGCAGGTCTGACTGTATCTCTTCTACCATCAATGTGCTGCTGCCATCTTCAAGGTCACGGTCAGCTACACGCAGATGTGTCAGTATGTTTTCTTTATCGTCATAGTGCCGATGTATAAATGGCTGTGCTAGTCTGTTTCTTTCTTCTCGCACCTTCTGCAGCCTTTCAAAAGGCTCTTTAAACTGGCTACTATCATCAAATTCCATTAAGACATCTCTATCCAGATATCCTCTTGGAGCACCTATGCCATCTGTTATTTCATTTTCTAATTTAAGCATTTCATCTGTGAGGGCTTCATACTTATCAGCTTCTGGACCATCCATGAGTAATATCTCACGGTAGTTAACATTGTCTCCGCCAGTAAGCGTGTATGGACCATACTGTGAATCATTTACTGTTATTGGGTTGCGAGCTACATAATCTTCAGCAAACTGCTTGGTGTGAAAAATTTCATCGTCTCGTCTATCTGGCATCACTGCATTGTAGGTATTTAACTCTGGGTCATGTACAACTTCGCCAAATACTTTTCTTTTACGTAGCGTCTCTTCCCTGATGTTGTACTGGTTCTCTGCTAAAAAGTCCTCTACCTCTTTCCTTGTGATATCTTGTGACCGCTGCCTAAACTCAAACTCACGCTTGAAGCCCATCTGTTTTAGCTCATCATCTTTAATACCAGCTTTGTTTAATGCTTTCTTCCATCCAGTGTATGACGTGGGCTTCTTACGTGGCACTTCTGCCATTGCATCTAAGGCTATAGATTTAAGCGCTGATGGCACTATAGCTGCATCTGCATCCTCACCTGCAAGTAGCCCACCACCAGCAACTAATGGTGCAGCTTGGCTTAGCTTCTTAACTGATATAGCTGAGCCGTTAGGTATGTCTTTAGCTGGCACTTTCTGTACATCAAAGTTATCACCAAGTAAGCCCTGCACATAACCTTGCAGCTCATCGCGTGTGAACCCTTTTTGATACGACCCTTTACTTGTTAAAAATGATGCTGGCTCATCTTGTGGGATAGCTGTCTTAGACTTTTTCAGCTCATTAACAGCGCTAGCAGAACGAGTCTGGATAACAGCCATGCCGTTAGGCTCTAGTATTTTACCAATGCTTAACACTGCATCATCACGCAAATCAGGCGGTATGACGTTAAGAACATTAGTGCTTACTAACTTGCCATACGTGTTCTCAGGTATATCAGCAGAGTTAGCATACGTTGGCGTAAAGCCTTCTTCTGCGAATGGCTCAAACGTATCATCATAGTTGATAGCCTTAGCATTGATGCCAAAGCCTGCCCCATAATCTATAGACTTGCCTGTTGCGCCTTGTTTTTCTAGATACGCATCTGCTGCTTTAGCTGTTGGCACAGTATTAGCTCGCTGCGTAGTCTGTGCTAGCTTAGGTATGATAGCTGCATCTGCCTCTTCACTACCTAGCAGACCTTGTGCAGCTACGCCCAATGTTGCCAGCGTTGGGAGCACACCAGACTTTAGCTTAAATCCACGGTCCTCTAAGTCACGCAGCAATGGCTCGTCTAATAGCCCACCATAGTAATTTACTTCCATAGAGCGTCTAGGAGATGTCTTAGTGCTTAACAAGTCCTTACCTTTTGGTCCTTCGACAAAAGAGCCGTCAGGGTTGCGTGCGCGTGCATAGCGTGCTGGGTTTAAGTCCATTGCAGTTACGTTTGTATCTAACGTGCCTAGATAGTCACCTGCTAGTGCTGATGGGTATGTTGGGTTACCTGCTCCACGCAGTGCGTCTTGTGAGGTATCTATTAGACCTACATTCTTAAAGCCGCCTACTGGTGCAGTCAACTGCGATTGGTCAGCAATAGCTAGGCGTGATTGTGGCAGCGTAGTACCGCCCTTGTTTCTAAATAGCTTATCTAACTGCTGCTGTACTTGTTTTCTTGCTCCATCTGGCAGCGCATCAAACTGTGCACCACTTGCTGGGTTATCTACACCTTTCCAGTCAGGCACATACAGCTTCATAAAGCCGTCTACTTCTTTCTTAAATGTAGTGGGCATATTGCCAGCTGCGTAACTCAACATTGTCTTGCCAGTCATACCAGCAAAGTCTGACCCTGTTGGAGCCATACGCCACGGCATTAAAACTGGCGGTTTTCCATACTCTGCTTCAAGCTCTCTTGCAGCATTAACCATCTTAGGCACAACTGTATCACCAGACGCCCATAAGTTAGGGTTCTGTGTGAAGTCTCTCATAAAGTCTTGACCACCTGTAAGGTTAACAGGGTAGCCTAGCTGCTTGTCACCAAAGCCAGTTAACAAACCACCAGCTGCTGTCCTGTCAGACATGGTAGTCAAATATGGTGTGCCTTCAAGCTGCTCTAATGTAATTGGATTCTCTGGTATTACTTGTCTTTGCTCAACAACAGGTTTGCCTTCTATCGGGTCTAGCTTACGCATAGAATAGCGCGGGTCGTAATCACCTTCTTGGAAAAACATATCCAATAGTTTACTGGCTGCTGTTTTCTTAGACATTAGAGTTCCATCTGAGTGTAATTTAGTGCCCGATTATAACACTTTTAGACTATACCTTGAAGGTTTCGTCTAATAGGCTCACCCCAGTTTGATGTGGGTCTATAACCTATAGCCAGATACCTCATAGCATCAGCACAGTGACTGGTCCAATCATGCAATGGTCTTGAGCGCCACGTCATGCCCTTCTCATCGTATTCACGCCTATACTGTCTTAACGCATCAATGCCACGCTCGCACTTCTCAGCGTCAAACCAGCAGCGTCCTAGCATACTCCTTACTGCCTGTATGCCATCATCAACATTTAACTGTGGTGCAATCTGTACTGGTCGCACCCCCAAGCTATCTAATGTTTCTAATCTGCTTCTACCTGAGCCTAGCTCCCTGACCCTTACATCGTGTGGCAATATATGCTGGTCGTAAATGTAACCCTTTTCATTTAAGACTCTAGCGTAATGGTCCAGACCTACACCGCTACTCTCATAGTAGTCTATAAGCCTCACCTCTGCCCCTACCATCTGTGCAAACCAAATACTAGTGCTATCGCCCATCCCTAAGTCCCAAGCCGTTATAACGCCAATAGAGCTGTCGTAGGGCACGTTAGTCATACGCTCATTGTGTGTAGCTTCACGCATCTCTACAGCGTAGTATGCACCCTCTGCATGGATGAGCATTTGCCCTTCCCATATGTGGTCATACAGGTCAGGTCTGTTTATCTTGTCTTGCTGACGCTCTTTGTCTAGCACATCAGGGAAGTATGGATTGTCTCGCCAGTTAATCTCAGCTATCTTCATATCCTGTGGCGGATGCACTCTAAACCTTCTGTGCGTTGCTGAATGCTTTGTCTCAGGGTTCCATGTTACCCATATCTCAGAGTTATCTTCACGGACCGTTGGTATTAGCTTTTGCCATGCAGTGTCAGATACACCTTCTGCCTCATCTACCCAGCAGAGAATGATACGTGCTTTTGATTTGATAGAGTCTAGGTTGCGTCTAAGACCAGCAAACACATAGTTAATACGCCCACACTTGGACCTTATGTATTTCTCTCCTAGCTCATAGAAGTCATTTAGGAAGTCTACACTACGTATAGCTGACTTAACTTCTTCTAGGGATGATTCATCAAGAGAGTTTAGGTGTTCACGCGCACAGAGTATTTGTCCCTGCTTGCCTTCCATTGCCCATGTGTAACCACGTACTGCTGTCATCAATGCAAAGGAACGTGTCTTAGCTGACCCTCTACCACCATAAGCACACCTGTATCTGGCTTCACCTTCAAAGATTTGTACAATCTTATGTGGCAGCTTAACACTGGTTGTGACCTCTTCAGTCTTTTCCTTTGTCATACTCAGCTACCAACTTAACAACTGTGGGTTTGAAAGTATCGTCTGATGATGTGTGGTCTATCTGCTGCTTATCGCCATACTTACGTGGAGCCATTCTAGCCACCTTCCACTTACGTGAATCAATACGTAGTTTAGCTTTAGCTAGCTCTGCAGCTTCTGCTACATCTGACAGCTCGTCAGCAATATCTATAATCTCGTCTGCGTAAAAGTCTGCCTGACAGTCCCTCGCGCGCGCGTACTGCTCCGAAAACTGTACTTTGTCACTATCATTCAGCCACTTCATTAACGTGCTCATAGCAGGCATACCCTCACCCCTACAGATTTGTCTAGCACTCTCGCCAGCTGCTAATCGTCTGCAGATATCATCGCCTAACTCTGGTGTAAATGTACTGGGTCGCACTCTATATCCTTACGTCTATTTCTTCATAGGATTTTTCAATCCGCTGCTGCGCTAAATATACCACCTCTTCTAGCAAGAGTGAATCACGGTCTGAGATTGCCTGTGCGAAGTCATTAATCAACTCTAGGTCGGCTTCATGTATATCGTCATCTATAGTAACTCTAATCATGTGCCGATTATATCCTATTTAAGTCCGTACTCTAACTCTAACAACAACTCACAATAATGGATAATCTTCTTAATGTCTTCAGCCCCATTCTTGTTTTTATGTCGAGAAGCATATTTGATAATGTTGCCTTCTATGTATGGCAGCTTATTCTTTAAAATGTACTCAATAGGCTGTATAGGCATATCGTAATGCTTACCGCCTTCTTGTTTCTTTAATGCGCTCTTCATCACTTACCCTCATACTTATTGCGTAGGTAGTTGATAGAAACTGGCAGCTCGTCACAATTGCCATCGTCTACTTCATTAAGCAGCCATATTCCACGCCATGAGCCATTAGTCTGTGGCGTTAGATAATCTTCATCATGTTGGTAGTAAATGCCAGCAAACAAACCTAACATACTGTGTCCATCTGCTCTGCGCCCATAAGCTATATCACGGTCTTGCACATGACCCATCACACAGGATTGATACTGAGTAGCTAAAAGTCGTTTAGCGCTTGATACAGGTCGCCCCATGATACCACTAGTGAAGTAATGGCTATAACAAATACCATCTACAACTACTACCTCTAAGAAGTCATACACCTCAAACCCCATATCTTCGAGTCTAAGGTCATCGTAGCCAATAAGACCATCTAACTTAGCGTCAGACTCTACTGCGCGCTCTATGCGCTGTTCATGGTTGCCTAGTGTGAATATAAGCCGTGGGTTCCACTGCTTCTTTTTGTTGTGGATAAGACGCTTCTGTTCGTCCTTAATAGGTTTTAAAAACGCTTCCATGCCACGTATGCCAGCCTCTACGTCCCTAATATACCTTCTGCCTTCATAGCTCTTCTTGTTAACATCGAAGCCAGATAATGATGGCATATCCCAGTGGTCACCTATATGAATGATAACGTCTGGTTTCTTTTCAGCTGCATACAAGCCAGCCCACCGAAGATGTTCGACAGGCTGGTCTGGTTTTACTTGCGTATCTGGTATCACTAAGTGCCTAGTCATAGCTTACCTCGCTAGTTTTAGGCACTAGTATATACTATTTATTCAAAATGGAATTAATCTTGACACATTCTTCTTCAGTGACCCAAATACGCATCTCCTTTAGTCCCTGCTCAGCTCTCCTAGCTCTCATCTCACGCATCAGTTGAGCCTTAGATTTAGGCTTATCTTTAGGCTTGTCCTTTCTAAAGATTGCATCAAAGTTTTCCTCATACCGTTTTTGGTTTGGTATGGGACGTGGTGCGCTTCCTTTACCCATTACAACCTTCCAGATAATACTCAGCAACACTACAATTCTCATCGAACCTATTTTTTACGCTAATCATACGCTTTTGGATTAGGTGACCATCTTTACGTAGGTCATAAATTACTGCAGCCAGTCTAGTAATGCCTAAGTCTCTAAATGCGTGCAGTGACGTTATTGTCTCTCCTGATTGCAGGTGGTCTAACACTCTTATTGCTTGCTTCATAATAATCTCCTAATGAACAGATTTGCCAAACTCGTTAATAATCTCATCTTCTAAACGACTCTCAAGATACAGATACAGTGAATCACGATACGCCTCAGCTAAGGTATATTTATTACCTAACCACTCTTGTGCATCATGCACGTATTTAATAAAGCATGGTACAGCAAGGCATTCATAAAACAACTCAGGATTTTTTTCTTCACAATTACCCTGTGCTGCAAAACGCTCTCTAGCATCAGTCATCATGTCATCAAACATGGCGTCTGTACCATCAGCGTATAACACCTCTAACAACTCTTGCGCCACATCTTGCGCGCACTCTGGGAAGCAATCAGCTAACCACGTTTTGTGTTCACACAGCCACGTATAAACTGCTGCATCTTTTAGCTTATCTTCTAGCTCCCCAATGCAGCCACTCCAGTCATCGGGTAACTGCACTATTACATCTCCAAAAATTGCTGTTTTCATTATTATTTCCTCACTTTTATGTTATTAACCGAACCTATACCAGCCAGTCATTATGTATTTAGTTTTTTCAAGAGGTGGATTACCTCTATGAGCGTGGGTGTAATTCGCTGGGAATATTAATAACTTGCCAGCTTCAGGTGAAATTCTTTTTCTGTAATAAAGAAACTCAGTTTCACCACCCTCTTCTACATCGTTTAAATATAATATCCACGCTACTGCTCTGGTCATTGACCCTAAGTGTTGTCTTTCACAGTGCCAAACATGATAACCCTCAGATGGCTCTGTTTTTTGTATCAAGACATCTTCAATAGCCATATTAACTTCTGTTTTAGGGCTGAACATACCCTCTGAATATGACCTTATGTAGCTCGCTACCGCATCAGATATAGAGCCAATAACACTGCTCCTACACGTTTCTGCCATAGTAGATAATAAAGCTGTACAATAAGATACGCGGTTGTCATTAATTTTGTAATTTGGCAGCTTTGTTTCCCACAACATACCTTGTTTCTGCAGCACGTTAAAATCATCAAGAACCAAATCGCACTGCTGTTTTGACAGTGCGTTCGGTATAACTTTTATAAAATCTGGCGTTTCCATTTATAGTCTCCAGAGCATCAATGTGCCTGCGTCATGTGGCTCACAGTAAAAGCCATGCTTGTCTGCCATTGCTTCGACACCTGCATGGTATTGGCTACCAGTCATGCTCCAGTAATCAAAGTATGGCAGCCCATCCTTATCGGCATCTTCGCTGCCACGCAGCCAGATACCATCTTGGTTTACCTTATCCTCACCAGTAAACTCATCATACGTCACAGCGCCAATGTTCAGAAACGCTGCGTTAAGTTTTTTACAAAGGGTTGTTGCTCTTGTCTTTTTCATTTTATTGCCTCTTTTATGTGAAATATTTGATTAAAGTTTGCTCACCGAAACCAACAGCATTTTTGTCAGTCTTAAAAACCTCTTTTAACAAAGCGTAAAAGCCCTCATAGTTTGCAAACCTTTTTTGCTCATAAAAAGCATCAACAGCTGCATCTTTGTCTTGGTACTCAAAGAATAAGCCTTCAGACTCTACTACATAAAATGGAAGTTTCATTTTTTTTCCTCGTTTGTGTGTATGGCATCTATTATACAGAAGTAACTGTTACTTACAAGTGTTTGTGGCAATAAAAAAGGAGCTAATGCTCCCTTTCTATCTTGCATCTATCTGTATGCCTTCGCCCAGCTAAATCATCTATAGCTATCAGCGTTAGCGACAGTAGAGTAAATAAAATAATGTAGTTCATCGCGACCCCAAGTAGTTGAGGCGAGATTATAGTGG
>Ga0315331_10002620_pt1 | contig 13600 bp, 11 predicted proteins | sample M160m34915metaG_FD_203456 | JGI IMG/M metagenome (GOLD analysis project Ga0315331, IMG submission 203456) | Ammonia-oxidizing marine archaeal communities from Monterey Bay, California, United States - M1 60m 34915 | ecosystem: Environmental > Aquatic > Marine > Intertidal zone | place: USA...
ATTAATTTCTTTATGGTTTTCTATCTCTAATTTTTTTTGAAATAGTGCAACGTCAATTGTTTGGCAATTTAATCCAGCAGTTACCGTTGGTAACTCTGACTTAAACGAATTTTGAAAAAATATAATGCTTGGGTTACAGTCGACTATGATCTCATTTAATTCATGAGAGCTTAACCTCCAATTTAAGGGTACAATTATTAATCCAAGTTTTGCACAAGCGAAGAAAAGCACAACTTCGGTGTTACTATTGGTTCCAAAATATGCAATTCTGTCACCATGCCTTACACTAAATTCTTTAATTAACAGGTGAGCTGCTTTAATTACGTAATTGTTAAAGTCTTCGTAACTCCAAACTTCATTATTAAATTCTAACGCAACCGTATCAGGTTTTTGCCTAGCATGTTTCGTAAGCCAATCGTCAATTGTTTTTAACTTTTTAGGCAAAACTCATTCATCCTTTTCACCGGACTCATAAAGAGTAGCCTTACCAAGCATGTCGAGGCAGAGCTCGCTGGTCCAAGGCAACATAAGAGATCCGCATCTACTATCTCTATATATGCGTTCTAGTTGCAGCGTTTTTAACATTGACTGGCCCCCACAAGTTCGAATAGCTAATTGTGCAATTTTATTTGAGTTCTCCATTACGGTGTATTGTGCAGCCCAAGCTCTCAGTAAGCTGTCTCGCGTGGGGTAGGGACCCGCTTCAGTAATTGCCTGAAACCAAATACCTTTTGTCTGCTCTAACATTATACGCATCTCTGCTACAGCAATTTGCTTTGTTGGATGCATCCTACGTTTTACCGGTGGAGTTCCCGGCATTTCTCCGCGCAGATATGTCACGGTAAAGTCATACGCGGCCTGTGCGAGCCCCATATATGCCGGTGTCAAAGTCATAAACATGTGTGGCCATCTTTTTGCAGCTTTGTGGTAAACTCCTGATGGCATAAGCTTTGCGTTATCAGGAACGAAAACATCTTTAAAAATTAAATTTCTTGAGACAGTTCCCCTCATTCCCAAGGGATCCCATTCGCCCTCTACAGATACACCCTTAGAATTAGCAGGAATAGCTAGATAAGTTGTATTAATGCGATCCTGTGGACCTTCTTCATCTGTTATCTCTGTACATAATGTACCATAATAGTTTGCGTGTCCTGATAGGGATGCAAAAATCTTCTTACCATTTACTATCCAACCATTTTCTACTCTTAGAGCAGTCGTCTGAAATGAGGTCGCACCAGCAGCTGCAGAACCACCCTCTGAGAAAGGTTGGGCGTATATAGCTCCATCATCAAGGATACGTCGGTAGTGAACCTCTCTGTTTACATTATGTTCCGCTCTGTCATTATCATCTATGTCTAGATTATCAATTAAATGACCACTCCAGAGGCATGAAGATACATGCATATTAAATGTTAGAGCAGTCGCACCACAGTACCTGCCAATTTCAGCGGCAGTGAGCATATATGTTTTAAAGTCTGCGCCATGACCACCGCTAGGTTCTGGAATGCAAATTCCAATCAGTCCGCTATCAAAAAGATCTTTGTAATTTTCAGTTGGAAAGGTGGCGGTACGATCATAATGAGCTGCCCTCGTGGAAAACTTTTCCTGACCCAATTTCCTAGCAAGACGAGTTAACTCAATCTGCTTTGTATTCAAATTCCAAGTTTTCTCATCAAAAATTGGTAAATCTTCTTTCATTATGTTAAACCCCGATAAAAATTAAATAAAATTTCATTAGTCCTTTTACTCTCCTCAAGATTAGTAAGGTGGCCGGCTCCAACTATATTATGGTATTCGGAATTTGGTATTGTATCAGCCATTTTTTTCATTGTGCGTGCAGGGGCATTAGTATCCTCATCTCCTGATATTAAGCAACACGGCACATCCAGATCTTTTATTTGATCTCTTCGGTTGAAAGTAACTAAGCAACGTATAATATCACGGTAAGTTTCACTTGAGACTTTAGACATTGATTCAATTGCCTGATCTGTCACAAATTTAGTCGCCCTAGACCCAACAATTTCGGGTATAAATTTCTTTGCAAGATCTTGAATAGCTAGGCCTTCGTCTAAAGGTTTTAAACGAGCGGATATAAACCTTTCTTTGAAAGTTTCATCTTTTCCTCCAAAAGCTGAAGTGGTTGCAATGAGTGCTAACGATTTTACAAATTTTGGAAACAAAAATGCGATCTCTAAGGAAATCATTCCCCCTATGGATTGCCCGCACAAATGCGCTTGATTAACACCTAAGGTGCTCATGAAATCACATATTTTGGCTGATAGATTTTTAAAAGTTGTGTCGGACAATCTTTGAGAACCGCCATAACCTGGTAAATTTATAGAAATTATTCGAAATTTTTTACTTAAACTTTCTAATTGAGGCCTAAAGCTATTACTGTCTCCACCTATACCGTGCAGGCACAGGACAGGTGTTTCTGATTGACCGTAATCTTGATATGTGAGGCCATTAGCTTCTTTCATTCTACTAAATTACCAGACTTTACGACATCTTGACCGTCAATATTTATAGTGCAGTTCATCATAGGTAAATCGAAGTGACCTTCAGTAAATCGATTGGCAAACTCGTTTGCGCCAGTTGAATATAAAAAATTTCCTGCAAGCGAACGCAACTCAGTTCCATTCAAATCATTTCGGTCGTACATTGCTATTGCTTCATAGCGGGCTGACTGACTTAAACCCCATCCAACGTGGCTGGTCGCGTAACACTCTTTGTCTCCAAATGCCTCCAGGTACCTTTTGATAAGTAACGCATCACTACCAGTTCCCTCGATCTTAGTTATATAGTCATTGCTTACAGTACATATTACCTCTGACTCAAAATATTTTTTAAAAGTTAAGTTAATATCTCCGGGTTGAAAAATGAGCGTACCGTTCACACTATTTGGCTTTGGAAAAGATACAACTAGACCCCCAGGCCAGTGAGCCAAAGTTCCAGGTTTATCTGTGTAACCCCAAACTCCAACAGTATTATTACCCTCCATATTAATGGATAGATTTGTACCCCTATCGCTGCTGACTGTCATCTTTCGACTATTTCGACATAACCTGCTGGCAGAGAGTGCTCTATCCTTTGTTTGTGGTTCTGGCATACACCTCTCTAATATCTCGGGATGTTCATTGGAAATAGTCATAATTCGTGCACCTTTTCCTAGAATTTCTTTTGTTTGGGGCGCATGCATAAGTCCTTCTAAGGTAAGGTCGACTACAAAATCAGCGTTACTTAAGGCAACGACTGCTTTGTTTTGGCCATTAAGGGCTAAAGATGCTCCACTTGATCGAATTATGGCGGACGATTGAGGCTTTGGGCTCGGTACTTTTAAATGATAAAAACTTATACCCATTTTCTCAAGAGCTAGCTCAGATAAGGTGACATTACTTAATCTACTTTGCGTTTCGGATAAAATCACAGCAGTTTCATTTTTGTTTAGTTTGCAGGACTGGAAGATGCTTTCAAACATATCAATCCATTTAGCTTCAATTTTATCATTTAGCATTTTGATTTTCCCACATAGATTTTTTGTTAGATTGAGGCACCCTTACTAACATATATATATCTCATTATTAATTAAGGGTGTAGGTTATTACTAGGGTTATTTCTACTAAACTAGAAACTATCCGGTTTCTCAGTTTAAGTATCTAACCCACGTTGCTTTAAAAGAGCATTAACCGACGGAAGCGAACCTCTGAAGTTAATATATAACTCTTCAGGTGGTTTCGACCCCCCCGCAGAATATATGCATGAATGAAGTCGTTCTGCTGTTTTAGGGTCAAAGGGATCATTGACTTCCAAAAAAGCTTGAAATGCATCTGCGTCCATCACTTCTGACCACATATAGGAGTAGTAGCCAGCGGAATATCCATCACCGGAGAAAATATGTGAAAAATTAGGAGTGGAATGTCTCATTCTAATTGCAGACGGCATTTCCAAGTCATTTAACAAACGTTTTTCTTCAATAGTAGGATCAATTTCGTCTGTATTCTCATGAAAACTTAAATCGACTAAGGCTGACGAGACATACTCAACAGTAGCAAACCCTTGATCGAGATTTCGTGTTCTTAGTATCTTTTTTATTAAGGATTCTGGAATCGGTTTCCCTGTCTGGTAATGCACTGCAAATTTATTAAGTACCTCTGGAATTTCAAGCCAGTGCTCATATAATTGGCTTGGTAGTTCAACGAAATCACGGGGAACAGATGTACCTGATATAAAGGGATATGTTACGTTCGAGAGCATTACATGCAAGGCGTGACCAAACTCATGAAAGAGAGTTAATGCATCCTGGAAACTAAGAAGAGATGGTTCATTTTCTATTGGCTTTGTGAAATTGCATACATTGATAGCGATAGGTGTTTGTTTGCCTGCCAGTTTGGACTGTCCTCTAAACGAAGAACACCAAGCGCCAGATCTCTTGGACTTTCGAGCGTAATAATCGCCTACAAACAAGGCAATATGTTTACCATTTTTTGTCACTTCCCACACTTTTGCGTCAGGGTGATAGAGATCAAGCGAAATCTTTTCAAACTTCAATCCAAATAGTTTTCCCGCACAATAAAAGGCTGCGTCAATCATCAATTCTAATTGAAAGTAAGGTTTTATTTGAACTTCACTAAGTTGATATTCATTTTGGCGGTACTTTTCTGCATAAAAGTGCCAATCTGAAGGGAGAAGGGGAGCTGAGTGGCCATCATTTTCTAGAAGTGTTTCTAAGATTTTTGTATCTTTTTTAGCTTTTTGTTTTGCTGGCTCCCAAACTGCCATTAATAGGTCCCTAACATTTCCTGGTTTCTTTGCCATTTGATTTTCAAGTTTAAATTCAGCAAACGATTTATAGCCTAAAATTTGTGCCCTCTCAGTTCTAAGCTTCAACATTTCTTTTGCGAGATTACCATTGTTAACACCGTCTTCACCTGATCCACGTTCTTGCCATGCCAGTAATACCTGTCGTCTTAAGTCTCTTCGACTCGAAAATTGAAGAAATGGTTCTAATATGGATCGACTTAGTGTTAACGCATATCCGTTTAACCCACGATCTGACGCTGCCTGAGCCATTGAGGTTTTTAAAAAATTTGGTAACTCTTCTACCTCTGACTCTTTAAGTGATAAAGTCCAATTACCTTCGGCTGCTAGTAGATTTTGTGAAAACTCTGTTCCAATTTCCGCCAACCTAGACATTATTTCAGTATACCGAGATTTATTTTTACTATTCAGTTTTGCCCCTGAACGTTTGAACATTTGATAATAAAGTTCCGTTACACGAACCTGTTCTTCATTAAGGTTTGTGAGCAAACGGTTTTTATATACATGGCTTATTCGCATCCATAAGCTGTTATTTGTTAATATTCTTGAATTAAACTGGGCTAATACAGGAGATAGTTTTGATTGGAGAGATTTCCGAACATCATTACTGTCTGTTCCAACAAGATTATAAAAGACACTTGAGACTCGGTCCAGTAGATAGTCAGCTTTTTCCATTTCCTCTATCGTATTTTCAAATGTAGCAGGACTCTGATTTTTTGAAATTTTGTCAAACTTGTCCTCAGCCTCTTTTATAGCGTGATTGAAAGCTTCATCGAAGTGGTTATCGTTAATTAATGAAAATGGTGGGAACTCAAATGGAGTTGTCCATTTGGTTAAAAGTGGGTTTGTCAACACATTACTCCATTAAACTACAGTATGTTCTACCAGGTTACTCTGTTTTCAGAGAGCAATAAGTTTATTTTTAAGAAAAGTAAATTTGGTTTTAACCATTAATATCAAGTACGACATTTCCAATGACAGATTTCTTTTCAACAAGAGAATGAGCAAGCGCAATATTATTCAAGGTTAAGCGCTTTCCAATAGAAATAAAAAAATTATCTGAGTTAGTTAAAATTTCTAAATGATCTTGGCTTAATTTTTCGGCACCATTGGGTAAATTAAAACTCTGAATAAGATTGATTTGGCCGCCCTTAGCTGCAAGATTATAATATGGAAAAGTTGGTTTTGGTATTTCCGTAGAAGAGTAAGCGGCTATTATACCATTGGGCTTTAGTAACTCGATGTCTGTTTCTAAATTTTTTCCAAATTCTAGTTCTATTATTCGATCGACGCCTAATCCTTTTGTAATGTCCATAATCTGCGTGGAGTATGAACTGTCGTGTCGATTTACGGTGTAATGAGCACCTGCTTTTTCTGCATGTTTTAAACTATCTGGTGATCCAGCAGTCCCTATTACAGTGGCTCCAAAGTGTCTTGCAATTTGAACTGAGAAGTTCCCAACTACTCCGCCTGCACCTTGAACTAATACCATTTTATCTGCGATTGAACCATCGGCAAAAATAGCCCTATGAGCAGTACGGAAAGGCACACCTAAGCATGCGCCCTCTTTAAAGGTTAACTCTTCTGGCAATTTAGAAACCTGAGTGATTGGAACGGTTATGAACTCGGCTGCTGTTCCAAAGGCTCTTCCAGGTCCTGAGTACCCTCCTTGCGCGTTCCATATCCATACATCTAGATCTTGGTATTTTGATGATACGTTTTGTCCAATTTCTACAATAGTACCTGCTCCATCTGAGTGAGGGATAATCAATGGAAAAGGTAAATCTTTATATTGCCAGCCACCGCGGCGCTTAACGTCGGACGGATTAATTCCTGATGCTTTCACAGAAATTAAAACTTCATTTGGCCCGGGTTTTGGGGTTTTCACAGTTCCAATTTTTAGAACTTTTTCAGCTTTTCCTGTTTCGTTGTAAAAGGCAGCTTTCATAGCAGTTTCTCCCTAAATATTGTAGTTGATAGTGCAACAACTGATAGTAACCCACATGCTCCAACTGTATAAAAAGCAAAATTATAACTGAATGATAAAGCTAGGAATCCAAAAAATAGAGGTGCAAGCATGTAGGTAATAAAGGTAAAAAAGGTTGAAGCTGAGGTTGCCTCACTTACATCGTGTTCTGGAGCAATCTTAGTAACTTCTGCCATAAATAGTCCGTTCCAACTTGCGGTTGAAATTCCAATTACAACCATTGATGGAAATAAAATAAAATTTGATAAAGTGTTTTCTAGAGTGGTTAATAGATATATCCCACACGGCCCAGTTAGACCAAGTACCATTAATACAGACCTAGACGAAAAGAAACGATCAGCGATAACACCGACTGTTATTCGTCCAAAAAAACTAGCAATTTGCATAGTTCCATATAGACCTCCCGCTAACACGATTGAAATTTTAACTTCAGTTACAAGATAAGTCGTCAGAAAAGTAAAAACACCTCCCTGTATTGACGCGTATCCTATACTCACAAACGTGATTAATGGGAGTCCTGGAATTTTTTTTAAAACTCTAAATGGGCTTAACAAGTTGAGTGGATTAAAGAGATTTAATAATTGAAAATTAACTCTAAATTTTGAGCCATTAAATTTTGATTGCATTGTTATAAGGAATATTCCTGTTATTAGCGCTGGGAATACAATAACAATAACAGCTGCTTTCCAACTATAAAGGCTTGCTACACTTGCCCCAATAATACCAGCCACGGCTCCACCCACAGGCACACCTGCCATTCGTAGAGAAAAAAGCGTTCCCCAAAGTTTTTTAGGGGTGTATTTCGCAAGTATTTCACTACCCGCTGGAGCTGTAATCGCGTAACCGAATCCCATAACGATTGCTGCAATAAAAATGAGAGTAGGCTGTTGAAACAATAGCAACATTGCTCCTATTGGAGCTAAAAAACATCCAAAGATAAGAGCTCGAATTGGGCCAAAGCTTGGTAAAATGACCTTATTGGCGGAGAAAAGCCAAACGGAACCCAAACCACTTAACCCGCCAATAATACCAACTGTCTCGGGTGGAAGGCCAGCTGCAGCTGTATAAAGCGGTGCTAGAACTAATTTACCATGATTTATAACGGCCAACGTTACTTGAGGGAAAAGTACGCACAGAAATGGGAGCCATACTTTACCCATTAGAAGTTATCCTAATATTCCAATTCCTTAGAATCAATAATTAAGCGGGGTTTTGCTCGTGGCAATACCTAGCTATATCTGCGTGGGTCGCACACCAAACGTCTGGATGCGAATTTATATATCTAAGCAACTCCTCTAATACTTGGATACGAGATCTATGCCCAATAAAATGAGGGTGCATAGTTAAGAGGAATAATCCATTGTCGGCATATGCTCCGTCGAACTCTCTTTTAAAAACCTCTAGTACACCAGAGGGAGGGGTATAGGGACGCAGACCAGTAAAACGGTCCATAGCCCAATACGGAGCGTCGTCGCGTATCCATTCAACTGGAAGTTCAACGACACCACTTGGTTTTCCATTTTCTAAAATTTCATATGGCTCGTCATCTGCCATTAACGAACTATCATAAATTAAACCCATTTCACGAGTTATTTCCATTGTGTGTTGAGAGAAGTCCCATGAGGGAGTTCTGATTCCTACCGGCCTTACACCCGTTATTTCTTCCAATTTATCTGCAGACCTCATTTGTAAGTCACGTTCATCCTCTGGAGCGAGGGCACTATTAAGTTCATGTATCCAGGAGTGGATGGCAACTTCGTGGCCTTCCGCTATAACTCGTTTCTGTTCGTCGGGATAAAGCATAGCAATTACTGCGGGCACAAAGAAAGTCGAGGGGGCGTTATATTTCTTTAATATTTCTAACACCCTGGGCACACCGACACGGTTTCCATATTCTCCCTGGCTTAATTTTCCAGGGGAATGATGGCCCCAACGCAAGGTTTGGGTTTCATGATCCGAGTCAAAGGACAACGCAACGGCAACCTTAGCACCATCCGGCCACTCTTTAGGTTTCATACTTCGGCCTGCGCGGATCTTATTTACTATCTCACGCCACTTTTCTTCAGGCCAACGCCAACTTTCTGGTTGATCTGGTATCTGGTGTCCTGTGTCTTTACTCATTATGAACTCCTCTAATTAATTGGTTTAACCTGCTATGTGGACGTATTAAAACACGCGACTGCATGATCATTTTGTCCATTTTCCAGAGGCGGACTTGATTTCTTACACTCCTCAGTTTGCTTTGGACATCGTGTTCTAAAACTACATCCTGAAGGAAGATTGCTTGGATTTGGCGGTTCTCCTTCAAGCCAAAAGTTCTCAGTAACTTTTTCTCCACCTATTACTGGGATAGCAGACAAGAGGGATTGAGTGTAGGGATGCTTGGGATTGGAAAAAAGTTCTTCTGTTTGGTTTATTTCAACAATTTTCCCCAAATACATAACCGCTACACGATCGCATATCATCCGTACAACAGATAAATCGTGGCTAATGAAAATATAGGTAAGGTCAAATTGCTTTTGAAGATCCAAAAATAGATTCAATATTGTAGCTTGAACAGAGACGTCTAAGCCAGAAGTTGGTTCATCTAAAATTATTAAACTTGGATGGAGTGTTAAAATTCTTGCCAGGCCAATACGCCGTTGTTGTCCACCAGAGATTTCATGAGGATATAAGTCGAGATGTGCCTCAGGTAGGTTTACCGCTTTTAAAATCGCGCTCACTCGTTTCTGTCTTTCTTCTTTTGTAAGGGTTGTATGAATTTCTAGAGGTTCGTGTAACGCTCTTCCAATCTTCCACCTTGGATCTAATGATGAACCAGGGTCTTGATATGTATATTGCAGACGACGTCTTAATTGACGTGATTGAGAAGGGCTCAAGTGACCAATTTCACTGCCTTCAAAATTAACCGAACCTTCAGTCAACTTATGAATTCCCATAATGGTTTTGCCTAGCGTTGATTTTCCACAACCGGATTCACCTACGACACCGATAATTTCACCTTTTTTAACAGTTAAAGAAACCTTATCTAACGCTTTTAACCAACCCGTTTGCCTATTCCAGGAGTTATGTATGGGAAACCACTTTGAAAAGTTTTCAATATTCAAAATCGTTTCACCGATATTGATACTTGAAGTTGAATCCATAACGTTATCGGTACTATTTTTTGACATTTTGACTTACCTCAATAGCTGAAGAATTGAAATTGAAGCATCTTAACATGTGACCATTTTTAGGCCATTCGACATCAGGTCTAAATTTTAGACATTTTTCCACAGAGACATCACAACGGGGATGAAATCGACAGCCGCTTGGTGGTTTGATAAGTGCGGGAATTTGTCCAGCAATACCTTCAATTTTTTCTGAGTGGCTAGGTAGGCTCTGAAGTAATTTTTTTGTGTAAGGGTGAAGTGGGTTGGAAAAAAAATCCTTTGAGTCCGCGGTCTCTACTTCTTGTCCAGCATACATTACAGTTATTCTATCACATATTTCATAGGCTGCCCCTAGATCATGGGTAGTAAATAAAACTGATACGCCTCGCTCTACCGCCACTCCCCTAAGTAATTTAAGAATTTGAGCTTGAATTGTAACATCTAATGCTGTGGTGGGTTCATCCGCTATTATCATGCGAGGCTCAGGTAGAAGAGCCATTGCAATCATCAATCTTTGCCTTTGCCCTCCAGAGACTTCGTGTGGATATTTTTTTAATATTGCTTCAGGATCAGGAAGTTGAACGATTTGAAGTAAATCTAAAATTCGTTTTTTGTCTGTTGTTTTACGAGCTTTATCGTATCTCATAAATTTCCTCGCAGGTGGGCGATCAGGGGATTTCCATTTCATTAGTTCCATCATTTGTGCGCCGATGGTAAATACTGGATTGAAAGAGGAGAGAGGATCTTGAGGAATAAAAGTTATTAACTTACCTCTAATGTCTGATGCTAAGGCATTCGGAGATAACTTCAACAAATCATTATCATCAAAAATAATTGACCCTGAGGATATTCGTGCGGAATTGGAGGGTAAGACCCCGAGGATTGCCCTAGCTAAAGTAGTTTTCCCACAGCCAGATTCACCCACGAGACCTACAATTTCTCCCGGGTTCATCTCAAAATTTACTTTATCAAGAACTTCAGCAAGACCGTTATCCGTATCAAAGCCGACCTCTAATCCATTGACAGATAATAATTTTTTATCCATCTTTACTCCTCCGAGTACGCGGGTCTAAAATATCCCGTAGTCCGTCTCCCAAGAGATTAAAACCCATTACAACAAGGAAAATTGCAATTCCAGGTGCTGCTGCGTACCACCAAGCTTCTGGTAGGAACTCCCTACTTTCAGCTATTGTACGACCCCACTCTGGACTCGGTGGAGGCGGTCCTAAACCTAGAAAGCCTAGAGCAGCAGCAGTTAAGATTGTTCCTCCCATACCGATTGTTGTCCGAACTATGATAGATGATGAGATATTTGGTAAAACATGTAAAATCATTACCCTTAGTGGCGAGGATCCTAGAGCTACGGACGCTTCGACGTATGGTTCATTTAGTGCTGATCTGGTTTCGGCATACACAAGCCTTGTCCAAAATGGCCAATAAGTTGCCGAAAGTGCTAAAATAACATTTTGAATGGATGGACCAAGTGTTTGGGCTATAGCGATGGCTAAAATAATTTGAGGAACGGCTAAAAAAATGTCTGAGATACGCATTAACGCATCTGAAAACCAGTTACGATAATATCCTGCTAATAGTCCGATGGGTACACCTATTATCACAGATACGCTGATAGCTATTAGAGCAATAGCAATTGTAATCCGAGCTCCATAAAGAAGTCTCGAATAGACATCAGATCCCATCCTGTCCGTCCCAAAGAAGTGTTCCGAGCTAGGGGGTAATAACCGCTCAGGGGGGTGAAACTCGGTTATATCTTCCGGGTGAGTTGATAATACCTGAGCAAAAATGGCAACTAAAATCAGACCTAATATCAAAAGCGCCCCAAGTAGAGCGGTCCTATCTTGAGCTAATTTTTTGAGTAAAAAGACAATTGTACTAAGCATCTTATATTTCACTCCTAGGATCAATTACTCCTTGTAAAACATCCACTAAAAGATTTATCAAAATGAACATGGATCCAGTGATTAACGTGAAGCCCATAATTGCATTATAGTCCGAATTTAAAATAGATTGAACTGCGTAAAGACCTAGGCCAGGCCAATCAAAAACTGCCTCAACGACTACTGTTCCCGCCAAAAGTAATCCAAAAATAAGACCAATTTGTGTCACTGTACCTATTAACGCATTTCTTAAAACATATTTCCAAATAATTATCCTTTGAGGAAATCCCATAGCTTGTTCATATAAAACATAATTTGAATTTATAGCATCTAAAACACCCGCACGTGTGAATCTTACAATCGTCGCCATAGCTGGGAAGGCTAGGGTTGTAACGGGTAAAACTAAATGACTAAAAGCACTTCCAAATACCTCCCAATCCTGGGTTAAAACGCTATCTAAAAGAAAAAATCCAGTTATGTGATCAGGGCCCCAACCGTCAATTCTTCCCTGAAGTGGTGTCCATTGTAGTTCCATAGCAAAAAATAATTGGAATAAAATCGCCAGCCAAAAACTGGCAATCGCTAAACCTGAAACCGTTATTAACCTTAGAATGTGATCAGCAAGTGAGTTTCGATATACCGCTGCAATCACGCCCAAGGGGACACCTAGAATAGCAGAAACAAAAACTGAAACGAAAGTTAACTCTAATGTTGCAGGAAGACGGCCAAGCAAATCATCCGTAATAGGTCGTTGTGTATATAAACTAATACCCAGATCGCCCTGGAACGTACCTATGACATAATTAAAAAATTGTATATATAGTGGTTTATCAAATCCGTATTGAGCCCTTAAGTCGGCTATTTGCTCATTTGTTGCATTATCACCGGCTAGAAATGCCACCGGATCTGCAGGAATGATGTGACTAATAGTAAAAACAAGGGCGAGAAGCCCAAAAAGAGTGGGAACAAACCAAATCATACGGTTGAATATTAAGTATAAAATTCTCATATCAGATCGTAAAGTTCACTATTATAAAAAAATTGAAATTAGGAGCAGCCCGAAGGCTGCTCCATTATTTTATTTATCGAAATATACCCAACGCATTTCTTGAGCATTACCGATTGGAGAAAAGCGGACACCCTTAACATCTTTGTTATAGGGACCAAACCATACGGTATTGTAAACAAAAATGCCGCCAGCGTCATCCATCACAAGCTTAGCTGCTTTCTTGTAATTTGCAGCTCTTTTAGCTTGATCAGGTTCAACTCGAGCTTCCATAAGAAGCTTATCAACTTCTTCGTTACAGTACCAAGAGTTGTTGCGTGCTCCGATTTGATCACAGGCGTATAATTCACCTATCCAGTTATTTGGATCAGCGTAATATGTAGATTTCCAAATGAATAGAGAGTCATACATTTGCTGTTCATCTCTCATTTTCTTGGAAACTACTGACCATGGCTCTTCAACAATCCTTGTTTTTAACCCAAGTTTATTTAGGCTGTTTTGAAAGAGTGCTGCTGCTTGCCCAGTTTGCCCATATCCTGCCAATGCACCAAGTACAAATTCAGGAATTGGTTTTTTAACCTTAGCAAGGTACTCACGAGCTTTATCCATATCGTAGGTGTAACCCTTTTCCTCTGTTGGGTTACCCCAGATATTATTAGGCATTGGAGCAGGGTTTCTTGCAACTGATCCGGATAAAATATCATTTATGAAGGAATCATAATCAAACGCGTAAGATAAAGCT
>Ga0315331_10002622_pt1 | contig 13592 bp, 10 predicted proteins | sample M160m34915metaG_FD_203456 | JGI IMG/M metagenome (GOLD analysis project Ga0315331, IMG submission 203456) | Ammonia-oxidizing marine archaeal communities from Monterey Bay, California, United States - M1 60m 34915 | ecosystem: Environmental > Aquatic > Marine > Intertidal zone | place: USA...
CGGAAGCTATGAAGTCGAGCGCCAGGCGATCTAGCAAAGGGAGGTGATTGGGTGGTTTCCCTTGCCCGCCAAAATCCTCCGGCGACGGGCATAAGCCAGCTCCAAAGAGCATTGCCCATATGCGATTCACGAACACGCGCGCGGACATGCCGCCGACACCGCCTTTTGCCTCTGGTTTCACTAGCCATCGCGCGAGGTCCAGTCGACTAGGCCGACCCGCAACGTCAAGATCTCCTAAGAAGCTTGGGATCGCCGGTGTGATGACGGGTCCCGAGTCATTTAACCAGTCCCCACGCGGCAGCAATTTGACCACGCGCGGCGGATTGAGGGCGCGGGTGTAAAGCGTCGAAGGCAGCGATTCTTGATGCTTCTTCGCCTTATTGCTTAGGATCGCTAGCTCCGCACGGATGGCAACAATTTCGGGGGTCGTTTGTTGTTGATGGGCGGCAAGTAATTTGCGCTGAACGTCGGTGCGTGCCTCGGCATCTGTCTGCAGCGCATGCAACACATCCTCGTTTGCAAGCGACGTCCGGACCCCTGCATCATCCCAATGAACTTTGCCGCCAGATTGCGTGAAGGCCCACCCAGACACAATGTCACCGGGTTCAAGGCCGACCTTTGTTGCCTCTACTTCGAGGCACACCCAAGCTCCAGACTTGGGTAAGCCTCCCATGCGTCGATACCCAGACCAAGACTCGGACTGGCGTCCGTACGCAATGGCGTCGCTTCCCCAGACCGCACGATGAGGCCAATCACCATCGACGTAGAACTGCAGCATGAGCGCCTTGGCAGGCGAGGCTGCGTCCATATGCACCCACGTGTAAAAGACATCACCAGCAGCGACGACTATCTGCTTTGAGGTGTCCTTCGTGTAATGCTGGACGGTTCCGCCACCTTTCTGCAGTCGTGACTTTGTGCCGCTGTGTGGCTGCGGACCGTTGTTGACAAAGTTCCAAGTGCCCTGCGATTGCCCGCCGGTATCTAAGGAGTCATCTAGCCACACCACGTTACGCGCAGTCCCGGCTTCGGCATCCCTCAGTAGCGACGCCTCCCACTCGGCTCTGTTAGCTGGCAGGGTTTCGATGGCAGCCGCTAATGATTCTGCAGTCGCGCGGCGTTGTTGTTCGATCGCTGTTGCGCGCAGCGTCGCAGTGACGTCCGCGACTTTCATTTCCGGCGTACGCAACGTTGGCGTCGAGTTAAGGCCGCCATATGGATTGCGTAGATGCTCTTCGTCGTCTACATCCGCGAAGAACGCACCAAATGCATAGAAATCTCGCGCGGTGTATGGGTCGTATTTGTGGTCATGGCACTGAGCGCACCCAAGTGTCGCACCCATCCAGACTGCCGATGCATTCCGCACGCGGTCGGCCAAATAAATAGCGCGATACTCAGCTAGTTGTAGGCCGCCTTCGTGCGTGGTTTGCAGCAGTCTGTTGTATCCAGTCGCTACGAGTTGTTCCTGGGTAGGATCCGGCAGCAAGTCGCCAGCCAACTGTTCGATCGTGAATTGATCGAATGGCATGTTGTCTTGAAACGCACGGATGACCCAATCGCGATATGGCCAGACCCGGTGTTCTTGGTCGCCATGGTATCCAACGGTGTCTGCATATCGCACCAGGTCTAGCCATGGTGTCGCCATGCGCTCGCCATAGTGAGTGCTCGCTAGCAACCGATCGACAAGTGTCGCGTACGCCTTTTCCGTGTCGACATCGTACGCATTCACAAAGGTGTCCACTTCGCTGGACGTTGGAGGTAGTCCGGTTAGATCTAATGACACTCGTCGGACTAGGGTGACTGGGTCAGCCATCGCCGCGTGCGCTAGGCCTTCATCTTCAAGCCGGGCCAGGACATAACGGTCAAGGTCTTCAAGTGGCCAGGTTGACTCGATAACCGACGGAACTTCGGTGTACGTTGGCGGCACATATGCCCAATGCGGCGCGTAGCTAGCCCCTTCGTCAATCCATCGCCCCAAGATCTCAATCTGTTCTCCCGTTAACGGATTGTGCGCAGCAACGGGCGGCATCGGTGAATCTACATCGTTGATATGCCGCCAGAGCAAGCTGCGCTCTCGGTTCCTTGGCGTGACGGCTGCGCCATCTTCACCGACACGGGTTGCGTCCTCAAAGGTGACTAGCGACAGATCAGCCTTCCGCGCTTCCTGATCGGGGCCGTGACACGCGAAGCAGTGTTGCGACAGGATTGGGCGGACTTGTCGAGTGAAGTCTACAGGCGTCTCTTGCTGCGGCGTGGGCGGTGATTGCGCGCAGGAGAATCCGAGAGCTACATGTAGAGTGACGCAGCGTGCTAACACACTGGTGATCGTACATTGGATATTGCTCGCAGTCATCAGCTTTGCGTCCACTCGGGTGTGCAACCGACGTGGTGAAGGGCGTTGCCGTCTCCTTGCCAAGTGGCAACTCGAGTTGGACGCGCGCCTAGAGGCCGATCCGCTTCAGTTCTTCGGCTAGTTCGCTGAATGGCTTTGTGTCCGCATTCTCAAAGCGCAGACGCACCTCGCGGTCATTCGGCATTCGGACAGAGATGTAGAAGTCCTCGAGCGACAAGTCGTGATGTAAGGTCGTTCGCAGAACTTCGATTTCAGGGTTCCCCTGTATCCGGGCGAGGATGCGGTTGAGGCGGCCATAGTAGCCGTAGGAAATACCGAGGTTGGGGCCGCACCCAATGGAGTCAAGCCCTACTAATGCAAGTGCAGCGATGAGGCCAAGCGAGACAGTGATGAGGGACGCCTTCCTTAACATGTGGAATGGACTCGTGATTGCGCAGAGTGTATTCGCGAATGCATGCTTCCCGTGGAGCCGCTTCTGGAGGGCGAACTCGTTCTTGCAAGTGTAGCACGTTCAGATTGCCGCGTGTTGCGCCGTGGCCGAGCATGAGCGATTGACCGCTCTGATGGTGATAGCGTCGACCTGATGGCGCAGCCTCGCTGATCGAGCCAGGCTACGCGCGAATCGCTGCGCGAAGAGCCTCGCGAGCGCGCGCCAATCGCGATCGGACGGTACCAATGGGTACGCCAAGGGAGGATGCAATTTGCTGATAGTCTTTCCCTTCCTCTTCGTACAGATCCAGTGTCTTGCGCTGATCTTGCGGGAGCGAGTCTCTGACAGCGGCTAGCAAGGATCCGACTTCGTGTGCGATCGCTACGTGCAGCGGATTGTCACATTCACCGTGTAGTTTGCAGTCCTCCGAGACGCGATGCTCGTGATGTAGGCGACGTCTTGCCGAGCGTCCAAGATGGCGACACCGAAAAATAACAGCCCTCGTCAGCCAGCCGATTGGTTGTGTCGGAGGCTCTTTTTGCTGACTCAGCAGTAGGAATGCTTCCTGGAGCGCGTCTTGAGCAAGGTGGTCGCATCCAAGGATGCGTCGGGCCGTCGCCGCCAATTTCTTGACGTCGGAAGGCGCGAGATTCGGGAAGTCTGCGATGGACGAATCCGAGCGCAGGGGTGTGTGATGGGTCATTATCGGGCACCAACAATGGTCTAAGCGCAGGTGCACAAATCCATGTAGGCGGATCGTGACGCACCATGCGTAACAAGCGGATGAGTATCAGGCTTGTTGACTTGGAGGTGCTCTGGGTTGCGCTAGCTGTGCTTGGCTCGCTACCCAATCCGATTCGGTGATCAGTCTAACGTGCGAGGCAAACGCATGACCAAGCTCGCTGCATGCAGCGGCGGGCGGACACTCACATGGTGTGCCCTTATCTAATTCACAGGCGAGGCAGTGGTGACCAAGCGGCGATTCCTTGATGCCTTCTTGGCCAGCTGGATTGCCCAGCTCCCCACTCGGGTGCACGGCCCCACAACTGCAAAGCGCGCTAGCCGAGACGGGACCTTGAGCCGAACCAGGGAGCTGGTGATGGTTGTGCGTGTGCAGCAGCGGCAACACGACCCGCAAGAACACTGCTACCAGCGCTAGTGCGCTGGCTATTCTCGGTGTTCTGTTGCGTCCGTGCATATGCGGGAGGAGTTTAGCCTTCGTTCGTGGATGGGCCAAGGTCCCCAGGGCCCAGATTTCCTGAATCGCAGTCGATTTTATGGAACTGAGTTGCTCTGGGCGGCAATAGCTACCGTGCCCCACTCGATCTACTGCGCCGCTGCCCTGCTTTTGGTCAGCATTCTGTCCCCTCTGTGCTCCGCCCAGGCGCCGGGCGCCTCAGCAATCCTCCCGGATGGAAAGCCCCGTGTCGTCACCGTGGGGACCCATTTGCGGTTGCCTCTTCCGCGTGAGGTCAAAAGGCTCGCTGTAGGCGATGAGGGCGTGCTTTCGGTTGAACTGCTCAGCACTCGAGAGGCGCTCGTGCTCGGTAAGAGTCTCGGGACCACGACCGTGCTTGTTTGGTATGTGGACGGGTCCCACGAGCCGCTGCTAATGCGTGTCCAGCGAGACTTGTCATTGCTCCAGACGGCCATCGCAACGATCAGCCCCACTGCGAAGGTGCAGTTGGCACCTGACCGGGACGCCGTCGTCGTGACAGGTGCCGTTGCGACCGAGACCATACGCAAAGCGATCCTGTCCACTGTCGACAGCTATCTGATGGCTCGTCCGCGTAGTGATATGACCTTTTCGAGTAAGCTCGATGCGTCTGGTAAGCCGCAAGAGGTCAACCTACAGGTCGATGCAGCGCAAATGACCAAGTCGGCGATCGTCGACTTGATGATCGTCACGGAAGCGGCTTCGACCATGGAGGCTCGCATACTCGCTGCAATCCGCCCGGTTGCTGGAGATGACGTGCGGGTTCGCCGGTTGCAGCGCAGTCCATTGTCTGACGATCAGGAAGATGTGCTCGTGCTTGAGGGCACGGTGCAGGACCAGATTGCCTTGGTTCGCGCCATGCAGCTAGCGGCTCAAATGTTTTTGGGTAGTTCGAACAGCAGTCTGCAGGGCGCCAATGCGATCCAGGCTCTAGCCGATGAGGCGGGTGGCCTTATGTCGATTGGCGGCCAATCGGGTCAAGGCGGCCAAGGCCAGTCAGGTGGCCAGTCAGGTCAAGGCGGTCAAAGCGGAGGCTTTGCAGGAGGCGGTGGCGTGCGTGTTCAGCGTAACGAAGTGCGTCGTAACTTGGGCAGAGCCACTGTGCTGTCCATGGCGAGAGGGCGCGTTCTATCGTTCGTCGAAGTGCGTGACCGGCCACAGGTGCGAGTTGCCGTGCAGCTATTCGAAATCGATCGTGATCAGCTGTTTCAATTCTCGTCCGAGATTCAGGCGTTGGTTGCCGACTTTGACCAGCCGGCACTCAATCCAAGTATTGTCGGCAACAACATCCAGCCAAACCCGTCGAACGTTGGTGCATTCCGCGACGCAGACGTGCAGGCAGGCCTAGCGTCTCTCGCCAACGGTTTCAGCCAACAGATTCAGGTCAGCGGTCGTCGCTTGGCGCTCGACACCTTGTTGCAGGCGCTAGAGGCACGAGGCATTGCGCGTAGGCTATCCAGCCCAGTCCTAACCGTGCTCAATGGCGAGACCGCACAGTTTCAGGTCGGCGGTGAGATACCAGTGCCGCAAGCCTTCACGCCGGCTGCCGGAGGTGGTAGCGGCCTCGGCACCTTTGCATCGGTTGACTTTCGGCAGTTTGGCGTTGGCCTTGGGGTTCGGCCACTAGTCGGAAAAAAGGGCGATGTGACACTCGACATGAGCACGGTCGTATCCCAGCCGGATGAAGCCCTGACGACCGTGGTGCGCAATTCTACTGGCACGACTCCTCAGACCACGGCCTTTGCGACGCGCTCGCTAACCACCAATGCGCAGCTCCGAGATGGTCAGAGTTTGCTGGTCGGGGGGTTGGTGTCGCGCAATCTGCGCGACGACGTGTCCAAGACGCCTATTTTGGGTGATCTGCCGTTGTTAGGCTGGTTGTTCCGATCCAAAAACACCAGCTTCAGCAAATCCGAGCTGTTCATCCTTGTCAGCCCGAGTGTAGTGAGGCCACCCATCGATGGCAGCGAACTCTGGCTCCATCCGAGCCTGGGCGAAACACTTGCCGCATGTCGGCCTAGCGTCCATTCCCAGCAAGCGCCTAACGGAGACGGCTCCAACGAGCAGTAACCGCAGAGCCGAAAGCAGTCGGACTTCGAGTTTGCGGATTCGCCAAGAAAAACTGCGAATCCGGGGAACTGCCACCGACTTAGCGGCACTTACCTACCGGTTGCCCAGCTGGGCATCCATCCCTCCCCCCCCTGCCAGTAAGAATCAATATTCATCATGAACAAGCTCCTTAAGAACAAGAAGGGTTCGGCCCTCGTCGAGTACGGTCTCCTCATCGCTGGTGTCGCATTGGTCGGCGCAGCCGCAGTATCAGTCTTCGGTCACAAGACCAACGACCTGATCGGTGCTACCGCAGCTGTCCTCCCGGGCGCCCACGACGACGACAACGGCGCGATCGTCAGTGGCAAGCTCATCGAGACGCAACTCGATGAGACCAACAACGAGATCACCATCGACGGTGCGGGCATTGCCGCCAACGCTGGCACCGCTCGCCTCGGCAACAACCTGCTCGGCGCCTACAACACCAACGGTAGCGAAGGTGGCGTCGTCGGCAGCCTCTTCGTCGTCGAAGCAGAAAACTAAGGGCTTCGCGCCCTCATCATAGCCTTGGCCCGGCTTCTGCCGGTGCTACGGGCGTCCTATAAGATCGCGATCACTCTTCATTGGGGTGGTTGCGTATTTTCGTCTAAATGGCGACTTTATAGAATCATGAACTCCTCGCACTGGGTCGCGCTCGCAGCATTCATGCTGCTGTCAGTGTCGGTCGTGTGCGACTTGCGCACCCGCACGATCCCTGACTCCATTTCGATCGCTCTCGCGTTGCTCGGCATTACTGCGAGCATGCTGCGCTGGCACGACATCGAATGGGTGCAGGTTGGAGGCGGCGTTGGTGCGGCCTTCGCGATCGGTGCGGCTTTGTTTTACCTAGGCGCAATGGGCGGCGGTGATGCCAAGTTGTGCGCTGGGATTGGCGCCGTTTGTGGATGGCCGCAAGTTCTTGAGGTACTTTTTGCAACGGCGCTTTGCGGCGGCGTGCTCGCCTACATCGCGAAGCGGCGCGGGATGCAGTCGCTTCCCTACGCCCCGGCGATTGCGGCTGGTTACGCTGTGACCATGGTCATTGTGTGGGCTTCGCCAACCAATAACGGACTCTGGCAATGGATCACCGGGGGCGCGTCGTGAGTGCTGTGGCAACACGTAAGGAAGACGGCGCTGTGCTCGTAGAGTTCGGCCTGATCGCATTGGTGCTCTACCTGTTGCTAGGCGCATTGTTGTCGTTCGGAACGATGATTCAAGCAGGTCAGGTGGCGCAGGATGTTGCGCGGCTCGCTGCCCGTGAACTCGCCCTGACGGCGCTGCCCGCGTCCATGACGTTCGAGGACGCGCTCGACGCGACCTCAGCCACCATCTTTGATCCGAATCAACTCGTTGTGGACCTTGATGCCCTCGACGCTAGCGGAATCGAGATCGATGAATACTTCGCTTCGATGCCTCTTGTGAATCGTGCGTTGCGCCCAGTATTCGTTTTCGACCGAGTGTTGGAGCGTCGGGTGCTGCGGTTCCCCGGGGCCGTACTCATGTCGCCACAAACGACTGCGTTCAACGCTGGCTTGACCGTCGGCGTTCCCCAGGTCGTTGCGCGAGTTGAAGGCGGCGGCGAGCAGATTCGTTGGCTCCCCATCGTCGAAGAAATACGCCCCAATGCTGCGAACCCCTTAAGCGGTCCGTTCTCGGCGGCAGCGACCGGCGCGGACCGTGGCCTTGTTGCCCTACGCGTCAATATCCCATCCATTGCGTCGGCGTTGGCGTCATACGACGCGCCTACGGAGTGGCCCCCCACCCCTAACGCTGGGCAAGCGCATCTTGCTGGCCCGGTCACGACCATTGCCGGATCTGCGCCTCCATACGGAACCCCTTTTACCGAAGCCGTCAGCCTGGGTGTGCTCGGTGGCGAGCAAGGACTCGGTGAGATGGGCGCGCTTACCACGATTGTGCGACCGTTCCGACGCGTATTTGTCGGTCAGGCGCTGTTCCGTCGTGAGGTCTTCCTATAACCCCTTCAGCTGAGATATTCGTAATGGCCAAACGCATCCGACCCGCTTCCCAAAAGGGATATTCAAGTCTCTCCTCTAGGCTTCTTGTGCCTGTGTTGATTGCGGCCGGCTTGCTCGTGACGGCCACGATCTACACCGTCATCAACGGCGAATTGCGACTACCCTTTGTCGGTGGCGCCATCTTCTCCTTCGGGGAAAAGGCAGTTGCGAGTGAGCGCCGGACTGCCGCGGCTGGCACCGTCGAGGTCTACGTCGCTCCACGGGTGATCCCGGCGTTCACCAAGATCACGCGTGAACACCTAAGCAGCAATGGCGTTCACTCCACGATGCCCGTCGCACTCAAGATCTTCGAGTCACGGCAGTTGTTTCGGGCGAAGGACCAGGGCGCGTTGCAGCGCTTGCTCGGTCGCGTGCTCAAGCGTCAGAAGTCGGCAAGCTATGCCTATGACGAGAGTGACTTTCTGCCAGTGAAAACAAAGCCAGGTCCTAATGCCGGTATCCCGCCTGGTATGCGCGGTGTGTGGCTCGACGTAAGTAAGGTTACTGGACTCGCGGATCTGCGCGCTGGTGATCGGATTGATTTGGTCGCAGCCGCTGCATCTGCCAAACAGGCTACGCTCGACACCGGAGTGCTGGGCAACGTTACCGACACGGTCATGAAGGCCCGCCTCGCCGCTGCGGCTGGCAAAGCGTCGAAGACGAGCCTGTCGAGTTCGTGGGTCGTTGCGCGTGGTGCGCGAGTCATCGCTCCGATGCGTAGAAGGCCGCAACCGGGGGCCGCGGCTGCGAGAGGCGCCGGCCCAATGCTTGACGAGATCTTCTTGGCGATGGAGCCGAACGACGTGGTCAAACTCAGTCAGGCCCTGGCCCAGAAAATCACCCTATTGGCCGCGCCGCGTAGCAGTCAGCCGACGACGGATCCTGTTGAGATTGTCGACGACGTCCCTGAAGATGCTAGTGCCGATCTACGCAAGCTCCTGGAGGGCGATCAAGGGGCTGAGGGTGGCCTGCAGATGGTTGAAGTGATCCGTGGCGGCGTCCGCGAAACGGTGACCGTGCCGCGCACCTCTTCGTCAGAGGAAAAGCGTTGAGCCTGAAGCAGCGCAACTTGCCTGCTAGGGCGGACCGAGATCAAGAAGCCGGCGCCATACTTGTGCTATTTGCCCTGCTGTTTAGTGGCATTCTAGGCATGCTCGGAGCGGTCGTGGACGGCGGTAGGTTGCGCGTTACACGACAGCAGATGGATGCAGGAGCCGAGTGCGCAGCGTTAGAAGGCGTCCGTTTTAAGGACGTCGACGGCGACGCTGCCAGGCGTGCGCGCGCTATCCAGGCAGCAGGCTTTCTCTTTGACGATGATCTGGACCCGGTAGGCGGCGACGCGATGGGGTTGGGCGCGGGGTCGCTGCCAGTTGTCTTCGGTGCAGAGCCACTGCAAGGCAAGCTCATCGTTGCTACCGATCCAGGCGCACGCGTCTGGAAGCCCGCCGATTCGCTTGAAGCCAACGTCAATAATACTCAGCACGGAGACCTCGTAGCCGGCTCATTTGTCAGCGCCGGGAGCCCCACCGAGGACGATGCGTTCACGCGGGGTGACTTCAATCCGACTGCGTCCGGTAGCGCATCCACGAGTCTCGCGGCAGCACCAGCATTCTTGGTTAGACTGCGACGAGCAAGCGACCGGCTCGGACTCGATCGCCAGGCCGGAGAGAGCTCGGCAGGCCCTCCATTCGAGTGGCTCTGGGCTCGTGGCTCCGTTTGGCATGAGCCGACTCCGGGTCAGACCAACGCGTCACGCGCCGACGGCATCACGGTGCGCTCGGCTGCGATCGCGTCGGCAGAGAGTGCACTGCTTGTGTCTGCAGATCCCGTGCAGGACATCAATCTTGCGCCGTTCGCACTGCGCATTGACGGCGCGGCCTCTTGGCAGGCGACAGCGCCTGGCGCGTCGTTGACTCTGACCGTTGATCCCAGCGGTCTGTTGCTGTTCGGTGGCCTAGAACAGGGGGCTGTGCTCGCTGCGCCTGCGCAGCTCGTAGGTACAGCGTTAGCTGTCGCCACGGGACCACTGTCGAGCCCAGTTGCCACCCCATTGATCCTGCCTGTTTATGGCACCGACGGCGGCGTCAAAAGGGTGGCCGGATTCACGTTCGCCCTATCAACCCTTGTGGGAACGACCCTCACTGTTACTCGTCTTGCGAGCGCAGTCCTGCCCGCCGGGGCCACGCGCACGTCACCAGCGGCGTTGGATGCCCGCCTAGCCCTTGACGCGAGCCCTGCACTCCGCACGCTGCACGCATCGATCTTCGAACCCCTGCTCGCTCCGGTCCTGCGTCGATAATTTCATGACCCGCCCCCTTACGCTCTTGCTGATCGCGGATGACCCCGACCTTGCCACTGAGTGGCAGGCCGCGGAACGCGGACTCACCGACGTTCGCGTCCTTCCTCACTTCGCGAGTACCCACCGTGAAGCCCTCCGCGTCGCCGCTACACAGCAGCCAGATGTCATCTGTGTACAGCCCGATGCTGGCGCCGTCTTTGGCACGGTTGTCGCAGAGTTAAAGCAGAACGCACCTGCCGCCGTGGTTGTCGCAGTGCTCGACCGCCGCAACTTCGCTTCTGGCGATGACGAGACGGCTTTCGTGGTCGAGGCAACTCGTGCAGGCGTGGCAGATTTCGTCCGCCGGCCGCTGTCCTCGCGTGAGTTCGATGCGTGTTTGCGCCGGGCGAGCCAGGCAGACCAGGCCAGTGATGGCGCGTCGGGGGTGCCCGGCCAGATCATTGCATTCACGAGCAACAAGGGCGGCGTGGGCAAGACCACGTTGTCGGTTAACGTGGCCTGCGAACTCGCCGCAAGGGCACCGGGTCGCGTCTTGCTGGTTGACGCGTCACTTCAGCTAGGTCTCTGTGCGACCATGCTCGATCTCGAGCCTACGGTGACGATGCGTGATGTTGTTGCACAAGTTGAGCGCCTCGACCCGACGCTGCTGCGTGAGTTGACTGTCCCACATGAATCTGGGCTCGATCTGCTCGCCGCCCCTGGTGATGCTCTTGAGGCCGCGGACGTGAGCGAGGAACTCCTATCACGAATGCTGGCTGTTGCCCGAACGGCGTATGACTACGTTGTCGTCGACACCTTCCCGATCCTTGACGGCATTGCCATTGCCACGTTCGATCGCGCGGATCAGGTTTGGCACGTCGTCGCGCCCACCGTCCCCACCGTGCTCGGTGCCGAGCGACTGAACGGACTCCTCGAGGGGGTTGGCGTAGAGCGCGAGCGACAGCGCATCGTGCTGAACACGTCGGTCCCGAAGCACTCGGGTCGCCTGAGTCCGCGCGACGTAGCAACACGACTCGATCGCGATATTGAGGTTGTCGTGCCGTTCTCGCGTGCCGCAGTTTCTGCGTGTAACACTGGCAAGCCTGTCGTGATCAGTGGCTCACGATTTAACCAGTTCCGACGTCGACTGTCAGACTTGGTCGATCTGATCATGGCGCCTAAGCCAGCGCTGTCGGAGAGCGACCTGTGAGTGACCAGCATGATGACCGGGACAAGGATCATCCGTCCAGCGCTCCACGTGCCCTGTTCCGTGGCTCTCGTGCCGCGGAGATGGCGCGACGCGTGCAGGCTCCCGCGGCGCGTGCCGCTGGCGATGCACGCCGGGGCGCGCCTGCTGCGCAGGTGCCGCGAGTTGCCGACTACGCAGAGGTTAAAGGTGAGCTGCAGACGCGCTTGCTAGAACAGCTGTCCGATGGTGACCTGCTGGGCGCTGGTGAAGAGCGTATCGGGGACTTTGTTCGGCAATTCGCTGAGGATGTGCTCGCCAACGAAGAGCTGCCACTCAACTCGCGTGAGCGTGAACAGCTCGGCCGCGACCTGCTACAGGAAACATTGGGCCTCGGTCCCCTGGCGCCGCTCGTGCTGGACCCTGCGGTCTCCGATGTGCTCGTCAATGGGCCACAGGACGTCTTTGTCGAGCGATTCGGCCGGCTTGAAAAGAGCGAGGTCCGGTTTCGCGATAGCGAGCATTTGCTCCGAGTGATTGAACGGATTGCAGCAGGTGTTGGCAGACGCATTGATCAATCGTCGCCAATGGCTGACTTTCGGCTCGCTGACGGTAGTCGCGTCAACGCGACGATCCCGCCGGTCTCCATCGACTATCCGACGCTATCGATTCGACGCTTCGGAAACCGTCGGTTGCGCGGCGAGGATCTGCTCCGTTACGGATCGGTCAATGAGTCGATGCTGCAGTTCCTGCGTGAGGTGGTGAGGCATCGCGTCAATATGGTGATCTCCGGCGGCACTGGTGCGGGCAAATCCACCCTGCTGGGCGCCCTTGCCGAGGCGATCCCCAGTAATGAGCGCGTTGTCACGATTGAAGACACAGCGGAGTTGCAGCTTGACCAACCCCACGTGGTGCGGCTCGAGAGCCGCCCGGTCAACACCGAAGGTGCTGGTCAGATCACGATACGACAGCTGGTTGTGAATAGTCTCCGCATGCGCCCGGACCGAATCCTCATCGGTGAGGTTCGCAGCGGGGAGGCGCTGGACATGCTCCAAGCAATGAACACGGGCCACGACGGCAGCCTCACGACCGTTCATGCGAACTCACCCCGGGATGCGCTCAGTCGACTTGAGACCATGGTGCTCATGGCAGGCACCGAATTACCGTCACGAGCCATCCGGGAGCAGATTACCTCGGCCATTCAATTGCTCGTACATGTCAGTCGCGGTGAAGACGGGGTTCGGCGCATCCAGAGCATCAGCGAAGTGACTGGCCTTGAGGGTGAGACGCCACTGCTGCAGGAACTCTTCATGTGGCAGCGCACTGGGCGCAGCGAGCGTCACGTTGAAGGTCAATTCGTCGCAACGGGGATCCAGCCGACTATCGCAGCGCAACTACGCTCGCGTGGCGCCGATCTACCGGCCCAACTATTCCAGCCCGAGAAGGGCGCGCGCGGTGCAGGATTCGGCGGAGTCGATTCATGACCGGTGTGGCCGTCAGCATGCGCACACCGCCTCAAGCCCCCCTTCGCGTTGGCCAAGATGCCTCGCAGGGTCGCATCTCAATCGCCTTGTTGGCTGCAGTCTCGGCCGCCGGCTTGCTGTTGCTGCTAACGTCCCTCTATATCGAGTTGGCGCTAGCACTCGCGGTCCTCGTCGGTGCACTTGCGTGGGTTGCCGACGGAACCATCGTTGCTGGGAAGACTGTCCGCATCGAGAGCCAGCTCGCTGACGCACTTGACCTGCTCGGCTCGAGCGTTAGCGCCGGCGTTGGTCTTGTAGAAGCGTTAGACGGGGTCGTCACCGACGTGCAGATGCCATTACGCCGTGTGCTCGCTGGCGCGGCGGACCGTCTGCGGCTGGGCGATGATCCACATCGTGTTTTTGACGAAGCCCAGGCGGCCTTACCGCTGCCCGGATTCCGGCTCCTGACACATTATCTGAGCGTTCAGTGGCAGAGCGGTGGTTCGATCGCACCGGGTCTACACGCAATCGCTGAGACCGTTCGTGACCGCGTTAACCTTGCCCGT
>Ga0315331_10002623_pt1 | contig 13592 bp, 15 predicted proteins | sample M160m34915metaG_FD_203456 | JGI IMG/M metagenome (GOLD analysis project Ga0315331, IMG submission 203456) | Ammonia-oxidizing marine archaeal communities from Monterey Bay, California, United States - M1 60m 34915 | ecosystem: Environmental > Aquatic > Marine > Intertidal zone | place: USA...
AATATGATACTACCTAGGAGAGCTGTATCATTATGTCAAGCATAGCCTCGATCAATCAGTTCTATCGATTATTCCCAGGAATCCAAAGTACATCTAATTCGCCATTTCCATTTACATGCCGAGACAATACAAAAAGGTGATCCGATAATCGATTGATATATTTAACCGCTAATGGGTTAATATTTTCTTTAGAGCTTAATAGAACAATTTCGCGCTCAGCTCTTCTTGCAATAGTGCGCGCATTGTGAAGCAGAGCCGCTAATTTTGTTCCGCCTGGTAAAATAAAAGATGAAAGGGATTCTAATTTTGAGTTCATATCATCTATTTCTGTTTCTAATCGATCTACTTGGGCTTGAACTATTCGCAAAGGAGGATATTTCGGGTTTTCCTGATACGGGGTGCACAAATCTGCTCCAATATCAAAAAGATCGTTTTGAACCCTAGACAACATTTCATCTACATTGTTACTTGATTCGACGCGAGCAAGTCCAATTGCCGCGTTAGCTTCATCAACAGCACCATATGCAACGGGCCTGTGAGAGTATTTTGGCACTCGTTCACCGTTTCCAAGCGAAGTGTATCCTTCATCCCCACCACGAGTATATATTTTTGTCAGTTTCACCATCACAAATTACCCAGTCAATTAATCTTTGGCTAAAGACAACAGGATCACGACCAACAAAACAGCTATCCCTTGAAATAATACTCTATACCGCATAAACAGGTTAGATTTTTTCGGTCCAAGTTCCCCACCACGAGCCATAGTAATTAAGCCCCCAGCCAGAGTTGCCAGGACAAGGATTAAAGCGCTCACAAGGAGAATGATTACTATTACGTTCATACGTTACGATATACCCTTCTCGTATCAGTTCGGCAATCACCGTCGTAAAAGATATTTTCGGCGTTATGAATAAAATATCTCTGAATTATAAATAAGTTCTAGTTAACATCATTATTGATTAAAATACCTCAAATATTGAGAACCATCTCTCAGATTATAATGCGAAAGTTGGCAATGATAAAAACTAAATACATCCAACATATTGAAAACTGTAATAATGCAAACCTGCTGGACTTTATCCCCTGGAAAATCTCCAACGATATAGTTGGTTACGTTAATGAAAATATAGCGTCAAAACTTTTATCTTTTGGATCAATATTCCACGAAGAAAATAATGCTATACATCTATCTAGCAGATTGAAAAACTTCCAACAACGAACCGAAGCTGTAGCAGATATTCTCGAAACTTTGTGGACGGAAGAGATTTGCGGGATGAAGCTCAACGAAAATTATGCAGTGAGGGCGGATATTGGCAGCCCCACTCTTATGACAATAGACCGGGGCGCATCTACCCATTTAGGGATCATAACTACAGGCTTTCATTTAAATGGGTTCCTGACCAACAAGGATCAGTTCAAAATGTGGGTAGCTAAACGATCTGCAACGAGAGGTACTTTTCCAGGTCAATTAGACAATGTGGTGGCAGGTGGCCAACCTTCAAACCTCACGGTTGACGACAATGTCATTAAAGAATGCAACGAAGAAGCAAGTATACCTAAGGATCTAGCCCAAAAGGCATACCCAACAGGCTTTATCAGTTATCTCATGGAGGCAGAAGGAAATCTGCGTCGTCATGTTATGTATGTATACGACCTTATAATGCCCGTTAATTTCACCCCAAGACCAAATGATGGAGAAGTTGAAGCGTTTTCTTTAATGAAAATAGAGGAAATAATCAACATCGTAGATTCTTCGCCAGATACATTTAAGTTCAACTGCAATCTGGTTATTATTGACTTCTTAATCCGCCATGGATTAATTCAAAACGAAGATCCAGATTACTTCAAAATTGTTAATGGGCTTCGCTCACCGCTTAATTGATCTCTTATCCGACAAGAAAACCCGATTCCTCACCAATTATTGTCGCCCGTAACATATGCCTTACTTCCGATTGGTCAAAATCTGTAAGAGCCACATGCATAGTAGTACGATTGTCCCAACAGACTAAATCACCGGCTCTCCACTGATGTCGATATACATTTTCATGCTTTGTTGCATGAGAACATAGAAAATCTATTATAGGACGGCTCTCTTCCGACGTCATTCCGTGAAAGTGCGAGACCCTCTCACTTACGTATAAAGCTTTTTTTCCACTCCCAGGATGAACGCGCACGGCTGGATGAGCGATGGGTGGGTTTAATCGTTTTGTCTCGGCAACCTCGGATGCATCTCTCTCATAAAACCCCTTGGTTAAAGATATGTCATAAACTGAATAAAGACCATCAACTATTCTCCGCATCTTATCAGTTAGTGTCTCGTAAGCTCTGACCATATTACAAAACATAGTGTCACCGCCGATAGGAGCAGGTTTCACACAATATAACATAGAAGCAGCAGCAGGCCGGCCTGTATATGAATAATCTGAATGCCAGTTTCTTCCGACATTCCGTGTCTCAGATGGTCTTCCATTGAATGGTTTAGTCGTTATTTCCATTAGATGGGGATAACCCTCCATCCTGTAGAAAGGTGTTGCCTCATGGTTATCCAAAGACCCAAAGCTTCTGGCAAAACGAAGGATGTCTTCAGGGTTAGCTTCCTGATTACGTAAGACAATTACGTGCTGGGCATGCCAAGTTTCTTGAATCAGCTCGATGTCCTGCTCTCCTAGCGCTTCCCTCATATCAATACTGGTAAGTTCTGCTCCTAACGCGTAACTTAAAGGCTCAGCTTTAATCATATTAATAGCTCCTATTCGACCTGACCATGTTTCATCCAAGAAGTTAATCCAAATAGACAATCTTATCCGATGTCATCAAACCCTCTAAATACTCAGGTTCGGTCAATCCACTTTGTATTTTCGTTTCCACGTTTGCTTCCGCAGTTTTCAATCGCTCAAGCTTATCCAACACTTCGTCGATCTGCAGAAATGGCACAACAACCACCCCATCCCGGTCACATACAACCATATCCCCCGACTCAACTGAAATCTCGGCTAAATTAATTTTTAATCCAACGCTTCCGGGGCCAGTACGTGCAGGAGAGTTTGGATTTACCCCCTGGCAGAAAACAGGAAATTTCAATGGTTCAATACCAACCTGGTCTCGAACCATACCATCGGTAACAAACCCCGCAATACCCTTATTTTTCATCATCCCACATACTAAATCACCCACAACTGCTGTACTATTATAGGCATCTGTCGCACATATGATTATATCTCCCTCTAAGGCTAAATGAAGCGCGCCCATAACACCTAAATTATCGGCTGGATACGCAAAGCAGGGAAGAGCAGGACCACAGATATTTGCGAAAGTATCATTTAAGGGTTTAATAAATGGGGACATTGCTCCTCTACCCCCCATGCAATCTGCAATATTTCCTGTCATCGCCCCCCTAAACGCTTCAATTTGAGATCTTGTAGGTCGACGAGTTGGATGTTTGACGGTTAGAATAGGCGGATCTTCGAGCATTACATATCTCCTTTTTTAAATTCTGAGATCGAGTTTACTTGGATATAAATATGTAAGTGAGCATATTAAAGATATTGATATAACATTTGTAACCGCTGAAATTTTAAGTTTATCCTCCAGATATTTTTCTACGGTTTTAAATAGAGCTTCGGACAAAAAGAAATGAATTCTTTGTCATGAAAATCCAAATTCAGTTTAAAGTTTTAGTATTTTTGGTTTCCGCCATATTTTTGTACTGTGTAGGATGGTTGATTGCCAGCCAATGGATAAAAAGTGAAGTAGAAACTTTCTTAACCGACACATTAGTAAAAAATGGGAAAATCGAAATCCATTATGAGGCCCTAGAACGCGGAGGCTTTCCATTTTCATTGGACTGGCATCTACTGAACCCCAAAGTGAAAGTAAATTTTGTGTCTCATACAGTTAGTTTTAATACCAACAAAACTACTTTATCTATTCATCCATTCTTCAAGAAAAGTGTGATAGTCCAAAATCAAAAAACAGAGTGGCGGCTATTAAATAATCGGGATCACCAAAAGTTTAAAAATATATCGGACAATAGCAGACTATCTCTATCGAAAAACTACGACGGCACCATCACTGCCGAGTACAGCGCTAATAACTCAGGTGTTCATCAATTCGTCTCTACAAATGAAAGAAAACAATGGGATAAATTTGCATTAGGCAAGCATTTTTCAGCACTAATAAGTCTCCCGAATGGTAAAAAAAGAACGGAAAAAACCTCCTACTACTCAATTTCGTTTAAAATTAATAACATTTTAATAATCAATGAAAGTGTAATTTGGCCAAAAAATTTAGACGGAATAACGGGTTCAATAGAACTAAGAGGGAACCCGGGCACTTTCGCCTTAGAGGACCTGATTGCGTGGCGTGACAATGGTGGAACGATAGATATAGAAAGAATTCAATTTGAGAAAGCACCCCATAAACTAATAGTCAAAGGCACATTAGCATTAGATGCAGACTTAAAACCAATTGGGGCAGGTACAATTGATTTTGCTGGGTTAGCTACCCTCCTAAACGAACAACAAAAAGCTGGTCGAATAACCAAATCTGAAGCCAGTTTCTTGCATCTGGCTATCCTCGTTTTATCAAAAACTACAAACCATCAAGAAAAATCAATGATTAGAATCCCTATCACAGCCCAGAACGGAAAATTAAAAATAGGATCATTTTCATTATTCGATCTACCGGGCCTTATCCGGTGATGGTGGAATTTCTTGCTTAGCATCGATGACACCCCGTCGAATCTCTCGCGTTCGAGTAAAAAGGTCTTCCAAAGTTTGCGCCTCTCCCCAACGAATTGCACGTTGCAAAGCGGTAAGATCCTCAGAAAATCTCTGCAACATTTCAAGAACAGCTTCCCGATTATTCAGAAAAATATCTCTCCACATTATAGGGTTAGATCCAGCAATTCTGGTAAAATCTCTAAATCCACTGGCAGAAAACCGAATCACATCTGCTTGGGTCTGATCTTCTAGGTCATCCGCTGTACCGACAATAGTATAAGCTATTAGATGGGGTAAATGAGAGGTAATTGCTAATACTTTATCATGATAATCTGGGTCCATTTCTTCTACCATGGCTCCAATACCTTCAAAAAGATTCCGCATTCTCTGAGTAGCATTACTCGCAGTTTCATGGCTTGGTGTCAGTAGCCAATATCTACCGTCAAAAAGTTCTGCAAATCCTGACTCCGGTCCTGACTGCTCTGTGCCTGCGATGGGATGCCCGGGAACTAAATGGACGCCCTGGGGGATATGGGGGGACATATCCGCAATTGGTGCTCTTTTAACTGATCCAACATCACTCACAATACAGCCTGGTTTTAGATGATGAGAGATATTTTGCATAATCCCCGCATAATTGCCGATGGGAGTGCACAATATGACACAATCCGCATCTTTAACTGCTAACGTTACATCATCTAAAACATGATCTCCTAGGCCTATCTCCTTTGCCTTTTTCCTGACCTCGGGGTTTACATCTGTTAAAGTTACGGTTTGAACCAAATCATTTCTTTTCTTAACTGCCCGTGCGATGGAAGACCCAATTAACCCAATTCCAATCAGAGTAATTGATTGAAAAACAAAATCGCTTTTATTGTTCTGTTTTCCCATCAGTTAGTGCTAACCTGATCTATAAACTCAGCGACTGTGTTTACAACGGTGCGCATTTCTTCTTCGGTACCAATGGATAAACGCAAGTATTCTGGAGCTCCATATCCACTCATTCCTCGGGTTAAAATTCCCCGATCCGATAAATACTTACTTGCGTCCTCTGCTGTGGAACCTGATTTTTGGGGGAATTTCACCATTAGAAAGTTGGTCACACTCGGCAAACATTTAAGGCCCAATTTTTCGAATTCTGCCGCTGTCCACGGTTGCCAAATCAAATTGTGTTCCACCGATTTATCTATGAATTCTTGATCGTCTATGGCAGCAATAGCCGCTTCCACCGCAGCTCGGTTTGCTCCAAACGGTTGTTTGACAACATGAAGAGCATCAGTCACGTGCGTTGGTCCATATCCCCAACCCAATCTTAAACCAGCCATCGCGTAGAGCTTCGAGAACGTTCTTAACATTATGACATTGTCAAAATTATCAACTAATTCCGACCCATCCGAATAATCGTTTCTAACGACAAATTCTGCGTAAGCCGAATCTATCACTAAAAGAACATTATTCGGCAACTCGCGGTGTAGTTTATTTACTTCTGTTCGAGATAGATATGAACCCGTAGGGTTGTTTGGGTTTGCTAGGAAAACAACCCGAGTGCGATCAGTTAAACGTTCGAGTATAGCATCAACATCCACTTTAAAATTCACATCAGGCGCAGATATAGGTCGCCCCCCAGCCACTTTTATCGACATCGGATACATAACAAAACCGTATTCGGAGTGAATTGCTTCATCATCAGGGCCTATAAACGCCTGGCAAATCGACATAATTAACTCGTCCGAACCACATCCAAAAACCATTTTTGAAGGATGCAGATTATATTTTTTCCCTAATGCTTCAGCCAAAGCCACAGGTTCTTCTTCTGGATACCAATGCATATTCTCGCCAATATTCGTCAAAACCGCTTTTGCCTTTGGACTCGGACCAAAAGCTCCTTCATTGGCAGATAATCTTATAATACGTTGTGACTTGTTAACGCTCAAATTAGGCTGATAACGGAGCATTTCGGCAATTGTTGGGCGTGGGGTTGGATAATTCATAAGCACCTCATATTCAATTCTATTGTCTCGCTGTATTAAGCAATCGGATTGGGAAAAGCGCCAATTCGTTCCCATTTGGTATCAACAGCACCATCCAAATCCTGTTGATACCCATCAACAAAAATAAGTTTCTTATCTCCATCCTCGTCAATTATACGTCCGGGTACTCGATATGTATCTCCATCGACAATAAAAACTGAGGTATCGTTTCCCGATATTTCTGGTTCCTGTGCTGCGATGATAAAAGCACTAGGTTTTTTTGCTATACTCCCTATTACAGGCAAATGCGATATGATGTTTAATTTCTTATTTTCATAAAGATTCATTAGCTTTGGCCACCATCTTCCATGAATACTCATTTTTAGATCAGGGAGTATTGCTATCTCTGCCTCTCCCTTTGCAACACATTTAATAACTCCTTCTATATTATCCAAGTATAACAGTTTTGATGCAGTTCCAACATATTCTGTCGCCAAACCTTGAAATTCCACGTCAGATGAAAGGGTCGCTGCTCTAATTTCTATTTGTTGATTAAGATTTGCACTTAAAATTTCGCGCCATATTCTAACCACAGAACCCATCGACAATGGCCCATTATTTCGAGCGGCAAGCCCTCTGATTATTTGTGCTTCGCGGCCAGGCCGAAGATTGGGCCCAGAATCTGCGCCTGTCTTTGCCTCAGCAACTTCTCGCCCTATCTCGACACGGCGCATAAGAAGGTCATGCAGCTTCTTATCAATCTCGTCTATCTCATTTCTTAAATCACTCAACGATGCCACGTTTAATCTCCGGTGGACATATTTTATATTCAATTCAGATAGAATTAATTCTGTTCTACTATTTATGCAACTTTATTCAATTGAACTGAGTTGGTAACTATTACGCAGAGCATGCCGTTCCCCAAGAACTGCAACACGAGTTGCTGCGGTTGGTATCAATCTTCGCTCTCTATTGACAATTGGCTTAATTTTGTTCGGAGCATAAATTTGCTTTGTAGCCTCCACAATTAATACCCCCCCTAAATGGCGCAGCCATCTGGACCCAATATCCTCTAAAGTATATCCCGACCGCATTATAATACGCCACGGATAAGGCGGAACAAAGAGTGCTCGACTAGTTTGGTCGGTTGTAAACATATTATTTCGAAGTAAACGGGATAATTGCGATCGCGAATATGGCTGCCCATGACCAAAAGGAGTTCGTTCAAATCTTGACCATAAACCGCGCCGATTGGGCACAATAACCAGCAAGCGTCCATTACCAGTAAGCACTCTCCATGATTCTTCTAACATGGCCCGAAGTTGTTCCGAACATTCAACGCTGTGGACCATCACTATACGATCTATTGAAGAACTCTGAAGCGGAAGTTCTGCATCGTCACTTAAAACAGTTAAATTAGAATACTCTTCTGGCCATACTGTAGCGCCTTGCTGCGCCGGCATAACAGCAAATAAACGATCTGCTTCGCCCAAAAATGGCCGCAAATATGGAACTGCATAGCCCAAGCCCATAATATTCATACCTCGTACATCAGGCCAAACCGTTCTTATTTTTTTCGTTATTAAACGCCTAGCTAATTGTCCCAAATTAGAGCTATAGAAAGCTTTTAGATCTATGACATCGTTATACATTTCAGGAATATTTGATCATAATGAATTAAACTCTATAGGTTTTTAAAACATCTGTGTCTGGTTCAAAACCCAATCCATTGCCATTCGGGGCTCCAAAAGCTCCATTGACAGGATCATAAATCGAGTTACCAAAGAGATGCGCCTCAGGTTCTATAAAAATTCGCTCAATCATACCACTATTTGGAATAGCTTGTGCGAGATGCAGAGTTGCAAGAAATCCAGGGCCGAAGTATGGAGAATGCGGCATAAGTTGAACTCCATATACTTCACACAAGGTGGCAATTTTTCGAAATTCAGTGATACCACCTACTTTTGTAACACTTGGTTGCGCGTAATCGATGGAACTAGCTTCCATCATTTTCTTAAATTCAAAAGCAGTACAAGCGTTCTCTCCCGCAGCTATCGCCATTTTAGTCTCTGTGCGTAATTTTGACAGTGCATGAAAATTTTCTGGCGGATTAATTGGCTCCTCCAACCAAAGGATATCATAAGCCTTGAATGCAAGCGCCATTGATTTTGCTTCTTCTGGAGTCCAAGGACAATTCACATCAACCATTAGTGGTATAGTCTGACCGGCTGTTTCACGAGCAGCATGAACCTCAGGAATATTAATTTCATGCAATTTTATACTCTCGTATCCTAAATCCATTGCATGCCGAACACGATCCGCTACTAGGTCGCGATCTTCGTACCTAAATAGACTGGCATAGGCAGGAATTGATCTTATCGTAGAGCCACCAAGCAGCTTATACAAGGGAACCCCAGCTCTTTTCCCGGCAATATCCCATAGCGCTATATCGAGACCCGAAATTGCGAACATGGTAATTCCATATCGCCCAAATAGATGAAGTTCTTGCTGTAATTCATGATTGATTTGAACAACATCACCGGCATTTCTACCAATCACCCTTGGTGCTATCATATGCTTTACCGCCTCCGCTACCGGCCTCCGACATTGGAAGCTAAAGGCATCACCCCAACCAATAAAACCATCGTCGGTCTCAACCTTTATTAAGCAGAAATCAAGTTTGCCCCAATTTAAAAAACCCACGTCACCCTTTTTTTCAACTCCACGGCTGAAGGGCATTTCTAACTCAATTACCTCTATATGTTTTATTTTCATGTGAATTACCAAATTCTTTAGTTAATTACAGCTGACTCCTAGCCGAATACGAAACAGGGTGTTATCTTTCGAGCCAGTATTTGTTTGCGCTACTGGAGTATCATCATGAATCCGTTTCAAGTTACCCTCGTTCCGGCCTTGTCTGATAACTACGTTTATATAGCAAGAGACGACAATACCCAAACTACTATGGTGGTCGACCCTGGAGAAGCTGATCCCGTTTTGAAAGTTCTGGATGAAAACGGGTGGAATTTAACACATGTACTGAATACGCATCATCACGGCGACCATATTGCCGGCAACGAAGAACTTATCAGTCGATTTAAAGCTAAGTTAATTGGCCCCAAATCAGAGCACGCCCGTATTAACGGAATGGACGAACAAGTGGTTGATGGTGATATTATCGATGTAGGTGGGCATAAAGGCCAAGTTATTGAAACGCCAGGTCATACACGAGGCCATATAGCCGTATGGTTTGCAGAATCCGACGCGCTTTTCTGTGGGGACACACTTTTTGCTCTGGGGTGTGGCCGAGTTTTTGAGGGGACTATGGAACAGATGTGGAATTCGTTGTTGAGCCTTCGTTCTCTTAATTCAACAGCAAAAATTTATTGTGGCCATGAATACACTATATCAAATGCAAAATTTGCCCTTAGCATAGATCCAAATAATACTAAATTGCAAAGTAGAGTTAAAGAGTTCGAGGAAATGCGATCGAGAAATCAACCCACAATACCATCGGTCCTAATAGACGAACTTGATACAAACCCCTTTCTGCGCGCCGACGACCCTATTTTGGCAGGAGAGTTAGGATTATCTGGAGCTAAACCAGAAGATGTTTTCGCTGCGATTAGAGAGAGAAAAGACAATTTTTAATTAAATGCTTCTTCTAGCCTTCAGGGCCTGAGCGATAGTGCCGTCATCCAAATAACCTAACTCTCCTCCAACAGGCACCCCGCGTGCTAACCAAGTAACAGAAATATCACTTTCAGATAATAACTCCACAAGATAATAGGCTGTTGTTTGACCATCTACAGTAGCATCCATGGCCAAAATGATCTCCTTCATAGAATTATCTGACGCTCTTTTAACCAAGCCTTCACATCTTAGTTCCTGGGGACCTATTCCGTCTAGAGCGGAGAGAAGCCCCCCCATAACATGATATTGTCCGTTATATACTCCAGATCTCTCTAAAGCCCACAAGTCACCTACTTCTTTAACAACGCAACAAGTACTCTTATCTCTTTCTTGATCAGTACAAATTCGGCATGGATTATTTGAGTCGAGATTACCGCATATTTCACAACGGCTAACATTATGGGCTGCATCAGCTAGGGCCGATGCCAAAGGCAACATTAGTGACTCTTTTTGTTTAAGAAGATGCAGTGCCACTCGACCTGAAGATCTCGGCCCCAGTCCCGGCAGCTTACCTAGCAAATGGGCTAGGCGGTCTAGTTCGTTAGTTCCAAGCGTTTTAGTCACAACCCCACCTTAAAATGGTAAATTAAACCCAGGTGGCAAAGTAATTCCGCCACTCACTTCTTGCATTTTCTCAGCAACTTTATCATCAACCTTCGAGCGCGCATCATTTACAGCTGCAGCGATTAGGTCTTCTAGTAATCCGACGTCTTTAGGATCTACTATACTGGGATCTATTTTGACTTCACGAACAACACCCTTTCCGTTGAGGCTAACCATTATCATTCCTGCACCGCTGGAACCCTCAACAGTAAGGTCCTCCATTTGCGCTTGCATCGATTGCATTTTTTCTTGCATTTCCTGAACTTGCTTCATCATTTGTCCCAAGTTTTTCATATTTTATTCCTTATCAATTGACTCATCTTTATTTTTACGCATCAGTTTCCCGATTGAGATCCCTGTCTAAAAGTGGACGAACGGTATTTATAGTCGCTCCAGGAAACGTTTCAATAATCCTTGCAACTAGAGGATCTTGCGCAGCAACAGTTTTCATGGACCTTTCTTTTTCCAGCATTTGTTCCTGTATGGTTTTGTCTCCTTCACGATCTACGACCGACACCGTCCAATCTTGCCCGGTCCATTCCCCTAATAATTTGGATACCTGAGCTGCAAATTTATCATCTATCTCCTTGGTTTTCATCATCTCTAAACGACCAGGGGCCACACTAAATAGCCTGGCTTGTGTGACCAATTTGGAGTGTATTAATCCCTCTCGTTTTTTCTCAAATAAATCAACTATATCTGTAAAAGTTAAACCTCCAGGGGTCTGAGGATTATTTAACTCATTCGATGGGTTTTCTAAAACAGCTATTTCTTGTTTGGGTGTTTCTTCATCATTGATTTGGTTTATGTTGACTTTTTTTTTTATATCCAAATTTGATTGTTCTACAGTTTCGTTCAGTTTGTTTGGTTCCACTAGATACGCTAGCCGAATTAAAACCATCTCTAGCGCTGCTAATTGAGAGGTTGCCTGCTGAATTTCGCTTATACCCTTTAATAGCATTTGCCAGCATCTTCCCAACTGGACCATCGGAAGCTTAGAAGCTAAGTAATTCCCTCTTTCAATTTCCAAATCCGTTACCATTTCGCCAACAACTTTGGACGCAACCTTAAACTTGGTAACCAAATGTGTAATTTCCAACAAATCTTGCGCTATTTGAAGCGGATCAGCTCCTAATGCGTTCAAATTAACAACACGAGATAAAGCTTCGGGTACGTTACCCTGCATAACCTCCTCAAAAAGATCAAACAATTCTTTTTTACCACCAAGGCCCAACATTTTTTGGACTAACTCTGGGCTTATCTGATCTTCAGTCAAGGCCATAGCTTGATCTAAAAGGGAAAGCCCATCCCGGGCTGATCCATCGGCGGCTCGTGCGATTAAACGAAGTGCTTCGCTGTCTGCTTGAATATTTTCTTTCTCACAAATAGTAGAAAATAAGTCGATGAGGCCCTCTATACTTATTCGACGAAGGTCAAAACGTTGGCATCGAGACAGCACCGTTATCGGTACTTTGCGAATTTCAGTAGTAGCAAAAATAAATTTTACATTTTCTGGAGGTTCTTCAAGTGTCTTTAGAAGTGCATTAAAAGCATTCTTGGAAAGCATGTGCACTTCATCGATAATATAAATCTTATAACGAGCACCAACCGGTTTATAACGCACCCCGTCTATAATTTCTCGTATATCGTCTACGCCAGTTCGACTGGCAGCATCCATTTCCAATATGTCTACGTGACGATCTTCAGTTATTGAGAGACAGTTGCTGCATGTACCACATGGGTTAATAGTGGGCCCACCGTTGCCATCGGCGCCTACACAATTTAAGCCTTTGGCAATTATTCGAGCGGTCGTTGTTTTACCAATTCCACGTACCCCGGTTAAAACAAACGCATGCGCGAGCCGCCCGTGTTGAAGGGCGTTAGCCAATGTTTTGACCAAAGTTTCTTGACCTATCAAATCTTTGAATGTCTGAGGGCGATACTTCCGAGCTAAAACACGGTATTCTCGAGCACTTAAATCGTTAGAGTTTTTGTTCATGTATAAAGCATATACTGTAAGCGGAAGGTTGAAAAGTGACCCAGAAAAAACTCGTTACGGCTGCTTCCTTCCGGACCTGACCGAGTTGGCGAGGCGCCTGTCCACCTCAACCTTCCTGTATACTGTATATCCATATTAACAAGCATTGTGCAAGCAGATGTTTTAATTATAGATTTACTGTAAAGATAAAAAGCCTAACCTATAAAGGCACCCCTAAGAAATTTTGCCATAATTTAACTGTGACTTTTATCTACGTTATTCTAGACAAATCGACAGCAACATTTAATGGGCATTGCATTTACAGATTGTCTTTAAGATCAAGAAAACTAGACTTGATAGTATCCCATAGATCTCTTTCGTGAAGCGTATCGATAGACACTGTTGCTGTCATCCCTGCTCTGAGTTTAGGCTGCCCCTCTTTTCGTTGGATTTCTATCCGTACAGGTAAACGCTGAACAACCTTCACCCAATTACCGGAAGCATTTTGCGGTGGCAATACTGAAAACTCAGCTCCAGTCGCCGGGCTTATACTACCCACTTTAGCTTGCCAAACGTAATCTGGGTAAGCATCAAGTTCGATCTTTACATTTTGATTAACCTCAACAT
>Ga0315331_10002624_pt1 | contig 13590 bp, 12 predicted proteins | sample M160m34915metaG_FD_203456 | JGI IMG/M metagenome (GOLD analysis project Ga0315331, IMG submission 203456) | Ammonia-oxidizing marine archaeal communities from Monterey Bay, California, United States - M1 60m 34915 | ecosystem: Environmental > Aquatic > Marine > Intertidal zone | place: USA...
GCGGGTTTTGGCCGCACAGGTACTTTGTCGCTGAAGTTTGCGCTGGAGCAGCTCGGCTTTGACGCCTGCTATCACATGATGGAAATACGACATCACCCGGAACACACCGAACTTTGGCGGCAGGCACACCTCGGCCATCCCATTGATTGGGAAACTTTATATACCGGCTACCAAGCCTCAGTCGATTGGCCCAGCTGTAATCTCTGGGAAACTTTAGCGGCTGTCTACCCCGACGCGAAAATCATCCTCTCGTTGCGCGACCCGGATCACTGGTATGACAGCGTGATGAACACCATCTACCCTTCCTCCAGCGAACGTTTAGCCTCTGAGGAACCCAAGGAGCAAGCAGCGGGACGATGGGCGATGGAAGTGATCTGGGATCGTGTTTTTGATGGCCGAATGTCCGACAAACAGCATGTTATCGATGTCTTTAACCGGCACAATGACCACGTCATCAAAACTGTTGACCCGGACCGGCTGCTAGTCTTTGAAGCCACAAACGGCTGGGGACCGCTGTGCGAGTTTTTGGGCAGGCCGATTCCTGAGGAGGATTACCCTCGGGTGAATTCGACGGAAGATTTTAGACAGTTCTTTCCCAGTAAACGCTCAGAGAATTCTTGAGGCTGAAGGCCCTTGATGGATTTAGCCCGGTGATCAGCAACGCCGCGACCCATATTCGGATTAGGAGAAGACAATGAAACTCTGGCACTGCCATGACGCAAGGTCACTGCGCGCGCTGTGGGCCCTTGAGGAAATGGGCCTAGACTACGAACTCGAGATGATGGCGTTTCCGCCGAGGTTTTTGCACGAGGGGTATATGGACGTCAATGTTTTGGGCACGGTCCCTTACTTCGTCGATGGAGAACACCATTTAACCGAGTCAACCGGAATCTGCCATTACTTGGTAGAAACCTATGATCAGTATGCGTTTGGAATTCGGCCCGGAGAATCAGGCTATGGCGCCTACCTCAACTGGTTGTATCACAGCGACGCTACCCTAACCTTTCCCCAAACCCTCTATCTGCGCTATACCCGGCTCGAGCCCGATGCGACCAAGGCCTTGGTCGGTGAAGATTATCGAAAATGGTATCTTGCTCGATTACGCATGCTGAATCAGCGTGTTGAAGACCACGAATTTTTAGTTGCGGACCGCTTCACCATCGCTGATATTGCGTGTGGTTATGCCCTCTACTTAGGCGAGAGCCTCGGTATTTCAGAAGCCTATAAAGCGCCTACTTTGGCCTATCTTGAGCGGCTTAAGGCAAGGCCCGGCTTTATCAGCGCACAGCAGGTGCAAAAGGAAGCCGCCCCACCCGCCGCCTAACCGTTACAGGGCTGCAACATTAGACCCTGCAGCGAGGCGCATCGCTGGGGCACCACTCAGGCCAAAGACCCTGGACGAACAGATTAGTCACCAAAGGAGTCATTCACCGTGGAGCACGAGGTTCAAATTGTCGGTGGTCAATCAGCCGCTCAGGTTTTCTATGACGTTCTTTGCGCTGCTGTCAGCGAATTTCCAGAGGCTTTTAACGATCTGACAATACCAACGTCCTTGGCCGCTTTCAGAAAACAATACATCGACTTTTTGCCGCAGTTTGAAACCGCTCGACTCACAAGCTATGACCGCCAAGCCATTGCTGTACACCTTGCCCGGGCCTACCTGGAACAGCTCGCCATTGGCGACAACCCGCCGCTGTCTCACCCCTTAGATCCCACAAGGGCGCCCCTAAAACGCCACACCAAGGCAGCCAATGCCTCCCCAGGATGGACACCGACACTGCACTTTATGGAGCAAGACTGGCCAAACCTCAAAGCGCTGGCAGCCCATCTAGAGAGGCTTTCGCTGACATCAAAAGCCGTGACCGAGGCTTTGTGCTGGCTTGAATCAAATCATCTGCAGGACAAGACGCTGCACCTTAGGGGCCGGAAGGTCGTTGTGCTGGGCGCGGGCGCTGAAATGGCGCCTACCGAACAATTGCTTCAAGCCGGGGCCAATGTGCTTTGGCTAGACCTGGCGCCGCCCACCCACTTGATCAATGCGCCCCATCTCCAGGGAGACCTATCTTGGATCGAAGAGGGGGCCGATCTGCTGCGCCAACCCGCCGACATTGCGGCCACAATCATCGAATTTGCGCAAGGCCAGCCCACTGACCTCTGTCTTTATGCCTACGCACCAGGACAGGCCCGAGAGCTCAGACTCACCGGCGCCATGAATGCCATCATTGAGGCACTACCCGCATCGATCATTGCGAGCGTTACCTTACTGCTCTCACCCACTACCGCCACTCCGCTTCCAGTGGAAGACGTGCTCGCAATGCGAACCCGTCAGCAGCAGCGTCCTCCTTGGGAAGCCTTTTTGGGGCAGTTAGGGTTTTTGGGACGAGGCAGTGGTTGCGTCGCAAAGGGCGAGATCGCGGCAAGCAGAAGTCTGGTGGGTATTCAAGGCGCGAGCTATCAGGCAGCGCAATATCTCGGAAAGCTCATGACAGCAGAAGCTTGGACGACCCATGGCCAATTCCTGCAAAACGCTTCCACTGGGCTTCGAGTTTCAGCCAATACGGCGCCAATTACTCAAACCCGCTCGGTCACCCACCCGATTTTTGATGCCGCATTTGGGGGTGCCAAGGCCCTCGGTGTCGAAACCCTCACACCGTTGCAGTCGCAAACCCTCAATGGCTTACTCGCCATTCACGACTGGATTCATCCAAACCTACCCGTTCCTGCAGCGCTTCGCGTCCATGGGGGGATCCACACCTTGCCCTACCCGATGAACACTGCGCTGCGCGTCGCTGCCGCCATTGGCTTTGCGCGCAGACCGAGTCTCTTGGTCCGGCTCTTACGGCCCTAGGTAGGCCTTGGTCAATCCTAACCCAACAGTCTGTGTCCAAAGCGTTGAACAATTAGGCAATCATAATGGTCTCTAGGGGGCGGCTCACGGCAGGCTTCTTGATGCCTACAGCGGATTGGACTGCTCAAAGCGGCCAGCAAACACGGCCGTCATTTAACGGCCATGGATCAAGCCCAGCGAATGCTCGGAAGTCCCCATCATCAAGTACTCAGCAGAAACCTCAATCGTTGACGAATCAACATCGGGATGAGAAGGTCAAGGCTCAGTCATCCGGCCCGGGCGCAATCATTATGAATACTCCATCAGGGATGCGCCTCATCAAAACCCAGGTGATTCGCGATCCCAACAGGGCGCAGCAGCCCCCACAGAACAACCCCGGGAGATAATTCATGACATCATTCAGCGGCGCAGATCTCATCGCGGCGGCCCTTGCCGAGCTCAACATCAAGCATGTCTTTGGCATTGTTAGTATCCACAACATGCCCATATTCGATGCCATCAATCGTCTGGGGAAGACCGCGATCATTGATGTTCGGCACGAGCAAGCCGGCACCCATGCCGCCGACGGCTATGCAAGAGCCACCGGCGGTCTCGGCGTAATGATTGCCTCAACCGGTCCGGGCACTTCAAACACCGTGACAGGGCTCTATGAGGCTCAGTACGGCTCATCGCGGGTGCTCGTGATCACCGGTCAGGCAGAGACGACTTTTTATGGTCGAGGGGTCGGTTACGTCCATGAAGCCGAGCAGCAGGTGGCCATGCTCAAAAGCGTTTGCCGGCGCGTCGAAAGCCCGCGACACATCACTCAACTTGGTCCCTGCCTTCAATCTGTGATAACTGACCTGTTCACCGGTCGCCCGGCGCCCGGGGCCCTCGAGATCCCCATCGATCTTCAGTACGCTGAGACCGAGCCCTTTGGGATCGATTACCCTCAACAGGTTGACTATCAACCAAAGCCAGCCGCGATCACCGCAGCCGCGGCACGCATTCAATCCGCAAGCCGAAGAATCATCATTGCCGGTGGTGGCGTTATCGCATCAGGCGCCAGTGCTGCGCTGTGCCGTCTGGCTGAAAAACTCGACTGCCCCGTCATCACCACCGTCGACGGACGCGGAGCGATTTCCGAGTTGCATCCCCGTAGCATTGGCAATTACTACAACAGCGCGGGCATGTACGCAGCGCTGCAAGAAGCGGATGTCACCATCGCTGTCGGTACACGATTTGCTGTAGGGGTAGACGGTCAATTTCAATCCCAAACCCCGCCTGGGGATCTGATTCAAATCGACATCGATGGTCCCATGATCGGCCGAACTCACCATGCCCAATACCCCATCGCTGCTGATGCCCGGGCGGCCCTTGAGGCTCTTGGTTCCGCCATTACAGAACCGAGCATGAACGACGACCAATTCAACCAAAAAATCTGGGAGGCTCGAGACGGCCTGAGACAGGCCATGCGTAAGCGTCTCGGCAAGGATTTTCCTAAAATTATGGATCTCATTCGTGAGCAACTACCCGATGACGGCTTGTTTGTTCGCGACCAAACCATCTCAGCCTATAACTGGGGCAATCAACAATTTCCGATTCTCAGCCCAAGAACGTCAATGAATCCCTCCTCCGGGGCGATCGGACCCGGATTCCCAATGTCTTTGGGCGCTGCCATCGGAGCCGGTAAAAAAACCGTCGTTGTGCATGGTGACGGGGGCTTTATGTTCCACGCCACCGAGCTCGCGACAGCCGCCCAATATCAAGTGCCCCTGGTCATTCTTGTTTTTAACGACTCAGGCTATGGCGTGCTGCGCTGGCTGCAAGATACCCGATTTGGACGAATCAACGAGACCGATCTCGGGAAGGTCGCCTTTGCAAAAATGGCCGATAGCATGGGCGTGCCCGGGGCCCGGGTTCAATCCGTCTCGGAGTTTGAGCAACATTTAAAGACCGCGATGGCAACCGAGGGTCCCTATCTCATTGATATTGATATGGCGCATCTAGACCCCATGGAAATCTCAATCATGCCGAAGAAGACGGTCGAACTGGGCATGGATTAAAGCAGTGGCGGGCCTCCACTTAGACAAACCCTGGCGTTCAATGGCTGAGGCTCTGCCTAGTATTCGCGGCCACCTCGGCGTCTTTCAACTGGCTAATGCCGATTTTAAGATCGTTTATATGGGTTACGCGGGCGGGCGAGAACCCTTTGGATTAAAAAGTGCCATCGAAACTGCGCGCCTGCGCTGCACATCAGCCGTTTACCTCCGCTATGAAATCACCAGCAGTTATCAGACCCGATACCGGGAGCTCTTAATGCTCTACCAAGCAAGCCACGGCAAGTTACCCCAAGACAACTCACCAATGCGGCTCGGCCGCCTGAGCCCAGCATCATGAACCTTGAACTCACTCAAGAACAAAGCCTCATTGTTGCAATGGTGCGGCGCTTTGTTCGAGAAGAAATTTTACCCCTTGAACTCAATCTCGACCCAGATGGGGATGAACTCGCGCCGGAGGACCAAGCGCGACTGATCGAAAAAACCAAAGCCATGGGACTCTATGGACTTGATATTCCGCCTGAATACGGAGGGCCTGACATCGATCTTGTCACTCGAACCCTTCTTGCCGTCGAGATGGCTCAACATCGCGCAGGGCTCTACGCACCTTGCTACGGCACCTTCGGTGGCGCCGGGCTTGCGCAGCTTTTCGAAGCGACAGATAACCAGAAAGAACGCTATCTTTATCCAACCCTTCGAGGAGAGAAGCGCGGTTTTTTTGGATTATCAGAACCCTCTGGCGGCTCTGACCCAGCCCGAGCGATTCAAACCAAAGCTGTTCAAGACGGCAGCGACTGGGTAATCAATGGTTCTAAACTTTGGATCAGCGGCGCCGACCGCGCAGATTTTGGCCTCGTCTTCGCGCGGACCAGCCCGGATAAGGGCCGGGGCGGGGTCACTTGTTTTATCGTTGATACTGACACCCCAGGGTTTCATGTCCGCAGGGTCGTTCACACCCTTCGCAGCGCTCACTATGCAACAGAGCTGCAGTTTGAGGACATGAGGATTCCAGGGGCTAATATTCTCGGCGAGGTAAACAAAGGCTTTGCGATCGCCAATGATCGACTGACGCGCCAGCGAATACCCTATGCCGCAGGCTGCATTGGGGTCGCGATCAAGGCTCAGGAAATGGCCCTCGATTATGTTCCCCAGCGAGAAACCTTTGGCGCCCCTCTGGCATCGAGGCAATCCATCCAGTGGATGCTGGTGGACAACGATATCGATATCAAGCAGTCACTTTGGATTACCCTCGAGGCAGCGAGCAAAGCCAGTCAAGGGCTTGGCTTTCGCAAAGAAGCAGCGATGGCAAAGCTGGTGGCAACTGAGGCGGGTGGGCGAGTCGTCGACCGGTGCATGCAGATGTTTGGTGGCCTTGGGGTCGCCAAAGATCTCCCCTTTGAACGTTGGTACCGGGAAATGCGAATTCGCCGGATTGGCGAGGGCCCGAGCGAAGTGCAGCGGCACGTGATCGCACGAGAGCTCCTGGGATCCTCTCTACGCTGAAATCATGGGTGAGCTTGAGGCCCTTGCGGCGCTAGAGTCGCAAGCTGGATTAAAACCTGAGCCACCGCTGACCGAGTTCGAGGGTGCTGCTAACCTCGGTCAGTCTATCAGGCTTGAGAGGCCTACCTGGCGTGTAACGGCGATCACCTAAGCAATAGGAGCATCCTTACCCCCTCAATTCAAAACCCCTCGGTTCCAAAACCCCTCGGTTCCATAACCCCTCGCTTCCATAACCCCAAAAAGGTTGATTACCCATAGATTCGACTGGGCCCTTCGGGTCAAACCAACCACATGCTTTTACAATCATGTTAGTTCCCAGGACCTGATTTAAAAGCGTCCGCGGCGCCCCGCCAGCGCCCTAAAATTTGCTACACTCAAACGCCAAACCACCAAGGACCCGTTATGAACCTAAAGCTATCCGAGGCCGTCATCGGCACCTACAAACAAATGATCCCCGCGGTTTTAGGCTACTTGGAGAAGGGACGTGCGCACTATGAAGCTGCAGGTTTAGACATTAACGATGCGGTTGGCGTCTCCTTGATCGAGGACATGCAGCCCCTTCATTTTCAAATGGTTTCTGTGGTCCATCATTCGCAAAATGCCATCAATAGCGCAATGAGTGGAGATGCCGGCATCCCAGATTTTTCACTGGCTTTCGACTATCAGGGCTTGGTTGAGCATGTTGAAGGCGCCCTTGCGGCGGTTGAAAGCGCTGACCTCGATGCCCTTGATGCGAGAGCCAATGCGCCGGTGACCTTTCGGTTAAGAGATCGAGAAATGCCGTTCACCGCAAGCAACTACCTACTCAGTTTTTCCCTCCCGAACTTTTATTTTCATGCAACGACCGGATACGACCTGCTGCGCATGAAGGGCGTCAAGTTGGGCAAATTTGATTTTCTCGGCGCGCTTAGGATGGGGCACTGAGGCCTCGGTAGAACACTGACAATCGCACCCTGTGCGGATGCCGGCCGTAATTTGAAAGTTGCGACCTGCCTGCTATCCCTTGATCAAGTATCTCAAGCCTCTACTCAGAGGTTTGCTACCAAGGGGCTGACCTAACGCACCGAGAAGCTCGGTTGAGAGCCGGTGCTGGCCGCCAGGCTTTGCGCTTGAGCCTGGCTTTGACCTTTATAAGGTCTATGGTTTAACGGCTATGACTTATTGACTATCGCTTAAAGGCTAAGGCTTAACGGCTATGGCCTGCAATCAATAAAGTGCTTTGACTGTATTGGATTTCTCGATAGACGCTATTTGGATTCAGAGGTCGGGATTTGGTTAAAAGCCAGTCCCTTATCAGCGCGCATGTCCTCGGGCAACCCCAAAACTCGTTCGGCGATGATGTTTCGCAGAATCTGGTCCGTACCACCCTCAATCCTTACCGCCGGTGACCGCATCAACATCGCCTGGATCTGAGCTTGGCTACGCGCTATTTCAGGATCTGTAATGAGCCCTCCAAGACCCTGAAGGTCTAACGCAAACTTCGCAATATCCTGCATCATGCCGCCGGCAACCAGCTTGCCGATGCTGTTTTCGGGTCCGGGGACTTCGCCCTTCGATAACGCCGACATGGCTCGAGCACCGGTGTTTTTCAGTCCCGCACTCTTCGCATACCAATCCGCTAGCTTAGACCGTACTGCAGGGTCATCAATCGCTTGCCCGCTCGCAAGCGGCAGGGCCTCAGCCAACGCTTTGATTTCGGGAAAGCCTGTAGAGATACCACCACCGATAGCCAGGCGCTCGTTCATGAGCGTTGTTAAGGCAACCTTCCAGCCATCGCCGACGCCGCCAAGTCGCTGACTGTCTGGGATCCGAACGTCCGTGAAAAAGACCTCGTTAAACCCACTGTCTCCGTTGGCCTGTTTAATCGGCCGGATCTCTACCCCCTCACTTCGCATGTCTAAGAAAAACATCGTCAACCCGCGATGCTTGGCCACTTCGGGATCGGTTCGAGTAATTAGGATCCCATAATCACTGTAATGCGCGCCGGAGGTCCAAATTTTTTGCCCGTTAATCACCCACTGATCCCCGTCCTTTTCAGCTCGGGTTCGGAGACCCGCAAGATCGCTACCGCCCTGGGGTTCTGAGAATAACTGACACCAAATCTCTTCACCGCTCGCAAGCTTGGGAAGGTAGTGCCGTTTTTGATCTTCGCTGGCATACGCCATCAGCGTCGGCGCGCACATTCCCTGACCAATAATAAATGTCCCGGTGAGCTTGCTGTAAATACCCTCTTCTTGATTCCATATCACCTGTTCGATGGGCGAGGCGCCACGGCCGCCGTAGGCCTCAGGCCACTGAATACAGGCCCATCCGGCATCGGCTTTCGTTTTTTGCCATCGCTTTGCCTCAGCGATTGGGTCAAGATCGCCAGTCTTGGTCGATCCAAAACCGCTCTGGGTTAAGGGTTCTGCGAGATGAACCGGCGCGTTGGCTTCGATCCATTCCCTTGCGGTTTCCCGGAAAGCCGCCTCATCATTTGTGTCAGTAAAATCCATTGCTACTCCTAAGCTGCCGCACCCGGCAACGCTTCAATTAGACGGTCTTCCCATCGATTTAGGCCACCCAAAGCCACGGATAGATAGTTTGCGCGACGGTAAAAGAGGTGACAATCATAGGCCCATGTAAAACCCATGCCTCCATGAACCTGAATGTTATCCCGCGCGCACAACTGGGACGCTTGGGTCGCTGAAACCCGGGCGGTTGCCGCGGCCAGGTGCAGATCCGGCGCGTTATTCTCAAGCGCCCAAGCCGCATAGTAGGCATTCGACTCGGCCAGCTTTAGCGCGACATACATGTCGGCCATCATATGCTTTAAGGCTTGAAAGCTACCAATCGGCCTTCCAAAGGCGAACCGATCCTTGGCGTAAGCCACCGCCATATCAAGGGCTCGAGAGGCGCCACCGATTTGCTCAAAAGCAAACAACACTGCAGCACGATGCAACACCGCTTCGAGTTGAGGCCATCCTTGGCCCGGCTCGCCAAGCATCTCCACCTCAGTGCTTTCAAAAGTCAGGGTTGCAGCTGCCAGCGATGGGTCAATAATCTCCACCGGTTTTCGCGCCACTGCATCCAAGGGGGCAACCACCAAACACGGACCTTCCGAGCTGGAGGCCAGCACAACAGCAATATCGGCAACCAGCCCGTGGGGGACAACGAGCTTAGATCCATTGAGCGCACCCTCTTGAACCGAAGCAGAGAGCGTCGCCTCGGTGACTTCTGCCAAGTCTTCAGCCAAGGCAAAGGTCCCAATCAGCTCGCCACTGGCCAGTTTGGGCAGCCAGTCTTCCTTCTGCGCCTCTGAGCCGTAGAGCCCAATGGCCTCACTCGCTAGGTAGACCGACGAAGAAAATGGAACCGGGGCTAAGGCCGCGCCCATCTCTTGAGCTATTAGGCAAAGCGGCAAATACCCGGCGCCAACACCACCATAGGCCTCTGGGATCGCTGTCCCCTGTAGCCCCATTTCCGCCATGCCTGTCCAAACCGAATTGGCCTGGAGCTGCTCGCCCTCCATAACGGCTCGATGGACCGATAACGGGCTATGATCAGACAAGAAACGCTGCACTTGTTCTTGGATCATTCGGTGCTCGCTGGAGAAATCAAAATTCATACGCTATTTCCCTAGTTTATTGATGCGCTCTAACGCGGGTTTTATCTTTGGATTGTCTCGATCATACCAGAGCTTTTGGAGAATTTTAGACCCTAATCGTCTTAGTTTCAGGCCCAGGCGAAGCGAGACCAGCGCCCCTACAGCATAGCATCAGAAAGGCTAACAGTGCGGTTCCCCGGCAACTCACGCTGATCTGATCGCTTAATCGGCGCAATGGGGCAGTATTGGATGCCGCAGTATTAGATCCCGTAGTATTAAAGCCCCCTGGGGGACTGATCGATCACCACCGACAGAACCCGATTGCTTTGGATCATTCAACCGATCTCATGAAGCGCCCCTCACTGACAAATCACCAATACAGCGAGTTATGATCGGCTGCCGCCCTGGGCAATGATCCAGCACCTTCGGCTGACTAGGACGTCAAATGTCCTAGCTGAGCCTGGTCATCATTTCTGATCTCGTAAATTTCAATGATGTTCCCGAACGGGTCTTTCCCGTAAACCGCACTGGCACGACCAAAGTCGACGGGGTCGGCGACAAAGGTCATTCCCGCCGCCTTGAGCCGTTCATATTCAGCCGAGATATCGGTCACCTCGAGTGCAAAATGTGGATAGCCCAAATCACAGGGACGGGCCGTCTTATCTTCACCTTTGGGTGCTCGATACTGCCAGAGTTCAACAAAGCAGTTCCCCGCGTTCATCATCGCCATATCAGCATCCATATCCGTCAAACCCACGGCACGGTCAGCGAGGGGGGCGTTGGCAATCGTCCCCGATTGAGCAACAGTAAAACCAAAAGCCGCTTCGTAAAATGCAATGCCTGCCGCAAGGTCAGGCACGCTGATCGCAATATGGTGAATTCCCTTGATCATCATCGGCTCCTCTGTGAAATCAGCTATACCATTTGTGGCAACCGCTTCTTAAATATTTCGGCGATGCCTGAAGAGAATCTAGCCAAACCTGGTGAGGCGGGCTGACTTAGGCCCACTTTATATCAAAGCACAGGCAAAAGTGGCAGGAATCAGCGCCGCGACAAAAAGTGCGCGAAGAAAAATAGGATTTGGAGAATCAGAGCCGGGAACTGATTGATAATAACGTCGCGTTCCTGAAGACTAAAAACGCCGACCTTGCGCCAATCTGGACAATAACATTAGTATTGCCCAGCGCCTTCAGAAAACGAGTCGATTGATGAAGCTTTACCACAACCCCATGTCAAGCTGTTCCCAAAAGGTAAGGCTCGTCCTCGCCGAAAAAAAACTACCCTATGAGAGTGAAATCCTCGATCTGCAGAAAGGCGCTCAGTTCAGCGAGGAATACCTCCGGCTCAATCCCAATGCTCTGGTCCCGACGCTCATCGATGAGGGAGCAACCTTCATTGAATCGACATTGATTAATGAATATCTCGACGACCAGTATCCTGAGCAACGACTGTGTCCAGAAACGCCTGAGCAGCGTTATAGGATGCGTTTATTTTGCCGAGTGCTTGACGACCTGGTCCATCCCGCCTGTGCTGTATTGACTTACGCAATCGGTGCCAGACCCGGTCTTCTGGCACTCTCAGCAGACGAACGTGACGCTTTACTCGAAAAAATACCCGACCCCGTAAGACGCGCGTCGCGACGAACCGTCATTGAACACGGCACGGACTGCGAAATCTTTCAGAACAGTCTTTCAACCTATCTTCACATCATGGACCAGGCCGAACAGCATCTCTGCGATGATGAGTTTATTTTCGGCAAGACGGTAAGCCTAGCCGATTTTGCGCTATTGCCCTATGTGCTTCGGTTAGAACAGTTGGCAATGGATCGCGCCATTGAAAACCGAGTTCGCCTCAGCCGATGGTTCGATGTGATGAAAGCCCGGGAAAGCTTCACAACCGCGATCCAAAATCTATTGCCAGAAAAAGCGGTGGCTGGATTCAAAGCCGCTGGGGAAGCCGCTCTGAGAGGTGTCACAATTACCTAATGGATCACCCCCGACAGGCCACCACCATGCGCGACCATGGAAGCTTGTTATGACAGGGCTGATCAGAGATCAGCCCCCGAACAGGCTCAGCGTGGGTCTAAGCCTTTGCTCTCACGGCTTTTGTTCATGCGCTGTGCATCCGAGCTCAAACGTTCTCCAAGCTCTTCTTCCTTGACTGTGCCCGCCATATGCGCCCCAGCCAACTTGCTGTTGTACATGATCTTTTTAACTGGCGTGACGGACAACACAGTCCGAAGCGGGGAGTCTAAAAAATCAACCCAATAGGCTTCACCGTCTGGGTTGCCCGGATTAAGCTTTTGAGCCAGCAACCGATAAAACCACATCTTGGTTTCTTCATCATCATGGAAAGCACCAGTGCCCTTAAACGTAATCGCACCGCCTGGCAGATCAGGTGAAGCACCGTCGTTGTAGCCTTTACTGCTGACGTTGACCGAGACTTTGGGATTACGCTTGATGGCAGCGGTACGATGACGATGCTCGGAGAACGTGATCCAGATCTTGTCGCCTTCCCAGACAAAGGCATGGGTCACACCAACAGGCCAAGAATCCTTGGTTGCCCACATGAGGACGCACTCCATAGAGTTTGTCATCATTTGGTCAACCTGCTCATCCGTAAACGGGTAAATTGAAACGATTTCGTGATCGGTGGTTTTGGCCATGGAAGATTCCTTTATCTAAAACAGTACACGTTGACTGTTTTATACAGGAATTCCCAGCGCTCGGCTATATGCTAGCCCCAAAACTTGCTTGATTTTCAGGTTAGCTCAAAACATGTTTGTTCAAAAACCGAATCAGCAAATTATAATAGTCTTTGCGATTATCTTCACTGAAGAATCCATGACCCTCTTTGTCCCTGATCAACGTCTCATAGGGCTTATTGGCTTGATCCAATGCGCGAATCAGGAGTTCCGCGTGTTCAATCGGTGCTCGATCATCGTCTTTGCCATGGACAATCAATACCGGGGCCTTTAAGCGTGCAACATAAAAGGCTGGAGACTGACGAATCTGTTCGTCTTTGTCTGTTCCTAAGGTTTCATCGAGATAAAACTTACCTCCCCGTTGATAACGATAATTGCCGGCATTGCCAGAAACATCGCCCTTTGTATAAAGCATCGGCAATGAATAAACGCCCACATAGCCCACTGCCGCCTTAAACAAATCAGGCTCTAGGATCGGCGATTGCAGCGCGGAATAACCACCGAAGCTAGCGCCAACAATGGCCACGCGATCAGGGTCAGCGTAGCCTTGCTTGATGGCCCATTTAACCGAGTCAATAATATCGAACTGAGTCTTGCGTCCCCACTCCCCATCACCGCGATGCATAAAGTCCAATCCAAAGCCGTCCGACCCTCGGAAGTTTACTTTCATCACCATATAGCCATGGCGCGCCAATACCTGAACCTCAGAATCAAAACCCCAATAATCACGCGCTCTTGGTCCACCGTGGGGAATGATAACGAGGGGATTATTTTTTTCTCCGGCTGCTGGAAAGGTCACGTAGCCGTTAAGGAGCAAGCCATCGCGGGCCACAATCGAGACCGCTTCTGTTGGCTGCAACATCGACCGTTCAACTTGGTTGAGGACTTTTGCCAACAGTCTCACCTGGGA
>Ga0315331_10002625_pt1 | contig 13589 bp, 12 predicted proteins | sample M160m34915metaG_FD_203456 | JGI IMG/M metagenome (GOLD analysis project Ga0315331, IMG submission 203456) | Ammonia-oxidizing marine archaeal communities from Monterey Bay, California, United States - M1 60m 34915 | ecosystem: Environmental > Aquatic > Marine > Intertidal zone | place: USA...
AAATGTCTCTTTAATCCTGCTTGCAAGGGCCTTTTTAAGGAATAGTGCAGACCGCTTACTTGGCAGAATTACGGCAGTCTTTTCAAAATCATTGCCATGATTTTTAATAAGTAAATCGGCTATTTCGTCAAGAAATGACTCGGCTTTATTTTTTAATTCCATCCTTAATGAATTTAAAAAATTCTTTTCTTGTTGTTGAATTTTTAAAAACCTGTAAAATAATGCCTACTCGACCTTTTTCCTTGAGTGTCATTTTTTCTTGATTAATTTCTTGTTGTACGTTTTTAGGTTTAAAGTTATTTTCAGAGTCGTCTTGTAAGCTTATTTTATTGTCGTCAAGCATCTGAATAAGCTCATCAGCTTTGTTTAAATGTTTTGTCGCACTGGATTGTCTACCGATTTTTTCTTCTAGAATTCCTAAATTATTGAAAGCTATGGCATCTTCTGGATCCAACTCAATACATTTCATATAATCACTTATTGCGCCTTTTGTATCACCCATTGCATCTTTTATGAATGCTCTACTTGAATATCTATATGGATTGTTGGGTTCTAGCTTGAGTGCCTTGTTCAAGGCTAAAAGGGCATCTTTTTTTCTGGAAAGGTGAAACAACGTAACACCTCTTTCCGAATGAAAGTCAGCATTTTCATCTTCTATTTCTATGGCCTTGTCAAAAGCCTTAAGAGCTACTTTATACTTGCATTCTGCCAATCTTCTTAAGCCTTCGTCGAAATGCTCTTTTCCAGTCATTATTTATAGGTATTTTAAAACGTAAATAATTTTTTCAGATTAAAAAGTGAATTTTAATAGAGTGAAATTATATATAAATATGTCAAATAACGTTACTAATCTACTCTTTTGTAATGGAATGTTTATTTAAATTAGAGTAGTGAAATTTCCTGTATATAGAAAGTACTCAAATAATCAATCCTATTTCAAAATTTTGAGTCGTGATGCTTTTGATGAAATTCAATTAATTGGTCAAAAAACTGTAAAATACTCGCATACGGTTACCAATTTTGTTGATCGAAATTTATTGAATGATATGTTGGTGTGCCATGAAAAAAGATGGGTAATTATTTCAGAAAAAGACTACGAGACAATTTCCCAGGTGTGATCTCCCAGAAGTTTAACACTGGCTACAAAATCATAGGGAGCCCCTTTTCGTCCCCATTGTTTTGGGCCAATTAAAGAAAGCAAACTTTCTTCTGCAGATTTGCTGTAGAGATGGTAAGTATGCATAATTTCGGGCTTAAACTTAATTTCTGCACCATAGATCTGTTCTGAAATTTCAACCCTTTTCTGAATTTCGGATGCTTGATTGACAAGCATTGATATTTGTTCCTTTATCTGTCCAAGCTGCTGATTGGTTTGATAATGCATCGCCCCTAACGCTTTTATTTTAACTTCACCTGATTTCGTTGGGATGACAGGCAGACTGCCCCTGTGGTGGGGATAAGCAAGGCTGTCAGGTCGGTCTGTGATCGAGTCGTCGTCTATGGGGTTTTCAAAATGGGTGTTCTCTTCATTCATCTTCTACAAAGATAACGAATCACTATGCTTTTGTAAAGTGCTGCGATTGTTCTTGTCACATTTTAGGAATAATAAAATTCCTAAATCCGAAAATTGACATAAAAAATGGGTTTACTTATTCGTGTTTTTCGAGTATTGTACTAAGTTTTATTCTTGAAAAGAGACAAAATTCAGTATCTAACTACCATATTTTAGTGATCTTATCACTCGGTTGTCTCATAGCATCACCTTCTTGAATATTAAATGCACTAAAAAACTCAGGCATGTTAGAGAGTGTACCATTAACACGATACTTTCCTGGTGAGTGGTAGTCGGTTTTTACTCTTGTAATTAGTTCATCTTCTTTAATCGTATTCTTCCACACCTGCCCAAAAGCGATAAAAAATCTTTGTTCATTGCTGAATCCATTGATAACCGAACGCTCTGTGCCTTCTAATGATTTTAAATAAGCATAATAGGCAATAGTAAGGCCACCAAAATCTGCAATATTTTCCCCCAAAGTCAGCTTACCATTAATAAAGACTCCATCTAACACTTCAAATTCATTGTATTGTTCAATTAGTTTTTGTGTTTTTTCACTGAATTTGATGCTGTCTTCGGATGTCCACCAATTCTCTAGGTTTCCGTCTGCGCCATAACGTGACCCTTGGTCATCAAAACCATGGGTGAGTTCGTGTCCAATAACTGCCCCCATTCGTGCGTAGTTTACCGCGTCTTCGAATCGAGCATCAAAAAATGGATTTTGCATAATTCCCGCGGGAAAAACAATTTCATTTAGAACAGGATTGTAGTATGCATTTACTAAATGTGGTGGCATGTGCCATTCCGACTTGTCTATGGCATTATTTAATTTGTCTAGTTTGTCCTTAAATGTATAGAGAGACAATTGTACAATGTTTTCTAAATAATTTGAGTCATTAATTTGAAGGTCTTCATATGATTTCCATTTATCTGGGAAGCCAAGCTTTCTAGCAAAAGATGCGAGCTTTTCTTTCGCCTTATTTTTGGTAGGCTCACTCATCCAGTCCAGATCATTGATACGTTCATCAAAAACAGCTGTAATGTGATCAACCATTTCATTCACTTTTGCCTTATCATCGATACTAAATTTGACTTCAACAAATTTTTTGCCTAAGAGCTCATTTATTGGGGAACCTGTTATCGTAGCTATAGCTCTTTCCCAGTCTTCTTTCATGGTTGTTCTACCTCTCATGGTTTTGGAGTAGAAATCAAAATTTTCATTTAGAAGTTCCGTCGTCATTGCGGTTTCAAACTCATTAAGTACTCTCCATTGCATGTATAAAGACCAGTCGTTGATTGGTTTTTCTCTTATGAGCTCACCCAATCTTTTGAAATACTCAGGCTGTTGCACAATGATTTTACTTTTATTCTTGAGACCGATTTTATCAAAATATTTATGCCAATTAATGGTTGGGTTTTCATTAGCTATTTCCTTGACTGTGTATGGATTGTATTTTGCATTATCGTCTCTGTTTTCTTCTTGTGATCTTGATGCTTCAGCGAGTGCTTCTTCAATACCATAAATGCGTGCAACTTCTTCCTCACTCAAGGACACCCCATTCCAATCAAATACGTTAGAAATGTGTTGTTTGTAATCAGCTCTTATAGTAATAGATCGTTCATCTTCATCAAAATAATATCCTTTATTAGGAAGACCTAGACCTCCTTGAGATAAATATGCAACATATTGTGAATTGTTTTTTTCGTCAATATCAATTCTAAAATTGAAAATAGAATTGATGCCTCTAGGGTGATGATAGCTGAGCACATTTACTATGCCGTCGGAATTCTCAATAGAAGCTGCGTATTCCAGTAGTTTTGTTTCGTCTAAAGGCTCTGTTCCTTTATCATTCCTATTCAGAGTATCCATAAAAGAGGTATAAAAATCTCCAAGAATTTGTTCGTCAGACCCTTCAGAATCTCCATTATGAGATACGTCAAGTAAAATTAATCGAAGGTGTTTTTTAATTTTATCATCAACAACATTAAAAGTTGAGTATTTGGATTTGTCGTCGGGCACAGGATTCTCCATCATCCATGTCCCGTTGCAATATTGATAAAAGTCAGACCTAGGATTGATAGAAGTGTCCATATACTCAAATTCTAGTTGTAGCTCACTTAAGGCTTTATCTATAATTGGATTATCGTCTTTTAAATGTGTTGAGCAGGAATAAAGAATGCTCAAAATGATTAAAAAAAGAAATAGGTAAGAGATAGGAGCTATTTTCATTGCGTATCGTTTTTTGGAGTAAAAAGCATTTCAACGTGTGGAATATTGTCTTCTAGATAAACTTCGGAGACAACTTCAAATCTATGTTTTTTGTAATAGTTAATTAAATACTCTTGAGCAGAGAGCCGAATTGACACAGAGCCATGTATTTTTTCAGAAGCTGCCATAGCTTGCCTCATTAACTCGTGTCCAAGTCCAGAACCACGAGCAGCTTCGGCTATCACTACTCTTCCAATGGAGGGCTCTCGATAGGAGATTCCTGGATCAACGATTCGGGCTGTTGCTAGAATTTTACCATCTTGCTCACAAATGACATGCTGGCTTTTCTGGTCTTTGCCATCTAGTTCTTGGTATGGACACTCCTGTTCGATAATAAATACTTCAATGCGAAGAGCTATCATTTTATAAAACTCCTCGAGCTGTAATTCTTCAAAAGCTTTAAAATGCCATTTTATCATTTATTGAGGATTGTAAAATAAAATAGCCAATAGAAACAAAGGAATAAGAAAACAACTAATCACAGCGAACTTGTCGTATTCCGAATAAGTTAGTTTTTTCTTTCGAGCAAAATTAATCATTCGTTTTCGTATTCTTTTTTTGAAAATGAGGATACCTGCGACTCCTAGAAAAATAGCTAAGATATGGCAGATATTACCTAGCCAAAAACTCTCTATTAGAGAGGTTTCCGAAGTATTTGTAAAATGCAAAGGAATAAACATCATCATTACAGGCGCAACTACCCACATAATTACTATTGTAATTTTCAGTAATCTGTAATTTTCTTGAAAGGAAGTACGTGTTTTAATATATTTTGCCTCACCCAATATGTACCATAATAATATGGAGTAGGTCCATATAATTGGATGGAAGCCATGACCTTGCATTTCCAGAAATCGATGCGTTAGAACATAAAAAATCCAACATATTGCAGTGAAAGCAACAAATCGCGTTGTACCTAGAATTTTTTCTACAGGTCTGCTTATGAGTAGAAATAAAATTAAGATAATGGAAAGGTGTACAATTCGTGGGATAGTAGAAAATCCATGCTGGAAAGGAACGGTTAATCGCGCTAGTGGTGGTATTCCGCCAAGTTCACGTGCTCCAAAAATAGATTCTAGATTTTGAAACATTAATGTGCCTCCAGTAATCATTAGACAGCAAAATGCCAGGATATAAGTAGCTTTTGGCCTGTACGTATTGTCTGCTGTTAATTCATTTATCATTAGCTAAACTTTTATTAATTCTGCTTTCGAGACGTAAAATAAGTAATTTTTAATGTTACTATAACCCAAATCTAAAAGTAACTTGTTGTAAGAACGGATTTGATCTATATCTTTCTGTTTTTGTATACCAGTTTTAAAATCAATGAGTATGGTAGAATCAGATTGAAACACTACTCTGTCTGGTCGGTATGAATTTCCATCAGAATCGATGATTTCTTTTTCTCTTTTTTCGTCAAAACTTTGGCAAAGCCAATTTTTAAGAACGGGGTGATTTAGAGTATTTATAAGCTGTTTTTTGAGCAATTCCGCATCCTTTTTTTTGAGCTGACCAACTAAAACAAACTTATCTGTAAACATCTTTATTTCCTCTTTGTTATGAACTAGTTCTAGACCTAAGTGAACCAATTTTCCCCAAGCTTTTTGATTTATTGCGTTTAATTCCTCGAAATCATTTTTTCCAGTGACTTCAATCTTTAGTACTTTATTTTTTTCATAAGTAAAATCTTCAGACGTTTCTATATTTCTTTCAATTTTCGCCTTTTCTCGTTGACCCATTATCCAATTCATGGGGTACTGCACTTCTTGCTTTTGGCTAATGAAGTCGCATAAAACTTGTGATATATTGTTCTTGTTAATGGATGAAGCATTTATATAGAGGCGATGAACAGGTCGAGTTGTAGCAACATAAAAAAGGTTGAGACCATCAAGATATTCTTTTGAGAAGGCTTCTTCGTATTCTTGCACTTTGTTTAACGACTGAAATGACTGTTCCGATGGGTGTATTTGAATACTATAATTAGCATTGTTAGCTTCAATAGAAGTCCAAACTTTTGATCTTCTTGAAGGACCTAATTCCCAGTTGCATTTGTGAAGTATAACGACATTAAATTCAAGTCCCTTCGATTTATGAATGGTCATGATTTGTACCGCATCTTCTTCTTCTGCAGCATCAATGGAAGGGTTTTTTTCTTGGAGCCAATCGAAGAAAGCGTTGATGTCTTCTCCTTTTGAAGAAACAAAATGATGAACATTTTCCATAAAACTTTCTACAAATTGATCTTGTTCAGAGCGACTAAAAAGGACATTAATAATCGACCTGGCTTTATTGTATAACGGTTCACTTTGCCATTTTTCAATATCAGTATTAAATTGGCTGTTTATTATTTTTAAAAGGGCATTTTTACCTTTATCTGCAGTTTTTCTCAGGTTTAGATTTTTTGCATTTTCGGTTAAATTGGATGTGCAGAAGAATGCAAGTACTTTCATAACATCGCTTTGAATGTGGATATTCTCCAGTACTTTTAGCAAAGCAATTAAAACTTGTACTTTTTTGTTTTCTAATATGTGCAAACTATCTGATGAGGTTACGGCAATTCCTGTTTTTAATAAAAAGTTTGCAATTTCTTGGCCAATCGTATTCGTTCTAACTAAAATGGTTAAGTCTGAAAGCCTAAAGCCGTCATTTATGCAATCATTAATTGCAGATAAAGTGGCTTTTTCTTCAAATTCTCGCCTTTCCTTAGATAAATTTCTTTGGTTTAATTTCTCCAGATTTATTTGCACATATCCCAACTCTTTTTTTACGGGTATTTGTTCGTATTCGTCGTAATTGTCAGAAATAGAAGGAGGCATGATTGACTTGATGTATGTAAAGAGCAAATTATTGAAGTTGACAATAGTTGCTGTTGACCTGTAATTTTTCGCAAGATTTTTAACGTCAATTTGTCTGATAAATGTCTGTTCTGCCTGTTGCAAAATGACCGTGTCCTTTTTGTTATAGATTTTTGGTAGCATCACGAATTGTTTTGCCTCACCATTACGAAATCTGTAAATAGCTTGTTTTGCATCACCAACGAGTAAATTCTTATGTCCCTGAGCTAAACTATCATCGATAAGAGGAATGAAATTTTGCCATTGTTGTACTGAAGTGTCTTGAAATTCATCAATAAAATAGTGTTTAAACTTTCCTCCAATTCTTTCGTAAATAAATGGCGTCGGCTGTTTTAAAACAATTTCTGATATGGTTTTGTTAAAATCAGAAATAAGAACTACGTTGTTTTTAATTTTGTATTGATCAATAAGCAATTTCAGTTCCTTTAATAGTCCCAGGCCAATAATTTGTTCACGTATGAGCTGGTAGCGATGTTGCTCAAGGGCAATCTTGTTTATTTTATGATAGGTATTTGTGATAAAATCTTGAATATTTGTCAAGGACGCAATGCATGATTCAGGAGCATTTTTATTCAACCATTTTCCATCATCTAAAGCACTAGTTATGGATTTAGAGGGCTTCAGAATGGCTGAAAAGTCGCTATTGCTCGCTTTTTTGAAATGACCATACCAGCCCTTTTGACCTCTTGGAATCCAATCTAAAATAGCTGCATCTTCAATTCGTTTAACGGCTTCATTTCCTAATTGTTCGATTTCTTTTTGAAGCGATCTACATTTTTTATTACCCTTATTGTGTAGTTCAAAAAGCTCTTTTATATTTAATTTCTGAATGTCTTTCAGCCAGAGCTCCGTGTCTTCGTTAGTGATGAGTTTCCCACTTTCAAATAGATTTCTTGGAGCTTTCCAAGACCTATCCGAGCTAGCAAGATCTTTCGCATAGTGAACGATTAATTGAGTTATATCAGCACGTGAGCCAACTTCACTCACGAGCTGGTCAATAGCTTCTTTAAGAACTTTGGGAAAGTCCATTTCAATTTCAAAATCAGCCTGTAGATTGAGGTCTCTGGAAAAAGAACGAATCAATCTATGGGCAAATCGATCGATGGTAATGATTGCTACATCACTGTAATTATGTAGCATGATACTAAGTCTGTTTTCTGCTGTGGAAGCAATTTGTGTTTTGCTAAGATTGAGTTGCTCCGCATAAATCGACATTATTTCTGAATTAGAATCATTTTTTGCGAGTTCTTGTAGGTGTTCAAATACCCTATTTTTCATTTCACTCGCAGCCTTATTCGTAAATGTAATCGCTAAAACTTCACTGAATTTATATGGATTCTGACTTTCTAAAATAAGGGTCAGATAATTAAGCACTAGTGTGAAAGTTTTTCCAGAACCGGCGCTACTTCGATAAATAACTAATTCCTTGTTGTTGATTTTTTTGGTCATGTGTGAAGCGTTGAAATTAGCATTTTTAAACGATTTAATTCTGGATAACTGAAAAGATATAAAGTCTTCCAGGATTATGTGAAAAGTTCACAATATTAGAGTTATAATTGGAGGATTGATCTCTGCTATATTGTATTTCATAGTCCTCAAATTAGGTTTCCAAGTAAACTGATTTAATTGTGTCCGTCATACTATGTTGTTTTGGCAGTATTGCGTATTTTTGTATGATTATTAAATCAAATTAAAACCATTATGAAAAAAATTGTACTCGCGGTTATTTGCACAATATTACTTTTACCTATGTTTTCTCAAGATAACATTGTAGCTGGTGAATTACTAGTGATGTTTAAGTCTAATAAAGATGTTGATGTTGTTTTGGACGAAATCAATAGGTCTGAACCTGAGGCAATTATTTCTGTTATTAAGCCAATTTCAGAAAGAATTAATATATGGCACTTGAGCTACAATGATAACGCAATTTCAAAAGAAGTTGCTATCAATCTGTTCGCAATTCGTAAAGATGTTGAGATTGTACAATTCAATCACAATAACGTCACTATGCGGGATACTTTATGTCCTAACGATATTCGGTTTAACGAGCAATGGAATTTTTACAATGATGGTGTAAATGGTAGTGGTGGTACTGCAGATATCTCAGCATGTGATGCTTGGTCAATAACAACAGGAGGCACTTCAGCCTTAGGAGATCGAATTGTAGTGGCGGTTATTGATGGTGGATTTGACGTTGGTCATAACGATATTAATTTTTTCAATAATGCTATAGAGGCTTCGGGTTCCGCAGGTGTTGATGATGATGGCAACGGATATGTTGATGATGTTAACGGTTGGGATGCAGGTGGAAATGACGGTGCTTTACCATCAGCACAACACGGTACCCACGTTTCCGGAACAGTAGGGGCAATAGGAAATAACAATTTAGGAGTTACCGGAGTCAATTGGGATGTAGATGTTTTGCCTGTTGCGACCAATGGAGGTTCGGGTTTTGAATCTACTGTTTTAGCGGCTTATGGCTATGTGCTCGAAATGAGGGCACAGTATGATTTAACTGCTGGGGCTAAAGGTGCGTTTGTAGTCTCTACCAATTCTTCATTCGGTATAGACAATGCTGATCCTGCTTCTTACCCAATGTGGTGTGCCTTTTATGATTCACTAGGTGCTTATGGAATCTTAAGCGCAGGTGCTACGGCTAATAACTTGGTTGACATAGACGCAGTTGGTGATGTTCCTACGGCTTGTCCCAGTGATTTTCTTATTTCAGTTACCAATACTACACAAATGGACGGTTTAGCTTTTGCAGGATATGGCTTAACAACAATTGATATGGGTGCTCCTGGTACAGATATTTTGTCGACGAATCCAAGTAACAATTATGGACAATCCAGCGGCACTTCTATGGCGACTCCGCATGTTGCTGGAACGATAGGTTTGATGTGGTCAGCAGCATGTGCAGATATGGTTACCGATTACAAGGCTAACCCCTCTGGTTTAGCACTTACGGTTCGCAATTACTTATTAAATGACGGATTAGATCAAATTACTGCTTTAAGCCCAACAGGTTCAAATCCTACAGTAACTGGAGGTAGATTGAATTTACATAAATCGGTGGTAGCGATGTCTCAATACAGTTCTTGCCCTGCACTTGGAATTGAAAAGCAAGAGCAAGGAAATATTGGACTTTATCCAAATCCTGCTTCAGGTATAGTTAATGTTGAATTCAAAGAAATTAAAGAAGGTAGTTATTCTATTGAGCTGTATAATATTATTGGAGAGCGCATAGATATTCAAACCAAACACTTAGTTAATAACGGGTGGATCCAATTGAATTATGACCGTTATTCCAGCGGGCAATACGTCGTAAAGTTAAAGAGTGTTGGAAATGGAATACACAGAACGTTCAAATTGATATTGAACTAAACAAAAATAAGTCGATATTTTGTTTAAATGCTGTATAGCTCTTGTTTTTATGTGCACCTTGCTAGGAGGGATATCCTATCAATTGTCGGTAGGTTATGATTTTTTAATTAATCAGGAAGAAATTGCACAGAGCTATTGTGAAAATAGGGATGTTCCTATTTTAAGATGTAATGGCAAATGTTACCTGGCAAAGCTTCTTAAGAAATCAAATCGTTCGAGTAATAAAAAAGTGCCAGATCATCAGATTAAAATCAATAGTTTTATTTTTTGTGATGAATTATACGTTGTTCAGCCAGTTCTGTTCAATAGAATTATACGATTTTTTGGAGAGTACAATGTGATTGAACTATCTGCTCAGCCTGATCCATTTCCTCCCGATTTTGTCAGATCAAGCTAACCATTAGATCTCACAAATAATTCTGTAATGAAACACCTATTTTTAGCCGTCATGCTGCTACTATATTTAGTAGTCGGTGCATGCGATAATTGTAATATATATTTGGGTATTAATCCGAAAGATTTCAGTCACTCTGTTCAGCTGCTATATCGTTGGAGTTGGAAGTATGGAACTTTTAATGAAGAAGGAGTTCAACTCATGAAACATGGAAGCTCAGATTCTTATACAAATTCGGAAGTTGTTGAATTTTACGCAACGTACTCCGTAAGAGCAAAGTTGTTTTTGAAACCAAAATTGAATGTATTGATTGACTTCCCGTATCGAAATAATTACCGTGCTATTAACAATCAAACGGTAGCAGATGTATACGGTATTGGTGACCCTGTAGCTTTATTGAATTATCGTTTAATTAATTCGAAAAAATCAGATTCTACCACAAGCACTCATCGGTTGTCACTTTCTGTTGGAGTCAAAAGTCCATTAGGCTCCTATAGATTAATGTTAAATGAGGAGCTCCTGAATCATGATATGCAACCAGGTTCAGGGACTTTTGATCCATTATTTGGCGTAAATTATTACTTGAAATCAAACTTTTGGGGAATAAATACGTCTGTTAATTATAAGGCAAATGCAAAAAATAAGGATGGTTTTGAATATGGAGATCGATTAAATATTGGAATGGGTGTGTTTTCAATAATTAAAATTAAAAAGGCAAAAATTTTACCATTTGTTGGTTACTACAGTGAATTTGGAATGTATGATAAAATCAAAAATAGAATTGTGCAGAACTCGTCATTCGCTGCGCATTACATGCGTATTTCAACAAATATTTTTTATAATAATTGGAGCATAAATGGAGAATACCTTTTGCCAATCGCACAACATATCAACGGTACTAACCTTATAAACGGAAATCGGATGAGGTTGGGCCTATTATATTATTTTAACAATTAATACGTTTATCTATTTACTATATACTTTATGAAAAAAGCAATCTTATTAGGCATTCTTGTCGTTGTATTAATCGCAAGTTGCAAAAAGAAAAAAGAAAACCCGAGCTGTGAAGCAGTTGAAGATGGCACCATAAAATTGAATTTGCATCATATGGTTGGCCCTATGGCGTTTGAATTTAATACTGATTTTACGGATGATTACGGCAATAACTATCAATTTACACGAGCAGACTGGTACCTCAGGGTTCCGGGTTTTCTTGAACATGATAATATTACACCAATTGTGAGTACTAATACCCATTTTAAAATAGATCCAGAGGTGCTTGAGCTAACCTATGGCACAATAGCGCCAACTGCCTTACACAATATGCAATGGGGTGTTGGTGTTGACTCTACTGCTAATCATTTAGATCCAAATACCTATGTAACGGGTTCCGCATTGTCGAATCAATCACCCAGCATGCATTGGGGATGGTCATCGGGATACATTTTTTGTGTGCTAGAGGGATTAGTAGATATTGATGGAAATGGAAGTTATGATCCACTTGAAACTTTTGCTTTACACGTCGGTATGGATAGCAACTATAAAGATGGAGATAATTTACATGTAAATTCAGAAGTTACTGATGGCGGCACAACAACTATCCAGTTAAGTGTAGACTACTCCGCTTTTATAGATAGCGTTGACTTGTCTATTGAAAATAGCACCCACACCATGGATAACATGCCGTTAGCTATGAAAATAGCCAATAACTTCAATAAGGTACTAAACTTGCATTAATTGAATAAGCTAATACTCGGTTTCTGGTGTCTTTTCCTGTTGAGTTGCTCTGATGGTAAGGAACTGGAATCAGAGCTGTTTGTGATAAATTGCTTCCCGTTAGATTCTATTCCCGCTAATTTTCCACCTATCGATTATCCTAAGGATAATTTACCAACGAAGGAGAGAATTGCTTTAGGAAAGAAAATGTTTTATGACAAAAATTTATCTGCCGATAAAACAGTTTCTTGTGCGTCCTGTCATTTTGCAACGCGTTCATTTTCTGACACTATAAACGTAAGTATAGGCGCACATGGAAGGGAAGGGAGAAGAAATGCATCTCCTTTGCATAATGTAGCTTATTTACCAAGAATATTTAAAGATGGTGGAATTCCAAACTTGGAATTGCAAATAAAAGCGCCAATCGAAGATCATTTAGAAATGAATTATAATATGCATGAATTAACGCTGCGAATTTCTAAAGATTCACTGTATCAAAAGTGGTCCCGATTAGCCTATGATAGAAGTATAGATGCATTCGTCATTACAAGAGCATTGGCTAATTTTATGAGAACATTAATTTCAGGGAATTCGAATTATGACAAAGGTAAACTAGACACTACAATACTCAATGCAAGTGCAAAAAGGGGAATGAAACTGTTTTATGGAGAGCAAGCAAAATGTTATTCGTGTCATGAAGGATTCAATTTTACGAATAACGAATACATGAACAATGGTTCGCACATTGTATACAAGGATACGGGAAGAGCTAGAATTACTTTAAAGTCCATTGACCATGGGAAATTTAAAGTGCCATCGCTACGAAATGTTGCTCTTACCGGGCCTTACATGCACGATGGGAGCTATAAAGATTTATGGGCTGTTCTCGATAATTATCAAAAAGGAGGGAGCGGACAATGGAATCAACACCCTAATATCAGTCAAATCACTTTCTCTAATCAAGATAAAATGGACTTAATGGAATTTCTTCAAAACTTAACAGATGAGGAGTTTCTTAACAATGACTCTTACGTTTATTCCTTAAATTTGTAATAATGAGTAAGTTTATTGTCATATCCGCCATCATTTTTTTTCTTTTTTCATGTAAAAAAGACAAAGCTGATTTGATTGTTTCTTGGAATTACAACCCTACGTTTTACAACCTACCGTTACCTATTGGATTTCCTCCAATGGATATACCCGTAAACAATCCATTTACAGAGGAAGGAATAGAACTAGGACGTTTTCTTTTTTATGAAAAAAAATTATCTCGAACCTCTACACAGGCTTGCGCTGATTGTCATTTTCAGTTTGGAGCATTTTCGGATACCAATCAATTTAGTCAAGGTGTGACGGGCGCAATAGGAAATAGGCATGCGATGGTATTACAAAATTTAGGATATGCCAATAATTATT
>Ga0315331_10002627_pt1 | contig 13584 bp, 12 predicted proteins | sample M160m34915metaG_FD_203456 | JGI IMG/M metagenome (GOLD analysis project Ga0315331, IMG submission 203456) | Ammonia-oxidizing marine archaeal communities from Monterey Bay, California, United States - M1 60m 34915 | ecosystem: Environmental > Aquatic > Marine > Intertidal zone | place: USA...
TTTTCAACTTGGGATAATCAATTCTATCCAGAGATAAGGGAACAGGGTGGTGTTATGGTAATGATTGATTGTGATCCTGAAAATGGTGGAATGTCTATAAATCCAGACTTTATAGTAGACTTTGGTAAAGAGCCTAATGGCCCTAGCCGATGCCATGAGGCTCGTTATCCTGGTGGCGATTGTACAAGCGATATATGGTTGTAATGACATATACCGTTAAAATAAAAAATAGAGAAAACGCTAGTTATCAAGTAGATTCTAGACGACCACTTTTAGATAGTCTTCGTGAGCAAGGTGTGGATCTTCCCTACGGCTGTAAGTATGGTGGTTGTATTACCTGTGCTGCTAAACTTACTTCGGGAAAAGTTGATCAACGCCGTCAGGTTGCGCTTAATAACCGACAAATAAATGATGGTTATATAATATTGTGTGTGGCGCGACCAAAAAGTGATTGTACGTTGGAAATTGGCGTGGAAAGTCATGATAAGCTTTATAGAAATCCATTCCTAGATCCATTACAACCACATGAATTAAAGGCTGATATTGCAGCTCCAGAGGAGGTTAAGTGATGGGTATTATGGATCATAACGAGCCATACAGTAATGATTATCTGCAGGATATATTAAAGTCTGCAAAAACGATTGCTATGGTTGGTGCTAGTCCGGATAAGACCAAGTTTAGTTACGGCGTCTTACGTGTCTTACATGAGACAGGATATGATATGATTCCAGTAAACCCTCGTCCTGATGTTGAGGAAATTCGAGGCATGAAAGTATTCAATTCGTTGGCTGAAATAGACAGATCAGTCGATATTGTTGAAGTTTTTCGACGTCCAGAAGATTTACTTGGTATTGCCCACGAGGCAATTGAAATTGGTGCAAAAGTTTTATGGGGGCAAATAGGTGTGCGAAACGACGAAGCGGCTCGTGTCGCGGAAAATGCTGGGATGAAAGTTGTTATGAATCGTTGCCCTAAAATAGAACTCTTTAGGCCTTTTTGGAAACCACGCTTGGATCTAAAAATATAATTACCCTAACAAAACCAATAAAGATTTTGATAAAGCTACGTCTTTATTATAATATAAATGTAAGTATTAAATTAACGCTTGATTAGGATATATTCTTATGCCCGTTGCGCAATTTAATTTGGGGTATCTTAAGTACGCGAGAGATTCACCAGAGATGAGTTCTTATATAGAACAGTTAGATGAGGTTATGAAAATAGCTGTCTCTAACCCTAGCTTAATTTGGCTTCATGAGGATGATACTATTAACGAAGTTTATCGTATTTTTGGGAGGAAAGATAATCCTGCTGCAAATTTATCGACCTGGACAAGCGTTGATTGTCTACGCCGATTTATGATCAGTGAAATGCATAGGGCAGTAATGAATAGGCGGGATGAGTGGTTCAAAAGCTGTACAGAGGAGACCTTCGTTATGTGGTACATTTCGAAAGATTACAGGCCCACCATAAAAGAAGGTTATGATCGCTTAAAATATCTTAACACTTATGGTCAAACAGAATTTGCGTTCAATGATTTAATAAAATATCCAGAAGAACCTAAAGTTTAAGTATTTTAAGGTTCGGCTGTAGTTGTTCTTTTAGCAACGGTTATATGGATGATTACTACTAAAATTGCGAGCAGAAGAGCTGGCAGATAGATAAATAATGATCCCGATAATAAAAGAATCGCTAATCCCAATCGGGTTATAACTTCCCAAGCTTTAAGAGGACGATGATCAAAACCACACAATGCGCTTGCAACAAGATATAAGGAAATAATTAAACGAATTATTAACCAAACTAAGGCAGTATAATTAAGGCTACCATCATACCCGGTTAAGTATTTTCCTTTGCTATCATCAGGGCTTAAAACAGCTGCTTCAATTAATAGTAATTCTGGATGAAAAGCGAAAACGAATGGTATAACAAAAATTACTATACCAGACCTAACTGCAGAAAAACCGGTTGCCATTGGTTCTTCTTTTGTTATGGATGCTGCAGCAAAAGCAGCGATTGCGACAGGTGGCGTGATGGCAGAAGCTACGGCAAAATAGAAAATAAACATATGTGCGGTAAAAGTAGCAATACCCAGCCCCGCCAACATTGGTCCCATTAACAGTGCGACATTAATATATGCTGGAACAGACGGCATACCCATGCCCAACAATACTGCCATTAACATTGTTAAAAGCAGAGCTATGAATAGAAGGAAAGGTGACCCAGTGACGCTGAGGTCCATAGCAGTAAGAACTCCAAGTATATCTCGAGCAATATAAGTTGAAAAGCCAGTTAGATTTAAACAAAAATCAATTACTGAAACACTTAAAAACATCAGATATAATGTTGAAATCATTACACCAGCGCCCCCTAGTGCTTTAAGTATTTTTTGAGGTTTTGCACGTATTTTTGGATCGAGAAATAAAAGTCCCATTAATAATATACAGGCCCACCAACCAGATGATCCAGCATCACCTGCAGAGTTTTGAATAACTTTGAAAAACCAAGGTAATTGATCGGCGGTGCAACTGGTTGCTCCTGCAAGTTTTTCAACGCCAAATATCGAACCGATAAAACCACATCCAACTTGCTCTTTTGGAGTGAGTAATAGTCCCAAAATGAGTAATAATGGCGCTATAATCATAATTAAATTAAATTTATCTTGTCTATCTAAAACCATATCATCGGTTATAACACCTATTGCTTTAATGTTTTGTTTTCTGGCTTGAAAAACAGCAGATAAAAATAGACATCCAAAATAGGCTATAGCTGGAATTAATGCCGCGATTATTACCTCTCTATATGGGACTTGTGTTAAAGCAGCCAAGATAAAAGCAGCTACGCCCATAATAGGGGGCATTATTTGACCTCCACTTGAGGCTGCCGCTTCTACTCCACCGGCAAAAATTTTGGAAAATCCTCTTTTGATCATCATTGGTATAGTTAAAACGCCAGTTGCTAAAACATTTACAACGGGACCACCTGAAATTGTTCCAAATAGTGCTGAGCTAACAATTGCCGCGTGAGCCGGTCCGCCATTTAGTTTACGAGTCCATCTGAACGCTAATTTTATTAATGATTGACCGCCAGCTGAAGCACCAAATAAACTACCTAAAATAATAAATGGAAAGACGGTATTTAATAAAATATCCATAAACCGTCCTAATAAACCGCTGCTATTATTAACAATGATATCGTGAACTTTTGGGCGCCCGTCGATGAGTTGCCTTGGATCGCTTCCTAGTTTGGTGACAATATACTTATTTATGTCTTCGGCGCCGTAGAAATACCAAACCGCTATTGTGAAAAATGTGTAAGCTACGACGATTATTGTAACAACGACGAGCGGGAATCCCCAAACCTTAATATTGTATATTAAAAAAATTGTTATAGTCGTGGCCATTATTAGAAATAACCACACTCCAGTTGTAGCCATACATTGAGGGTCATCGACACCACTCGGAGCGGGTAGGCCGTATAATTCTGCAAATGCTATTTCTTCTTTTAAACTTTCAGCGATGAGTTTTGCTCGTTCACCAGTTATTTGATCGATAAGACAAACACTATCAATTTCAATTAGGTAGGTAATTGCCATCAAACTTGTTATTAAAAGCATCAATAGATCAAAGGCAATACCAAGCCTTTTACCCGTTTGTGTTTTTGCATCACGATAAAATGAATGCTTAAGTACTGTCACCAACATCATCACCATAAATGCTATTGGATGGGCCCATTCATAAGGAAATTTACGAATTAGTACGGATTCAGTTTTAAAAATATTAGCAATTGTTTCCTCTAAACCTGGAATTGATGGGATGTTATTAACCATCCCAAAAACCACCAAAAGAAGGCCAAATACTGTGGCTAATTTTATTCCAAGATCTTCATTTTCTCGAAGTTGAGGGGTTTCGTTATCAACAGCGTTTGATGACAAAAGATTATCTTTCTAGTAGAAGAATAATCCCGGTTGATTTGCGTTCAACCGGGATTAAGTCGTTATGGTTTAGCGCAATCAGGTATTTGTACGCCTGCTTCTTCCCAAGCAGCTACGGCGCCAGGATGATATTTCATTCCAACTGCACCACAAAAGCCTGAATCTCCAGCACTTCCAGCTGTCTTCAATCCCAAGTTTTTAGCATAAGCAGTGTTGGCGATTAGTTTATCGATGTTTGCGATATGAGTTGCTGTCATTGCTTTTGCGAGATCAAATGACATGTCTTTGTTGACGACTTGTGCACCTGTGGTAACCATACCTCTCCAATAACCGTCTTCTGATATGATATTGACGCCTCCAGTGTATCCCATTTCATCAATTGGCACTACGATTGGAGCACTTCCCGGTCCTTTTGTTAACTTTTGAAAAGCTTCGCCCTCATAAATATCTTTAGGCACTGAGATGAGATTGATGTTTCCTGCTGAAAGGGCGCCAATCATAATGTCTGATGGAATTGTGAATGGAAGTACATTTGCTTCGGCACTATTGTCAGTTATTGTCTTTGACATCTGCCCCCAATTTACCTGTAATCCTGTGTAACCCTCACCATCTTTTAGTCCAGTAACAACACTAATGACCTGTCTTGCATTAGTTAAAGCGCCACCTCTTGGAGGTCCGTTATAGACAACTTTTCCAGCCAAATCCCAACTTTTTAAGCCTGTACTTTCGTATGCAAATAAATGAAAGGCACCAAGATTGTAAGGAAACAGTGCTCTTATGTTATCCATTTGTTTTGAACCTTCTTCCTTACCGGTCTTTGCATAAGGACCACGGCCATTCTTTAGAAGAAAAGGTAAGATTAGAGGTGTTATACCAACGTCTGTAGTTCCATTGGCAACATTTTGCAGGGTGTTTGTAAGTGTTGCCCCAGACTGTACTTGTAGCTCTGCAACGCCTGCTTCAGAAAGAATCTGTGCAAAGTGGCTAGTAACAGTGTGCGTGACACCTCCAGCTCCTGCAGATTCTGCTGACAAATTTTCTGCCGCATTTGTTGCAGATGCAAATACAAATGGCAGCGCTAATAATCCCATAAATTTTGATTTAAACACTTTAATTCCTCTCTTTTTTGGTTTCTGGAAATATGATTTCTGTTCCGGAAACTCCCCATTATAATTTAAGTTAACTATACTTTTTAAACTAGGCATCTAAGTCTCATATAAGCAAGTTGTTTATTTTAAAAATTTATTATACTTAACATGTTAACAAAATGAATTTACAAAAAATTAGCCTTGGTGTAAAGAAAATTTTGTTTTCAATTTGTTGAGAATGAAAAATTTAAATAATTATGAGGTGGCATTTATGATACCCAAAAATTTTTGGTTTACTTAACGAGCCCTTAAGGTGATATTTTCAGATAGAGACTTAAAATAGGGGAAAGGCGCGGGTTAAATGAAAACAGGATTTTTTTATGACGAACGCTGCTTTTGGCATTCTGGTACAGGTTATGCTTTTGCAATTCCCGTCGGTGATTTAGTTCAACCCCTTGCTTCTGGTGGGTTACCTGAAGATCCTGAAACGAAGCGAAGAGTTAAGAATTTATTGAATGTGACTGGTTTGCTCAATGAACTTGAAGTCAAGTCAGGTCCACTTGCAACTAGAGAGGACCTCGAGCGAGTTCATACAGCTAAATATCTAGATGATTTTAAATCAATATCAGATTCTGGCGGTGGCGAAGTAGTTCCATTTTCGACGACTCCTTTTACTCAGGGTGGTTATGAAACGGCGTCTTTATCTTCAGGGTTGGTAATTCATGCTTTGACTGATGTTTTAATTGGAAAAAATAAAAATGCTTATGCTTTGTCTCGTCCACCTGGGCATCACTGCTTGCCAGATAAAGGCATGGGGTTCTGTTTGTTCGCTAACATTGCAATCGCTATAAAAAATGCACGCTCAAATGGATTGGCTAAGAAGTTTGCTGTAGTAGATTGGGATGTCCATCATGGAAATGGGACGGAGGCGATTTTTATGGATGATCCAGATGTATTGACAATATCGATCCATCAAGATCGCTGCTTTCCTCCTGATACTGGTAATATTGAGGAGCAGGGTGGTCGAGATGCTCGAGGAGCAAATATGAATATACCTTTGCCAGCTGGTTCAGGTCATTTGACTTATCTAGAAACATTAAATCGATTGGTTCTACCAAAGTTAAGATCATTTCAACCAGAGGTAATTTTGGTTGCATGTGGCTTTGATGCATCCGGTGTCGACCCGCTCAGTAGAATGATTTGTAGTGCAAAGACTTACTCAGAGATGACTAAATTACTTATGAAAACTGCGAAAGAAATCTGTAAGGATCGATTGGTATTTGCCCATGAGGGCGGTTATTCTGAAGTACATGTTCCGTTTTGTGCACATGCAGTATTGCAAGAATTATCAGGTAGTGAGATTGATGCGGGAGATCCTCTTGCGCCAATAATGGACTGCCAACAGCCAAACACTGAGATGCTAGAAGTTTATTCAAACATTATTAGTCGTTATAAAGATTTTTTTCAAATTGAGTAATAAAATAATTCGAGAAAAATAATATTGTTTGAGGTCCAGAATTATTCTAAGAGGCAAAAATGAAAAAAGAAAATTTTGGCGAGTTGATATGTGTTGTGAATCCTTTATCGGGAAAGTTACCTCTTAAGAAAAAAATAAATTTAATCAAATCAACAATTCAGGACAAAAATTTAAGAATAGTTATCCCTAACTCTCCTGAAGAGTCTTCAAGGGTCTCTTATGAAGAGATGAAAAATGAGAATTTAGTTATCGCTTGTGGAGGAGATGGTTTACAGAATCTGGTTGCTGAGCAAGCCATTAAAACAGGAGGTTCAATGATACCTTTCCCAATGGGTAGGGGAAATGATTTTGCGAGCTCTTTAGGAATTCATAATCATAAAGATGTGAAAATTGCTCTAACCGCTGGTGAGTTACGTAAGTCTAGATATGTCATCGCAGAATTTGATCAACACAAAAAAATCTGTCTTACCTGCGCAGGTGTAGGACTTTTAAGTGAAGCTGCATTTAGATCTTCAAAAATACCTATTTTAAGAGGTAGCGTTCTCTATGCAGTTGCAACTTTACTAAGTTTTTTTAAATTGCAGAATCATGGCTATAAAATCCTACATGATAATAATATAATCGACGATTCATTCTTAATAATTGCTGGTGCAGCGTCGCCTTTTACTGGAGGGGGGATGTTTATTGCGCCAGATGCATTTAAAGAAAGTAATTTGGTCAATCTCTTAAGCGCAAAAAAAGTCTCTAGAATGCAAGCAGTTAAATTATTAGTTCAAGTTTTTTCAGGAAAACACATCAATAATGTAAATGTTTCAAATACCCACACCGAAAAATTTAAGATTGACACTCATTCCTCTCATCCATGGGCTAAATTAGTATACGGCGACGGAGAGTATTTAGGTGATCTACCAGTAAAAATCAGCATTGGTCAGGAGCCTCTAAATATTTTGGTACCGAATATTTGATTTTTCTTTTCAAGGAGCCTTATAATTTTTACAAACGATGGAATAATTGCTTCGAATAACTTAATTCTTAATCTTAGTATTTCTTTTAATTTATATGCGACATTAAAAGTCGTGTTTGTATAGTATCACTATTTTATCTTGAGTAACTTATGATTAAGTTATTTAAATGATTTTTGGGCTGTTAGGACTTAACAAATGAATTACGCTAATAGAGATCGACAAAATTTTAAAACTCGAGTTGACTTAAGGAGTGATACTGTCACTCAACCCTGCGAGGGAATGAAGAACGCTATGATGAGTGCCCCATTAGGGGATGACGTGTACGGGGATGATCCATCAGTCAATTTTTTAGAAGAGAAAGTAGCAAAACTGTTTAATAAAGAAGCTGCTTTGTTAGTATCTAGTGGGACACAATCAAATTTATGTGCAATGCTTTCACACTGCCAAAGAGGTGAAGAAATACTCACAGGTGATCATTATCATGTTTTTGTAGATGAAGCCGGAGGGGCTTCAGTTCTGGGTGGCGTTATGTTTGCGCCGCTCGCAACACAAGATAATGGTGCTGTTTTAATCGAGGAAATAAAAGAAAAAATTAAACCTGATAATGAGCATCATCCAATATCTAGAATGTTGTCTTTGGAGAATACCCACCAAGGTAATGTTTTAAATGTGAATGAAATCAAAAAAATGGCTAATTGTGGAAAAGAAAATGGGCTTTCTATCCACTTGGATGGTGCACGCATAATGAATGCAATTACAAAGCTTGGTATTGAACCAAAGAAAATAGTAGAAAGTATTGATTCTGTCTCATTGTGTCTGTCAAAGGGGCTTGGCACTCCAGCGGGATCCGTTTTGTCAGGTTCAAAAGATTTCATAAAAAGAGCTAGGCGTATTCGAAAATTATTGGGTGGTGGTTTGAGACAGGCAGGAATACTAGCAGCAGCCGGAATTTATGCTTTAGACAATAATGTGGAGCGTATGGCAGATGATCACCGCAATGCAATTCGACTAGCTGAACAATTAAATGATATATCAAGAATTAAAGTTGATTTGGATAAGGTTCAAACAAATATGGTATTTATAGAGTTTGAAAATGGAATTGCTCCAAAGTTTCGTAACTTTATGGAACAAAAAGGTATACTACTTGGTGCAGATTGGAATAATGTAATAAGATTAGTTACTCACTTAAATTGTCAAAAAGCTGATGTCGATTTATTTGCAAGCGAAGCAAAAAGCTTTTTCGAGTGATGTTGAAAATTAAGTAAATGCAAAAATATTCCATGTTAGATTTGGCTCCGGTATCAGAAAACAGTAATGTATCTGATGCCTTAAATAATACTTTAGACTTGGCTATTTATGCTGAGGAATGTGGATATCATCGTTATTGGTTAGCTGAACATCACAATATGCCTGGCATTGCGAGTGCAGCAACCTCAGTCGTTATAAGCCGTGTTGCATCTAAAACCAACAGAATTAGGGTTGGGGCTGGTGGAGTTATGTTACCAAATCATTCTCCACTTGTAATCGCAGAACAATTTGGCACTTTGGAATCGTTTTTCCCTAATAGAATTGATTTGGGCTTAGGCAGAGCGCCGGGGAGCGATCAATTAACAGCCAGAGCGTTGAGAAAAAAATCAGACAACAATCAACATTTTCCATCTGACGTATTGGAATTGATTTCTTATTTATCTGACACACCCAATAACAATGGTGTAACAGCAATACCGGGTAGTGGTACTAAGGTGCCAGTTTGGATTTTGGGTTCGAGCCTTTATGGAGCTGAATTAGCAGCACATTTTGGTTTGCCATACGCTTTCGCTTCACATTTTGCGCCGGCACTTTTGGAGAAAGCATTACATGTTTATCGCTCAACCTTTAACCCATCAAAATGGGCAAGCAAACCGTACGTTATGATTTGCGCGGGTGTATGTGCTGCTGAACATACTGATGAAGCACTTTTTTTGCGCTCTTCTCAGGTAATATCCTTTGCAAATCTTATTACTGGAAAGCCAAGTAAGCTTGCGCCTCCAGATAGGAATATCAAGAACCTAATTCCACCAGTTGTGTTAGCACAAGTAGAGCAATCTTTCTCGTGTTCAGCGGTTGGCGATGCTGAAACAATTGAAAAACAAATCAAGGGTATTTTAACTCGCTATCAACCAGATGAGTTGATGATTACTGGTGCGGTTTATGACCATGATTTGCGAAAGCGTTCATTTGGTATAGCAAGCAAAGTCTTGTCAGCATTAAAAACCATTTAAAATTAAAAAATTTAAACAAGACTTGTTATATTAATAGACATTCTTAAGATATACGAATACCCATTCAGCATGCCTGAAAAAAAAGCTGTAATTTACTTAAATAAGTCTTCTCCACCTCACATCGTGACATTAGTTTCTTTGGCTGGAATGAGTGCGCTGGCGATGAACATATTCTTACCGTCTTTACCAGGTATGACAGAGTATTTTGGAACAACTTATACTGTAATGAATTTATCTATCTCCATGTATTTAGCAGTTACCGCTTTACTGCAGATTTTTATTGGCCCCATTTCTGATAAACTTGGGCGGCGACCAGTAGTTTTAACAAGTTTTTTTATATTCTTTGTTGCTACCATTGGGTGCCTTCTTAGCAAGAGTATTGAGTTATTTTTGTTTTTTAGAATGTTACAAGCAGTGATAGTTACAGGAATGGTGTTATCACGAGCTATAGTAAGAGATATTGTCGGAAGTGAAAAAGCTGCGAGTATGATTGGCTATGTGACAATGGGCATGGCTATCGTGCCAATGTTTGCTCCTGCGATAGGTGGTCTCCTCAATGATTTATTTGGCTGGAAGGCAAATTTTAGTATGCTGTTACTGATTTGTTTAATAATTACGGTATTTGCTTACTTTGATCTTGGTGAAACCAACAAGAACACTTCGCGTAGTATTTCAGAACAGATAAGAGAATATCCCGAGTTATTTGGTTCAAAACGTTTTTGGGCTTATTGCTTTACGACGGTCTTTGCGAGTGGATCATTTTTTGCCTATATAGGTGGCGCACCATTCGTCTCAACAAATTCCTTTAATTTAAGCTCTAGTGAGTTTGGAATTTATTTTGGATTAACTACCCTTGGGTATGTTTCAGGTAGTTTTATTTCAGGAAAATATTCGGAAAAATTTGGAATTCAATTTATGTTGTTATATGGTTCTTGGATTACTGTACTTGGACTTTTGACAGCTTTAATTGTATTCCTTTTGGGATATGAACATCCAATAATATTCTTTGGCTGCATGATTTGGGCAGGAATTGGAAACGGCATGGTTTTACCCAATGCTAATGCTGGATTATTATCGGTGCGACCAAGTTTGGCAGGTAGTGCATCAGGAATTGGTGGTGCTATTATGCTAGGTTTTGGTGCTTTATTCGCATATTTAGCTGGTTTGATTTCTACAGTTGATTCAGGAGTGAATCCTTTGATATTTTTGATGGCTTTTACATCGATTATGGGAGTTTTAGTTGTGAAATACATCATATTTTTAGAGCAACGTATTTCAAATTGACGTTTGTTAAGGACACTGATTATTTAGGTAAATGAAAGTAGATAAAAGATACTTTACGTCGGATGAAATACGTCCATTAGCTCGACGATCTAATATTATGGGTCTTATTTTAATTTTACACTGTTACCTAATAATCGTGATGGCACTATTAATGTTTTACTTATGGAGTAATATCGTTACATTTTTTTTAGCAATTATGATAATTGGGTCAAGGCAACTCGGTTTAGCAATATTGATGCATGATGCCGCTCACAGAGCGTTATTTGCAAGAAAATCCTTTAATGATCTTTTGGGCTTTTGGATTTGTGGCTGTCCGATACTAGCGGACTTATTCTCATATAGGCGCTTTCATTTAATGCATCATAAATATACCCAAACTGAAAAAGATCCAGATAAAGTTTTGTCGCTACCGTTTCCAGTTACACGGTTGAGTTTGTTTAGAAAATTTTTGAGAGACTTAACGGGACAAACTGGAGTAAAGCTTTTTTTACGACAATTGCTTGATTCTTATAGATTAGCTTTTGATAAAGATGCAATTAACAACTCATCTAAACAACCACAAACTTTTAAGGCTTCTTCATTATTTCGTCCTTTAGTTTCAAATTTTTTCATTTTTCTAATAATGGGGTATTTAGGGGCTTGGTGGTGGTGGTTTGCTTTTTGGTTGCTACCACTATTTACTTGGTTTCAGATAGTGGTTCGCATAAGAAATATAGCAGAGCATGCTGCCACTGAATTCTCAACTAACGGGCTTCAAAATGTTCGAACGACCTACGCTAGTCCACTGATGAGATTATTTGTTGCACCATATTGGGTTAACTATCACTTGGAACATCATTTAATTATGCATGTTCCATGTTGGCGATTACCAAAGGTCCATGAATTAATGCTTAGGAAAGGATATTCTAATCAAATGAAATTAGCTAAAAGTTATTTAGAGGTCTTTAAAGAAGTCACAAGTAAACAAATCTTTTCAAGTTAATTAATTTTTAATGCTTGTCAGGCTTTCCACTACCGCCAACCCTACAATGAACACCACCATCAACCATTAGAGTGATACCGGTTATAAATTGCGCTTCATCACTTGCTAAAAACAATGCAGCATTCGCAACATCCCAAGCGGTGCCCATTTTACCCTTCAGAGGTACCTTAGAGTCTCTCGCTGATATAATTTCTTCTCTCGATTCGTTCCATGCGTCGACTCGCGCATCGATGGCCATTGGTGTGTTCATTAGTCCTGGCTCAATACAATTAGCTCTAATCCCATATTTAGCGTTTTGAATCGCAACTTGTTCAGTCAAAGCATTTACTCCAGCTTTGCTAACTTTGTAACTTATCCAAGGATACTCTTCATGAACGGCAGTTGAAGAAATATTGACAATGTTTCCATATTTTTGTTTTCGCATTATCGGAATTACATATTTACAAGTAAATATCATTGATTTTAGATTTACAGATAAAATGTAGTCGAAATTTTTACTATCTATTTGTGTTATTTCTGAGTCACCACCAGCAATCGAAATACCCACGTTATTATGTAATATGTCTATTCTTCCAAAGTTTTTTTGAGTTTCCAAAATCATTTTCTTAATTTCAAGCTCCTTTGTAACATCAACTTTATAAGCTAATCCAAAACCTCCAATTGAATTTATTTCATCAACCGTATCTTGAGCTGCCTCTAGATTATTATCTACAACTATTACTTTTGCGCCCTCTTTTGCATAAGTTATTGCTGATGCCCGCCCATTTCCTATCGTTTCGCCCTTGCGTTGCCCGCCACCAATGACTACGGCAATTTTTTCATTTACTCTAAATTCTCTTAATTGCGTCATAAAATATACCTGATTTTGTTTGAAATTATTTATATATGATTTAGTTTGTTTTCGTATTTAATATATTTACAGTATACAAAACTTTTTAGAAAACTCACTGGGTTTATCTTGAATTCTTGCTTATTTAACTAAAGGAAATTTTAAATGATTAGCTCTTCTTTGAACTTAAGTATGAAAAAATGGCGGCAATCTCTTCATCAAATCCCTGAATTCGGCTTTGAGACATTTGATACTGCATCCTTTATTGTAGAAAAATTAAAGAATTTTGGCATCACGGACATAGAGACAAACGTTGGGGGCACTGGAGTAGTTGCAACAATTAGGTGTGGAAATTCTAATAAGGCGATAGCATTGAGAGCTGATATGGATGCATTAATGATAACTGAAAAAAATGATGTTGCATATAAATCTTTAAGGCCTGGTTTTATGCATGCTTGTGGTCATGATGGTCATACTGCCACTTTACTTGGGGCGGCTAATGTCTTGCATAATGAAGGTGGTTTTAATGGTGTTGTTCGTCTTTTATTTCAGCCTGCTGAGGAATGGGGGAAAGGCGCTCAATCCATGATTGATGATCAACTTATGACACGATTTCCTTTTGTTGAAATCTGGGGTTTTCATAATATGCCTGGGATCCCTTTGGGGTTTTTTGAGACATGTGAAGGTCCATTTATGTCAGCAGAAGATAATTTTGAAATTATTTTAAAAGGTTTAGGGGGGCATTCATCTTTACCCCATAAAGG
>Ga0315331_10002628_pt1 | contig 13582 bp, 9 predicted proteins | sample M160m34915metaG_FD_203456 | JGI IMG/M metagenome (GOLD analysis project Ga0315331, IMG submission 203456) | Ammonia-oxidizing marine archaeal communities from Monterey Bay, California, United States - M1 60m 34915 | ecosystem: Environmental > Aquatic > Marine > Intertidal zone | place: USA...
GATCACGGCCTTTGGCGTGTCATCGCCAAACGGAACCACATAATCAACCGCTTCGAGCGCTGCCAGCACTGCCATGCGATCTTCAAGCGAATTGAACGGGCGGCCCTTGCCCTTTTCCTGGCGCTGTACCGACTCGTTGGTATTCACCGCAACCATGAGCGCGTCGCCATAGGAACGAGACTTCTGCAAGTAGTCACAATGACCGGCGTGCAAGATATCGAAGCAACCATTCGTAAACACAAGCCGGCGACCTTCGGCACGCAACCTAGCCCCCACCTCAACCGCTTGCTCATGACTCAGCACTTTGCCAACACTCTCCGGCGACGTATCGCCTAAGCGCGCCAGCAACTCGCGGCGTGACGGAGCCCAAGTGCCATGCTTCGCAACCGTGATGCCGGCAGCGTGATTCGCCAACTCCAGAGAGTCATCAAGTGGCAGTCCAGCTGCACGACAGTAAGTAAGCACCGCCACGACAGTGTCACCGGCACCGGTGACATCAAAGACCTGGCGGGCCTCAGTCGGGATAATGCGATGAGAACCGTCGCCCGTCTCAAAGAAGATGCCATCCTTGCCGAGCGTGATCACTGCGGTCTGGACCCCAGTGATCTCACGCAGACGCTGCGCAACACGGCGCATATCCTCGGCCGATTCAATCGCAATCCCGGTCGCCGCTTCGGCCTCTGACCGGTTCGGCGTCAACAAGTCGACGCCTTCGTAGATCGAATAATCGTTCCCCTTTGGATCGACCACCGTAACCCCACCAACACTCTTGGCGGCGGCAATTGCGGCCTGGATCACCGGACGCGTCAACACACCCTTGCCGTAGTCACTAAGCAACACGCTCTGCCATGGGAACGGGCGTTGATTCAGCAAGTCGAGCATGCGCTGCTCAGCTGCGCCCGAAACCGGAACCCGCGATTCCTGATCAACCCGCAACACCTGCAGCGTCTTCGCAACGTAACGCGTCTTGCGAGTAGTTGGGCGCGTCTCATCCACGACCAGCGCTTGCGTGTCGATATCGGCGTCGGTCAGCAGCGAACGTAAACGCGCACCGGGTTCATCGTCGCCGATGACACCGAGCACCGAAGCCGAAGCTCCCAACGTACTCAGATTCGCGCCGACGTTACAAGCACCGCCGAGCAAGTAGCGATCGCGCTCAAAGTCAAAGACCAGCACAGGGGCCTCCGGTGAAACGCGCTGCGCTTTACCGTCGGCATAGCGGTCGAGGATCAGATCACCCACGACCAGAATTGGAGTCGGCGGCAACTGCGAGATCACGTCGGCAAGCCGCCGATTCTCATCACCAAGCGAACCGGTCATCAGCGAGCCTCCTGCAAACAACCACGACTCTTAGCAGTGCAAATAAGCGCCTGATGTAAGAGCGGCAACACGATCTCATGCATTGCGAGGATCGAGCGACCATTCTTGGGCGGCCGCTGCACGACGTTGGTAAACGCCCGGTATTGCTGCAACATATCAAAGTTGCAGGTCATGAAATCATCGGTCAACTGACCACGATTGCGAGCTATCGACACGGCCTTCAAGAACACCTCCGGCATGATCACGGCCGAACCAACGTTTAGCCATACGCCCTTTTCTAGCCGGCCAATGGTGTCAGCAAACGTCCAGAAGTCCTTCTGCGTTGCAGCGCCAAGCGCCGCTCCATCGAGTTCTGGATCCATATGCGTGATATCGCAACCAAAAGCGACATGAACCGTCGCCGGGATGCCGAGACGCGCAGCCTCAGCAAACACCGAAAGATCGCGATGCGGCAATTCGTCTTCGAGGATCTGCTTGCCAATGGCTTCGCCATACCCTTCGTCGTTGTCATGCGCGCGCTTGGCGATCCCGTTAAGAGCGTCGAGCGTCTCACGCCAAAATCCAAACGAACCGTCCGGCAAGTTCTCGCTGACGTCCTCGCTGGTCGAGCCCTGGTAGGCCATCTCCCAATCATGAATCGCGGACGCGCCATTGGTGGCCACATGCGTGATCAACCCACGACGCATTAAGTCGATGATCAGCGGTGACAACCCCACCTTGAGCACATGGGCGCCGAGTTGCACCCCCACTTCCTTACCACTCGCGCGAGCCGTGACGATCTCGGCAACGACCGCCTTCAGCGATTTACTGCCATAAATGTCCGGCAACGCTTCAAACCAATCCAGGAAGCCATCTACCGGCGGCACCACCTTGGCAAAGTCTTCCTTCTGGACAAGGTTGCGCCGCTCGGCAAGCGGGCGGATGTTGAGCGGACGTGGATCAGCGTCTGGGTTCGGGTCAGGCATCGTACGGCGGCCAACATCGTGCCGCTGCGCAGTGGCCCGGTCCAGATTGGATGTGGCCAGCTAGACATTCTCAGCAGGAATCCCACCCATTCCGTGCCAACGAGAGATCCGAGCCCTCCGAATCCGCACCTCAAACCCAGGTGCGTGAACGAAAAGTAATTGCCCCAGCGGCCGGGGCAGGCAAGCGAATGACCGCCGGGACATGCCAATCGCGAACGACTGACAATCCCTATCATGCCATCTGACAACGATTCACGCCAGATAGCAGCACAGGTCCACTCAGGGGGTTGCCGTCAGCTCACGTTGCCACCGCCACTTCAAGACAGACGACTCCGCCTCGAACAGAACACCCAGGATCGTCCGAATCGTCCTCCAAGACTGCATTCGCACGGCTTTCAAAAAGGCTCGCAATCGGGACAAAACAAACCGAAACAAACGCGGAAGCGGTCGTTTCTCGTCACGTAAGAGCTAGCAGATACTTTGGCGACCTGCGTCCGTCAGAGGGTAGACGCCCTTCTCCTTCAATATCGCGACCAACTTATCCTGGTCCTGATTACGCGCGATCTCGACTTCGGGATCGGTTGCCCCGACGAGGTGGAACAGGTCCACGCGGCCGGCAGCAATATCAAACGACGATGGATAGTGCTTCGGTTGCTCGACCAATAGCCAACGAATCGCGCTCTCGAACGTCGGCGTGACCGACTCGTTCAGCGGAATCCGATTGCCATACTCGAACAGTTCGGCCCCTTCATAGTTACCTACAGCAACCAGAAGTTCATACGCCATCAGGTTGTGCAGCAACGGCACAGCCCAGTCCGATTCGTTAGCGGACTCCAGAACCAATTCGAATCCGAGCCCCGCGAAGCCACTCGGATCCTTGCCGGGCTTATCGAGGTTCCACGGATTACTCAGTCCTGAAGTGACATAAATCCACGACTGGCGTTCCTCATGCGGCGGGCACGCAAACACCCCATGATTGAGCCATCCAGGATGAGCATCCTTGCCATAACGCTCATATACCTTTGCTCCAGCGGTAAATACACCGGGGCCGAGGTCTCCAAACAGAGAGCGGTAGACACGATCTTCTCGATCTGTCCACAACGCTTCGAACCAATCACTAAACGCCGAGTCACTCATTATGCGATCGTCCAAGCTACCACAGGTTGGAACGATCACTACAACCCGGTATCCGTGAGAGCAATGAAACGGCAGGACAAGGCAGCGCGTATCCAGGCGATCCTCGACGAACGCTTCCCAAAGCCACCAATCCCACTCGACCACGACGACCCGTTCACGCTACTGGTCGCGGTGCTTCTTTCGGCTCAGTGCACCGATATTCGGGTCAACCAGGTCACTCCCGCCCTTTTTGCGCGAGCGCACACTCCAGAGCTGATGGCCGATGTGCCGGTCGAAGAAATCCGCACGATCATTCGCCCCTGCGGGCTCTCTCCGCAGAAAGCCAAGGCGATTTCGGGGTTGTCGCGCATCCTGCTCGACGACCATAACGGCGAAGTCCCGCAGACACTGGCCGAGCTAGAGAAGCTCCCCGGCGTCGGGCACAAAACGGCGAGCGTGGTCATGGCCCAGGCGTTCGGTGTGCCATCGATGCCAATTGACACGCATATCCACCGCTGCGCCTGGCGCTGGGGCCTAAGCAACGGAAAAAGTGTCGAGCAAACCGAACGCGACTTGGTGCGCACATTCCCGAAAGATCGCTGGAACGAATTGCACCTACAGATCATCTGGTTCGGACGCACGACATGCCCAGCGATGCGTCACGATCCTGACGAGTGCACAATTTGCACATGGGCGATGAGCAAAGCTCGTCGAGCGGAAGAGAAGCGCCGACGCAAGCGCTAGCAAAACACGGGCATCCGGAGAACCGGTGCCAAGCTCGACCCGACGACACACGTCAACGCTGCATCACTGCATGAGCTACGACTCATGCAGGAGTGCTACTTGGACACAGACCTCTTCGACTTTTTGGAGGCCTTCTTGCTCGCCTTCTTCGCGGCCCGCTTCACCGGTTTCTTGGCGGCTTTCTTCGCAGCCTTCTTCACCGGTTTCTTGGCGGCTTTCTTGGCGGCTTTCTTCACCGGTTTCTTGGCAGCCTTCTTCGCAATGCGCCGACGTGGCTTGGGACGAGGCGCACCGCCACTGCCAAAGACGATGTCGAAGACCTCATCAAAATGCTCGACGAAGTGGATCTTCAAACCGCGCACCAACTCGCGTTTCAACTCCTTGGCATCCGGTTCATTCCCCTTCGGCAACAGGACACGCTGCAGGCCAAAGTTCTTCGCCGCGAGCACCTTTTCTCGCACGCCACCAATGGGCAACACTTCACCAACAACCGTCAACTCGCCGGTCATCGCGATATCGGTCGGCACAGGCTGATCCGTCAATGATGACAAGAACGCACAAGCAATCGCGATACCCGCCGAAGGCCCGTCCTTCGGGATAGCGCCACTCGGGAAATGTAAGTGCAGGTTACTGCTGTCGAGGCGCGCAAGATCAATACCGAAATGCTTGTAGCGACTGCGCAAATAGCTCAAAGCCAAGCGCGCCGACTCACTCATGACATCGCCAAGGCTGCCGGTCAACTGCAGCGTTGGCTTGCCCTGACTACGCACGGCCTCGATGTAAAGCACATCACCGCCAACGGGCGTCCAAGCCAATCCTTGCACGACACCAGGCAAGCGCTTCTTACGGCGACTATCAGCCTTGAACCGAGCACGACCAAGCAACTGCTCCATCTCCAACAGACTCAAACGCGCTGGCCCCTTCTTACCGCCGGCAACCTGGCGCGCGACCTTACGGCACAAACGACTAATGACCTTGTCCAGCCCACGCACCCCAGCTTCGCGGGTGTAGTTCGGCACAATCCGTTGCCACACAGGCAACGTGATCGAAAGGTTACTGCTGGTCAGCCCATGCCGATCAATCTGCTTGGGCAACAGATGACGCCGGGCAATCTCCACCTTCTCCTCAAGCAAGTAACCGGGGATCTCGAGAACCTCCATGCGATCTCGCAGCGGCTCAGGAATCTGAGACAACACATTCGCAGTTGCTAAGAACATCACCTTCGACAAGTCGAAGGGCACATCGAGGTAATGGTCTTGGAAGGTATGGTTTTGCTCGGGATCGAGAACCTCAAGCAACGCAGAACTTGGGTCGCCCCGGAAGTCACTACCGAGCTTGTCAATCTCATCGAGCAGCATCACCGGGTTATTGCTGCCACAAGCCTTAAGACCCTGCAGGATGCGGCCCGGCAAAGCGCCGACATAGGTACGCCGGTGACCTTTGATCTCGGCTTCATCACGCATTCCACCTAGCGAGAAGCGGAAGAACTTTCGCCCCATGGCACTCGCGATACTGCGCCCCAGACTGGTCTTACCGACACCGGGGGGACCGCTGAAACACAGGATCGACCCACCATGACCCGGACGCAGCTTGCGCACTGCGAGAAACTCGAGGATGCGCTCTTTGACCTCATCAAGGCCGTAATGATCATCGCGCAAGACGCGGCCAGCGCGCGCTAGGTCCGTATTGTCTCTAGTTGACTTGGACCACGGTAACGCCACCAACCAATCGAGATAGTTACGGATGACGCTGTATTCACCGGACTCAACCGGCGTTGTCTGCAAACGAGTCAATTCCTCGTCTGCCCGACGCTTGGCGTCTTCCGGCATGCCCGCATCGACCACCGCCTTCGTCAAGCGCGCCAACTCCATCGCACGCGGGTCCTCTTCTTCTCCGAGCTCGCGGCGAATGATCTTCAGTTGCTCACGCAAGAAGTAGTCCTTCTGTGCCTTCTCAGCCTTCTGCCGCATCTCCTCCTGGATCTTCTGATCCAGCGCAGCGAGTTCGCTCTCAGCCATCGCCAATTGCAAGGCGAGTTCACAGCGCTTGCTAACGTCTGCCTCGGCCAACAGACGCTGACGATCAACGACCTTGCGCACAATACCCGCCGAGAAATCAGCGAGCTGACTAGGGTCTTCGACATTGAGTAGAGCCGTCGCGAATCCCGGATCGACCTGTTCTTGCAACCCCGCGAGTTCCTGCAACTGCTTCTGCAACAAGCGGAACAGCGACTCCGCCCGGTCGCCCTGCGCCGGGATCTCAACCAACTGCTTCACACGAACAACAAAATGCGGCTTTTCGCGGACGACCTTCACGCGCTTGGCTCGGCGCGCACCTTGCGTCATCGCTGACATGGTGCCATCCGGCAACTTCAGAGTTTTGACAATACGCGTAATGACGCCGACCTCGTGCAACTCGGCGACCTTCTTAACCTCAGCCTCCGGGTCACGCTGCAGAACTAAGAACACGTAGCCGTTGTGCGCCTCCGCCTTGGCGACGATGTCCTTCGCCTGCTGCGAATCGAGCAGCAGCGGCATCATCAAGTTCGGGAACGGCACTGACTTTTGCAGTGGGAACGCGAACATCGTGTCAGGCAACGTGTCCTGCACGACGACCGAGGTATTGCTCTTGCCGTCATCGATCACCAACGACGGTCCGTCATGATCACTGATCTGCTCGCCAAAGAAGATCTCCTCGTCGGGAACACTGCCGCTAGCACCATCGTCGTCCGATCCAGAGGCCCCAGACCCACCCCCTGCCAAGCCAGAGTCGCCAATGCCAGAGTCGCCAGCACCAGAGTCGCCAGCACCAGAGTCGCCAGCACCGGAGTCGCCAGCGCCGGAGTCACCAGTGCCTGAATTGCCAGCGCCGGAGTCGCCAGTGCCCACAGCATCCATCGCACCATCACCAAAGGTATCGCCACCGCCAATGGCACTATCTACCGAACCATCATCCACTGGGAGACCGTCGGGATCTGCGTCACGATTATGAGATCTGCCGTCAAGCATGCTGACGTTGTAGACCACGCCCGCCAAAAACACACGCAACCCCGCGAGAGTGCTTGCCGGCCGGGACTCTCGCGCACCCCAACATAGGCACAGATGGTGCCTAGCGAGGCCGCCGGGACAGCAACCGGCGAAACAGCTCCGCGTACAAAAATGTAGGGCGCACAGGTCATTCGCGTGACACCACGCGTTCCACATCACCGTTCCTGCCTGCCCCAAGTATTCGGAACGGCGATACGGGACAAAACGACCCATGCGCCCTGTAAAGTTGCGGATGCATGGCTCGCGCAACACACGCGAAAGGCTCAGATCGGCCTTGCCTGCCCCAAGTAATTAGGCCGGCCCAAGACTGTTTAAAACCCATGCATCCGCGGCAAGGAGACGATGCCTAAGCATCGATCCTCACCGAAGGCTGTTGAACTATTAAAGAGCGCGTGTTGCTACGTGGAGAAGAGGTCGGCATACACAGCCGGACACACATTCACTTCGATGACAACACCCGGATTCGAACCACGGCCCCATCTACCTGACGATCTGTGTCGAGGTAACCAACATGGCGCTTAGGAAGAGAAGAAAGATCGACACCATGCAGTGCCGACGTAATGCGCTGGAACAGTGGGGCTAAGTCGAGATCAAAAAGACCTGCAACTCGATCACCGCCAATCGCTCTGATTGCTTTGCCCGCGATTTGATCGCGACGACTGCGTGGCTTGCTGCGCCGCAGTTCTTGACATATTTGCACAAGCGTATCTTGATCTTCGGCAAGCAAGACGGAGTCGCCGCTAATGCACACGTAGGCCGACAGTTGCCTGTCTTTGCCGTGTAAGTGGATGACCTCAGCAAGGCGCTTACCCTTTGCATCCTTGACAGTGAGAAGCTCACCAAACGTCGTCTTCGTGACCACCCGACGCATGTCGCTAAACAGGTCTTCAGCCGCCGTCCGACTCTTAGCCCGCACGCTGTAAACTGGGGACACAGAAGCGACGGCGATCTCTCCACCGGCTTTGGTCTCTCCCTCGACTCCACGAGTGCTAGGGCTACTACCAGCAGGGTCGAAATGCAGTCGCACGGTGCCACGCGAAGCTAAGCGAGCCAGCACATTGCGCTCGTAACTCAAGCCAAACATGCGATATGCATCACGCAGGTCCCAGACCATGCACGCACTACGCGGCGAATAGCTAGCAACAGCGGCCAAATCCACTGACAGGACCATTCCGCCGAGGCCAGAGCGTGGCAGTTCACGCAGCAAGGTCTTGGCGGAAACCGGTTCGGTCGCGGCGAACCAACCATCGATGCCGCCGCGGGCTTGCCGGCTCACAGCACCGCGTTCCGACGCCACACCATCCGACAGATCGAAATCCAGCAACAACGTCGCATCGAAATCCTGCTTAGCAGGAGCCAACGTCATCATCACCGAGCGGGCAGATCCGAGCCCACTCGAGTTCAACAACTGAGCTGGAACGCTCCCGAGATACGACTCCAACCGACGGCCAAGTCGTTGCCAATCACCATAGGCGAGCAACGAACCAGCAGGCACATCCATACGCTTGCGAAGCGCATTGAAGCGTGGATCGGACGAAAGCACCTTGCGAATCGGCTCGACGCCAGTGCGCCGAGGCAAAGGCACGAGCACTTCGCGCATAGCGGAAGTGTCATTTGCGACAACGAGGTCGTTGCCGATCAGTGCGATCTCGACAACGCCGCCGGCACCACTGTTCCTCACACTACCGCCCGACGACATCGTGTAGGTTTGATGACCGCCGAGCTGGCGATTCGGCACCGCCGCGCTGGCCGTTCCTTCGAGGCTTACACGCAGCGCGTTGGCAGCATCTTGACGAAGGCGAGCGCGGAGCACCAACATCGGCTGCCCCTTGCGAGCCACAATGCCCGTCATCGCCAACTCAAGCTCACTGGCACCGCGTCGCAACATGCTCCGTACGAGCGAAAGCGACTGACGCGAACTGCTTTGGGCATCGACAGCGTCACCACCACCAAAGATCGCATCAAGCGAGGGATCTGCTAGCAGCTTCTGGACCGCACTACCGCTCTTACCATTGCCCTTCAATGCATCACCCTCGCGGGCAGCTCCATCAAAGGCGACGTAGGCGTAAGGCGCCTCGATGCAATCGAGCAACTTCGGGGCGCCCTCGACAGGCTGCGCCGGACCTTGCCCCGAAGGCGACGTGGACTGCCCAACCAAAGGCAACGCCAGCACCTGAACCAAAAGGCCCGCGCTAAGCATGTGCATGGTTGAGATTCGTCGCCGCATCACACCATCCCCCTATGCAATCCTGGTGCCAAACTGATACATACGCGGAAGCAAATTAACTGCATATACTTACGGCTACCTTTCGATTGCGGGACACGTGCGACGACCGCCCATATGTGCAGGATCCGCACACATCTAGAGACCTAGGGCTTCTGGCGATTCGCCAACTTGTCGTAGAGCGTGCGACGCCCAATTCCCAACAGCCGCGCGGCCTCTGCCTTATTACCCCCGGCCTGCTCAAGGGCCCGATCAATCGCCCACTGCTCAAGCTGAGCCAGATCAACTGGCGTCGCATTGTTGGCTGGCAACTCCTCTTCCGGCGACAACCACTGCGCCTGCAGCATTGCCCCATCGGCCAACGCCCAGACCCGCTGGAGTTCGTTGCGTAGCTGCCGGACGTTACCGGGCCATGAACGAGAGCGGAGGGCCGCCACAAAGTCTCCAGAGAGTTCCGGTGCTGGCAAGCTCTGCTCCGCTGCAAACTGAGCCACAAAATGACGAGCCAACACAACCAGGTCGTCACTGCGCTCACGCAACGGTGGCAGATGCAAGGTGACGACGGCAAGTCGGAAGTAGAGGTCTTCGCGCAAGCGACCATCAGCAATTGCTGCGCGTGGGTCTCGATTGCTCGCGGCAATCACTCGCACATCAATCGCAAACTCGCGGTCGCTGCCAACCGGACGCACCTTACGTTCTTCCAGCGCACGGAGCAGCGTGGCTTGAAGCTCGAGATCCATCTCGGTGACTTCATCCAAGAACAGCGTCCCTCCCGCGGACTTACGCAACAGACCCGGACGCTCGCGATCGGCCCCGGTGAACGCGCCCTTGACGTGGCCGAACAACTCACTGGCCAACAGTTCACCCTGAATGGCCGCAACATTGACACCGACAAACTGGCCGCGTCTCCGGGCGCTCGACGTATGCAGCGCACGGGCAGCCACTTCCTTGCCAGTACCGCTCTCACCAGTCAGCATTACCGGCAAATCGGTATCGGCAACACGATCCATGACATGCAATGCTCGCAACAACGCCTTGGAGTTGCCGATCATCGCTGGCATGGCGTTGCGTAATTCGCCTCTCCCAGGGACTGGCTCAGCATCCGACAACACACGAGCCTGCGCTTCGACCGTGGCACGCAGACCGGCATTCTGTTCAACCAACTGATCCGCCTGCTGACGGTTCTCGATGATCAATCCATGCAAATGCAGAACGATCGCACCTTGATCAGCAAACGCCATCAACCAAGGCAAGTCCTCTTCGCCGAAAGCACCAGACTGAAAGCGATGATCGAGATAGAGAAGGCCGAGGACCTCGTCGCCAACGCGCAACGGCATGCACAGCACCGAACGCAAGCGCAGATCGGCAACGCTCTGAGATGCGGACAAGCTGTCGGCTTGCGCATCTTCGCTATAAAGCCCCTCGCCTTGCTCAAGCACACGCTGAGCAATCGTCAGCGACAGTTTGCTGTCGGGATTGGCAACCGGTTCGCAATCGAGACTGCGCGCAACCTCGACCCGAAACCCCGGAGTAGCCTCCGCGCGTACGAGCAAGAAACCGCGCTCGGCCCCAAACAACCGCACAGCCTCGTCAACGAGCACCGTCAATACCGCCGCGCGACTAGTTGCCTTCGCGAGTTGACGATTCAGCCCGAGGATCGCGAGCCAACGTTGACGCTCGCTGTCGCTCGCGTCACCACGCAGCTTTGCCAAAAAGTCAATCCAGCGTGACATGAGCGATCAGACTCCGATGGCCTCGCGTAATGCACGCACCACCATCGCTTCGGCATGATGTTCATGGCGAGCGAGACCACCGTGCGAACCAATGGCCTGATGCAATACGTCTTCCAAGTCATTCACCGGCACATCAACAAGCACTTCAGCAGCCAAAGCCGCGATCGCCATCGATGCCGGACAACCGTCGGCGCGCCAGCGCACTTCACGAACCACACCACCCGCATGCTGCACACTCAACTGCACGCGGTCGCCACAGATCGGGTGCTCAGCAAACCCGCTACCAACGCCCTCACCAGTAAGTTCGCCGACACCAAAGCCGCGTTCGAGCACGGCCTTCAGAGCTTCCGTCACCATGGCGTGACTACTCTAGCCGCGGTCCACGATCGGCGATGGCGGCTGGTCCTGCGGTTCGGCAATCGGCCCAGCACGGTTCAGCCAAGTAAACTCATCCGCCAAAATCGTGCACGACCCGAGCGACAAAGCCGACAATAGGATGGCCGCACGGCCCCAGAGCGAAATGCCGTTCTTTGCCCGCACGGAAGTGGACTTTCCGGTGCTGCACACACCGCTAATGGGTTCTTGCGTCATAACTAGATCTCGCCTTGAAACAGTTGCGCGAAGGACTCGCGCCGACAAACCAAACTCGCTTGCTCGCCATCGACGAGCACCTCGGCTGGACGACATCGAGAATTGTAGTTCGATGCCATGCTGGCACCGTACGCTCCCGTTGCCAACACCGCCAGCAGGTCTCCGCGTTGACAGCGCGGCAAGGTGCGGGCGCGACCGAGAAAGTCGCCGGTTTCACAGACCGGACCAACGACATCTACCGTGCGCATCTTTGCACCGGGATGCGATAGCACCGGCACGATGGGATGCTCCGCCTGGTAGAGAGCAGGACGCACCAAGTCATTCATCGCCGCGTCAACCAGCAAGAACTTCGCGCGACCCTGCAACTTCTCCCCCAACACAGAAGTTGCCAATATGCCTGCATCACCGACGATAAAGCGCCCAGGCTCAACGACCGGAGTCCAGCCGCGCTCGTGCAGGCGCGGCAGGAGCGCCGCAGCAACCGCTGCCACGTCTAACGGCTGACCTTCACCGTAACTTATGCCAAATCCGCCACCGAGATCGTAGTAGAGCACGCCGTCGCTGCGCTTGGGATCACCGTCGACGAACGCAGCAACCCGCTCAAATGCCTGCACATACGGATCGACAACGCGTAACTGACTGCCGAGATGCACGTGATATCCGACCAACTGTAACCAGGGATTGGCGGCAATCTCGTCGACGACGGCGCCGGCTCGGTCGATCGCGATGCCGAACTTATTCTCATCTTTGCCGGTACGAATGTATGCGTGGGTGTCGGCCTCGACATTGGGATTGAGCCGCAGCGCCACAGCAATTGGCTTACCAGCCGCCTCGCCCGCGGCAGCCAACAGCGGTAACTCATACGCAGACTCGATGTTAAAGAACATCAACCCAGCGGAAACAGCCGCCTCGATCTCCCACTGCTGCTTGCCAACACCGGCAAACACTGCCTGATCTGTCGGTATACCCGCCACAGCCAAACGTTCGAGTTCGCCACCACTCACAAGGTCAAATCCACAGCCCTCCTGCTGCAGCAATCGCAAGATGCTGAGGTTCGGGTTGGCCTTGACCGCGTAACAAATGCGCGCGGCATCACCAAACGCCGCACGCACCAGCTTGACACGTTCTCGGATGGTCGCCGCGCTGTAGATATACAGAGGGCTGCCAAAGCGTTTGACTAAGTCGCGCACGGGGACCTGCTCACAGTGCAGCTCCCCTCCCAGCAAATAAAAGTCAGAAGACCCGGCCCCCGGGCACGGCGCGCGCTCAGCCATCAGAACTTCAACGCTCTAACCCGCGGTCGCCGGAAATTGCTGCTTCAGTCGATCGAGAACCGCCACGTGGATCTGACAGATCCGCGATGCCGACAGACGTAGCCGCTGAGCGACCTGTCGCCCCGTCAATCCATCGAGATAGTGCAGCTTCAGCACCTTCCACTCAATCGGCTCGAGATGCTTGCGGACTTGGTCCACAAGTTCTTGCCGAGACAGAACGTCAATCGGCGACTCAATCGCGTCGTCGGGCAGATGATCAAACTCATCTTCGTCGGCATCGGCTTCACGCCAATGCACCGAACGGATCACCTTGGAATCCGGACAGCGAACTAAAGCGTCCTCAGTGATGCCTAAGGCCTCCGCCAACTCCGTGCTAGTCGGCTCCCGTTCGAGCTGCATGCGCAACTTCGCGCTGGCAGCATCACGATCGCGCACCTGACGGCGGAATAATCGCGGCAAGAAATCCATGTGACGCAGCTCATCGAGCATCGCCCCACGCACCCGAATGCGCATGAACGACTCAAATGAGTCGCAGCGCTCAGGCTGATAAGAGCCAATAGCCTGCATC
>Ga0315331_10002630_pt1 | contig 13574 bp, 10 predicted proteins | sample M160m34915metaG_FD_203456 | JGI IMG/M metagenome (GOLD analysis project Ga0315331, IMG submission 203456) | Ammonia-oxidizing marine archaeal communities from Monterey Bay, California, United States - M1 60m 34915 | ecosystem: Environmental > Aquatic > Marine > Intertidal zone | place: USA...
CAGTTCCTTGATGCGGACGTTTCGGTACCAGACCCGTTTGGCTTCATCCTGGAAACTGATATAGCCTTTCGTGGGCCGGTCCTTGATTGCCGATTTGCTGATCTGCAAATCGATGATCTGCTCCCCATTGAGAATCACCTGTAGTTGATCGTCCTTGACGGTGATGATGTAGCGATTCCACTGACCAGCTGGTTTCACCATGTTCTTACTGGGTGCCGCAGTACCAATCACACCGCCACAGTCATGGTTACCGACCTTCTTCTTACCGTGGGTATCGAGAATCTGCACTTCGAAACCACTTTTCACATGATTCTTCAGGTCACCAACCCGCATGAAGACACCTGAATTCCCCTTGGCGTTGAACTTAAACTCCAGGTCAAGCACGAAGTTGCCATACTGCCGCTCGGTCGTCAGGTAATCCTGGTAGCGCGTCCAGCCAGTTTCCCCCGCGCGCGGCTTGAGGGTAACGGTCTGGTCTTTCTCGACGATCCAGTTGCCCGTCGTCTTCCAGCCGTCGAGGTTCTTGCCGTTAAACAGCGGCACAAATTCTCCCGGGGCTGCGGCAAAAAGACTGACCGGTAAACAGATCAGCGCCAGGTAGACGACGTGGAATCGTAGGGTTCGTGGCATGACTTGCGCTCCTGGGGGTTCGTGGAAAACGTCGGATGACCTTTTCCTGTTATGACCCCTCGGCAGTTACGCTGCAAGAGTGTGTCACCCGTTGTTTTCACTTTCGGCGACCGTGGTCGAAACCCAGGAGGTAATGCCGGACTGCCTGGTGACCTATTGGCCGACCCACAGCATGATCTGTTGCCGGGGCGGCAACTGGATCTCTTTACCCAGCATCGTCTGGATGACCGAGGCCAGTTATTCTTCCAGGAACTCGACCAGGCCCTCTTCGAAGTCATAGTAGGCTGGAATGATCTGAAGTTTACCTGCCTCGACGGCCGCAGAAAGAATCGGCTCCGTGGCCCGGAGCAAACGCGCCATCCGACGAGCGTTGCCCTGCACTGCATTGAGCAACGGGTCGCCTGGCAAGTCCTTCACCTCGTCGATCGCATCGCTGATGGATTCCGTGATCGACTGGATATGACCGGGACCATCATAATTGTCCAGCGTCGCGGAAACCGCGCCACAATTCTGGTGCCCGAGCACCACGATCAGTGACACGCCCAGGTGTTCTACCGCGTATTCCAGGCTGCCGTTATTCTGCGGGTTAATCACATTTCCAGCAACACGGACCGCGAACAACTCGCCAATTGCTGCATCAAAAATCAGCTCCGGAATCGCCCGCGAGTCAGCGCAGCCCAGGACAGCCACGAATGGCTGCTGTGAGCCAACCAGCGACCGCCGCGTTTCCACGTCCGTAACGGCGTTGATACTTTGTCCACTCGCGTATCTCTGGTTCCCTTCCTTGAGTCGTTGGATGGCTTCATCTGCAGGTAACATGGTTCTCATTTCCCTCTAGAAAAAACGTTTATTCCACTTCAACAAATACCGCTGGATCCTGCCTCACAGGATCTCGCATGAGTAGGCTGACTCAAGGTCTACGGGTGTAAATCCTGGTTTACAATTACTTCCTCGGACTCTTCCGAGTCCAGGATTTCCAGATGCTTTGTATCAAAAAAACGATTTAACGAGATTCGGAACGGAACCAGGAGGGCGATTAGCAACGGAAACAGGATACCCAGCGGGAAGTTGCCTATTTGCGACTTCTTCAAAATCCATAATGCCAACAACGCCAATAACTGCAGGCCTGTAAAGGCATGGATCGTCTTAATTGGCACCGTCCGGATGTAGTGCATCTTCGGATAGAGTGATGGATCGGTAAACCAGAGGCGAATGCGATCAAAGAAATCATTCCCTCCCAGCGTAGCAAAACCCATGTACAAGAACAGCCCGAAGAGGATAGCATTCGGAATCAGGTTGATGAGGGGAAGCAACAGCAGCGATGCACCGATGAGTAAATGCACCAGCAAGGCAGAGACACGGTTTTCGCAAACCGCCGTGATACGCTCACGTGCTTCCCCGCCCAACGATATGGTCTCATGCGTTGCCAGGCTCTTGACATGATTCAGTGCGCGAACGGTTGCCGCAACCATCCAGGGCAGTCCGAACAGCGACCCGACAATCGTGATGCCACCAACAACGAACAAATCAAGATGGTATCCAACACCCTTCTTCAAGCGATTCCCACTCGCATTGACCAGTCGTGCCGTGATATTCTGATCCAGGAAAAGCAGTATCGTTGCCATGACCGCAGGAATACTCGCACCAAACCAGACCCACTTCGGTACGGAAAACATGTTTACCAACCATGGACGATCGATCGATGGTCCGAATTTATCCGGAACATCAGCCACCTGAAGAAGAATGCCGGCTTTGCTACCAATATGAAAAACCTTTCCACCTATCGTCAGATCCGCCGACAGTGAACCGAACCAGACTGCCACAATCGTCATCATCCCGATGGCGATGGATGGACCAAAATCGGACAAGAACTCCCGCAGACCCCAGCGCAGGTAATTACTGTTGCGAAACGCCCTCAGGTTACGGGCAATCATGTAAGTACCAATCGCCAGGAGCAAGCTAAAAAATGCCGTGTCATGGGAAACCGTGGATTGTCCTTTCAGGGGCTCCGTAAATGCATGCATCACGTTCTTGATAGCTTCGTAGATGAAGATAACAGCCACCAGGGCGGCAAAAATCTCATCCGTGAAACGCGTGAAATATTTCATCAGGTAACTCATGTCCGTGACCGCACAAACAATCAGCAACGCTCCCGACCACACCCCAACCCAGGCATAGGTCGGTAAAAAGTCAATCTGCAGACTTCCACAGGCCGTGTACAACAGTCCCGTGAAAATAATGATGGGACCTGTCCCACCCAGGATCGTTAGCGGTTGCCCGGAAAACAGGGCAAATACAACTCCGCCAAGGGCCGTGACGACCAGCATTTCTGTCGTCCCTATCTGCCCGCCGGTCACGGAGTCCATCAAAAGGCCAAAGGCAATCGCACTGGCCAGGCACGCAAAGAACATAAAGAGCGTGGAACCCATGACTTTCGGATGAAGTCCCTCGGAAAAATCACTCTTGTAATGCGGCAACCGTCGCTTAATGTCATTGATTAAACCACCGCAAAGGCGACCTGTTCGCTCTAAACCGTCGTTATTCATATTCATGGTAATGTATATCTAGTAAAGTAAAGTACGAACTGAAGGGAACTAGAGAAGGAAGCCTTGCAGTAGCATCTGAACCGCAAGCTCTGCTGAACAGGAGATCGAACCATACGATCGACTACAGCCAATCATGTTTCGATCAACGTCAAGATGCGCGGCGTCACTCTGCCTCGGGGCGCAAACGCTGTGATTAGCGCAGCAGCGGCGCCCTTAGCCCGTTGGGGAGGCAATGCCCCTGCTGGAAGCGGTGGGCAAGCGTGGAGAATCGAGGCAGGCTACGATCCCCATGATGCCATCGTCTCAGGTGCCCTTTCAGATAGCGTTTCCGCAGGTCAAAGGACCGAGTAATCTCTTCCTGCTCTTCCTCTTCCTGCTCTCGCTTCTGCTCCTCTTCCTGTTCCTCCCAGGGACTATCCGTCTCTTCACTACCGACAAACTCGCTAAAAGCCGTGGAAGAAGAGACCCCGGTCACCAGGACAGATATGATCAGGAGAAACTGCAGCGCACATCGCAGCCACCGGGTAGGTAGAGTCGCTAGTAGGCAGCAAATTTGCATTACAAAATCTCCTCAAGGACGAGACAATTGAAAGTATCGAATCCAATCCCCGCAAGCAAGAGCACCTACTCCCGACCCATCTTTTTGGTATCTATACCAATCCTGCTAGCTCTTAAATGAGGTTAAATACCCATAAAATGGGGGGGCCATTTATTGTAAATCTCACAAGAAAAGCGAGCGAGAGATCCGGATTCCAACTGCAACTATCAAGCAAACCAGCATTCTGCTCGAAATCTGCATTCTCCTGCGGGTTTTCAAACCCAAGACGGGAATCCATAATTTGCTACGAAAGACTCGAATCCACTGGACTACGCCATGAAATATGGGTTAACTATCGGCTTGTTCGTCGCCAGTCTTGGCCTGGGTATTTGGGGCTACTTCGATTACCTGCAGGAAGCCCGGGACCGACGGGCAGGCCGGGAACCTTGGGTTATCTCGTCAGAAGGCCTGATCGTTGCCAGCCTCCTGTGCAGTGGCCTGGGCCTCTGGACCCTCTTCCGTGTTCCGCAACCAAAAGGATTCCAATCCATGAACATCCCTATCGATCCATCACTGGCCCATGCACTTCAGGATGCCTCACCCTCGGACCAGGCCAACGCGATCATCAACTACTTCATGGAACGAGGAGACTCAAACTACGAGGAAGACGTAACCCAGTTGGAACATGGCCTGCAATGCGCGCACCTGGCTCGGGAAAACAACGCCTCGTCAACACTCGTCGTAGCGGCACTGCTTCATGATATCGGTCACCTGCTGCTGGATGAAAACCAGGCCATCGAGGGATTCCTGACCGAGGATCTTTGTCACGAGACCATGGCCGCTGACTACCTGGTCGACTTCTTCGAGGAAGCGGTCCTGCAACCGATCCGGCTGCATGTCCCGGCGAAGCGATATCTTTGCTCGATCGACCCGACTTATCACGACGGACTTTCCCGCGCCTCGAAGATGAGCTATCAGCTACAGGGAGGTACGATGTCCGAGCAGGAACTGGAATTATTCCAGCAGCACGTCTACCTGGAAGATGCGCTGACCCTGCGACGCTGGGATGACCTGGCCAAGGTCACCGGGAAAGACGTTGCGCCCCTGGAGAGTTATCATGATGTCCTGACCGAGGTATTGGCAACTGGCCCGGCCTGAGCCAGCGACACTGAGCCAGCGACACTGAGCCAGCGACACTGCCTGCACTATTCTTGCTTGCCAAAACAAAACAGGCGTGTTTCCGTGCGCAGGTAAACACGACCACCACTGATCGCAGGCGAGGGGTAAATCGGCTCCTCGAACTGGGCAAAGGAGAGAATTTCCAGGCCAGGATCCGCGGCGATCACCGTCACCTCTCCCCGGTCGCTGGCACAATAAATCTTGCCATCGCCCAGCACGGCTGAACCAAAATACTTGCCCCGGCCCGATCCCCGTACCGTCTTCACGGTTTTGCCGGTCTTCGCATCCAGGCAAGCCAGCAGCCCACCATCATTCACGAGGTAAAGATGGCCCTGGTAGTAGATCGGGGAGGACGTGCGCGGTATTGATTTACGGACATGCCACAGCAGGTTCGAGTCCGTGCGATCAAGGCCCTGCCCTCCTGGTTTAACGGCAATCATGCCGTTCGTACAGGTACCCATCAACTCCTGGAGACTGGCATACTCCGTGGCGGACAAGACACCATCTTTCTCCGTATCAAAGGACGTAAAGAGTGATCGGAACAGCCCATCCGGCAACTCCGTCGCCACCAATCGGGCATCCTTGTTCTTATCACGTTGTGCAACCAGGTCCTCGAAATCGGGTTGAAATTCTCGCTTGGGTCCCGGGTTCGCACTGGCAACGAACAGCGTATCGTTGTCACCAATGATGGCCGTCGGATTAGCCACACAAGAAGTCCCCTGGACAAAAAACTCCGGCTTACCTGTTTGCAGGTCGTAAGCAGTCACCAGGCCCGATCCCGCCACGACCACGAACTTACGGCTACCCTGTTTCCAGATCACTGGCGTGTTATAGCTGCGATTGAACAAGTTACGCTTCGTATGCCAGGCAGTCTTACCTGTCTGCAGGTCAAAAGCGGCCAGGAAGGAACCGGTTTCATGGTCTTGCACGAGGATGACTTTACCATCTGCAATTACTGGAGAAGAGGTTGCTCCACGGCGATCATTGAAGGGGCCCATCTTGCGATGCCAGATCAACTTGCCTGTCGTGTCGTAGCAGAGCAGACCACTGGAACCAAAAAACACCACGATCCGCTTCCCGTCCGTCGCAGCGGATGGTGTGGCCAGGCGACCTTTCGGTTTGCGGTCTGTCTTCTCGAGCTGATGAATGGGGGCAGACTTTTCCCAGGCTACCTGGCCATTGACCGTACTGATCGCCATGGTGACCAGCTGTTTATCTTCCCGCTCGGCAGTCAAGTAAATCCATTGGCCAAAGATCACTGGGGAAGAAACCCCGGAGGGAATCTCTTTACTCCAGAGAACATTCTTGCCAGCAGTAATTTCAGCTGGCAACGCGTTTTTTTCCTGGGAAACGCCGGACGCATTGGGACCGCGAAACTGGGGCCAGGGATCCGCCTGGAGCAGGCTGCAACAACCCATCAGGAAGCTGGTCAGGATCTGTGTTCTGCGACAATTCATTGGGGACTCGCGACAATCACGGAAACGGATATAGAGGTTGCCAAGCAGCTTAATCCAGCTTTTCACTGATCGCAACCGTGTGATATTGGGCATCGCACTGGCCACCGCTCGATCACCCTCTGTTTCTGTTCTATAATGAGAAACATGAAAATCACCACCCTGTTATTGGCACTCGTGTTAGGCCTACAAGGCCCGCAAACCTACAGCTGGAAAGAGCTGCTGCCGGCAATCCGCATGGTAGAAACGGGAGGGTCGCCCAACGGGGGCCTGGGAGCGATTGGGGATCGCGGCAATGCCCTGGGGCCCTACCAGATCTGGAACATCTACCACAAGGATGCCGCCACGCGAGACCGGTCACTCAACAACTATCGCCGCTGTCTCAATAGCAAGGACTACAGCGAACGCGTCATCAAGGCTTACATGAAACGATATGCCCAGGCAGCCAGCAAACGTCTAGACCAGGGACAGGCCAGCCTCAAGGACCTTGAGACCATCGCACGGATTCACAACGGGGGCCCCCGTGGAGCAACCAAGACATCTACCCAGAAATACTGGGCCAAGGTGCGATCCCACCTCAAGCAATAACAACGAGAAAATCAATCCATGAAAACAAGCCACTCCCTGATCATCCTGGTGGCAAGCCTGGTACTCACCGTAACACCGCCAGGCGAAGCAGCAGAAACGAAACCCGCCACGCCACGCAGTCGTCAGTTTCGTCTTAATATCGGCGCCACCGTAAACCACTTACCGAAACGATCCACGGTGCGTGTCTGGTTACCGGTACCACCTTCCAATACGTCCCAGGCGGTTAAAGCACTGGCTCACAGCCTACCGGCTTCAGCCAGCTTGAATCGAGAACCCAAGTACGGCAACCAGGTTCTTTACTTTCAGAAGAAGGTCGGCAAATCCGGGTCCCTGGACTTCAACACGGTTTATGAAATCCGGCGACAGGAAGTTCGTGGCCTGGAACAAGCTCGTGACGACAAGAAGGTACTCTCTGCGAAAGAAAGAGAACTCTACCTGGCTGCCAATAAAAAAGTCCCGTTAACTGGCCAGCCAATAGAATTGCTCGCGCAACTCAACCTGGCCAAGGATAAGCCGCTTGCCCTGGCCCAGCAGTTATACGATCGTGTTGACGAGCATGTCCGCTATGACAAGTCAAAACCTGGCTATGGCAATGGTGACGTACTCTGGGTCTGCAACAGCAAGTCCGGGAACTGCACGGATTTCCACAGCCTGTTTATTTCTTTCGCCCGCAGCCAGGCCTTGCCCGCCCGCTTCGAAATTGGTTTTCCATTACCACCGCAACGAGGCCACGGAAAAATCAGTGGCTACCACTGCTGGGCCATGTTTCATATCGATTCACGCGGTTGGATTCCCGTCGACATCTCAGAGGCAGACAAGGATCCTAAGCTGAAGGAATACTATTTTGGGAACCTGACTGAAAACCGGGTCACGTTTACCACGGGACGCGATATCAACCTCGTACCACGACAGGCTTCACCGCCGCTGAACTACTTCGTCTATCCTCACATCGAGGTGGACGGCAAGCCCTGGCCCCGGGAAAAGATCGAGCTCAAGTTCAGCTACCAGGATCGCTAAGCTTTCCGCCGCCTGTTGGTCCCCTGGTGCCTAGCCCGTCTCCGGGAGAAACGTGGGCATGGTCACACCCCTGGGCACTGTGAACGACCCATGGGCCTGCGCAACATGCATCTCACAGTTCCGGGCACCCCAGCTATACAGTCGTTGAACCAGGTCTCCGCAGGCAACCGGGACCAGGAACACGGGCATCCGACCCGGATACTGGTTAAGTTCTGCATGAATCAGCGCCGCTGCCTGGGCCTCGCCACGGGCAACTCCTGGCCCCAGCATGTTAAACGCAGCGGCTCCACAGGAAACCAGGAAGCCATCGATTCCCGTCTCTCCTTCCACGACCGACACGTGCCAGAGCTGATCCGGGTTCTGGAGAAAATAGCGGTAGTCATTCATCCGGGTAATCCCACTGAGCTCCTGCTCGATCGCAGCCATCGCTTCCAGGTCACCCTCGTTGGCTGGTCGGACACGATGACCGGCCGGAGGCTCTACGGCCAACCCGGTCTCGGGAACCTGCAGGTACATGTCCTGGAAAGTACAGAAGGGGACAAAACCAGCCCGCGTGTAGAGTGAATAGGAGTCCAGGTTAAGACAGCTGGAAACCAATCGAACCGGTTTATCTTGAGCCTGGGCCAGCTCAATGATATGGGCCAGTAATGCGCGGGCGACACCGCGACCGAAGTGGTCGGGATGGGAATTCATGATTCCCAGCGAGACATGGGTTTCGCGTGGATGTACGAAACAAGACCCAATCACCTGCTGGCTTGAATCGTCAACCGCGACGATTGCCTGGCCTGGATCAAGTTGGTCGTAGACATCGATCATGACCCCCGTATCCAGTTCATCGCCAGTAAAGATCGCATCACGTCCAATCGACTCGTAGTACCGATTCGTAGAATGGAAAATCAGCCGGGCCACTTCCTCTCGATCAGCGGCGGTCATGGAACGCAGTTCAAAGCTCATGGTAACTTTCCTGGATACTTTTCTTCCTGTCAAAACAACGGATCAATCAATACCTGGATCACATGGATTCAACCGTTTTGTCGTGAAACCTAGTATAGGTGTTCACCGCATCGTGGGTAGCAGAGTTACCCTGGGCGCAAGAAGACTCCACCCTCCCGCGTACTCAAAGCACGTAAATCGAAGCTGCATTTATCTTGAACCCATCAATTAATGTCGATATCATGAGGAGATCATTCACTCATGCCTGGAGAACTTGTCTCATGTTGACCCTGTGGGGAAACCAGCACCGCTTTTGCGACCGCGTGAAGCGACGTGATTTCCTTAGTATTGGTTCGCTCGCCATGGGTGGACTGACACTTCCCGGTCTGCTGCGGGCTGAGGCAGCTGCCGGCATCGGTCAGTCCCACAAGGCGATCATCATGATCTACCTGACTGGTGGGCCACCCCACCAGGACATGCTCGATCTCAAGCCGGAAGCACCTGCGGAAATCCGGGGAGAATTCTCCCCCATTGCCACGAATGTACCGGGAATTCAAATCAGCGAATTGATGCCTCGCCTGGCAGGTATGATGGACAAGTTCATCCCGATTCGAACCCTGGTCGGTTCGGACGGACGCCATTCCTCCTTCCAGTGTGTCACGGGACATCGCTTTGCCAATCAACCCCAGGGTGGTTGGCCGGAAATTGGCTCGATCCTGTCCAAGGTCCATGGCCCTGTCAATCCATCGGTACCAGCCGCCATTGACCTTTCCATGAAAATGGAACATCTCCCCTACAACCTACCGGGCTCCGGGTTTCTCGGATCCGCCCATGCACCGTTCAAACCAACGGGACCCTCGCTGGCCGACATGGTCCTCAAGGGTGTGGAACTCAGCCGTTTTGACAATCGTCGGCAACTCCTTGGCAAACTGGACACAGCACGTCGACAACTGGACCAGGCTGGCCTGCCAGGGCAGTCAGATGCCTTCACCCAACGGGCCCTGGATGTCCTGACATCGAGTCGATTGGCCGATGCGTTGGATTTGGAGAAAGAGGATCCACGGATTCGTGCTCGCTATGGCAAGGATGATCCCAAGGTATTGCCGTATTCGAGCAAGGGTTACCAGGCCATCATGTCCAAGTTCCTGATGGCCCGACGACTGGTCGAAGCCGGTGCTCGCTGCGTAACCGTTTCCTATGCTGATTTCGATTGGCATGGATCCAACTTCACAAACGCGCGCAAAGTGGTGCCACTACTGGACCAGGGCCTGACCGCACTCGTCCAGGACCTGCATGAGCGGGGCCTGCAGGACGACGTGACCGTGGTCGTCTGGGGAGAATTCGGACGCACCCCCAAGATCAATAAATCTGCCGGACGTGACCACTGGTCCAAGGTCGCCTGTGGATTACTGGCCGGAGGTGGTATGCAAACCGGCCAGGTGATTGGTACCACCAATCATTACGCCGAAGAACCGGTCGATCGACCCGTTCACTTCCAGGAAGTCTTTGCCACGCTCTATCGCAACATGGGCATCGATCCCACGCGAACCACGGTCTCCGACCTGGGCGGGCGTCCTCGCTACCTGATGGAAGATTTTCGTCCCCTGCCAGAAGTCAGCTAGGCACGTTCAACAATCCTAGCGAAAAACCGGCAACTTCATCACGTGCAGGTACTTGGCTGCAAACAGGTACAGCTTGTCATCGACACGCCAGGTACTGATCAAGCCGTCACCACCGGGCCACTTGGCAAAGCCACGCGGATCCGGGGTAATCTTCACGAAATCGGTCGTGTAGCCGTAACGTATTTTCGGTACGTCGGCTCCCTTGCGACTCTCTGCCCAGACAACCAGGTACTTGCGTTTGCCGGCAGGGTCCTTACCCAAATACCCGATGAAGGCTGGCCGATAGATTCCCAGTTCTGCATCCTGGCCAGCTTTTGGACGAATCATCGGATTCTCCGGAAAGAGGTCCCATTTCCTACCGTCCTGGGAACGAGCAAATCCCACACTACACGTTCCCTTCACGTCCGTGCCTCGCAGAAACGCCAACCATTCTCCGGTCGGCAACCTCTGGATCGAATGGTAAGAGGAGGTACCGGCCATCCATGGTTTCCTGGTCGTCGGAATCACCGGCATGATCTTCGGCACGTTGACCTTGTCAGGTCGCTTGTCAGGGACAATCGTCCAGGTGTGCGACGAGAGGTCAGGGGTCGTGGCCAGTGCGGTCATCTGATTGCCTCCGCCAGGATAGGCCGGATTCTCCTCCCACAACCTGTGAAAATGATTGTAGTAGTGGAAATACATGAACCACAGCTTTTCATCTTCATTCCAGACCACCGAGGGACTGGAAAAGTGTGACGGGTCACCAAGTTTCCCTGGAAAATGAGGATTCACCAGTACCAGGCTATGCTCCCGACCAGGGTCCAGTTTCTTTAACTTGTGATAGGGTCCCTCGATCGAGTCTGCGATCGCGCAGGCGATCCCTGACGTGGGATCATGGTGCGCATAGTAGAGGTAGTACTTACCGTCCGGGTTCTTACCACGGTCATTGCGTACCATGGTCGGGTAACCCACCGTGTCGTCTTTCCTGGCCGCCTCGGTCCACGTGCTGTATTCCCAGGATTCCGAGCGGACCAGGATCTTCTTGCTGCTCACTACATCCAGTGGCAGGTTCCCTTTCATGTCAGACAGATCGACGCATTTCAGGTTATTATCCAACCGGCCGTCGTCCTGCCGAGATACCGGTGGCAACATCTTTCGCACGTACTGTTGATCGGGCAGGCTTAACCTGGCCAACGGAACCATGATCTCCTGCTTGTTCGCACGGCGCAGTACGACCTGGCCGTCACTGACACGTACAAAGACTGCTTCAATACTGAATTTCCCCGTGGCATCCTTCCAGGTACGTACCGGTTGAGGTGCCTGGGCAGCTGCAGACACCTGCAACGCCAACACGCCTACCAAGACTGCAACGACATGCCTGCGATACATCGTGAGTTCCCTCGTAGGTTAAGGTTTTTGATCCGGCACGATTACCCAGTTGGGAGTCGACCAGGCCAGGTGCCCATAGGCGGCCATCATGTTTCCCGGCAGGACCGGGGCATCCTGCTCCTGGGCAATCCTCCAGTAGTACCAGTGAGTACCAGCGGTCAGCTTCGTATCACGGTAACTCAACTTGATTTCACGCTGGCCATTTCCGGAAAACCGTTGAATTTCTTTTCCGTCTCGTATCAACACTGCCGAGACAATCGGGCGCGTGCCGATCGCCCGCAGGGTCAGTTCAACATGATCCTGCTGGACCGTGACATCCTGCCCCATGAAGGTGCCATTGGCTCGGGCGTCGACCAGGATACGAGAACCGTTGGTCGCAAAGCAGCGACGTTGACGCAGCGCCTCGAAAATAGCTTCCACGGTCAGTTCGCGGGCATAGATTCCTGTCAGGGCACCACTGAGTCCCGGTGTGCGACGATGACTGTCTCCGTTCGCAACGAAGCCCAGTCTCGCACCCGCCTTGAGTGGATCGTGAAACAGGTCGGGAACTCGGGCAATATAGTTTCGCCAACCGGACGTGAGTTCCATCCCAATCTCAACCGCATGGCCGGAGGGCCTGAACCGATCGTGCTGGGTAAACGTGATTCCCTGCGCCCGCTCCACGGCCCTGTTCAAGGTATCGATGCTGTTGCTCACTTCATGGTAACGTACGACCGGTCCTCCCGTCGGCGGGTAGACCACGGTGCGATGATTGGGAAACGACTTATTCTGGTAAGGCCAGGTGTAGTTGGCCGGATCGGCATCTCCCACTCCGGCCACCCCTGGCACGCGCGACGTCCACTCGTAGCCTGGCAATGAAAGGAATGTCGGCGATCGTGTAAAATATTTCGCAAAGAAGTTGCCCAGGACGTATTCATACTGCGTCAAAGGGACCTCGTAGATAAAATCATTGTTGGTAAAAACAACCACATCCAGGCGAGCACGATCCCGCGCATACACCATCAACTCGTCGTGTTCTCCTTCCGCATCCGCAGTCAATCCGCTGTGACAATGCATGTCCGCCCAGTACAACTGGTAACGTTCCTTTCCAACCTGGACCTGGGCACGCTTCGTCATTTCCGAGGCCAGTGGAAACGTCGTCGGCTTCCAACCGGTCCATTTTTCCTGGACCAGTGGCCTGGCCTGGGTCGGGTCAATCACCATCCGGTGATACACGCGACGTTTCTTTCGTGGCAACTCTGATGCTACAGCGATCATCTTGTTCCCACCGGCATGCTGACCATGCGCCAGGTGATAATCCAGGCGTCCATGATGCAAAAGCACCGATTCCTGCCATTGGTCATCCTGGATCGTACGCCCCAGCAACTCACCAACGACACTGGGAGTCCGTCCGCGATGATCTGCCTTACGTTCCCAGAGTAACCAGACAGACTTTCCTTTCTCGACGAGCATCGGCGCCGTCCGTCGCCCCAGGTAACCACCTGTTGCAACCGGTTGGGGTTCCACCTGCGCCATCAATCCCTGGGTTAACTCGGCACCGGCAGCCTTGCCGGATGCGTCACGAATCAATTTCCAGCCTTCCTCGGTCTGGCGAGCCACGCGCAACGTATGCCACTGGCTGGCCACGCCGGGCCCCCCCATCACATCCACCTTGTCCAACCACGCCACGAACCGCCCCTGGTCAGTGGACAGAGCCGTT
>Ga0315331_10002631_pt1 | contig 13574 bp, 10 predicted proteins | sample M160m34915metaG_FD_203456 | JGI IMG/M metagenome (GOLD analysis project Ga0315331, IMG submission 203456) | Ammonia-oxidizing marine archaeal communities from Monterey Bay, California, United States - M1 60m 34915 | ecosystem: Environmental > Aquatic > Marine > Intertidal zone | place: USA...
TAATTGGGTTTGGTGGGCTTTTCTTATTACTGGTATGATGACAGTTTTTTTTTATGCAAAGTTATGGAGAAGATCAGAAGTATTAACTGACTTAGAATTTTACGAACTAAGATATAGTGGCAAGCCTGCAAAATATTTAAGAGCATTTAGAGCTTTATATCTTGGTGTTTTTTTTAATGTAATGATTATGGCCTCAGTATGTCTTGCTGGAATTAAGATAGGGGGTATATTATTAGGTTTATCACCTTTTGAATGTGTTTTTTATTCATCTCTAATTACTGTGTTTTATAGTTCCTTAGGTGGTTTGAGAAGTGTTGTGATTACAGATTTAATTCAGTTTATACTTGCGATGGTAGGATCGATATGGGCTTGTTTATATATATTAGATTTAGATGAGATAGGGGGATTAATTAGTTTGATAAACAATCCATTGGTTATAGATAAACTAAATTTTTTTCCTGATTTTAATAATAAAGAGGCCTTTCTAACAATATTAATTATTCCTTTAGCAGTTCAATGGTGGGCTGTGTGGTATCCTGGCGCAGAACCTGGAGGTGGAGGTTACATAGCTCAAAGGATGTTATCTGCAAAAGATGAAAAAAGTGCTGTATATTCAACTCTTTTATTTAACATAGCTCATTATGCTATTAGACCATGGCCATGGATATTAATAGCACTATCCTCAATAGTTGTTTATCCTGCATTATCTGATATTTCTAACGCTTTCCCATCTATTGACAAATCAATTATTGGAAATGACATAGCATATCCAGCTATGTTATATTTATTACCTAGTGGTTTATTAGGATTAGTATTAGCTTCATTAATTGCTGCATTTATGAGCACAATATCTAGTCATTTAAATTGGGGAGCATCATATATATCCTTAGATTTTTACAAACGTTTTATTAATAAAGATGCTTCTGAAAAGCAAATAGTTTTTGTAGGTCGAATATCGACAGTTATATTAATGTTTTTAGCTGGTTTTCTTGCTCTCAATTTATCAGATGCTTTAGGTGCATTTCAGATTTTACTCCAAATTGGAGCTGGTACAGGTTCTATTTTTCTATTAAGATGGTTTTGGTGGAGAGTGAATGCTTACAGTGAAATTACTGGGATGATAATATCATTTTTACTTGCTATATATTTTCAATGGTTTCATTATGATTTAACAGGAATAAACTTATTATCTCATGAAAAATTACTTTGGAGTATATTTATTACTACATCTTCTTGGATAATCGTTACTTTATTAACTAAACCATCAGATAATAAAATATTATTTGAATTTTATAAAAAAATAAAACCATATGGCATAGGCTGGAATGGATTTCTTTCGGCTAACAATATTCAAAACATTAACAAAAATGAAGAATCTCCAATGAGAGATATTTTATTGATGTTTTTGGGGATAGCGATAGTATATTTTGGTTTATTTGGTTTAGGCTTGTTGATTTATGGAAAATATATGATTGGAACTACATTAGTTATAATATCTTTTGTTTCTGCCTATACTACAAATTATATTATGTCATATAATAATAATAGCTAATATTATTTTGGTCAATACAATAATTACAAAATATAAGAAATTAAACCTTTTTTTAATTTCCTCGTATAAATTGTAATGCTTTAATTTAAAAGCAATTAATAATATTATTAACCAAACAAAATAATATGAATACGTTAAATTTTATTTTAGGAGCAAGTTTACAACCAGGTGATTTTACTGGTTTTACTTTCTTCATAGGATCTGTTTCTATGCTAGCTGCTACTGTGTTCTTTTTAGTACAACATGGTCAAGTTGACAAGAAATTTAAGGATTCAATGCTTGTTGCAGCCTTAATTACAGGTATTGCAGCTGTACATTATTACTACATGAGAGATCAGTGGGCAGAAGGTCTTGGTTCACCAACTGAATTAAGATATGTTGACTGGATCTTAACTGTTCCATTGATGGTTGTTGAGTTTGCTTTACTTACAGGCGTAGGTATGAGAAAACTTTTCTGGGCATCTGTTGTTATGCTAGTAACTGGATATTTCGGTGAATCTGGAATAACTGGTGTTGGTGACGCGCAAATTTGGGGTTTAATCTCAGGTTTAGCTTATTTCTACATGGCATATGAAGTTGGATGTTTATCTATCTTCGGAATGGGTAATGGTGGAGAAGTAGGAACAGCTTTAGCAAATGCTAAAGGTAAAATTCCTGCTGCTGGAAGAATGCTACAGTGGTTTGTCTTAGTAGGTTGGTCTATATATCCTTTAGGTTATATGATTGGAACTGCAGACGGAATGTGGTACTCAGGTGCTGCTGGTTTACCACTAGACATGGATATTGTTTACAATATCGGTGATGCTATAAATAAAATTGGTTTTGGTATGGCCGTATGGTCAGCTGCTAGAGACTAATTTTTACAGCTTTTAAAAATTAAAAGGTGAGGTTTTCCTCACCTTTTTTTTTATATTAAAAAATGATTTCAAATAATCAAGGTTTAATCACCTCTAAAATAATCGGATTAATATTTTCTTTATCACTTATTTTTTTTGATGTAGGTGATTCCTATTCTAGTATTATTTTTATTTTGATAATGCTTACAATTGGAATTCCTCATGGTTCTGTTGATCATATAATTGCTTTTTTGAATCCAAAATCAAGGAGATTTAATAATAGAATTAGTTTCTTTTCTATCTATTTAGCATTAATTGTTTTAAATATTATAATATGGATGTTTTCTCCTTTTTTAGGATTATTTATCTTTTTATTAGTTTCATGTTATCATTTCGGAGAGACCCAAGTTATAGGATATAATTCAACTGATAACAAGTTGTTAAATTTTGTTATTGGTGCTAATATTTTATTATCTCTATTTCTAAATAATATTTTTGAATTACAGGAAATACTTATAGATTTTACATTTTTTAGTTCCTTTGACCTCTCATCATTTGAAAAAATATTTTTTTTATTAATATCTGTAGCTGTGCTTATGATGTCAGTAGTGTATTTTGATATTAAAAGAAAAGTTCCTTTATATGCAGAACTTTCTATTCTCTATCTAATATTTTACCACACTGATATTTTAACTTCTTTCTCAATATTTTTTGGATTTTCTCATTCTCTACCTATGCTATTGATGGAATATGAAGAAATGAAAGAAAAAAGTTTTTTCAGATTTTACCTCAAAACATTACCTTTTACATTATTGGCTATCGTATTTGGTGTATTTATTTATTATTTTAATAATAATATTTTAACAACTGATAACCTGATTTTATTTGTTTTTATAATCATATCAAGTCTTACATTACCACATGTTTTTATTATGAAAGATTTTGTTAATGATAAGTAGTTATGAACATTGATTATGCTATAACTTTTTTATCAAATGAATGGATAATTGCCAATTCTTTATCATTAGCATATCTTATTATTTGTTTATTTATTGGAAAATATTCATCAAAAGAGTTTGTAAAGAAGTTTGCCATTCTTTTTGTTTCCTTTTTTATAATAATGTATGTGTTGTTTCATTATTTTCATTTTCTTGATGGAACTTGGAGCTTAAATAAAAGATTACCACTTCATCTATGTGGTATATCATCTCTAATAACTTGCATAATTCTCTTTGTTGACAAAAAACAATTTCTTTTTGAATTTTTATTTTATGCTGGAATTTTAGGAGGTATTAATGCCTTATTAACTCCATTGATTGATAATTATACAGGTAATAATTTTTTTTATTTTGAATACTTTTATAGTCATACCTCTATAATTATTCTTCCATTATACATGTATTATTTTATGGATATGAAACTATCTAAATATTCTTGGTTAAAATCTTTTATATTTATTAATGTGCTCCTGATAATAATTATGCCAATTGATTTTATGATTGACGCTAATTATATGTATCTTAAAAGTGCTCCAGCTGTAGATCATCCATTTGTTTCTGGTGAGTGGCCATATTATCTTGTCAATTTAGAATTTGTAATTTTTTTCCTCTTATTTTTTACATATCATCTTTTTAATTCACCACTTTTGAGGAACAAATTGAGAAACTAAACGTTTAAATTTTTATGCACTTTGGATTTTTAAAAGATAATGAAGCAAGAGTATCTATAACTCCTTCTACTTTAGAAAAATATCTGAAACTCAATCATAAAATTTCTATTGAAAAAAATGCTGGTTTTCTATCAGGATTTTCAGATTCAGAATATAGTAATGCTACATTTTATTCAAGAAAAGATTTAATTAAAAATAGTGATTTTGTTTTATCTGTAAACTCTTCTAGTCTTGGTACACTTAATGATTATAAAGGAAAAACTATTATTTCCAATTTTAGTGTCAATCCAAATAGAGAAAAATTAAAAAAGGAAATTGAAAAAAATAAAATCACAGCATTTGATCTTTCAATGATTCCAAGAACTACAATAGCTCAGAGTATGGATATTTTATCATCAATGGCAGGGTTATCTGGATATAAAGCAATAATTAAGGCAGCTGAGTTATTACCAAAAATATTTCCAATGACTATAACTGCTGCAGGTAGTATAAAACCTGTGAAAGTTGTTGTTTTAGGTGCTGGAGTTGCAGGTCTTCAAGCAATAGCTACAGCTAAAAGACTTGGTGCAATTGTAGAAGCATCTGATCCTAGACATGCTGCAAAAGAGGAAGTTTTAAGCTTAGGCGCAAAATTTATAGAAGTAGAAGGGGCTGTAGAAGATAAATCTGCAGGTGGATATGCTGTTAAACAATCAAAAGAGTTTTTATCTAAACAAAAAGAAGAAGTATATAAAAGACTAGTGCAAGCAGATGTAGTAATAACTACTGCTCAAGTTTTTGGTTCAAAGTCACCAGTGTTAATTTCTAAAGAAATAGTAGAAAAAATGAATTCTGGAACAGTTATTGTGGATTTAGCCTCATCTACTGGTGGGAATTGCGAACTAACTCAAGACTCAAAAATAATTGAACACAATGGTGTTAAGATTGTTGGTAATTCTTATTTATCAACTGAATTATCTCATGATGCAAGTAATCTCTTCTCTAACAATATATTTAATTTCATTAACTACATTATAAAGGATAATGAACTAATTAATGAAAATGATGATATTATAAAAAGCTGTAAAATTTAATTATGAATGAGATATTAAATTTTTTAATTGAAAACGAGATATTGATATATCTTCTTCTATTTACTATTTTATTAGGTTTTGAGGTAATATCAAAGGTTCCTTCGGTTCTACATACACCTCTGATGTCTGGTGCAAATGCAATTAGTGGAATTGTTATTTTAGGTGCTATAATTTTGATAAGAACTACTGAACCAGATAATTATATTACTCTAATTCTTGCTAGTATGGCTTTATTTGTGGGGTCAATCAATGTTTCTGGGGGCTTTTTTGTTACAAATAGGATGTTAGAAATGTTTAATAAAAAGAAAAAGAGTTAATGGAAAAAGTTTTATTTCTTATATCTGCTTTTTTGTTAGTTTGGGGTTTGAGGCTTCAAAGCGATCCTGCTTCTGCAAGTAAGGGAAATAAGTTAGCTTCTATTGGTATGTTATTGGCAATCTTTTCTGCTATTATTATGCCATTAAAAAATAGTAATTCTAATTTAATATGGGTTATTGTACCCTTATCGCTTTCATCTGTAATAGGATATTTAATTGCTAAAAAAATTAAAATGACATCGATCCCTCAGATGGTATCAATTTTTAATGGTTTAGGTGGATTAAGTGCAGTATTATTATCGTTTGCTGAGATATCTAAATGGATAGCTTTTCCTGATTCATATGATATTAGTGTAGTAATAGTTCTTATTTCTAGTTTATTTATTGGTTCAGTTGCATTTACGGGGAGTTTACTTGCTTTTGCTAAACTTGATGGATACAGATGGTCAGAAAAACTAACTCTACCTTTTCAGCATATAGTCAATATAATTTTTCTTTCATTAATAGTTGGTTCTTCATATTTATTTGTTGGTAATCCAGATACTTCATATTTATATCTTATAGTTATTCTTTCATTTATCTATGGAATATTTTTTGTTGCACCGATTGGTGGAGCTGATATGCCTGTGGTTATTTCTTTATTAAATTCATTTACTGGAATAACTGCTGCTTTAACAGGCATTATTTTTGGAAATATTGTAATGTTATTAGGTGGTATTTTAGTCGGTGCTGCAGGCACTATACTAACTATATTAATGTGTAATGCAATGAATAGATCTTTACTTAATGTAATAATAGGAGGGTTTTCTTCAAGTGGCTCTTCAAAGGAAAGTAAAGAACAGGGAGACATTAAGGAAGTTTCAGACTCTGACTTTGCTGTACAGTTATTCTATTCTAGTAAAGTCATAATTATTCCCGGCTATGGGTTAGCAGTTGCTCAAGCTCAAAAATTATGTAAAGAGATTCAAGAGACTCTGGAGGCAAATGACGTAGAAGTTAAATATGCAATACATCCTGTAGCTGGTAGAATGCCTGGTCATATGAATGTATTACTTGCTGAAGCAGATGTAGATTATTCAAAATTAATAGAGTTAGAGCAAGCAAATGAAGAATTTAAATCAACTGATGTTGCTGTAATAATTGGTGCTAATGATGTTGTAAACCCTGATGCTATTGATGATTCTTCAAGTCCTTTATATGGTATGCCGATTCTTAAAGTTTGGGAGTCAACCTCAACTGTTGTTTTAAAAAGAAGTATGTCTGCAGGCTATGCTGGTGTCCAAAATCCTTTATTTTTTAAGAAAAATAATCAAATGTATTTTGGAGATGCTAAAGAAAGTCTACAAAGATTATCATCTGAACTTAAAAATCTTTAATTTTTTTTTTAAATTGAATTCATGACTAAGAGTTCAATTTTTTTTCTTTTTTTAATAATATCTTCATGTAATTTCTCTAGAAATGAAAAGCCTAATATTATTTTATTTTTTTATGATGATTTAGGTTATGGAGAATTAGGTATATATGGTCAAAAAATTATTGAAACAAAGAATATAGATAATTTGGCTAATAATGGTCTAAAGTTCACGAACTTTTATTCAGGATCTCCAGTATGTGCTCCATCAAGAAGTATTTTACTTACTGGTCTTCATGGTGGTCATACCAAAATTAGAGGTAATCACGAGTATGGAAGCAGGGGAGATGTATGGGATTATAATAAAATGTCTAAAGATCCAAATCTGGAGGGACAGTATCCTATAGGTAAATCAGAACTAATTTTTCCTAAACTATTAAAGGGAGCAGGTTATACTAATGGAATGGTAGGAAAGTGGGGTTTAGGTCCACCGAATTCTACTTCAATCCCTACTGAAATGGGTTTTAATTATTTTTATGGTTATAACTGCCAACGAATGGCACATAATCTTTATCCTCCTCACCTTTGGGAAAATGATAAGAGAGATATGCTGGATAATCAGGTTATTTCACCGAGATTAAAACTTCAGCCTGGCCAGGACCCATATGATGAGAATAATTACAAGATATTTAATCAAAATGACTATGCTCCAGATAAAATGCATATCAAAGCACAAGAATTTATAGAAAATAATCATGAAAACCCTTTCTTTCTTTACTATGCAAGCCCAATTCCTCATGCTCCTCTACAAGCTCCCCAGTACTTAGTTGATAAGTATAGAACCATAATTGGTGAAGAAGATCCATATTTAGGTGATAAAGGTTATTTCCCAACAAGGTACCCTAGAGCAACCTATGCTGCTATGATTGAATATATTGATATTCAGGTTGGAGAGATAGTAGACCAATTGAAAAGGTTAAATATTTATGATAATACTATAATTTTAATAACAAGTGACAATGGTCCTACATATGCTGGAGGAGTTGATTTTAAGTATTTTAATAGTACTGGTTTATTTCAAAATGATCCTAAGAGAATGAAAGGGTATACTTATGAAGGTGGAGTAAGAGTACCTTTTATTGTTTCTTGGCCTGATAAAATTAAAAGTAAAAGAGTGATAGATGATGTTTCAATTTCCTATGATATATTTCCCACATTAAGTGAATTATCTGGAGCAAATGATATATATAATTATTCAACAGATGGAGTTAGTTTGGTAGATATTTTTACTGGTCAAGATAATTCTTTAGATAGAGATTATGTATACTGGGAATTCCCTTCATATGGAGGACAACAAGCAGCTAGAAAGGGAGATTATAAAGCAATTCTAAAAGATATTAAGAAAGGAAATAAGAAAATTGAATTGTATAATATTTTAATTGATCTATATGAAGAAAATGACATATCGAATGAAAACCCTGAAATAGTTAAGGATTTTGAAGATATTTTTAAAAAGGAACATATTAAATCTGATATTAAAAGATTTCAAATGGGCTACATTGATGAAATAAAACTATCACAAAAATGAATAAAATAAATAGAAGGAATTTTATTAAAAAAACATCGTTATCTGGTGCAGCAATTGCTACAGCATCTGCATTATCATCATCGCAATACAAGAAGCGTGAAAAAACATCACAATATATGGGAGATTTTGTTGCACCAAAACTTGATAAGGTTAGAGTTGCCTTTATAGGAGTAGGTGCTAGAGGAACTGGTCATGCTAAACAATTTGCTTCAATAAAAGGCACAGAGGTTGTTGCAATTTGTGATCTGTATAAGGATTTAGCTGAAAGATCAAAAAAACTATGTGTTGAGGTAGATAGTCAAAGACATAAGGATATAAAATTATACTACAGTGGTAAAAATGATTGGATAAAGATGATAGAAGATACAAGACCTGATGCTGTATTTATTTCTACAAATTGGGATAACCATGCGCCAATGGTAATTAAGGCTATGCAGCTAGGATCTCATGCTTTTGTAGAGGTTCCTATGGCAACTAATTTAAAAGATCTCTGGGATATTATAGATACATCTGAAAAAACAAGAAAGCACTGTATGATGATGGAAAATGTTAATTATGGACGTGATGAGCTTATGTTTTTAAATATGTGTAGGAAGGGGTATATAGGTGATTTTCTTCATGCTGAAGCTGCTTATATCCATGAGCTTAGATTTCAGATGGAAGAGCAAGAAAGAGGAACAGGTTCTTGGAGGACTCATCACTATGCTAAAAGTAAAGGAAATCTATACCCAACTCATGGTCTAGGTCCAGTTGCTCAGTATATGAATTTAGGTAGAGGTGATGACAATTTTAAATCTTTGGTATCTTACTCAACTCCTTCACTAGGAAGAAAATTATATGCTGAAAAAAACTATTCTTTAGACCACAAATGGAATAAACTAGAATACAATAATGGAGATCTTAATACTTCTATTATTAAGACTTCAATGGGAAGAACAATAATGGTACAATGGGACGAGACTAGTCCAAGGCCTTACTCAAGACACAATCTTGTACAAGGTACAAAAGGTATATTAGCAGGATTTCCAACAAGAGTTGCTTTGGAAGGAGGTATAGAAGGCATAACAAAAAATCACCATTCTTGGGCTCAAGGTGAAGATTTAGAAAAATTATATGAAAAATATGATCACCCACTTTATAAAAGGGTAGGTGAAGAAGCTAGGAGAATGGGAGGACATGGTGGAATGGATTTTATAATGAGATTCAGAATCATTGAATGTCTTAGAAATGGAACTCCTCTTGATCAGAACATTTATGAAGGATGTTTTTGGAGTGCAGTCACACCATTAAGTGCAGAATCTATACTTAATGATGGAGCACCTCAAAAATTTCCAGACTTTACCAGAGGTAACTGGAAATCAACAAATCAACTCGATATTATATCTTAATTGTTTGCTCCAATAATTAGTGGAGCACTCATTTTATCTAGTTCAACTTTTAAATTTGGTAAATTACCAGAAATAGCGTCAAGTTCAACATATAATTTATCAAGCATACTGTTTGCAATATTTAAGCTTTGCTTGTGTTGTCCGGTAGGACCGTATGTTGATGTTAATCCTCTATATGCATTTCCTATGTAGCTGCTTACAGTTGGATTATTTTTAACACCTACTTCAGATTTAGCTGAGTTTCCATATACTTTCTTTGATAATTGATTGAGTTGTTCTTCAATATCAAATAATCTTTTACTTAACTCATTATTAACACTTTTAGATCTACTCAAAGAAACCCTCATTGCTTTAACCATATTCATAGTTTTGTTCATGTTATCTGAGAGTACTGATTGTCTGTTTTGTGCTAAAATTAAATTTTCAGCATGGTTATTATATTCCTCATAACTCATACCTTGTAAAGTTCCTCTCTCTAAGTCTACTACATTAAAAGTTATAGGATTATCTAAGTCAACAGATGCTCCCTCACTTTCTTTTATGAGAGTTGCAGTATATCCTCCAGGAGATGCAAGTTGTCCTGAATTATACCATCCTCTTCCTCCACCTCCTCTAGGAAGTCTGTCTGGATTAATAGCAGTTGAACTTGAATGTCTTAAATTCCAAGCAACTCTATTTAAACCTTTAGATTTAGGAGCAGAAATTTTGTTAACAATATTTCCATCTAAATCTTTAATAACAACATATATCTTAGTTGATTCCTCTCTAGCTTCTTTCTCAATTGCATCCCAATCAATTCCTGGAATTTGTTGACCTTTTTTAATCATTTCTTTTTCCATCTTTTTTCTTTCTGATTTCATAGATGGATATGATTTTGACAGATGATATGTAAATACAGCTCCAAAATCAGGATTTTGAGCAAAATAATAATCACCACCTGTATTTCCTATAGTGCTTTTTGGTAGATACCATAGTGCATCTCTAGTATTGAACAGTTTACCTTCTTTTGATAAATTAGCAGATGTCATTTCTCTCAGTGCGGAGTAATCATCTAAAACATAGAAACCTCTCCCAAAAGATGCACCAACTAGGTCATTTTCTCTTTTCTGTATTGTTATATCTCTGAAAGAAATTGTAGGAGAACCCGGAACTTTATTCCAACTTTTACCACCATTTATTGTTACATATATAGCAGTTTCAGTTGCACAAAACATTAAATCCTTAGCGATATGATCTTGAACTAATCTCCAAACTAGATTTCTTTTTGGGAGATTGCTAGAAATTGAAGTCCATGTTTCTCCAAGGTCAGTACTTTTAAATAAGTAAGGATTAAAATCACCTTCTTTATGATTATCAAGAGAAATATATACTGTATTTGCATCGAAATTATCAGCCTTGATATCATTGATAAAAGTTCTTGCTGGAAGTCCTAGTTTTGTTACAGGAATTTTTCTCCAAGATTCTCCACCATTAGTTGTAACTTGAATTATCCCATCATCAGTTCCAGCATATATTATTCCCTCTCTGACTGGTGATTCAGATATTGATGTTATAGTATTATAATTAGACATAGCCTTTACATCCCAAGAATTATCCCATCCATGTCTTCTACCCATAATAGGAAGATCTAATCTCTCTTCATTTCTAGTCAAGTCACCAGAAATTGGTTCCCAACTATCTCCTCTATTTTCTGACTTCCATACTCTTTGTGAAGCAAAGAATAGTCTTTCAGGCTTGTGAGGGCTAACTAGAATAGGTGAATCCCAATTCCATCTTTCATATTTTTCACCTTCTCTAGGTTGAGGTTGAATTAGAACTGCTTCACCAGTTTTAAGATCAACTCTATGTAGTACACCTTGTTGGAATTCTCCATATACAATGTCATTATAAACTGGATCAGTAGCAGTCTGATGTCCATCAGCACCTAAAATTTTATACCAGTGAGCATTTCTTATGCCTTGCCTCTCATCAGTTCGTACAGGTCCACCTGCTGAACCATTATCTTGGGTACCTCCAAAAATATGATAGAATGGATAAGCATTATTAACTGCAACCTTATAAAACTGAGTAATAGGAAGATTTTTATGATATTTCCATGTTTGAGCTAGGTCAAAAGATTCGTATATACCCGCATCAGTACCTACTAATAGATAATTTGGATCATTTTCTCTAAAAGCAATTGAGTGATTATCTGAATGTTTATCTCTTTCTCTTAACTGAACAAAAGTTTTACCTCCATCTTCTGATGTTAATATTCTAACATTCATTAAATATAGTCTATCAAATTTATGAGGGCTAGCATAAAGCTCTTGATAGTAGTGAGGTCCAGTTGCACCAGAAACTGTATTAGACATTTTTTTCCAAGATGAACCTCTATCTATTGATTTATATACTGCACCTTTAGTTCTTTCTAATTCTATTGCAGCATAAATTACATCAGGCTTTTGAGGTGAAATTGCAATACCAATCTTACCCTTGTTTAATCCTGGTAATCCTGATTTTAATTCTGACCATGTTTCACCACCATCTTCAGACCTATGTAACCCTGACTCAGGACCACCACCCATTAAGGCTGCAGCCGTTCTATGTCTTTGCCATGTAGCAGCATACAATCTATCCGGGTTTCTGGGATCTATTAAAATATCAGTAACACCTGTCCATTCTCCTCCACCTAATACTTTTTTCCAATTTTTTCCTCCGTTAGTTGTCTTATAAAGTCCTCTTTCTCCACCTGAACTCCATAGTGGTCCTTGAGAAGCTACCCAAACCACATCTGAATTATTTGGATGAACAATGATTTTTGAGATATGTTCTGATTTTCTTAGACCCATATTTTTCCATGATTTACCGCCATTATCACTCATAAATACACCATCTCCATACGCTACATGTCTTCCACCAACATTCTCCCCAGTTCCTAACCAAATTATAGAGGGATCATTAGGATCAATAGTAATACAACCTGTTGTATAAGTTGATTCATTGTCAAATATTGGAGTGTATGTTGTACCTGAATTTTCAGTTTTCCATACTCCACTTGATCCAGTTGCAACATACCAGACATTATTATTTTCGGGATGAACTGCTATATCAGCAATTCTTCCAGATAAAAATGCAGGGCCAACGTTTCTTAATTTAAGTGCTGAAAGTGATAATTTACTTTCTTTTTGTTGTGAATTTACTGTTTGATTACTTCTTCTTCTTTGAGAGTAAACATCAAAAACAAATAAAGTTATTAGTGTTAATAGAATTGTTTTTTTCATTATTTAATGGGTTTATTCGAAAAATAGGGATTATAATTTATGAATTTTTTTTTAATTAGTAAATAAAACTTGGAACATTAAATAAAAAATTTATAGTTTTATGATATATGGACACAATAACTAACGACCAATTACTTACATTTTTTCAACTTATTATTGCCTTATCGGTAATACGTGTATGGACTATGAATTTTAATAAACCTTCTCGTTGGAGAGGTGGTGGAGCAAAGAATATGAAAGAAGAATTTATTGCTTATGGTTTACCATCATGGATAATGTATTTAGTTGGAACACTAAAAGTTGTATTTTCAATTGGATTGATAGCTGGATTATGGATACCTGAATTAGTTAAATTTTCAGCATCCGGAATAGCAATAATGATGTTTTTTGCAATTGTTATGCACGTGAAGATTAAAGACCCTATATCTAGGTCAATTCCTGCTATAACTTTTTTAATACTCTCTGTTTTAATTATTTTCATTGAAAGGTAAAATAGTTATTTTTCTTACTTTCCTCTTAATTTCATGTAATGAAGAA
>Ga0315331_10002634_pt1 | contig 13566 bp, 11 predicted proteins | sample M160m34915metaG_FD_203456 | JGI IMG/M metagenome (GOLD analysis project Ga0315331, IMG submission 203456) | Ammonia-oxidizing marine archaeal communities from Monterey Bay, California, United States - M1 60m 34915 | ecosystem: Environmental > Aquatic > Marine > Intertidal zone | place: USA...
CAAATGATTTAAAGTCTTGTCCTAAATTATTAGTACCACCAAAATCAGCATTAGCATGATTACCATCTATCTTCATACCAATACTACCAGTCATAAAGTTAGTACAGTTTCTAACATATGGTGACTTCCATCTACCAGTAGCACCCTCATTAGCAGGACCAGTATGAGCATATCCAGTAGCAGCAGGAGTATCTAATGGTGGGAAAGCAGCAGCTGCACATCCAGGATGATTATATGAAACTCCACCTTGTCCATCATCTTGAGGACCAGAGAAGTTAAGATTCTGTATCAAACATCCTCTTCTAACATGGAATACATCCTTAGTTCTGTTCTGAGGAATAATAGTTACAAGTCTTAAATCTTCACCAGATACTGAAACATCTGTTCTCAATCCAATTGGATTATTCTCACTATAACTACCAGAACGAATAATAATAGTATCTCCTTCTTTTGCTATAGATGCAGCAGCACCAACAGTTCTCTTTGCATCACCTTCTAATAATCCACTATTATTATCATCACCATCAACAGTAACCCAAATAGAATTATCAGTATCTACACCAGAAGGTCTCCATGATACACCAGCACCTACAGCAGATAATCTATAATCATTTTTTGTACGACTAGCATCATAACCAACACTGTTTAACTTATCAATAATAGAGTTTTCTAACTCTAAAGTACCAATAATTTTTGCATTATTACCAACATTTAAATTTTCTTCAATTCCAGCACCACCTTCAACTATTAAAGCACCAGTATCCTTATCTGATGATGTTGTTGTTCCTTCAACTATCGCATCACCACAAATATAAACAGTTCCACCAACACCAATACCACCACCAAAAACAGCAGAACCAGTTGTACAACTGGTGGATACTGTCGTATCTGCTACTGTTATAGAACCACCAATATTAACATTCTTCTCAATACCAACACCACCTTCAACTACAAGTGCACCAGTATCTTTATCTTCAGATTGAGTAGTTCCACCAATATGAACATCCTTCTCAATACCAACACCACCATCAACTACAAGTGCACCAGTATCCTTACTCGTAGATTGAGTAGTTCCTTCAATTTTTGTATCATCACCTACATTTAATTTCTTTTCAATACCAACACCACCTTCAACTATTAAAGCACCAGTATCTTTATCATTCGATTCTGTAGTTCCTTCAATTACTACATCATTTCCAACAAAAAGATTCTGTGCAATACCAGCACCACCACCAACTATAAGTGCACCTGAATTAGTAGAAGTAGATCCAGTAGTTCCCTCAATTTCAGCATCTTCACCAACAAAGAAATTCTTACCTATACCAGCACCACCTATTACTATTAATGCACCTGTGCTACTACTAGTCGCATCAGTAGCTCCTGAAATTAAAGCATCACTACCTACATTTAATCTCTTTTCAATACCAACACCACCATCAACTACAAGTGCACCAGTATCCTTATTAGTTGATTCAGTAGTATCTAAAATTTTTGTCTGACCACCTACATTTAATCTCTTAACAATACCAACACCACCATCTACCTGAACAGATCCATTTGTAGGTAATGTAGAGTCTGTGGGATCATTAAAAGTAGCAAGTCCATCTACATCTAATGTAGCATTTAAAGTTGTATTACCATCTACATCTAATGTAGCGTTTAAAGTTGTATCACCATCTACATTTAATTGAGAATCAAAATCAACATCACCAGTAACATGAGCTTGACCAGCTACATCTAATTCTACTCCTGGATTATTATTCTTAATACCAACATTAGTCATCCTATAGATTGGAGTATTAATATCATTTGGAGTAGTATATCCCCAATAATCCTGATTTTCTATTCTGGCAATAGCAGTAGGATTATCAATATCAGGTAAAGCAGTTACATTATTAGTACCAACACCAAGACTATTAGTTCCCCAGAAATTTAAAGTTGAGAATGTTCTAGCGGTTCCAGGATTTGGTTGATATATCCCTTCATCTTGAACAAATATTCCTTCTAATGACAAAGGAGATGCTTCAACCCATCTAATTCCACCTAAATCTTGATTTAAATAATATCCATTTACACCTGGAGATTTAGCAGAGTCAAAAATATTTTTACTAATGCTTACACTACCCTTCACATCAAGTGTTACAGGATCAGTACGCATCTCAGCTGTTTCTTTACCTGGAATTGTAGTTCCAATTCCAACTATTCCTTCATTTGTTACTATAAAAGTTTTAGATATTACTTCATCACCAATACCAGTAGTATTAGGACCACCAACTTGAAATCTTCCTAAAGGTTCTGTATTTGCAACACCAACTCTACCACCTTCTGGACCAGCACCTGTACTAATTCCCGTAAATACTGTTCCACCAACACCAACATCTAATCTCTGCTTTACTGTTAAATATTCTGTATCTAAGTTAGCCTTAATATCAACATCACCATAGAACGTAGTAAGACCAAGAAACTCTGAGTTTCCTAAAACTTTAAGACTGTCTAGTTCTAAATTTCTAAAAGCAGCATCACCTTTAAAGTCATAATGAAGGGTTCCATAGATATAAACATCTTCAAATATTGATTGACCAGCCCATGTATTTTGATTACTTAATTGTGTCATATATCCCCCTATAGAAACGCATCAACTGCCAAACCACCAGCAGGACCAAGAGCACCTGTAGCATATGTTTTAAGACCAGCTTTAGCAAGTCCTTTAAGACCACCTCCACCAAGACCTCCACCAAGAGCAGAGGCTCCTATCGAACCTAATTTATTATTTACAAAACTACTAGCAAATGCTTTATACTTATCACTAATTTTCATCCAATCCCCCAAATTACCATTATTACGTGAGACTTGGATCTTTCTTGCATTAAGATTGATTTGATCCGTTGTACGATCAAGATTTCCGATATTTATTGTATTTTTTGCTTTAATAGTAACATCATTACCTTCTAAACAAATCCGATCAGCCTTAAGTAAAATAGAACCTTTATCAGCATTAACAGCATAACTTCCATGATGAGTTATCATTCTATAACTGACTTCCTCATCTTTATTTTGAAAACCACACTCTACCTGTAGTGTCTTACCTGCATATTGTCTGGATAAACCACTACCTTCATGCAAACTCTGATTATATAATACATTATCTTCAGTTCGAGATTCCATAATATATGCAGTCTTTCCAGCATATCCAACAACCTCGGATCCAGATTCAATAATTAATTTTTGATTTAGTACATCGCAAGTGCGATTCTCTTGATTTGCCACCTATTAACTTCCTCTTTCTGGTTGTAGTGGTTTACCCACACAATCAATAGATTGAACAAGATCTTGTTCAATTATACGTCTTTCTATTGCCATAATAGGGCGAAGAACAGCACCAAATCCAGCATTTTTAATCTTTATTGTAGGAATACTATCATATTCTTTCTGACACTTAACATTAATACTCTTAATTCCACCATTAACAACATTGAGAGTTAAGCACTCATCCTCAATTACAGCATCTTCATATCCTTTACCTGGATTTTCAACTATAATTTCCTTAATATAAACTGGTTTTGTTTCTGCTGGAGTATCTACAGGATAATTTATACCTTCACTTAGAATTACAATATTTGTAATTTGCCCATAAGTAGGAGAATTTACATTTTTATCAACAACTGCTTGACCATAAGCACCATATCCCTTATCACAACTGTCACTAAATGAAACAAGTGGTTCATCAGTATATCCTTCACCAGGATCAGTTATTTCAACACCTACAATACTAGCAGTTCTTTCAATATCACCATAGATATCATTTACATCAAGATTATCTACAAATTTTCCAAGAAGAATTTTTCCTGCACCTCCAATTCCATTACCACCAAATAAAGTTACTTTGGGAGCACCACATTTAAATACATTTCCTGTATAACAATTAGTTCCAAGACCATGATCTGTTGCTTCACCAACTTTATTTCCAAATATTGACCATTGACCATACTCTTTTTCAAAATTAGTTATATTCTTTTTAACACCACCAAGAAGACCACCCTTTTTCTCATCTACTTGATCCATAGCATCCTTTCCTGCATCAAATACTCTATCCAATACATTCTGCTGTTCAGCATCACTTTTAGTTTTTACACCATTACCATCAATTTTATACTTAGGATTAACACATTTTGGTTTCTTTGGTTTGCATCCAAAAGGATCTTGAAGTTTATTTAATAGACTAGCTCCCTTACTAACAAAATCCTTTACTTTAAATGCTGCACCAAGAACTTTGTTTAATGGACCTGTAACAGGAGAAATAAAATTATCAACTAACGAACTAATTTTACCAGTTATAGCACCTACAAATTGATTAATAGCACAAGCAGGACCATTCAGTACATTCTTGACCATTCCAGTCAACATATCTTCAACAGCACCAGTCAAAGCACCAGTAACCTTATTCACAAGACAATCTACAGATCCAAACATTTTTGTGACAAATGGTATTAATGCAGATTGTGCACCAATAACATGAGGAAGTGCTTTTTGAAATTTTGGGAAAGCAGCAAATATATCACCTGCAATCTTATCCATTCCATCTTTTACCCAAGTAATCATCCCATCTGCCAATCCATTAGCAATACCACTAACAAACCCTTGAGATGCCTTACCAATTAATTTTGATATACCCTTTATTTCTCCAGGAAGATCAAGATTAAATTGTTGTGCTCTACTTACTAAATCAATAAAATTATTTAATTGAACTTCTACCTCATCTATAAAGTTACCTTTACATGGATCTGCAGTAAGAATCTCTTTTGCAGTAGATGGTGATACTGCTGTTACATTAGGAAAATTTACCTTACCATATTTTTCAAGTCTATTTGTATAAGCTTCATAATCTTCCTCAGATAAATTATCTAATTGTTGTTGAGTAAAATTTTGCTCATTTGCAAGTCTTGGATATTTATTTTTAAGTTCAGCAATTTTCTCCTGCCATTTTTCATCCTGAGGATTATCTCTTATAAGAGTTCTGTAAGCTTTAAGTTGTTGACTGGTTAATTCTTGAGGTGGAGGTGGATTTTTTGGAAACTTAGGAATTTCTGATGTTTCACTAAAGATTTTTGTAGTACTTCCTCCAGTAACACCAGAAATAGGTGCACCAGTGGCAACATCATATGTTATACCATTAACAGTATATGTTCCACTAACTGAGCTTGAACTTGAATCAGAACTTGAACTTGAATTATCACCACCCAATATAAGCAAATCCGTTTCACCATCTCCATCGGCATCAACGTATTGTTGTTCGTCTTCTGAAAAAGAAGTTGAACTTGAATCTGAAATTGTAGTTGAACCTGTAATTGATTTTGAAGCAGAAGCAATTTCAGTTATTGCTTTTTTTGCATCATCATATCCCTCGTCACCTGGTTGATACCACTTACCCAAATACTGTATTGGTTTTGATGTGCTTCCTCTTAATATAGCAAGTTTTTCTTCTATGCTAGTGATTCGTCTTTGTATACCAGACTTAGGCTTACCATTCGCAATAGCTTCCTCCATCTTTTTTTGATAAGCGGCAAGTTGCTTTTCATACTTATCTATTTTTGCTTGTCTTGCTGGTGAAATAGTAGCCATGTTAATTCTATCCGTACTTTATTTATTACTGTAATGTGAGGTAAGTACCATCAGGAGAATTTCTTACTAATTCCATTTCCTTTTTGTTCCATTCGACCCATTCTGGATTTTTCGTACCATTTGGTAATTTAAATGGTGGTTCACCATTTTCCCCATATTCATAAAGTTGAAGTTCCTTTCCAGCCTCATATTTTAATTTTCTGGATATCTCATCATATGAATCATCATCACTTTCTACAACTGCAACAACAATATCAGGTGAAAGTTTATTATCCTTAGCAATTTGTTTAATTACACTATTATTTGTTTGATTATTTTTTCTACCTAAGGTTTCTTCAAATGCTTTATCATACTCTGAATTTGGAATTGCTCCATTATATTGTTTATCAAGTTGTTCAAGTCTCTTATCAAATTCTTTTCTAGCTGCTCGTCTTTCTGCAACAGTTGGACGAATTTTTCCTTTTATAACCTCTTCACCTTCATTTGTTAATGGAGTTTCTGGATCTGGAGTTGCACCAACAGCATTTTCATCATCCTGCCCACCCTTAACATTATTCAACTCTTCCTTAGGAGTAGATTTTGTCTCACCTCCACCTTTCTTTACTACGGTTTCTATTATAGGTGTGATAATATCATCATGACCTGAAAATTCATAACCTTCGGTCAAACCTTTAATCATCTTTCCAACAAATCCAGATTCAATTCCGAATTTAGTATCAGGATCTTCTTTCTTAGAATTAGCATTTGGGGTAGACTTTGTTCTAGGAAAAGCCATTAAAATAACAGGGAATCCTTTGGGCGGTGCTAAAAATGCACCCAATACCATATCACCTTGTGCTAATCTAACAGGAGCAGTTCTTCCTCCACCACCTGTTCCACTAGTTGTAGGTAAAAGTGCAGCAGCAGTAAAAACATTTCCATCATCAACACTATCTTTATCTGAGAAATCTCCTACAATACGAACTTTATATCTCCATCCCCAAGATTGTCCAGAGACCAATTCTCTCTGAGCATCAAACTTAACTACTTTCCCTATAAAAGGACGTAATCCATCACTACCAAAATATGTGTTATTATCAGTCATATCTAACTCTTATTAGTGTATAATCCGTAAGCATCACGGCATATGGTCATAGAAGTATATGACCTTTCAGTATCAAAATGATGACAAAGATGTAATATTAAGTATTTACCACTTTGTTGTTGATCAACACCACCCATTGCAGTTTCACCTTGTCTTTGAAATTCACATTTAATTACATCACCAGCATTTAGTTGTAAGTTACAAGGAACTTGAATCTCCATTATTTGAGAATGTAGAAGATTATATCTCATAGGAGATTTTGCTTGCCATTCTCTTGGATCATTATTAGGAGTAATTACATTAGGATCAGTATCAGTGCTACCAACATCTAAAACAACAAAGTTAGATGTACTATAACTCTTTATCTTATCTTCAAATGCTGGCTTCCTTCCCAAGAGTTTTTTAACCTTACTATTCTTTAGTGAATAAATTTTAGGTTCTTCAACTTCAAGATTTTGAGGATTAAAGAATACATTACGACTACTATAATACTTCAATGCTTCCTCTACGTCTTGATCTTTAATAATATTTGGTGGCAATAAAATTCTATAGTCATTATTATCATTATCAAGATTTGCCTTAGAACCACCAGAATATGTATAAGTTTCGACTGGACTTTGAGATATAAGATTATCTATACCTCTAAAGTTAATACCTCTCTGTGTTTCATAAAAGAAGTATGCAGGATCACCATTTTGGGGAATAGATCTTCTACATAAATCATTTATTAAATCTAATCCACCTACCCCATGTGAATAGAAATCATAATTATTTTGTGTAGGATCTATAGTAGATTTTCTTACATTGAGATCTTTAAGTATTTTTTTAACAGTATCACTAATTCTACCTTTATACTTCTTACATGGATCTTTAATATCTAAATTTTCATAAGCAGAACTAGATTTAAGAGATAGAAAAACACTTTGACGATTTGAATCTTCTGTTAATGTGGGAGCAGCATTAACTTTAAATGGAAAATTTAAAGTTCCTGACTTAGATTTAATTTTTACTTGAACATCCTCATAACCAGTAATTGGTAATGCACTTTTAATACTTCCAAGTCTACCCTGACTATCTTGTTCTTTACTAGTTTCAATAGATGCACCAGCATCAACAAAAAGTAAAGTAGCAGTTACTTCAGGAGAATACAAACTTTCATAGTAATCAAAACTTACAGTTTTACCTATAAGATTGGCATTCTTACCATCTTTACTAATTTCCATCTTCTCATAGATGGATGCTCGTGCTGCACTTCCTGACATTTATATCCTCCTATACTGGTACTTCAACAACTTGTCTTGTCAAAATCACAGTTTGTTTATCATCACCATTATTTAACAAACTACTAAGATTCTTATCATTCTTCAAAGGAGTAATACCATTATTATTTGTAGAACTTGTACCATCTCCTGAACCTGTACCATCTGAAGAATTTAATTTTTCTTCTTCATTATCTTTCATTGTAGAAAACAGAAATTCCCTTCCTGATAGTTTTTTAGTATTTCCTTTAGAATCAGTTATTGTTATAGGTGAGTTAGGATCTTTAATATTCTCTGGTATATTTGATTTCTCTCTCTCCATCATATTACCAAATTCCTTACCATCTTCTATCAATTTTTTAGTATCAATCTTATTTAATTTATTTTCAAGACTTGATCTGTCTTTAGCAGTAGAACCCCACATTGAATCAACTTTACTACTCAAATCATCAGCTTCTGTTTTTGTTTTATCTAACATTCCAAAAAGAGCATTTATCCCAATTCCAGCTAATAATAATCCACCAACTTGTCCTATTTTAGCAATAGCACCTTTTATTGGTCCTGGCATTTTTATTTTCTTCTTTTTATTCTGAGACTCTAACTTATTTTCCTTTTGAATTTTTAATTCAGATTTTAATATATTATTTTTTATCCTTTTATTTATTTTCTGCAAGTTACCCAATCTCTTAGTTTTTTTATTAAGAACACTTCTAATATTAGTTACTGATATTTTTAAATTCTTAGCACCTTTTACACTACTACTTGTAGCACGAGATCCAGTTTTTACAGCAGAAGAACCAATCTTTGCACCAGCCTTTACACCAGCAGCAAGTCCCTTTCCTGCTGCCATTGCTCCTTTACCAATAATGGCTCCTACTTTCGCTATTCCTACTGCTACTGCTGGTAATGGCATAATCTTATACTAATATTCCATGCAATTTTGGGGTTTTAATCATATAAGGATTAGTCGAATTAATAGAAGAAATATAATTAACCTCCGTTGTTTCTCCTAAGGGAGCTTTCTTCTCCTTTGGAGGAATTTTTATTGGTGGTAAATCCATTTCAATTAAATTTATTCCTTTAGGTTTTTGAGAAAGTGCTGCCATTGTATCAGCATCAATAACACCTTCACCACGTCGAAGAAGTGTAAGAACTTCTGGAGTAGGACCACCTACTATTCCACCATCATGCATCTTCTGTGGTTGTATCTCTTTACCTTTAGGAGTTTTTCTCCCAAACCAACCCTTATTAAATTTTGACCATCCACCATTAGACGAATCAAAATTCTGTTTTACCCAGATTGTTCCATTCTTATCCTTAAACCATTCACCAGGTTTAGCATTTTCTGGAGCACCTGGTATCGCATCTCCTACAAAATCCTTATCTGGATTACCTTTAAACCAATCGCTTATGTTTTTTGCTATCTTATCAAATATAAATCCAGAAGCAGCAATCCCCAATATTCCAAGCACCCAAGGATTTGTTAAAAGAGCACCTAGTTTAAGTAAAGTACCAATTCCACCAACAACATTAAGTGCAAGTATTGCTCCCCCAACTAATAATACCTTATCAAGATTTTTCATTGTCCACGTAAATATATCACCTATTTTTGGCCACAATGCATTAATAGCAATACCAACACCAAGAATTTTAGCAGCATCTAGTATGCCACCAAAATTAAGTCCTGTTCCTGCTTTTGCTACACTACCCAATTTAGATCCTATACCTGCACCTTTTCCTATTTTTTTTGAACCTTCTAATTTACTTTCAGCACGATCTTTTTTAAGTGAATCTTTCTGTGCTTTTAATGCTTTATTATCTTTTTTCTGTTCAGTAATTCTATTAGCAAAATCTAATGCTAATGCATTTCCAATATCTTTTATTACTGCAGTAGTTTCTTCTAACTGTTCATTTAGGGTGGATACTGCCCCAGATAGCATATTAATACGTTTTCCATGACTATTAACATTATTACTAATTCCACTAATATCCTTTTTAACTACCTCCATATCATCAGCAAGTTCCATCTCAAGTGTTGGACTTTCAATAGTAGTAGGTTTAAGTGCTTCTGCTGATTTAAGGTTAAATGTAGTACCAGCAGAAATTTTTGATATAGAACCTCCACTACCAAAAGGAGATTTGATATTAGTTGTATTTATTTTTAAAGGTTTAACTGCCACTTTGTTGTTTTAGGTTTTCTTCATCTATGTACTGTTTTAATAAAGTCACATACACTTCCCTTTCCCAAGGGATCATATTTTCAATCTCTGTTAAAGAGTATTTATGGTGCTGTATCAAGGCAAAATTTACTTTATAGTATGACTCAAGACTAGTATGAGCCATACTTAGGTGAAAAAACTTGCCAATCCCTCCAATACAACTTCAGACTCGACCTCAGTAGTTGGATTTTTCACTTTAACTTTATGAGAAAGTTTAGGCATTGTTTCAAAAAATTTCTCAATTGCTTTAAATTGTTTACTATTCAATTGTTCTACAAATTCTTCTAATTCTTGTTTAGTTGAATCAGAAGCATCCCAACTCTCTTCTTCATCATAAACCATTTCAATACATGAACTAATCATATTGAGAGATTTATCAACCACATTACTTTCATTAGTATCGAAATTATTTCCAATAAATTCATCAAGAGAAGGATATTTAAGTTTCAGAGAGTATTGATCATCAAGTTTAATAATATTCTTATGCCCTCTAGTTTTTTGAACTTTAATACTATCAAGATTAATTTCCATTTGAACTGATGTTTTATTATCATCAGGACAAACTATATTAACTTCAACAGTTTCACCAACTGATTTTGAACGAACATTCAAGAATAAGTATTCAATATCAAAAGTAGCAAGTTTAGTAACATCTACTCCTTTTGTAAGGACACATTCAGATAATATATCTACAACAGAGTTTGATATATCTTCACTATTTTCAGTTTCCAATGCCATAATAAGAATCTTCTCTTCCCTTACGAGAAAGGGACGATATTTAATTTTCTTATTATTAGATGGTAAAGTTAACTCATAAGTAGGAGTATTAATCTTTGGTAATGGCATAATGTTTTCACACTTCAGTAATTTTATTTATAGGGGTAATTTTAACTTCTATTTACAACGTATCTATCATAGTTAAAGTTAACTGTAACTTTTAATAAATCTGCTGATCCATAAGTAACAGGTAAAGATGTAATAGATTTAGGAAAAGCATTTTTAAATTCATACATTAACTTACTTTTCATATTCCTTTCAAATTTAGTAATAGTCATTGTATTGACTTTATAATCATCTGGATACCTAAATCTTCTATAGAATGCCCTTTCTTCAGGATTAATATCTGCACCACTAGAAATATAATCCATCCATCCTTCAAAAATACTTAAAGATTTATAATCTTCATCCACATAAAAAGTAAAATCAATATCAGTATATAATCTAGTATGAGCAAACTCTTGAGGAATACCCATAAAATTATCCTTTACTTCTCCTGTCGCAAATGCACTAGCAGGTAAAGATGCATCAGAACATAAAATCCCAACATTTCTAGATAAAAAATTATCAACATCAATAATTCCTCTACTCCTTTTGAGATAATCTGATATTGTTTTACTCAAAGTTGAAAAATGAACCTGATACTGATTCGTCAACGACAGTTTGCCAAGTGTCTCCTTGACCTCCTGCATTGTTATTTTTCGTACTATACCCTTTGCCACTCTAAATACCTTACGAGTCTTATATTATTTCTATTTAGATGGCTTATAAAGGAAAATTCAGACCAAGCATTCCTAAGAAGTATAGAGGTGATTATACCAATATAATATACCGTTCTTTATGGGAACTAAAGTTTATGAAATATTGTGATAGTAATCAGAATATTTTAGAATGGGGAAGTGAAGAATTTTTCATTCGTTATATATCTCCCATAGATAATCGTGCTCATAGATACTTTCCAGATTTCTATATTAAAGTTAAAGAGAACACTGGACAAATTAAAAAATATGTAATTGAAATCAAACCAAAGAAACAATGTATAGAACCCAAAGTACAAAAAATAAAAACTAAAAAATATATTCGTGAAGTATGTGAATATGTAAAAAATCAAGCAAAATGGGAAGCAGCAACAGAATATTGTAAAGATCGTAAATTAGAATTTAAAGTGTTAACAGAGAACGAACTAGGTATTAAATAATGGATAGAATCGATAATGCAAAACAAGAAATACTTAGTGCAGTAAGTCCTGATGATAGGATGCTAGAAATCCTGGAGATATTATCAGAAACAGAATTAGTTCCAGAGGCTGGTAAGTATTATACATTTGTTTATCAACCCAAAACACCTGATATAGAATATGATGAATTTCCTTTAGTAGCAGTCACTGATATTTTTCAATGGGGGTTTAGAGGTATTAATTTTCATTGGGGTGGATTCAGACAATATACATGGGATGAGGTAATAGGACAGTTGCATATTGTATCGAATGAAGAGATACAATCGTTACGTGGAATACCTTATGCGAAAATGCGTCTAAATAACTAATAATTAATGAAGTATATTAATAATGGCTAAGAACCAAGGTACTGATAAATGGGGTCGAGATTATGATGATCCAGCATTTGGTATAGCTCCCGAAGATTTTATTGGAGATACTGAAGTAGTTAATGGAGGAGGTTTCTGGAAAGGTGTTAAAGACTTCTTTGACCCATCCCTCTTCCAAGCTGGTCTTACTGGATTTAGTGCAGAAACATCTTTTTCACTAGATCCTAAAATTTCTAAAGAAGGACTCAAAATTATAGAAGAGTCTACAGGTGTTGATGTTAGTGATCATAATAATGTAAATAATAATGTAAATAATAAAACAAAGACTAAATCTGTTACATCTAACATACTAAAGAATAACACTGCACCTATAAGAACAAGGGGTGGTATATTAAGATATCCGTTAGAAGCAATGACGGAAACTACAGACTATCTACAAGTTGATATTGTAGAATATTCATCTATAGGAGAACAAGGTCAATCTGCTGGTAGAGGTAATACTCTTGTTTCTTTACCAGGTAATAGAAGAAATACTATCAATAGAAATAGACTTCCTAAGGGAGTATCAAGCAAATCATTGGTAAATAAAGGAACTGTATTATTACAGATACCAGCAAACATTCAAGATGGGAATTCAATAAGTGCTGGTGATTCTAAAATGAACAGTATTGTTGGTGCTGCAATTGGTGGTTCTTCTGACTTAATGACAGGTGTAGGTGGTGCACTCGGTGGTAAAGAGGGATTTGTAAATGAAGGTGAAAGTCGTATGGAAGCTGCTGCAAGACAAGGACAAACAGCTATAACCAACTTAATAAGTAATAGTAACATAAGTGGTAATGTACAAAGTCTAATTACTAAGAAATTAGCAGCAAGTGCAGTTAATGCATTAGGTGGTAATGTAACAATGAATCAAATATTAGCTAGACAAGATGGAACCGTATTTAACCCAAATATGGAGTTATTGTTCAATGGTCCTACACTAAGAAACTTCAGATTCTCATTCAAAATGACTCCTAGAAGTCAAAAAGAAGCAGAGCAAATAAAATTAATTATAAGAACATTT
>Ga0315331_10002636_pt1 | contig 13562 bp, 9 predicted proteins | sample M160m34915metaG_FD_203456 | JGI IMG/M metagenome (GOLD analysis project Ga0315331, IMG submission 203456) | Ammonia-oxidizing marine archaeal communities from Monterey Bay, California, United States - M1 60m 34915 | ecosystem: Environmental > Aquatic > Marine > Intertidal zone | place: USA...
TCATGGCTTAAAAACTAACACCTCACCAAGAACCGACCAATTACAAAATCCACCGAAGATTATAACGGGAACAGGGGCTGGTGGCTCATGGATCACCCCTCACAATCCCCGAACAACTGACCATGGATCATGGGTACGAGGTTAAGGGATTAGGGACACACATAGGGACACACGTTTTAGGCTTGGGGCATCTTTTAGTGTCTCGGGATGACTCACAAGATTTACGTAAGAACTTAGGTAAGGACTCTGATAGTGAGGAAGAGAGTCCTGAAAAGACGGCTTTTGGAGCAAAGAGCAAAATCTCGGCAATGGCTCCTGCGGTTGGATTCGAACCAACGACCTAGTGGTTAACAGCCACCCGCTCTACCGCTGAGCTACGCAGGATTTGCCGAGCGGAGAATATGCTTAGTGGTTTGGATTGGTGCAAGTGGATATTTTAATCAGAGAAACAAATTTCAATATTGTGTAAGATTCATATTCAGGACACTATAAATAGGTAATGATCCGCTATTTTTACCAATTAATTGTCGTTTTAGTTATCTGTTCAGTATCAAAAGCTGAGCACAAAGTCGTTCCTCTAGAGCTTTTCTCTGCTCACGGAAATCTAGAAGTCACCCTCTGGGCACAGTCACCCATGCTCTACAACCCCACCAACATGGATATAGACAAGGACGGCAGAATATGGGTAGCAGAAGGAGTCAACTATCGCCGGCACGGGGGCAGAAAGCCAGAAGGTGACCGTATAGTTGTACTTCAAGATACTAATGGCGATGGCAAGGCAGACAGTTCTCACACATTCGTTCAGGAAAAATTTCTTACAGCGCCACTAGGAGTTGCTGTCATTGACAATAAGATCATTGTCTCTATGACCCCGGACCTAGTCATATACACCGACGTCAACAGAGACTTAAAATTTGATCCAGAAGTAGACAAGCGGGAAGTCCTTTTCACAGGCTTCAATAGCAAGCAACATGATCATTCTCTACATTCAGTAACTGCAGGTCCGGACGGAAAGTGGTACTGGAACCATGGCAACTGCGGAGCTCAGTTCACCGATAAGTCAGGTAAAACGTTTCGTGTTGGTAGCGCTTATCAGATGCGCCAGATAGCAGGAAAGGAAAGCGATGATGGAAGCGTATGGATCGGAGGAACAGCTTACCGCATGAATCCGGATGGAACAAATGTAGAAGTCATTGGTCACAATTTTCGCAACAGCTATGAACAGACCATCACTTCGTTCGGTGATGTCTTTCAAAATGACAATGATGATCCTCCTGCATCAAGGACTTCTTTCCTTCTCGAATATGGCAATGCAGGATTCTGTTCTACTGACGGCAAAAGAAGCTGGCAATCAGATCGGCGCCCAGGCCAATCCACTCCAATCGCAGAATGGAGACAGGAAGATCCAGGAACGATGCCATCAGGCGACGTCTATGGTGGCGGATCACCTACAGGAATTTGTTTCTACGAGGGAGGGGCTCTGGGTGAGGCTTATGCAGGTGGATTGTTATTAAGCTGTGAGCCAGCCAGAAATGTGGTCTTCGGATATTTACCTGTTCAGGATGGTGCAGGATTTAAGCTTGAAAGGTTCAACTTTTTAACAACTAATGCTGCTGAGGAATTCGCCGGGACTGATTTTAAAGGAGGTAGAACCAATAATGAGGCAAAGACACTGTTCCGCCCATCTGATGTTGTCGTTGGAACGGACGGAGCCATTTATGTTGCTGACTGGTATGATCCAAGAGTCGGCGGCCATGCGGATCACGACAACACACTCTCGGGAGCAATTTACCGCGTGGCGCCTAAAGGATTCAAATCCACCACACCAAAGATCGATCTCAATTCAACTGAAGGACAAATTCTTGCTATCAAAAGCAATGCAGCGAATGTCCGCAACCTTGGATTCACAGCCCTAAAGAAACAAAAAGACAAAGCCATTCCTGCCGTTAAAGAATTATTAAAAGACCCCAATCCTTACATCGCAGCCCGTGCAACTTTCTTGCTTCCTCATCTGGGGGATTCTGGAGTCGCGCTGACAAAGGAAATTCTAAATGGAGATAACCCTCGTCTGCGTCTGGCCGCTGTCCGTTCATTGAGGCGTTCAGAAAATGACATCCTACCTTTAGCCAAGAAAATATCAGAGGATCCTGATCCCGCAGTACGGAGAGAACTGGCAACGTCACTCCGTAACGTTTCGTTCGATAAGGCAGGAGAACACATAGTCTCACTAGCAAAGGGTTACGACGGCAAGGATAGAACTTACCTAGACGCACTAGGCATAGCTTCTACAGGAAAGGAAACCGAAAGTTATAATGCAATTGGAAGGGCAATGGGAAGCAATGAACCAAGAGAATGGAGCAAAGAGTTTGCTGATATTGTATGGAGGCTGCACCCTGAGAAATCAGCACTAATGTTGGCAGGAAGGGCCATGGCATCAGGAGTTCCTGAGGCCCAGAAGAAAGCGGCTGTGGTTGCCTTAGCGTTTATCAAGTCAAAATTAGGAGCTGATTCTATGCTCGCTGTCGCTGAAAGAGCCACTGGACGAGCTAAGGCCGAAGCAATTTGGTGGCTCCTGAACAATCGAAATCATCGATGGAAAGAACATGACATAGTAGGGTCACTCAAGTCACGAGGCATCTATAACCCTTCAAGCGTAAAACTTGTCGGTGCCGTATTGCCTCCGCCAGTCAAACGGGAGTATGCACCCACTGCCAAAATTCTTGCAATGAAAGGAGACCCTGCTCGTGGTAAGACTGTTGCTGCTAGATGCTACATGTGCCACCACATTGACGGGACAGGCGTTGAATACGGACCCACTCTGACCGATTATGGCAAGACGCAAACTGCCGAAGTCATCATTCAATCTATCATTAATCCTTCAGCTGATATTGCTAGCGGTTATGATAGCTACCAAATTGAAACTAAGGACGGAATTAAGATTCAGGGAAGACTACTATCTGCCGGCGACCCCCTAGTCATCCAATCAATGGGAGGAATAACTCAAACCATTCCAAAGGGGAGAGTCAAGAGTCAGGGGAAAATGGAATCCTCATTGATGATGTCAGCAGCTCAGCAAGGACTCTCTGAACAAGACATTGCAGATATTACAGCTTACCTGAAATCACTCTAACCGGAACACTTGCACTGACATGAAGCCACTGATCCAATTAACCTTATTCTCCTCAATTTTTCTTACCTATGCTTTTTCAGCTCCGGACAAGAAAGGCGCTTACTCTACACCTGAAGATGCTGCCAAAGATCCTGATTTCTCGATCCAAGGTGAATATGAGGGGTCCTACACGAAAGGGAACGGAAACAAGTCAATTGTAGGAATTCAAGTCGTTGCGCTCGGAAACGGAATCTTTAATGCGGTAGGATTCGAGGGAGGGCTTCCGGGCAATGGTTGGGACCTTAGTGAGAGAGCCCAATCGGAGGCAAAGCAAGCCGATGACGGATCAGTAACCTTCAAAAAAGAAGAAGGCGGATCATCTGCTGTTCTGAAAGAAGGAAAGCTCACCATTTACAGTGCCGGGGGGAAGGCACTCGGAACACTCAATCGCGTTGAGAGAAAAAGCCCTACAATGGGAATGAAGGCACCTGAAGGCGCAATCAAGCTCTTTGACGGCTCTTCTCTTGAGCACTGGAAGACTGGGGCTCGGAAGACTGAGGACGGATTACTAATGGAGGGAGTAAACTCTGCACGCAATGACTTCAAAAACTTTACCTTACACATTGAGTTCAGGCTCCCCTACATGCCAAAGGCAAGGGGTCAGGGCCGTGGAAACAGCGGAATGTATTTGCTTGGAACCGAGACACAGATGCTTGACTCATTTGGACTTTCCGGCGAATCAAACGAATGCGGAGGCCTCTATAAGTGGAAAAGACCAGACGTTAACATGTGTTATCCTCCACTCCGTTGGCAGACTTACGACGTTGAATTTCAGGCAGCCACCAAGGACACCCCGCCCATTATGACTGTGAAGCATAATGGCATTATTATTCACGATAAGGTAAATCTCAGAAAGAGATCTAGTCAGGGCAATATTCATCTACAGAACCACAGCAACCCTGTCCGTTACCGAAACATCTGGATCGTAGAGAATTAAAGAGAGACTCCTCTTCCCTTACGGAGACGGCGGAACGATTTCTTTAGCGCTGCTTCTGTGACTCTATCACGCTCAGATCCGGCATATCGGACGGCATAATGATAATTCGCTAAAAGGTCAAACGCTTCGGCCCCAAACTCCTTCTCATCCCTGACCCTTTGAATAGCCTCTCTGATCGTATCTCCCTTTGCCTTGGGACGACCAAGCTCTAAACACATTCTTAAAAACTCCAACAAATAGGGCGGAGCATCTCGGTCCAGATAAAGTTCCCTTTCTGATGGCCCATCCAGGTCATTTTTCTTTACTTTTTTGATAAAGCTCTTAACAAATACTTTCAAGAAAAAGAGAGCAAGTAGACCCAACAAACCAGCAAGCCAAATCAGCTGCGTTCTCTTATCCCCTTCAGGATCTTTAGCAATCTCAACGTTGTTCTCACTTTCATGGGCATCCTTGTATGATGAAAGTTCCGGGACTTTTAAATCCTCAATGTTCGACCGTGCAGGGAGGCGCGCTGCCCCAGATCCAACTGGAGTCCCATCAAAAACTACCCAGCCATGCCCCTGCACCAGCACCTCAGCCCATGCATGAGCATCTGAGGCATCATAAGAAACAATCCCTCCTTCAGTGAAGGCTCTCCCACCAGAAAATCCATAAGCTGTTCGCGAAGGATATCCAGCCTCACGAGCAAGGAGCGCCGCAGCAGAAGCAAAATAGTCACACCATCCAGCACGCTCTTGAAATAGAAAATTCTCCATCGCTGATAAGCTTTTCAGATTCTTAACCTCTGTACTGTATTTAAACTCCGACCTTAAATAACTCTGAATCGAATCCAACTTCGCGGGTGCAGAAATTAACCCCTCAGTAATTTCAGAAAATAGAGATTTAACTTTACGGCCCAAATTACCTTTCGCTGGAGAAATAAGGTCAGGACTAATTCTTGGAGAAATTCCTTGAGCTTCTCCCCTGATTTCTGACCAGACGAGGGGCCGAGACTCGACCTGATAACGAACTGATCCTCTAAGTTCAGCCTGATACGAATTAAAACCTGAACCAATTATAAATTTCAACCTATAGGCCAATGGGTTCTGAATCGCAGGTAACCCAGCTCCACCAGACACAGGTAAATAAATCTCATGCAAAATACCCTTCCCTTCAGCGAGCCTGACCCAATCATCCTTAACTCCATCCATTTCATCGGAACGCCATTCCTTTTCCATGCTCAAGGACTCCCAAGCATCTCCAACATATTTGTCTAGGACCGCATTCCGGACATAATTTTGCCGAGCAATGAATTTATTAAATTCTCCGCCATCAGGGATCCGCAGATACATCACTTCTTGATTACCTAGATTAATATTTCCCTTTTTTGGCAATTCTCTGCGATTATCAAAACCAGTACCTGAAACTTTGGTTTGCTCTGATTCATCATTACCCACTTGAGTCGTATTTCTTATCCTATCTGTAATTTCACTAAGAGAAGGCAAGGTGTTTTTGACTGATTGTCCCAAATTAACAAATTGAGTTCCAACCAGAGGCAATGGCCTCACAAAAAGAAACGCTATCAGCACAGACAATAGGGCAGAAAAACCAAACAACAGGAACCATGAAGAATCATTCCTTTTATGAGCCAGAACAAATCTTAACCGATCGACTCGCCATTCAAAGGCCCAGACCATAATACCAATGCACAAAGACATCGCCCCAAGCACCACCCAAAAACTCATCACTCCTTCCCCTTCGTTAGCGGTAAAGAAAAATAAAGAAATCGAAACCGCAATATAAAAACTCAGAGAAGTAATGACATTACGACTAGAGTTCCCCTTAATTGAAAATAACCAAGTTATTAACAAAATAGAACCAAGTAAAACAACGAAACTACCAATCTGAAATACGCTATCCATAACCGCATTAAGCCACACTACGAAAATCTTTTAGCTTAGGTTTCTTTGACTTTAAGACCTCGTTATCAACGCAATTAATGACTCTTGGAAGTTGAGGTAACTTATCAGCCCATGTGTCAACTGAAGCCTCACTAATCACGAAGACAGGATGAGTACCAGACAGAGTCATTAACACTTTGGAAACTACTTCAAGATCAGACTCGGGATCGTGCTGAGCTTCAGCCAAACATTTAAGCACTTCTGAAATAAAACGAGGATTTTCTATTTCAATCATTTCCCATCCAGTGAAAGGACCGCAAATTTCGAAAGGAATATTCTGGTCCCTACACATTAATATTAGACCAGTGACCAAACTAATTGCATGCTCAAAGACTTCCGGCCAAATAAGTTTCCCGGAAGGAGAATAGGAATGGAAAACCAAAGAATATCTCTGAGGCTGTGAATAATCATAATCGCGCACGTAAAGTCGTCCTATCCTTGCATAAGCAGGCCAAATAATCTGATTCACTTTATCCCCTTTCTGAAATTCTCTAGATCCACATATTTCCCCATCATTATTGTTCATAAATGACATTAACGAATTTCCTTCACCTCCACCGGCCACCGTCGATTTAATAGCTGCGGTAAGCATTGGCCTTGGATAAACCTGCATCACTTCCATCCCACGTCGACGCTTCACTACATGAAATAGTCCAAGAGGAAAATCCGAAACGATTCGGTATCCCTTCCCTTTGACAGTTCCTCTCTCCACTACCCGAGTCCCAAAGTCCTCAGTCAGGCTCTGCCCAGGTCTAATCAAATCACAGGCAAAACCTTTCTCAGAAAACGGCAAATAATGATCATAGATCATTATATTACGAGAACTCATCCACCGCTTATTATTCGTTATTTCCAATTCAAAATTAAAATCATGCCCCGAAAAAACAGTCCTAGGAATTCTCCTTAATATCCTTAAGTTTTTAGCGTTTTGCTTCGCAGCATAATAAGCGAAAAATAAGACAATGACCCCAAAAACACCCAACTGAACGATTAAAGATTCTCCAATCATTGAGCCAATAACAATCATAGCAACTGACATTCCAACTAGACCCTTACCGCGAGGCGTCATCTTTGGACTTTCTTTACTTTTCTTGATCACGACTAAAGGCATAAAAAAGATCCAATGATTTATGATGCTAAATTCAGATCCAAGCTAAGGTAAATTTCGTTCATTTAGTTGATCATGTCGAATCACTTATAAGAAAAATTTCATGGGAAAATCCCAGCAACTATACATTACTAATAAACTTACCTTGAAAGCTAAAAACATATTAATCAGTGGAGCCACAGGAATGGTAGGCAAACACTTGATTCCATATCTAGAAACAAAAGGACACAAAGTCATACGTCTGACTAGAAACCCCATCGATGATCAAGACATTAAATGGAATCCACAATCGGACTCGATTGATCTATCTAAATCACAGCAACTCGATGCTGTGATTCATTTGGCCGGAGAAAACATAACGAATCGCAGATGGAGTAAATCACAAAAAGAAAAAATCTCAAAGAGTCGAGAAAGGGGCACGAGACTACTATCTGAATCAATCGCAAAATTACCCGTTCCTCCAAAAGTCCTCATCAGCGCTTCCGGAATAAATTATTATGATCAAGATTCCAATGAATCTCATACTGAAGATTCTCCTCCGGGAAAACGGTTCTTGTCCACTGTCTGCAAACGTTGGGAAGAAGCGACGAACCCTGCACTCGAAGCAAATATTAGAGTATGTATTATGCGCATTGGTGTCGTGCTAACGCCTGCTGGTGGCGCCTTAAAGAAAATGCTTCCATTAATGAAACTGGGGCTAGGAGGTCGGATAGGGTCCGGGCTTCAAAGAATGAGTTGGATTTCGATTGATGATCTTGTTGGCATGATTAACGAAGCCTTATCTGATAATAGATGGAACGGCCCTATTAATGCGGTGACAGATGAACCAGTAACTAACAAAGAATTCACTAATGCCTTAGCAAAACTATTGAATCGCTCTGCCCTTTTACCTGCACCGGAAATCTTAATTAAATTGATATTCGGAGAAATGGCAGAAGAAACTCTACTCGCTGACTTGTCTGTATACTCAAAACGCATACCAGAACTAGGTTACAAATTAACCCATCCCTCTCTGCACAAGGCACTTACTCACTTAATTAAGTAAACAGAAAAAAGTATTAATGAGTACGAATTGGTTTTGACCACTTAGATCCGTCCAATTAATATCAGATCAAAATAAGAAGCGGGAGAGCTGGCTCGCCAGCTGAGAGTCGCCACCATTGGCGGCACCCTTTGAACCTGAAACGGATAATGCCGACGTAGGAAGTCTTTTTATAAGTTCATATACTTATGGGAGAGACCGACTATTTACCGAGGCCAAAATTATTAAATACCTCTAACAGCCCTAAGTAAAAAGAAATGATTGCCTCTTCTGAATCCATCGATAGTGATCCCATATTCCCCAACAGTGAGAGGATTTACTGTCACGGAAAGAACTATGAAGATATTGCAGTTTCGATGAGAGAAATATCTCTTTCAGCCAGTGAAAAACCAAACGGCCTCATCGAACCCAATGATTCTATAAAAGTTTATGACACGTCCGGGCCATGGGGCGATCCAAATTTCAATGGCGATGTAACTAAGGGCCTCCCGGCCCTAAGAAGAGAGTGGATTCTCAATCGAGGTGATGTCACAGAATACGATGGCCGGATTTCAAAGCCGGAAGATAATGGATATCTATCTGACAAACACGCAGAAAATTACAATAAAAAGAAAAAGGCAAAGAACAGACTATTAGAATACCCAGGCCTGAAACGCAGTCCACTTAGGTCAAACAGTTCTGACCCAGTAACACAATTACATTACGCTCGCGAAGGAATTATCACTGCAGAAATGGAATACATCGCCATCCGCGAGAACCTTGGTAGAGAAGCCGCCTACGAAGCTATCCAGGACAACCAAAAAGATCCTCGTAATGTAATGAATTTTGCTCATAAGGGAGATTCATGGGGAGCATCAACACCAAAACACATTACGCCAGAATTTGTTCGGGATGAGGTCGCAAGGGGCAGAGCAATCATCCCTTCAAACATTAATCACCCCGAATCTGAACCCATGATCATAGGAAGAAACTTCCTAGTTAAGATCAACGCCAACATTGGAAACTCCGCTGTCACTTCCTCAATTGAAGAAGAAGTAGAAAAAATGCGATGGGCAACTAAATGGGGAGCTGACACGGTAATGGACCTATCCACAGGGAAGAACATACATGCCACCCGCGAATGGATTATTCGCAATTCCCCGGTACCTATAGGGACAGTGCCCATTTATCAGGCATTAGAAAAAGTAAATGGAAGAGTAGAAGATCTTTGCTGGGAAGTGTTCCGCGACACCCTAATAGAGCAGGCAGAACAGGGCGTCGATTACTTCACAATACATGCGGGAGTATTACTTCGCTACATTCCCCAGACCGCAACAAGAATGACCGGCATCGTCAGCAGAGGTGGATCAATAATGGCTAAATGGTGCCTCGCTCATCATAAGGAAAACTTCCTTTATACTCACTGGGATGACATTTGCGATATTATGGCAGCATACGATGTGTCATTTTCAATTGGTGACGGTTTAAGACCAGGATCAATTGCAGATGCAAATGATGCAGCTCAGTTTGCCGAGCTTAAAACGCAAGGCGGACTCACTGAGCGGGCATGGGCAAAAGGAGTTCAAGTAATGAACGAGGGGCCAGGTCACGTCCCCATGCATATGATTAAAGAAAATATGGAAAAACAAATCGAATGGTGCCATGAAGCCCCATTCTATACACTCGGGCCACTCACTACAGACATTGCCCCAGCCTATGACCACATTACCAGCGGCATAGGCGCTGCCATGATCGGATGGTACGGATGCGCCATGCTATGCTACGTGACTCCAAAAGAGCATCTAGGTTTACCAAACAAGGAAGACGTTAGGGAAGGAGTTATTACATATAAGCTTGCTGCCCACGCAGCAGACCTCGCAAAGGGACACCCTGCCGCACAGGAAAGAGACAATGCTATTTCAAAGGCTCGATTTGAATTTCGTTGGGATGATCAATTTAATCTGAGCCTTGACCCAGATAAGGCACGTGAATTTCACGATGAAACACTCCCGCAAGACGGAGCAAAAACGGCCCATTTCTGTAGTATGTGCGGACCCACTTTTTGTTCGATGAAAATAAGCGATGAAATACGCCAGTACGCTGACGAGAACGGAATGAATACTGAGGAAGCGATTCAATCAGGCATGGAAGAAAAGTCTCAAGAATTCAAAGAATCTGGATCAAAAATTTATTCCTAAAAATATTTCCTCTGCAATTAAAAGAAAGAATAAGAATTGCCTCATAAACCCTAAGGTTGCTTTGATGAATTTAACTCGATCTTCTTACTGAGTGAATTGTCACTGACATCACGATCCTCACCATTCAGATTCTGATTAACAATCACTGTCGCTGATACAGGAAGCCCCTCCTCTGTAATACCCGAAGAAAATCCTACAGGAGTTTCTAATACAGCAATTTCTCCAACAGGAATAAATGATACATTATAAGTACGTTCAGCTGATCCTGATTCGACCTGCACCGTCAGATTGTGAAGCGCCGTAGTTCCTCTATTCTCAATGACAACTTGAGCAGTATTTGATTGCCCGCCGAGCTCAGCACTTGAAGGATCATAATGATAACTAGCTACCCCTGCATCCGTTATATTGGGAACATTACGCTCCAATACACGCCCCAAATTTAGATTCCCGGCACCATAAACAATGTCATTGCCTGGAGCCCCGGCCTCGTTCGAATAATTCTGCAGTAGTTCATAAGCGGAAAGAGCTGACATTCCCTGATTTTCAGACATTACTGCAGCGATTGCCCCAGAAACAAACGGTGCACTTGCAGAAGTACCACTAAAACTCACTGCCTCACCCTCAGGCCAAGCAGCCCATACCGCATAACCTGGAGCTGTCATCCCTCCATTTTGAAGATTGTTTCCAGAATTTGCGAAATCAACATGTTGCCCGAGCGCATCATTTGCAGCGACCGCAACAACACCCTCAATTGCAGCAGGAAAACTAATTGAATTCACACCCTCATTACCTGTAGCCGCAACAATCAAAACACCCGAATCGTTAGCATAATCAACTGCTCGACGAACTATGCCGCTGTCACCTTTAGATCCTAAACTAATATTAATGATGTCAGCTCCTGAATCGGCAGCCTGAATAATAGCTTCTGCGAGAGTATAGCTATCACTATACCCATCATTATCCAGCACTCTATAACTTAAAATCTCTGCTGCCGGAGCCACACCCGAATAGCGAGGGTCACTCCCTGCAATAATGGAAGCCACTGCCGTCCCATGACCATTATTAGAATCTATAGGAACAAGGTTTCCATTAGCATCCCTTACGAGATCATATTCTAATATATTTTTCCCTGAAAAAGTTTCATGATCCTGAATGCCACTATCAATCACCGCAACTTTAATACCTTTACCAAATTCCAAGTTCCCATCTCCAATACCTATAAATTTTAAAGCATCACGACCAAACGGAATCGCGCCATCTCCCGCTCCAGGAGATTCACCAGTACCAGGCTGGCCAGGTAAACTCACCAAAAAGTTTGTTTCAAGATCATATGAGGATGGATCCAAATTGGCCAATTCAGCAAATAGATCACCATAACTTTCAAAGCCAATTCTCATCGACATGAATCGATCTGAGCTGCCTAGAAGCTTCAAATTGCGATCAGTCAGAGCCTTGATAAAGGCATCATATTCGGACTCATTATTGAATCGAAGTATGACTTCTTTACGTAGCGCAGTAGAATCAGCAGCTAGAGCAGCCAACAATTTTCTTAGCGCATCTAATGCAGATGAAGCAAAAGGCGATCCACTAGCAGAACTATCTATCAAAGGGATATCAGTGTCTGGCAATTCACTGAAATTAAGGTCCAGACCTTTAGTAATTTCAGTTAATTTGTTATTATCGGCATTACGTCGCGCATAACTAAAAAAAAGAATAAATAACATCGCCAGAATTCCAAGAGCGGTAACACTCATAGTAAAAATGGTAGATTTTTGATTCATTAGATAAATTCAAGACGATCTGATCTTATGTCCTGTTCAAATAAACATCCATAAGATGACAGAATAATTACCAAAGTTTATTTTATTGAACTGTTCAAGATCGTTATTAATAAATGTCAGTGTAATTCTAAAACTGAATCTATAATTGTGTAATTTAAAGGACTGTTAAAAACGGAAAAATTAAATGGATTTTGGTAATATCGAATTTACAGCCATTGACTTTGAATCGACCGGATTTGGCGAAGATGGTACGGATGAACCTATACAAATAGGAATGGCATCAATGAGGGGCATGGAAATCCAAAAGAAAAGTCTCTTCAGGAGTTTCATCTCCCCCAAAAAAGAAAGAAACATCGAGAATCAAGCAAATCGAGTACATCGAATAACAGATTTAGACCTTAAAAATGCACCAAAACTTAATGATCTATGGTCTAAAATTAATAACTCTCTATCAGGAAAAGTAGTCGTTGCTCATGGTGCCGGTACCGAAAAAAGGTTCCTCAGAACCTTTCCAATGCATAGCTTTGAGCCATGGATAGATACTTTGCAATTAGGAAGGAAACTTATGCCAGAAGCAAAAAGTCATTCTTTGAGTGGGTTAGTTAAGGAAATTGGTAAAGAGCACGAAATTGCCAAGTATTGCCCAAATTTGGACTGGCATGATGCCTTGTTCGACTCAGTTGCTAGCCTCGTATTACTCAAATCCTTATTAAAAAACGTCAGCAAAAAGGGGATATATCAGGAGATTATCCAATTTTAGCCCTTATTTTTCATATATTTTATCATCCCATAATTTTTTACCCTAGAATTACGGCTTAAATTGTAAACTAATCATATTTAATTATGGTAATTATGGTAATAGTGATTATTTTATTGATTCTTGTTATTTTTGGCAGATATTAAAAGTTATTCGTCCTGAGTGATTATTTAACAATACGATCGAATGACAAACACCCACAAGAGAGTACCTCGTTTAAACAATAGATCTAAATTTGTATTATTAGCTAATACTTGTGCATTTCTGGCAGGCCTTATTTGTACCAATCAAGGCATAAGCCAACCACAATTGGACACGTCGCCAGTACATGAAAAAGCAGCAAATTCACTCCGCAACGCCCCTATAAAAGAATATGAATTTAACCGAGCGTCGGTCCGTGATGTATTGCGTTTCCTAGCTGATGACGCAGGAATTGACTTTGTCGCTTTGCCAGAAGATGGAAATGACAGTGCAAAGTTAATCACCTTTTCTCTAAATAAGAGCCCTTTCGCTGCTCTGGAAACCATTGCCAAGATGAATGGTGTTTCTCTGGTCTATGAAGACGAAGTTTGGCACATGAGGCCCCTAAGTGATAAAAGCCTTATCGCCCGCACTTATCGCATACGATTTAATACTGGTGAAATAAGTAAA
>Ga0315331_10002637_pt1 | contig 13562 bp, 10 predicted proteins | sample M160m34915metaG_FD_203456 | JGI IMG/M metagenome (GOLD analysis project Ga0315331, IMG submission 203456) | Ammonia-oxidizing marine archaeal communities from Monterey Bay, California, United States - M1 60m 34915 | ecosystem: Environmental > Aquatic > Marine > Intertidal zone | place: USA...
TACTGGAGCGAGCAAAGGCATAGGTTATGCAGTCGCGTTAAAGTGTGCCGAAGAAGGAGCTACGGTAATAGCCTGTGGTAGAGATGTTATTTCTCTCGAACTCTTATCAGATGCGATAGTAAAAAAAGGTTATAGCAGACCCTCATTACTCCCGATAAACTTAGCGAATGCGAGCGCAGAAGATTACAAAAAAGTTGCATCTCACATACGCGAACAATTCGGTAAGCTCGACGTATTAATTCTTAATGCGGCGATGCTTGGTGAGCTCACCCCTTTAGTGAATTATTCAAGCGCTCTTTGGAAGGAAGTCTTTCAGGTGAACGTGCACTCCAACTTACTCATGCTACAAGAGTTTCGTCAGCTATTGCTTGAATCTGAGCTAAAGTCTGTCTCATTTACATTAGAGAACGAGCAATTATTAAAAGCGGCCCACTGGGGTGCTTACGGCTCGTCAAAAGCTGCATTACGTTCAGTAATGAGGATGTTTGCCGCTGAAAATTCCGCCATAGATCAAATAAACGTGATGGGAGTCATCCCTCCTCCGACTAAAACTAATATTAGAGCAACTGCATATCCTGCGGAAGATCAATCTTCCCTAGCTAAGCCTAATGAAATTGCGAAGGACTATGTTCAACTACTGACCTTACACAACACTGCGTGTCACGGGGAAATTTTTAAAATAGAAAAACTCAGCTAAGCTGGTTGATTTTTTCGCAATAACCTACTGCTGATTTTTCAGCAACTGATCCGCTGATATTTCGTCGTTCAATAGAAGCCTTACATCCCCCTCGTTTAAAATATGTAGTCCTAGTTCTTTCGCTTTTTTTAATTTACTTCCGGCTTTTGTTCCCGTGACTAGAAAATCCACGTTCTTGGACAAGGCGGAAACGACTCGTATACCCTTCGTATTTAATCGCTCTTTCAATAACTCGCGTGGCAATTCTGAAAAAGTACCTGTAATAACGCAAGTTAGTTTTACATCGTGCTTAATGGTCTTCACTTTGACTGGGGTTGGCCAAACAAGTCCTGCCTCGACGAGATTATTCAATAAAAGTTCATTTGCTGGCGTTGCAAACCATTCCGCTATATTCCCTGCCAACACAGGCCCGATATCGGGGATTTCCTCTAACTCTATTGTGCTGGCTTGACCTAAATCTTCCAGGTTGGCAAATTCTTCAGCTAGACTTTGCGCGGTTGTATGTCCAACACCATTTATACCCAACGCAAAAATTAACCGAGGTAGGGTAGTATCCTTACTACTATTAATCGCAGTAAGAATGTTTCTAGCAGATTTTTCTCCCAATCTAGGGAGTGCGATCAAATCGGCTTCCGTCAGCTTATAAATGTCAGCGAAATCATAGATTAATTTATTCGCAACAAACTGTTGAATTAATTTGTCACCTAAGCCATCGATATTCATCGCCTGTCTACTGCAAAAATGGATGAGTTGGGCAATTCTGGTCAAGCGAGCTCTGTCTGGCACATCTATGGGCATCTGATATGGAAGGGAGTTTGGTTTGCGCGCACTCAAAACCACCCTGACCACCTCAGGAATGACATCGCCTGCCCGCCTCACCACAACCGTGTCCTGAACCCTTACATCCTTTCTCATGATCTCATCCATATTATGAAGCGTCGCATTCGTAATAGTAGCTCCTCCAACGAATACAGGTTCTAGTCGAGCCACAGGGGTCAAAACACCAGTCCGTCCCACCTGAACATCGATTGCAAGCACTCTTGTAACTTCTTCATCAGGCGCAAATTTGAAAGCAGTCGCCCAGCGAGGCGCGCGAGCAACCGATCCGAGGCTTTCCTGTAACCTGAGATCATTTACTTTAAAAACGACCCCATCAATATCGTAAGGCAAATTATCACGTCGTTTCTCAAAGTCCCTAAACACTGCGAGCGCACTAGCCCTACCTGTAGCTAGCTCGATATCGTTGGATGTCTTGAACCCAACAGAACGTAGGAATTTTAGCGACTCGCTTTGTCGAGTAATCTTTTGTATCGAATTCGCATTGACCAATGCATAGATGCAAATAGTTAAAGGTCTTGCTCCAGTTATTTTAGGATCTAGCTGACGTAGGGTACCGGCCGCAGCATTTCGACTGTTGACAAAAATCTTCTGTCCCAATTTGGATTGACGAGCGTTTAAAGATTCAAAGTCATCTTTCTCGAAATAAATCTCACCACGCACTTCTATATTTAACGGAACCTTACTAGTTAGCGTCCTAGGGACCGCTTTAATAGTCATCACATTTTCGGTCACGTCTTCGCCGGTCACCCCATCTCCACGCGTTAACGCTTGCACAAGCTTACTATTTTCATACATCAAACTTATTGCGAGTCCATCTAACTTCGGTTCAACGATAAACTCGACCGGTTCGTTTGCACTCGACTGCTCAACACGATCGCAAAAGGAAAAAAAACCCTCCGGATCAAAAACATTGCTTAATGAAAGCATAGGCGTAGAGTGCTTGAGGCTCAGAAACTTCTTACTAGGTGATCCTCCTACCCTCTGAGTGGGTGAAGAATCGATGAGCAACTCCGGATGGTGTTTTTCTAACAATATCAATTCATTAAAGAGTGTATCAAACTCCGCATCATCAATTATTGGATCGTCAAACTCGTGGTAAGCCCGGTTAGCTTCATCGAGTTTAGTTCTCAGCCAAATAGCTCGATCTGACGGTGATTCAGTCACCAGAGATCCCGAGTTTGGTTACTATGGCCTGCTCATGCTCCTCAGTCCATAGTACCTCAGGCGCACTATACAGAACTGCTTCCAAACTAGCAGCTACACGTTTCGCAGCGGCTAGCATCACACGGAAATCTTCAGGCCAACTCTCGATAGAAGTTGAACTGATAAACATTACGATCCCAGACGTGCGCACCAGCTGGAGCTTCGCTAAGTCAAATGTCCCAGGTTCATGCATTGAGGCCGCGCTGAAAGCTGGTTTTGTACCTTCCTCGTGGTAGTAATGGAATATATCCATTTCCCCAAACGCCAGGCCGGCAATATTTAAAGAACTCACTAATTTTTGCGGATCTAGAAATCCACCAGTAGCGTCGCATACATAGACCTTCAACAGGGCAACCTTGTCAGTTTGCGGTTTCTCACAGATCTCTTCATTAAGGTTATTAACTTTCTCAAGATCATGTTTAGATTCATTGGGGTCTATAAACAATTTAAATTGTTCTTCATTATGTTCGACCTGAGGGACTCTTTTGATGGTTTCTGGACCACAATTTCTAACTGTCACCCCGGACGTGTCTGAAATAATTGGCTGAGTGTTTCTAGTAGTCGACTTTGCTGCGCCATCCCGATATTCTTTGATTTCCTGAGGCATGCTCTCTCCCCAAGACTTGACCAACTCTTTCATGTCAACTTGGTTATTTGAATTACGCACGCGGTACATAATCCAAAGCACAGCTAAGAAGATCAGTCCTAATAGAATATAAAAAACCATCCCGTAGCCTATTTAACTATTAAGCAGTTGCCGCTAGTTCAACCGCTTTGTCAATATTTACGCTCACCAATCTTGAAACCCCCGCCTCCTGCATGGTCACGCCTATTAGTTGTTCGGCGATTTCCATCGTTATTTTATTGTGGGTTACAAACAAAAACTGCACTGTTTCAGACATAGACTTTAATAATTCAGTAAGTCTCACAACGTTAGCATCATCTAAGGGCGCGTCAACTTCGTCTAAAAGACAAAATGGAGCAGGATTAAGTTCAAAAATAGAGAATACAAAAGCAAGAGCGGTTAATGCTTTTTCTCCACCTGATAGTAATTGAATTGAACTATTCCTCTTCCCAGGTGGTCTAGCCATGACCGTTACCCCTGTATTCAAAAGATCGTCTTCCGTCATCTCGAGATGTGCTTTGCCACCGCCAAACAAGACTGGAAACATTTTTTGCAGTTTAGCATCGACACTGTCGTACGTTTCTTTAAATCGAGCCTTAGTTTCTCCGTCAATTTTACGGATTGCTCCTTTCAAAGTATCCAAGGCCTCCGTGAGGTCTGCATCTTGGTCATCCAAATAAACCTTTCGCTTAGAAAGCTCTTCAAACTCATCGATAGCCGCTAGATTTATCGGCTCAAGTTTGCTAATTTTATTTCTAAGCTTCTCTAGTGTCTCCGAAAGCGTTGACTCTTCGTGCCGCTGCTGTAATGCTTCTAACGTCTGCTCAAACACTTCTTCGGTCTGCTCAAATCTGTTCATTAACTCACTTAGCTTCACTTGGAAAGTTCGCTCTTCTAACCGAACACTCTCAAGCTGAGACTTTAGTTCAGAGACAGCGCTATCCTTTTCCGCGTACTCATTATTTAACGAGCTTAACTCTTCATTGTACCCCTCGAGCAATTTCCTAGCTTCCGCCAAGCCTTGCTCGCTTTTCAATTTTTCTTCTAACGCTATTTCTAGATTCGCTTTTTCTAGCTGTCGAGGTTCGATCAATAAACTCAATTCTTTGTTGAGCGAAGTTAACCTAGACTTAAGCCCATCTTGAATATCAAAATTTTGTTTCACGTCTTTAAGAGAGGCAGCGCTTGCTTGCTTCAGTGACTCATAAGTCAGTTCCAACGCATGCGCTTCTTCTTTTGCTTTAGACCATGCCTCCCTCTCGACATCCATTGTTTTTTGGGCCTCATCTTTTTGCGCAAGGTAAGATACACGCGTAACCCCAGTACTAATCATTTTTTCCTGAGACACTTCATACTCACCTGTTAGCTGCTCTAGCAGACTATTGTCATGCTCGAGTTCAGAGTCGATTCGAGTCAGCTCTTCGTTTAACCCTTGGACTTGAACCTTCCTCACTTCTAGATCTGATTCATACTTGATGAGGCGATTACGCTCTATTTCCAAATTACCGACTAATTCCTCATTAGTTGCAATCAATTCTCGAAGACTCCCCTCCCGCGCGGCAATAGTATTTTGGAGACCTTCTACCTTTAATAGGCTTTCCTTTATCTCTACTTCCTTGAGTGACACACGCTTTTCTAACTGATGAATCTCGCGTTCCAGCGCAAGCACACCAATCGTATCGCCACTTTCATCCGGCAACTGCGCCCAGTTTTTTGCAAAAATTGAGCCTCGAGCGGTCACCACAAGTTCATGAAAGGATAAGTGTTCTCGCATCTTGAGGGCTTCTTCGTCAGATTCGGCGGTGTAGACGCCATCTAGAAATGGTCGCATATTTATTGGCCCACTTACCTTATCTGAAAGCATTGCTTTCCCTTCGACTCCTGCAGCCGATTGGCTGGCTCGGGTGTCTAAAACTGTAACTTTGTAGTCTCGCATAGGGGTTAAATCTTCTTGGAAGACTTTATTCACCATCCCATCTCCACAGAATGCATTCAAGGGCACCCGCAATGTCGCCTCAACAGCCTGTTCCCATCCTTCATCGATATTGAGTAGATCCGCCAATCTTCCCTCAGAATTTACTCCTTTTTGGCCAAACCAAGCATTAATCGGCTCCTGATCGTCTCCCAATTCTTTCTCCACGACGGCTTTTATCGACCTTAACTCGCCTTTTTGTTTTTCCATAAGCAATTCTTTGCCGTGCAAGGTACTGACAGAAGCCTCTAACTGTACCCGAAGATCTGCTAAAGCTTTGGTTAAAGCTTCCTTTTCGAGCGCTGTTCGATCTGCAGTGCTAGCTAGTTTTTCAACACTTTCTCGTAATGAAAGCAGTTCGCCCTCAGTTTCCGCGACTGTCTTATTATTCAGTTCTATCGCTATTTCATTCTTACGAGAAGTTCTTACTGGGATAGTGGCAGCAAGATGTTCTAATCGGATTTTCAAACTATTATTTTCTTGTGACACCTCGTTAGAAATTACATTAAATTCATCCCAATCCTTGCGCCATCTTTCCAAATCTAATTCAGCCTGCTTCAGTGAGGAATTCCGCTCTTCCACACCAGCAGCCTTCATTTTTAACCGCGGCGTTATCAGTTCAAGTTCTGATACCGTTTTATTCTGTACGTTCTCGGCTTCGCTGATTGCAGCACTAACCGTGCTTAGTTGTTCGTCAATCTCTATGATTTCTCTATTGAGCTTGTCTTCACGTTCTTCTGAATAAACTAGACTTTGCTCGATACGAGCAATATCACTGCTTTTACTGTAAAAGTCCGCCTGTCGTTCATTGAAATCGTCTGTGGCAATAATGTGCTTGTCACGGGCAGCTTCTTGTTTAGCTTCTATAGCTGTGACTACAGCTTTCGCACTTTCCAAAAGAGTTTCTTTTCGCGCCTTATCAAGACTGTTTTCCTCATTTCCGCGGTTGACCTCTTGCCACTCTTCAGCTATCGCCATGGCGTTTAATTGTCTTTCTTCAGACTTTAAAGTCTTATATTTTTCTGCGGCACTTGCTTGACGTTTTAGATGTCTAAGCTGTTTATCTAATTCCTCTCTAATGTCATTAAGACGTTCTATATTCTCTTCGGTATGCTTGATACGGTTTTCTGTCTCTCTTCTTCTCTCTTTATATTTTGAAATGCCAGCTGCTTCCTCCAAAAATGAGCGGAGTTCCTCAGGTTTCGCTTCTATCACCCGAGAGATCATTCCTTGCTCGATAACCGAGTAACCTCGAGGTCCGATACCTGTTCCTAAGAATACGTTTGTTATATCCTTTCGCCGACATCGAGTTCCGTTCAGGTAATAGTTTGAAACAGCATCTCGTCCTAAAACTCGCTTAATTGATATTTCGTTGAAAGAAGCGTACTGACCTGTGATGGTATGATCGGAGTTATCAAATATAATCTCTACAGTAGCCTGGCCAACGGGCTTTCTAGTATTCGAGCCGCTAAAAATGACGTCGGTCATCGAGTCACCGCGCAAATGCTTGGCAGAACTCTCTCCCAGCACCCAGATCATGGCATCAATTACATTCGATTTACCGCAGCCATTCGGACCTACAACACCGGTCAGATCTCCAGGTAAAGTAAGCGTTGTCGGATCAACGAAAGACTTAAATCCAGACAGCTTTATTTGGTTAATACGCATTTCTTAAGCATACCTGATCGTCTTAGATTCGGACAGCACAAATTGGGAAAGATCACTCAAAAAAGTCCATTAAGATCGGGTTCGCCCAGCACATGATAAAAATGCTATACTGTCGTTCTTATTTTGCATGACTCAAACTACCTTCGACTAAAAACATGACAACAAAACCATCTAAAAATCTAGATATTTTCGACAATCCTAATCCCGAGAAAGACTACCTAATTTCCATAGAGATTCCCGAATTCACTTGCCTATGCCCTAAAACAGGCCAGCCTGATTTTGCAGAGATATCATTAAATTATATCCCCGATTCTAAGTGTATTGAACTGAAAGCGCTCAAGCTATACATATGGTCCTATAGGGATGTTGGTGCCTTCCATGAAGCAGTCACTAACAAAATTCTAGATGACATTATTCATATATGCGCGCCTAGGTATGCGCAAGTGACGGCGCGCTTCAATGTTCGAGGCGGCACCTACCCGACTATAAAAGTACGCCACCGTTTGCCAAATTGGGAACCGATCGACCCCAGCATTATCCCATGTAGCTAATGCCATCCGCGATTGTGAATTTCTTGAAAGGGGTCGCTGCCCCATTTCAAGCTTTGCCGCTCCTTTTTAAACCTGGAATTAGAACCTATGCCTTTCTGCCGCTCTGCTTGACGATTTTTGTGCTTTCAAGCGCCACGTATTTCCTCAGCTCAACTATTGACTCGACTTTGGAGATGATAGCGCCTAACTGGCCTGGCTGGATTAACTCTGTGGTTTCTTGGGCCATTAGCTCATTGATATCCATATGGGCTTCGTTTTTTTTACTTGGATTTATCAACTTCTTGTCTTGCCCTTTTAACAGCCTCTTGTCATTAAAAGTTCTCGCACACCTATCTAGGTCGCCTGAGCGAAACAATGATGCAACGACCTTGCTTATAGAAGTTAGGGGGTCTGTTAGTGCGCTCAAGGCGGAGGTTAAAAAGGTCTTCTATTACCTGAAATTTGCGGCGGTAATTCTATTGCTATCCCTAATCCCTGGAATCAATATATTTTCTCCATTGCTATGGATTGTGTTTGGAGCTTGGATGCTAACAATCGAGTACCTAGATTATCCGTTCTCCAATGACCATGTCATTTTCCCTGAGTCCTTAAAGACGATGGCCTGCCAGAAATCTACATGTTTAGGATTTGGTTTAGCAATCACTTTAATAGCACTGATCCCCGTAGTGAACTGGCTTACAGTAGCGATTGGCGTTGTTGGGGCAACCGTTTTATACCGCAACAACTTTAATACAAATGAACTCAGCTAATTTAGTAGGTCGATTCGCACCCACGCCTTCTGGTGGATTACATATGGGTTCAATATGCACGGCACTGGCTAGCTACCTTAATATCAAAGCGCAGGGAGGACGCTGGTATTTGCGGATAGATGATTTAGATGCGACTCGTGTCGTAGCAGGTGCGTCCACCCTAATCATTAAGACTTTAGAGGCACTCGGCCTTGAGTGGTCCGGCGAAGTCACTTATCAGAGTTCAAACGCCCCCAAGTATGAAGAGGTTATTGCAACTCTAGAAACTTCTGGAGTCCTGTACCCGTGCATTTGCACTCGAAAAATAGTTGGTAAAGGCCCCTATAAAGGTACTTGCCGAAAGCGAACAGTAGATAAGAGTACACCCCACTCCTTAAGAGTAAGATTAGACGATAGACCGATTAGGCTTATAGATTTAACTAAAGGTCTGATAATAGGCCGAGCAGACCAATTATTTGGAGACTTCGTACTCAGACGGATGGATGGCTATCATACCTACCATCTTGCAACAGTAGTAGACGACTCCAACGCGGGCGTCACTGAAATTATAAGAGGAGATGACCTGCTACACTCAACTTTCCCACAGCTATGGCTATACAAAAAACTGGGGATAAGAGCTCCCACTTACAGCCATATTCTTACTATAAAGGACGTAAATGGGGTTAAACTTAGCAAGCAAACCGGCGCCGAGGTAGTCACACCAGACATGGCCACCTACGCTCTGTCCGCCTCTCTAGCGCTTCTTGGTATTCCAGTCCCTAGATCATTGGAGGGAGAGAAACCTGTTACGCTATTGAAATGGGGCTTGAGTCGATGGAAGACATACCAATCGCGCTGAATTTTTCTAAAGTAGTCCCGTGATCATCTCACTCAATTCAGCATAATTATTCGCAATTGGATAAGCTGGATAATCTTCCACTACTTTTTTTGCTGGTTTAAAGAAGATCCCTTGTTCGGCCTGCTCCAACATGGATATGTCATTATACGAGTCGCCGGCAGCAATAACTTCGTAATTTAAATTCTGAAAGGCTTTAACTGAATGACGCTTCGGATCTTTTTGCCTCAGACAGTAGTCGTTTATCTTACCGTCAGGACTTACCTCTAAACGGTGGCACAAGGTCATAGGATATCCCAGTGTTTCTAGCAATGGACCTGCTAGCTCATAGAACGTGTCTGATATGATTGCGACCTGACAGTGCTGCCTTAGCCAATTAAGAAATTCTATAGCACCATCTAACGGTTTGAGCCCCTTGGCCGCGCTATTTAACTCATCGTAGCCTAGACCATGTTTTTGCATAACATCCAATCTATAACGCATTAATTCATCATAATCAGAGATGTCTCTAGTAGTAACTTTTAGTTCATCTATTTCTGTCTGATGGGCTAAATTTACCCATATTTCGGGAACCAGAACCCCTTCAAAATCGAGACACGCGATTTTCATAACTTATCCTTTAATAGAGAAAAAACTAGTGGCATTTTCACGTTCTACGCCACAAAATTTCGCCCACGTCATCCAGTCGTGCTGTTGTCCGCGCTACCACGAATAGAAGATCCGATAGACGGTTTATGTACTTAATAGATTCAATATTCACAGCCTCGGATGCATGTAAGGCGAGTATCGCTCGCTCTGCTCGCCTACAAACTGCTCTCGAAAAATGTGCTGCAGCCGCAGCCGCGCAGCCACCCGGCAAGACAAATTCTTTTAAAGGTGGCAAGTCAGCATTATACGCGTCAATCATCTCTTCAATTTTCTTGACAGCCTCCGACTTCACAAATGATGATCCCGGTATCGATAGTTCTCCACCTAGATCAAACAAATCGTGTTGGACATCGATCAGGACGGCTTGCATAGCTTCGGGAATATTTGCCGCAATCAGCAGCCCTAGGGTACAGTTGAGCTCGTCGACTTCACCAATCGCGCATAGCCTAGGACTAACCTTCTCTGTCCGAGAGCCGTCTCCTAATCCGGTAGTACCTGAATCGCCGGTCTTTGTATAAAGTTTCGACAGCCTGTTGCCCATATTATAGGATCTCTGTTTGCGCTAATCAGCGCTTTCTAATTCACAAAAATAGTAGTACAGTAATTTTCTAATTGTAAACGGTTTGAAGCAACCAGTCACATCCAGTAGAACAATAGGAAATATTCTCTCAAAGCTTGGCTCACAAATTCCAAGCCCTAAGCAAGCCTTAACAAAGCACACCAGCTCAGGGAAAACCTTGCCCCATGATACTTTACAACCATTTCTTAAAAGAAGCATTAAAGGTTAGCCTACTAATATTAATTGGACTGATAGCACTATTGTTGACTATGCGTTTCGCAAACTATTTGGGAGATGCGGCCAGCGGAAAGGTAGCGCCGGAGTACGTAACAAAGATTGTAATGATCAAAATGCTTGTCTCGCTTAAAGATCTAATTCCTATCTCACTCTTCTTAGGCACATTCACCGCGATGACTCGACTTCAACAAAATTCCGAGTGGGTCTGCATGAGGGCAGCGGGTATAAGTTCGGCGAGTATGATAAGAAGACTAATGGTAGCGTCAACCGCGGCATCAATTGTAGTAGCTTTAATCACGTTTAGCTTGTCACCTCAAGCTGAACTTAACCTTATTCAGTTAAAAGAAGATGGCAAAAACAACGCGAGCATAGCAGGTATAAAAGCAAAGAATTTTACGCCATTATCTGGAGGTACAAAAATTTTCTATGCTCAATCAGAATCAGAGGATGCCACGTATTTAAAAAACACTTATGTACATAACGACAAAAGCTCTGACGATGCGATAATGTCTGCGAATCGAGCATACATCTCTACCGATGCGGAAGGGCGAAAAACGGTCGTGTTCGAGAACGGGACAAGTTATTCTGGAAAACCAGGCACCCTTAATTATGTGATAACAGATTTTTCCAGTCATAACAGCCGGATAGAAGATAAAGAGAAAAAAAATTACGCGTCTTACGCTAGTTTTGTTCCCACACTTGGTCTTTTAAACGGCAATCACCATTACACTGTTGAACTTCATTGGCGACTTGCATCAGTTATAAGTACTTTGCTCACACCGATACTAGCTTTAATGATCGCCATGCGACTGCAAGGCGATAAATGGTATTTAAGCTTAATCATCGGTCTGAGCGTATTCTTCATGTATCAAAACTGTCTCGCCATAGTGAGATCTTTGTTAAAAAGCAATGATGTACACATAATCTTTGGGTTGTGGCCTGTACACCTAATGTTTTTACTGTGCCTCTTAGTTTTATATGAGCATTTACAGAGAGGATACATCCTCAAGCTAGGCAGACTAAGTGTATAAAAGCAGAGCGACCTAATAGCTCACACTTCAACATTTATGCTAAAATAAATGTGTTTAATACCAATAAGTAACCATGACTCAAAGCACCGTTCTACAATCGCTTTTGCAAAAGAAAGTACTCATACTCGATGGAGCTATGGGTACTATGATTCAAGCACACGATCTGTCCGAGCAGGATTTCAGAGGAATCAATTTTGTCCAGCACGATTTTGATTTGCAGGGAAATAATGACCTTTTAAGTTTAACCCAACCCGATATTATTCAAAACATCCATCTACAATTCTTGCGCTCTGGCGCTGACATCATAGAGACGAACACATTTAACTCAACTTCTATTGCACAAGCGGATTATGGTTTAGAAAATCGTGTAGCCGAACTGAATCGGGAGTCCGTAGCTCTTGCCAAGGCAGCTATAAAGCAATATCGGACAGAGGAGCCGTCGGCGGGGCCAAAATTTGTTGCGGGGGTTCTTGGCCCCACAAATAGAACGGCATCTGTGTCACCGGATGTTAATGATCCTAGCGCTCGAAATGTCACATTTGACGAGCTGGCGATAGCTTACTATGAAGCTTGTAATGGTCTGATTTCTGGTGGCGTTGATATCATATTCATTGAAACAGTCTTTGATACTTTAAATGCGAAAGCAGCTATCTTTGCGGTAAAAAAAGCTCAAAAAGATCTCAATACCAAACTCCCAATTATGATCTCAGGCACCATCACTGATAGAAGTGGACGCACCCTAACAGGGCAAACTACGGAAGCGTTTTGGAATTCAGTAAGGCACGCCAAGCCATTGGTTATTGGTCTCAACTGCGCTTTAGGAGCCGAGGGGCTCGCTGAATACGTGGAAGAGCTATCGAAAATTTCCGATTGTCATATAAGTGTTCACCCCAATGCAGGTCTTCCAAATGCATTTGGCGGGTACGACGATACGCCTATAGAAATGGCTACAGTCCTTGACACCTTCCTACAAAAAAAATGGCTCAATATTGTAGGTGGCTGCTGCGGGACCACCCCAGAGCATATACGTGAAATTAAGAAAGTCGCAGACAAGCACGAGCCGCGAGAAACACCGGTTTTGGAAAAGACATGTCGATTAAGTGGCCTCGAGCCTTTGAATTTGACGGAAAACTTGGGCTTCATTAACGTGGGTGAGCGTACCAATGTAACTGGCTCGCCCAAATTCTCACGCGTGATCAAAGATAATGATTTGGAAGCTGCAACGCTCATTGCCAGACAACAGGTTGAGAACGGCGCTCAGATAATCGATATCAACATGGATGAAGGTATGCTTGATTCAGTTGACTTAATGACACGCTATCTCAATCTAATCGGGTCTGACCCAGATATAAGTCGAGTACCAATCATGCTTGACTCATCAGACTGGGACGTCCTTGAGGCTGGACTTAAGTGTATACAAGGAAAGGGGATCGTAAATTCTATTAGTCTGAAAGAGGGTGAAGATAAATTTAGGCTACAAGCACAGCTAATTAAGGACTACGGTGCCGCAGTCGTTGTTATGGCTTTTGATGAGAAGGGACAAGCGGATACGACGGAAACAAAGTTTTCTATTTGCAAGCGCTCGTATGATATTTTAACTAAAGAGATCGAATTCCCCGAAGAAGATATTATATTTGATCCCAACGTATTAACTATCGCCACCGGAATGGCAGAGCATGCTGATTACGCTAAATCGTTTTTTGACGCGACAGCACTCATAAAAAAAGAATTGCCGTATGCTCTCGTCAGTGGCGGACTAAGCAATGTTTCGTTTTCTTTTCGTGGGAATAATCCTGTGAGAGAGGCTATGCATTCCGTATTTCTCTATCACGGCATCAAATGTGGCTTGGATATGGCTATAGTCAATGCTGGTCAGCTGGGAATCTACGAACAAATCGAACCTACTCTTCTTTCGCTTGTTGAGGATGTCGTCTTCAACAAGTCTGA
>Ga0315331_10002638_pt1 | contig 13554 bp, 15 predicted proteins | sample M160m34915metaG_FD_203456 | JGI IMG/M metagenome (GOLD analysis project Ga0315331, IMG submission 203456) | Ammonia-oxidizing marine archaeal communities from Monterey Bay, California, United States - M1 60m 34915 | ecosystem: Environmental > Aquatic > Marine > Intertidal zone | place: USA...
GATGAGTCATATGTACTTGGGAGAAACTTTCGATATTCATGCAGGTGGGATTGATTTAGTTTTTCCACATCATGAAAACGAAATAGCTCAGACCCGCTGCTGTTTTGGAACGTCAAGCATGGCTAATATCTGGATGCATAATGGATATGTTTCTGTAAACGGGGAGAAAATGTCGAAATCCCTTGGTAATTTTTATACAGTTAACGATCTATTATCTGAATGGCCTGGGGAAGTAATACGGTATGCACTTTTGGCGGGACATTATAGAGCTCCTTTGGATTACTCAAAAAAGGGCTTGTCGGATGCCCGTACTGCTTTGGACCGCTTATATCAATCTTTGCGAAGTACTGAGCAATCTCGTTGGGAAAATATTAGTCCCTCAACACAAATCGTGGATGCTTTAGCTGATGATCTTAATACTCCATTAGCCCTATCTAAGCTGCATGAAATCGCTAGAAATTTAAACAAAGTTCGCAGTGCCCGTGAAATCTCGAAGCTCAAAAGTGAGCTAGTTTCGTCTGCCCGTTTTTTGGGTTTCTTGCAGCAGGAACCTGACAAATGGTTTAAAGAAAGCGTGTCCATTAATTCAAACTGGTCGAATGAGCGAATAGAAAAGTCTATAGCGGACCGTGAAGAAGCTAGGCTTAATAAAGATTTCAAAGAGGCGGATCGAATTAGGAATGAACTCCAATCCAATGGCATAACTCTGGAGGATGGTCCCGATGGAACCAAATGGAGACATAACTAACGGTACACCCGTCATTACGAAAATCACTCAAGCCCTATTGAGGTTAGTAAGTAGGATGATGGCTATCGTAACCAGGGTTGGACAATATAATGGCTAAGGTGGTGTCCGGGTTCGATGACATAAAGAGTAAAGAAATTGGCCCGGCTATAATTTTGATAGACCCACAACTAGGAAATAATATTGGTTCCGCCGCCCGTGCGATGCTTAATTGCGGTTTGAAAGACCTGAGGCTTGTACGACCGAGAGATGGGTGGCCTAATGCTTCTGCTGTAAAAATGGCGTCAGGGGCCACTGAAGTATTAAACAACACAAAAGTGTTTGATAATACGTTGGATGCGGTGAGTGACTTGAATCTGGTCCTCGCCACAACGGCACGGATGCGTGATTTATCAAAGACAGTTTTGACCCCCAAAAAAGCAGCGGATTGGTTGACCTCTCATAATGCACATGGAGGAAGGTCTGGAATTTTATTTGGCCCGGAAAGGTCAGGTTTGGTGAACGATGATATTGTGTTGGCAGATGCTGTAATCAATGTTCCGCTAAATCCAAAATTTTCATCATTGAATCTCGCTCAAGCTGTTTTGCTTATGGGATATGAATGGTTTCAAAATAGCATAAAATCTAAAACAGTGGGTCAGGAGACAGAGAGAACAATGGCGGCTAAAGTTTCTGAACGTGAATATTTTTATGAGCGATTAGAAAGCGAACTCGATAAATCTGGATTCTTGTATCCGGACCACCTTGCGCCAACAATAAAAAAAAATTTACGTTCAATGTTCAATCGAACAGGACTTACTCAACAAGAAGTAAGGACGCTGCACGGTATTCTTACGGCACTAACCAATCCAAAGAATTAGAAGATGCATAATCGGCATGTGGATTGATTTTTATCAATCTTCTGATAAGGATTTGGCCCTGTTGCTTTTTTCCCAGAGGTTTAACATCTCTACGATAATTGAAAAAGCAAAGGCCATGTAAAGGTAATTTCGTGGAATATGATAGTGAAGTCCGTCAGCAACTAGGGCTACTCCAACTAGCACTAAAAATGATAGCGCCAGCATTTTGGATGTTGGGTGCTTGCTGATAAAATCGCTTATTGCTTTAGCCGAGGACAACATAACTGCCATTGCAATGATCACCGCGGTGATCATAATCCATAAATGCTCTGCCATTCCAATCGCTGTAACTACGGAGTCGATTGAAAATACTAGATCAAGGACTATTATCTGTCCTATTACTAAACCAAAGCTTGCGGGTTTCACCGATTTGGTTTTTTCGTTCTCTGGTTCCACAGCTTCCCGTATTTCCACTATTCCTTTATAAACGAGAAATACCCCTCCAGAAAAAAGAATTAAATCCCTCCAGGAAACGTCTTGTTCAAAAATCGTGAATAGAGGTTCTGTCAATCCTATTAACCAAGCCAACATAGATAGTAATACTAGCCTGAGAGCCAACGCTAAGCTTAACCCAATTTTACGAGCTTTCCCTCGCTGAGATTCGGGTAATTTGTTGGCTACAATTGATACGAAAATTACATTATCGATGCCAAGGACAATTTCCAACATCGTGAGTGTAAGTAAGCTCGCCCAAATCGCAGGATCAGATACCCATTCCATTTTATTGCCTCTTTTTAGGTGAGTTATTAAACCTAAAGGATCATTATCGTATAAAAAACTCGTGTTCGATCTCTAACTCTTTATGGTAAAATTTTCAATGCCTTTGCTCGAGGCAAAGCATATTTCAAGGAAATATTGACATTTAATAAATGCTGCATATATTGCTGCAATCAATTCTTGGGAAAGTGTGGAGCAACGTTTGGGTTGCTTCACCGGCACTCGCCCTACCGGGACAAAAAAATATTCTAAAAAAGGAGCTCACAATGAGCAATCGAATTAGTGCTAAGCATAAAATAGACCGTCGACTTGGAGTGAACCTATGGGGACGCCCTAAATCACCATTCAATAAAAGAGAATATGGCCCCGGACAACATGGGCAGAGGCGACGTAAGCCCTCTGACTTTGGTGTGCAGTTGATGGCTAAACAGAAATTGAAAGGCTATTATGGGAACATTGGAGAAAAGCAGTTTCGTAAATATTATCAGGAAGCGGTTCGACGACGAGGCGATACAGGGGAAAATCTCGTTGGCATCCTTGAGTGTCGACTAGACGCTGTTATTTATCGGATGAAGTTCGTGCCGACTGTTTTTGGTGCTCGGCAGTTTGTTAGCCACGGACACGTCAGTGTTAACGGTCGTCGCGTTACCATTCCCTCATTTATGTGCAAGGAGGGGGACGTCATTGAGGTTCGGGAGAAGTCGAGAGAGATACCTATGGTATTGGAAGCAGTAGCATCGAATGAACGCGATATCCCCGACTATGTAGAGGTGGATGCAGTAAAGATGACCGGTACGTTTTTGCGACAGCCAAAACTGGAAGACATACCATACCCTGTCAAAATGGAACCTAACTTCGTTATTGAATTTTATTCAAAAAATTAGAACAAAAAAGCCTCCCTTTTTGAGATATTTTTTCCTCTAAACTAGGGGCTTTTCAACTTTCGTCTTTGTCCTTATTTTTCTGATTCTTCTCACGTTCTCTAAAACCCAGTCCGAGAGCGGCCAAGCCTGCTGTCAATAGCCATATAGACCTAGTCCACGGTGCAAAAACCTCAATAACTAGCATCTTGTTGGTATCGCCCCGCTGGAAAAAGACCGGTATTTTTTTACCAACCTCTAAATCTCGCCGGTCAGATAAAATCATCGCTTCTTTTTGGCCGCGATCTGGGTAGACAAGCTTAGCAAAATATTCAGCGTAATCGTCTAATTTTTTGCCTTCTCTTACTATTTGAGCTTCGCCTATAGAGCCTTCAATTAAAAAACGTCTATGGGGAAAACCAAAATAGATGGAGGCAGCAATAGTTATTACCGATACTAAAAAAAGCGTCTGGGCTGATGGATGCAAAAATCGGTGCATCAGTGGTCGTGGTTCATCTGCCATTGCCAACACCTTTAAATGTACAGATGATACCTGTTGAGTCATCCATTAAAATAGGTATTACAATATTATATTTCTTGGAGTCGTAGCGCTCAATTAGTCATGCAGCAGGCTCAGAATGCAGACCTTTTTCTTCTAGAAAAGTTTTCAATTCCCCTGTTTCATACATTTCCCTTATTATATCGCAACCGCCAACAAACTCACCTTTAACATATAGTTGTGGAATGGTTGGCCAGTCTGAATATTGTTTAATTCCATCGCGAACATCCGGGTCCTCTAGAACGTTTACACTACTAAATTTCACCTGTAGATGGCTTAAAACTTGTATGACAGCGGCAGAAAAACCACATTGAGGAAATACTGGGGTGCCTTTCATAAACAAAAGGACATCATTAGCGTCTACTTCGGTCTGAATACGTTCTCGTGTTGTGTCATCAAGCATGTTTATATCCTATAGGTTTTTTGCAAAATTATTCCTTATCAGGAGCAGAGGTTTGTAGGGCGAGAGCATGCAACTCATTCCCCATCCGCCCTTTTAATGAGGAGTATACCATTTGGTGTTGTTTTACTCTAGTTTTTCCTGCGAAGGCCTCAGAAATTATAGTTGCAGCATAGTGGTCGCCATCACCTCGCAAGTCCTCTATGGACACTATCGCGTCAGGAAAATCTTCTTTGATTAGCTGTTCAATTTCTTCTGCATCCATCGGCATAACGGCAACTCCTCTATTCTAGTCAGGCGCCGAGCATATATTCGGGAAGCCATTTGTCATATTTTGTATATAGTTCTTCTAGAGGCACAGAGCAATTATCTGGAAGTAATAATTGTCCATTTGATGTTGTTTTTCCAATTATATTTGCCGAAATACCTGCTTTCTGGGCCATTTTGAGTAATTTTTCAGGATAAACAGTAGTGATGATATACCGTGACTGCTCTTCCCCAAAATAAAATGCAAAGGGATCAAGGTTTGCTGTGTTAATAATCTCGACCCCTAGTTTTTCTCCTTTATTCAGAGAAGAAAAAGCCATTTCAGTGATTGCTATCAGCAAGCCTCCATCGGAGATATCATGGCAGGCCGTTACATACTTTTCCTCGATTATTCTACGAATAAAATCCCCATTTGATTTTTCTTCATCTAGGTCGATAGGTGGTGGAGCTCCCGCTTCTTGACCAAATATCTCTCTCAAATACAAACTTTGACCTAACCAACCGGATAGCGTTCCAATTGATATTATTGTTTCCCCAGCGGCTTTAAGGTCTATGGTTATATGATTAGAAGCGTTTTCTAAAAGGCCTATACCACCTATTACTGGTGTAGGCATAATAGCTTTCCCATCAGTTTCATTGTAAAGAGAGACATTTCCAGATACGACTGGGAAGTCGAGTTTTAAGCATGCATTTGTCATTCCTTTAATGCAGCCAACAAACTGGCCCATAATTTTTGGGCGCTCCGGGTTCCCAAAATTCATATTATTAGTGATCGCAAGTGGTTTTGCTCCAGTAGCAATAATATTCCTCCAGGCCTCCGCTACAGCTTGTGCCCCGCCTGTTTCAGGCTCCGCTAGACAGTATCTTGGGGTGCAATCAACTGTCATGGCTAATGCTTTATTGGTTCCCGAAACTCGAATTACTGCTGCATCGCCTCCGGGTCTAACAACAGTGTTGTTCATTACTAAATGATCAAATTGCTCCCAAATCCATCGACGGCTAGCCAGGTCAGGGCAAGTCACTAATTCCGTTAACACCTCTAAAATCTGTTTATCCGTTACAAAATCGTCAGAGTTGATAGGATCACTGACCGGCGTTGCTTCCCAGGGGCGGTCATATTCGGGAGACTCCTCTACCATGGGATCAATGGGAATGTTAGCCTTTATTTGGCCGTCTTTGATAATCTCTAAATGCCTTGTATCCGTTAGCTCTCCAATAACCGCAAAGTCTAATCCCCATTTATGAAAAATTTTTCGAGCTTGTTCTTCCGCTTCTGGTTTTAGAACCATGAGCATACGTTCTTGGCTTTCCGATAACATAATTTCATAAGCAGTCATTTTGGCCTCTCGAACAGGAACAAGATCCAAATCCAGTCGCATTCCGAGTTGACCTTTTCCGGCCATTTCCACTGATGATGATGTCAGCCCTGCTGCCCCCATATCTTGGATTGCAATAATAGAATCGCCCGCCATTAGTTCCAGACATGCTTCCAATAAAAGTTTTTCGGTGAATGGATCTCCAACCTGTACGGTAGGTCTCTTCTCTTCGGCGTCTTCATTGAATTCCGCCGAAGCCATAGTAGCTCCGTGAATTCCATCGCGTCCTGTTTTTGCGCCAACGTATATGACCGGGTTTCCCTTGCCAGCAGCTGCGGAATAAAAGATTTTATCAGTTGAGGCCAGTCCAACCGTCATGGCGTTCACTAAATTATTACCATTGTAGGAAGGATGAAAATCTACTTCCCCCGCTACTGTTGGAACCCCTATGCAATTTCCATATCCTCCAATCCCTGCTACTACCCCAGATACCAAGTGCCGTGTTTTTGGATGGCTCGGGCATCCAAATCGTAGAGCATTCAAGTTGGCGATGGGTCTTGCTCCCATTGTGAACACATCGCGTAAAATCCCACCAACACCCGTTGCAGCTCCTTGATAGGGCTCGATAAAACTAGGATGATTATGGCTCTCTATTTTGAAAATAGCGGCTAGGTCAGACCCTATTGCGACAACCCCGGCGTTTTCTCCTGGGCCTTGTATAACTTGTGGTCCATTTGTTGGAAGTGTTTTTAACCATTTTTTAGACGATTTGTATGAACAGTGTTCAGACCACATCGAAGAAAAAATACCGACTTCAGTTGGGCTTGGGGTACGATCCAAGATGTTCAAGATGAGTTGATACTCCTCGGATGAGAGGCCATGCTGTAAAGCAAGGTTTTCTGATCTATCTAGTTTATCGTCACTCATGCTAAGTGCTCGACAATACTTTGGAACAGACCATATCCATCCGATCCCCCGAGTTCGGGGTCGGTTGCATTTTCGGGATGAGGCATAAGTCCTAATACATTTTTCTTCTTATTCAGTATTCCTGCTATGTTTCTAAGTGATCCATTAGGGTTTCCATCAGGCTTTATTTGTCCTGCAGTGTTGACATAACGAAAAGCGATTCTGTTTTGTTCTTCTAATTGATTGAGTGTTGCTTTGTCCGCAAAATAGTTTCCATCGTTATGCGCAACAGGGAAAGAAAGTTTTTGTCCGAGTTGATATTTCTTAGTGAAAATAGAATCTGTTTCTTCAACTCGAACATCTAGGTTTCGACAAATGAATTTAAGTTTGGTATTCCTCATTAGAGCACCTGGAAGAAGACCGATTTCAGTTAGAATTTGGAATCCGTTGCAAACACCCAGAACCGCTGCGCCTTTTGCGGCTTGATCTGCGAGGGCGCGTATGATGGGAGCTCTTGCTGCCATTGCTCCTGCCCTTAGGTAATCCCCGTAAGCAAACCCCCCTGCCAATACGAACAAGTCCACAGCGGGCAGGTCACACTCATTATACCAAATTTTTTTTGGGGTAATTCCAGAAATTTTTTCCAAGGCCATTACCATGTCGCTATCACGGTTGGTGCCGGGAAAGATAATAATCGCTGATTTCATTCGATGAGGTGCGCTTTGTCATGAGATTTTCGTTACGCTGATAAATTACGCAAGCGGGACTATCTTTGCAAGCGTGCGCCGTAAGTAAAGTTAAACCATTTGAAATATTTGCAAATTAAATTCTTTCTTCTTAGGTTGTGATTTTTTAATTGTCGCACATTGCCTGTCGAATCGATTCAAACTGATATTTAAGTTGATTATGGTAGCTTGAGGCGTTTTTGCATATTAATCATTCCACATGTATTTTTGTGTTTAAATCATTCCTTGATGAAGAAAGAACCAGTAAGCTGGTCCCGAAGAGCCAATAAAAACTGAATGAAGGGAATGGATAATTAGTTTTAATTTTATTTTTATGCTTACTGAAAATGATAGGACCATAGAAGATGCAGAGGCGCGGCTGTCGGAGGCGCTCGCCGGTGGCGCTCGTCATATTGGTTTTAAGGACGTTGGATTACCCCTAGATAGATTGAAACTCCTTGCGGATCAAATAAGATTAGCTGGAGGAGTTTCTTATCTCGAGGTGGTAAGTTTAGATGCCGACAGGGAGCTTGAGTCTGCAGAAGCAGCCGTGCGACTTGACGTAGACTGCCTGCTTGGTGGTACGCACGCACCAGAGGTATTGAAAATTATAGGTTCTAATCCCTTGCGATATTTTCCATTCCCGGGAAAAGTGGTCGGTCATCCTAGTGTATTAGAAGGGTCTGTTGAGCAAGTTACGAAGAGCGCAGTATCGTTGACCGCTTTGGAAGGCGTCCACGGTGTAGACCTTTTGGCTTACCGATTTCAAGGAGATGCTTTCGCATTAATGAAATCGGTTTGTGAAAAATCTAAAAAGCCAGTTGTCATAGCTGGTAGTATTGACAGTGAGGAACGCATTCTGGCGGCCGCAGCTGCCGGAGCCACAGCCTTTACTGTTGGCACCGCGGCACTGGCGGGTGACTTTCCGGCAGAGTCTAGTGGATTAATTTCTCAAGTGCGTTCACTCATGTCTATAACTGCACGCGCTCGGCAAATTTCCACTTCTCCTAGACGGATCGCACTCGTGGCACACAATGAGAGGAAAACACAACTAACGGCTTGGGTTGGTCGACATAAAAGTTCACTTGAAAAAGAAAAATTAATTTGCACAGGTGGCACAGGGACGATGTTACGGGAGGCTTACCCCAACCTTAACATTCATAGACTACAGCGCGGTACCATGGGAGGGGATCAGCAGTTAGGAGCGCTGATCGCAACAGGTGAATTAGACGCGGTGATCTTTTTCGCAGACCCACATACTCGCCATGCTCGAGATGTAGATTTAATAGCGTTGACCCGTTTGGCTATAATGCATGACACACCAATTGCGTGCAGCCCCACTGCTGCAGATATGGTGCTTCTAGCGCACCGATATCATAAATAAATTGGTTGTTTATTTATTCTCTTGAATGTCTATCTGATAGTTTTCGATCACTGTATTTGCTAAAAGCCTTTCACTCATTTTTGCGACTTGCTTTTCTGCCTTCGTTGGATCTTTTTCATCGAGTTCAATCTCAATAAACTTACCTTGTCTGACGTTCTTGACTTGATCAAAGCCAAGTGTTTTTAAAGCATTTTCTATCGCCTTACCCTGAGGGTCTAGAACGCCTTTCTTGAGTGTTATATGGACATGTGCTTTCATTATTTTTCCCACTCTAAAAACTTTACTATCTGAAGCATATAGAATTCTAGAGTTTATCCAGAATTTGATTCGGGCAGAACCCCCAGTCGCCGTGCAATTTCCTGATAGGCTTCTTTCTCTCCGCCCAGGTCGCGGCGAAATCTATCTTTATCGAGTTTCTCATTGGTTTTAATATCCCAAAGACGACAGTTATCTGGACTAATCTCATCCGCTAGTATGATTTGAACTGTATCCTCTAAATAAAGGCGTCCAAATTCTAATTTAAAATCTACCAGACGAATGCCAATTCCCATCAATAACCCTAATAAGAAATCGTTAATCCTAAGAGTCATAGCCATAATCTCATCCAGTTCTGGGGTACTTGCCCATCCAAATGCTGTTATATGTTCTTCAGCTATTAAAGGGTCGCCGAGTTCATCTGACTTAAAATAATACTCAACTAATGAACGGGGCAGGGGTACTCCTTCTTCTAAATTAAATCGTTTGCAGATAGAGCCGGCAGCTATATTGCGAACCACAACTTCGATCGGAATGATTTCAACTTCTTTAATCAGCTGTTCCCTCATATTCAGTCGTTTTATGAAATGTGTTGGGATCCCAAGCTCAGCAACTTTAGTCATAAGGTATTCACTTATTCTATTGTTAAGAACGCCTTTGCCTGTAATGATTCCGTGCTTTTCATTATTGAATGCGGTTGCATCATCCTTGAAATACTGAACTAAAGTGCCGGGCTCAGGTCCCTTGTATAGGACCTTTGCTTTACCTTCGTATAATTTGGTTCGTACTGCCATATTACTCGTCCCTAAGACTCACCGGTTGGCTCGCCTAAACAAGTTATTTCATAATGAAGGGCGATACCATGTCAACGCACCCTCTTTACCATGTATATCAACAAGATAAATTTAAAACAATGTGGGTTCACATTGATTATTCAACTAGTGTTTTCTTAATTACGTTAAGTATCAAAAATAGATCGGTAAAAACTTATTTTTGTCAGGTGTCCCCTCACAAAATAACCAGATAGGTTTTTGATTAATATCGTTGGGTAATGCTATTAACGATGATGAGACAGTCCCGAACCCAGACGTTGGGGCAATATTCATTGCCGTTAATGGATCCTCTTTAACCTGGCATGTTCGGCTAGCAAGAACATTTGACCAGTTTGCCCAATCGTTGAGTTCAGGGTTGGGTGTTTTTATCGAGCGCAATTTATTTAAATGATGGTTTATTCTCGGGGATGTCATGTCGTTTAACTCATGGGCCGCTAACATAGAAATGCCCGTAGGCAAAGGTTGGCATTTTACCCTATCGTTGCCAGCTTTTTTGAGCCAAAAAGCATCCCGATTATCTAATATTAACATATTGAAGTTTCTAAAGGCTTTTTCGTTGACATGGGTAATTGCTTTAGCTGCTTCAACTGCATCTGCATGGTCGAGTGCTTCAAGAACGAGTTCCCCTCTGCTTCGTTTTCCGGGCATTGGCCCTAAAGAATTTTTTCGGTTTAATATGCCCGCGATCACTCCATGATCATTTACTCCTAACCAGCTGCCTCCCGCTTCATCATCGTGACCCGCTATGACCTCCGGTCGGTCTGGCCAATGCCGGTCGGGCTTTTTCCATGCTCTGGAAATAAGTTCATCGCGATTGGCGGCCAATAATAAAGGCCATTTCTCGCCAGGTTGCCAGTTAATTATAAAAGTACACATGATTAAAATACTCGCATCTTTTGACTTTTGAACATATAAATTCTTACTACTTGGGTTAGCAAATAAAATCGACTTCATCTGTATCTAGGTGTTTTTGATAATGAAAACAAAGCTTGATTAATTTTTGCCGAGGTGCTTCGAACGATATGTTAACAGACAATTATTTTGTGAAATTAGATGGCAGAGGGGTTCTGGCTGTATCTGGTGAAGATAGGGCGGACTTTCTCCAAGGTTTAGTATCAAACGATGTGCATTCGATTTCAGAAACGTTTTCTATTTATGCGGCGCTTTTAACACCTCAAGGTAAATTCTTTTGCGATTTTTTTATGTCTAACGGGCAGTCCGAGTTTTGGCTGGAATGTGACTCGAAACTGCTGCCCGAATTGGAGAAAAAGCTCCGAATGCATAAACTTAGATCCAAAATAACTATAGAGGATGTTAGTGATCAATTTGATGTTTTTGCAGGATTTGGTGGTAGTATTCATTCTGCAATTGGGTCAACTGGAGGTTCTGGCCACACCATAAAAGTGTCAAACGGTTTAATGATGGTTGATCCTCGACTAGCGGCAATGGGAATCCGAATGATACTCACAAAGAACACTCTCCCAACTATTGGGAACTTGAAACAGTGTGATAGTAACGATTATGAATTATTGAGGATTACATCAGGAGTTCCGGATGGAGTGCAAGATATGCAATTCCAAAAGACAATTTTACTTGAGGCGGGATTTGATGAACTCAATGGTATCAACTGGGAGAAAGGTTGTTACATGGGACAGGAGTTGACGGCGAGAACCAAATATCGTGGTTTGATCAAACGAAGACTGATACCTGTCTCGGTTGATGGACCCCTTCCAGAACCCGGTACATTTATTATGTTTGGAGAAAAGGAAGCGGGTGAAATTAGGTCTGGGACTGGCAATGCGGCTATGGCATTGATGCGCCTTAATATTCTTGAAGAGTGGTCTAGATTGGGTGGAGAGTTAACTGCCGGGTCCTCATGCGTCATGCCCCAAAAACAGAGTTGGATGAATTTTTAATCAGATAAACCTTGAGACTTACTGACCTTGCGCCTATTACTAGTATTGTGATCCTACCTAAAAAATTTCTTAACTATATTTCCAATTTGCCTACACCAATAATTGCTGTGACGTATATGGCCTTAGCTGCCGTTCTTTTTGTGGCTATGCACACGATAGTTCGCAGCATGTCCGGGCAACTTCACCCCTTCGAAATTGCTTTTTTTAGGGCATTTTTAGGGTTGTTTGTACTTTTCCCGTTCATTTTAAAAGATAATTTTTCTATTCTTAAAACGAAGAATATCAAGCTTCACTCTTTAAGAGGAGTTTTAAATGCCGGGGCAATGTTATGCTTCTTCTATGGACTGAGTATAACTCCGTTAGCCCAAGTTACAGCATTGGGGTTTAGCGCACCATTATTTGCGACGGTACTCGCTGTAATATTTTTAGGAGAAGTGGTTCGCATTCGTCGATGGACAGCGATTATTATCGGTTTCATTGGTACTTTGATTATTCTTAGGCCGGGAATGGTTGACCTTGGAATTGGTCCAATGCTGATTGTTGTCTCGGCGGCTATTTGGTCTGTAGCTCTCATGCTGATCAAAGTGATGACGCGCAATGACTCTAGTATTACAATTTCTTTTTATGCATCTATTTTTCTCTCACCTCTCGTGTTTTTGGCAGCATTCCCATTTTGGGAATTCCCAAGTTGGGAGCAAATGGGATGGATGTTTTTATTGGCAGCATTTGGTACTTTTGCTCAAACCTTAATGAACCAATCCTTAAAGTTGGCCGACACGTCGGTGGTAATGCCGGTAGATTTCAGCAAAATGATTTGGGCTACGTTTTTAGGATTTATTTTCTTCGATGAGGTTCCCGATCTTTATACTTGGACAGGTGCTATCTTGATTTTTGGCAGCACTACTTATATTGCGGTTAGAGAAGCGCGACTGAAACGTTATTCTGGAAAAAATGATTAATGAAAATTAATAGAAAGTTGACGAATAATGGTACGCGAGTAATAACACGGTAATTTTTTCTAACGAACTGGGTTTTAAATGAATGATGTTGTTCCGGTAAAAAGAGCACTGTTATCTGTTTCCGATAAAACGGGTCTCGCAGAGTTAGGGGCTATGCTGCAAAAAAATGGGGTTGAAATTCTGTCGACCGGTGGAACAGCAAGAGCCCTTCGCGAATGCGGAATAAAAATTATCGATGTCTCCGATTATACAGGCTTTCCTGAAATGATGGGGGGACGCGTGAAAACTCTCCATCCAAAAATTCACGGGGGGCTTTTGGCTTTGCGGGATGACCCAGATCACATTAAGGCAGCCGAGGAGCATGAAATACCGCCAATTGATCTTCTTGTGTGCAATCTTTATCCGTTCGAAGAAACGGCTCGTTCGAAGGCCAACTATCGTGATTGCGTGGAAAATATCGATATAGGCGGCCCTGCTATGATTCGCGCAGCTGCAAAAAATCACGACTCAGTTATGGTTCTAGTTGAACCGGCAGATTATGAAATGTTTTTCAAGGAATTCAAGTCTAATAATGGAGGCACCTCATCCTCTGTTAGAAAAACGTTCGCTGCTAGAGCCTATGCTAGAACAGCTGCCTATGATGCGGAAATAGCCACTTGGCTCTCGGAGGAACTTAATATTTCAAATCCTAATAGAATTGTGTTGTCGGGTCATTCTCCGCAAATATTGCGTTATGGAGAAAACCCCCATCAATCCGGTGCTTTTTACCAAATTAATAAAAAGAATTTCGGTGTTGGAACAGCCGAGCAACTT
>Ga0315331_10002644_pt1 | contig 13537 bp, 14 predicted proteins | sample M160m34915metaG_FD_203456 | JGI IMG/M metagenome (GOLD analysis project Ga0315331, IMG submission 203456) | Ammonia-oxidizing marine archaeal communities from Monterey Bay, California, United States - M1 60m 34915 | ecosystem: Environmental > Aquatic > Marine > Intertidal zone | place: USA...
TGGCGCCGAGCCAAAGATAACCCTACCCGATGAATACCGGGTGTCTCCGTTGACGTACTCGAATGTCAGCCGGGCAGTTTCGCGATCGTAGCGAAGAACAAGCGTTACATCATCACCGGCCATAAGAACGTTAAAAAACTTGAGGGCTTCAATCCGCTGAAAGACGCCTGAAATGGCCAAATTCTGGCAGGCAAATTCGATCGCCCAGTTGAGCTGGACGACGCCTGCGAGGATAGGCGTATTGTCAAAATGGCCCTGAAAATAAAACAGATCGTCAGGCAGATGAATCTGAAGTCTTGCCCCGTCAGTGTCTATTTTCTCCGCCGTGATGTCCGGCAGAATCGTGCGTCCTTGATCGGCCAAAAAGAGCGCCGTAAGGGAAGCGTCGCTCGTCTTCCCGCGATCGTCCTCGGGGATGCGCGTCACAAATCGCCACTTTCGCGGCAGGACAACCGCCGCCAGGTGCGGTCGGAGCACGTCCAGAAGGCTGCCGCGTACCGCCTGGCGACCGTCGGCCGACAACATTGCCCACCCGTGAGCGGAGGGCTCGACCACGGCACCGATAACCTGACGCTTTTCTTCTTCTCCATCGAGCAGAACAACACGGGCGGCCGCGACTGCCGGATGTTCCAGCAGGCGGTTTTCTATCTCGGGTAGCGACACGCGCTCCTCCTCGACCTTCACAATGCGATCCGCCCGCCCTTTCAGCTGAAATCGCCCATCGCCATCTATTTCCGCCCGGTCGCCTGCCTGGAACCATTTCGCATCGGGTATAAAAGGCGACCGCACCGACAAAACACCGGTTTCGGGATCGGTCGCCACCTCGACATTGGGCAAAGGATGCCATGACGGCGGATTTGCTTCATCCAACACAGAACGGTAGGCGATCCCACCTGTCTCTGTACTGCCAAACACTTCGATAACCGGGTGCGCGAGTCCCGAATTATAGGTGGCCGCAACGGGTGGCGGCAGCAGTCCGCCGGATGAAAAAACCGGCCCGAGACACAGCCGCAACCGGTCGAGATCGAGTACCGGCAGAGCACGCTTCAAAAAGGCCGGGCTCGACACGAACATGCAATCTTTATGGGTTCCCGCGGCAATCGCCAGTTCTTCGGGATAGGACACCGTATCGGTCGAAAACGGCCGATTGGTGGCGAGCGGCCAGAGAATTCGGAACAACAGGCCGTAAATATGATACGGCGGAACAGTCGCAATAACCGTCTTGCCGGGCTCGGGGTCGAATACACGGCTTTGTGAGGCAAGCTCAGCCTCGAAACACCGCAGCGGCTTGCAGATCGATGTCGGCGCGCCCGTCGTTCCCGAGGTATGAAGCACGATCTCGGCGGTGTCTGCATCTATCACCGCAAGGACCGGCGCATCGGCAACCTCTGCCGGATCGAACAGAGACAGCGAATGGCCGGTAGATGCCACGGCCATCCCATCCGTCAGCACACCATCCGCCGCCCTCGCAACTTCCTCCAGATGGCCCGCCTGAAGATTGGCCGGCAGGATTGCCTGTCCGCCGGCATGCAGGGTTGCAAAAACGCCGACCGCAATTGCATAGGCATCGCTATCGGCGATCAGCCAACGTTCGCCGCCCGTTGCTCTCAGACGTCCTGTCAGCGCGGTGACATCGCGCGTGAAGTCGATGCGGTCCCGATCGCCGTCTACGCCCGTTGCGATGATATCGTTGCCATCGCCGGCGGAAACCAGAAGGCGGCACAGCGGTATTACCCTTGATGACATCACTGCGATCCGTCGGCGCTCGCCTGTGCCGATATTCTTCGTTTCACCACACGCCGAACGATATGCTCGCCCCCGAGAAGCGCCCCGATCAGGGAATAAGATATCAAGCTGTTATAGACGGCCCAAAAACCCAGGCTCGTATTCAACGTCGTATAGAGCGCCATCGACCCATTGAGGACGAAGAAGCCGCACCAGACCATGGTTACTTTTCTCGTATAGCCAATAGCATACTCCGGCAGATCGGGCGTTGTGATCCGGGCAATACGTTCGACAATCGACGGCGGGTGCAGAAGCGATCCGAAAAACAGAGCGAACATCAGAACATTTATCGCTACAGGGTAGTACTGTAGAAGCGACGGAATATTGGATACGAATGTCAGCAGACCGAAAACGAGCGAGGCAATTACGACGAGGCGGGTTTGAGGCATTGAAGACGACACGCCCGGAACGTTCCGCACCACGATTAGCCGCAATAGCGCCAACCCGATCAGCACAGCCGCGACCAACTGGGCGTCGAAATACTCAAGACCGAAAAAAACAATTAGCGGGTAAGCGATCACAATAGCGGCGAATCCGACCTTGGCGCCTGACATCGGGTAATCTAACTCTTCAACAGATCATGTACCGCATCGACGATGTCGCCGACGGTGCGCACCTGTTTGAACACATCGGGGTCCAGCTTCTTTCCGGATTTTTCCTTCAACGCGACCATAAGATCGACGGCGTCGATACTGTCGATATCAAGATCGTCATAAAGCTTGGCGTCGGGCTCGACATCTTCTGCAGCAATGTCGAACTGATCAACGAAAATAGCTTCGATCTCGTTCAGGATATCTTCCCGGGTCGTGTTTGAATCCATCTGGGTCATAATGACCTGCCCTCAGCGATAAATTCACTCAGCGATTTGATGGAATGGAACCATTTCCCGATATCCTCGGATGTCGTGTCTATCTTAATATCGTAACGCTTCTGGATTGCGACGCCGAGTTCGAGCGCATCGATAGAATCTAGCCCCAGTCCGTCTCCGAATAACGGTGCATCGGTTTCAATATCCCCGGGCGCAACTTCTTCAAGGTCCAAGGTCTCGATCAATAATATTTTCAGCTCTTCAGTGAGATCGTCCATGTCTCTCAATGCCCGTTACAAACAATTCTTCTATCACATTATTAATGCGGCGATTGGATTTGCTCAATTGTTCCCCATCCATCAAAAGCGGGACCGGGTCGACCGGATCTCCGACGGATATCTTGAAATGCACCCTTCTATTCGGGATATCGAACCATTTTTGTCCTTTGGCAAGTGTGGACGGTTCGCACGTCATTATCAATGGTGTGAAAAGCTGCCGGCTGGTGGAAATTACCGATGCTGCGCCACGCTTGAGCTTCATCTTGCCGCCCGGAATTGTACGTGTCGCCTCCGGGAAAATGACCAGATTATTGCCTTCTTGCAGCGCCCGCACACAGTCATCGATCAGGACGAGGGGGTCTTCATTCTGGATATATCCGGTTGCCCACATCACGCCGGCGAGAAAGGGATTGGACCACGCCGCTTTCTTGACCACACATTGGGTCGTCGGCAATCGCGATATGACAAAGACCACGTCCAGCAATGTGGGATGATTGGCGATGATCAGGTGGCCGGAACCGATCGGTAGTTTGTCGGTATCCGAAAATTCGTAGGTCAGAATTCCAAGCGTCTTCATCATCCAGATGAAAGCCCGAAAAGAAATATGTACGACGTATTGGCAGCGGCGCTGCGCCCGGCCGCGATTGGCGGCGAAAAGATGAATGGCGGGGAAAAGCGACACGGTAATAATCAGGGCGCCGACCCCAAAGACAGAAAAACTGGCGCCGGTCGCCAGCAGCCGCCAATAGTAATCAAGCCGGGCCATGTCGGGCATTCCATGTCCAGACAAGTCGGTCGGTATCAAGTACGAACGATCCTTTGCCGTTGGCGAGTAGCTTCAAAACCTCCATCGCGGGGTCGGAAGCCGTCTCCCGCGCAGTCGCTCCTGTCGAATTACGCGATGACCATCCGAGATCCAGGTTGGCTTCAGCGTCTCCCCCGCCTGGAAGTGTGAGCAACATTGCGATAGCACCGTCATGGGCGACTGTCGTTTTTTGCACCCGGTACAATTCTGGAAGCTGTTCGTCGAGATAGATCAACAGGATCGAGGAGGCGTCGCGATTGAAAAGCAGGCTCCATGCTTCTAGAAAACCAGTCTCGAGCGTCGCCTCACCACCTGCCAGAGCGGTTGAAGCCGACCGATTCCCGGTTTCGATCGAAAACAGGCTGATGGCGGTATTGTGGACCGACATGCTGAACGCGGCGGCAGATGCCGGGTTGCCGGCGGCATTTTCCTCCAGAATGTTGTAGCTACGCGCAAATTCTCCATAGCGCGAACACATCACTAATGTGGGAGAGAGCGCCTCATCTTCGAGGCAATCGGCGGCAACCCGGAATGCCATCCGGCTAAGGGTACTCAGCCGCCGCCGCATCATGGGCGCGACGAATTTGACATCGGGCGTAACCGGGCCCGAGATCGCGATATCGTCCTGTGCCCAGGCCTGCCAGCTCGGCACGTCCGTCACCCCGGGTGCGTACGCGGCCCACTTTTTCACACATAACGAGATAGCGGCAGGATGATCGCCCATCACGAGACACCTGTAACCGACAGGATTTTTTGTCGACGGCAAAGGGGTTTGGCCAAACGACCCAGCAAACCGGAGATGAGGCGCTTCATGTTCTTTTCGGACGTTGTGCAAGAACGGGCGAACACCATTATAACATGCATCGATCCACTGGAAAATCAGCGCCAACCACCGGCTGAGTTTACCTTCGCAAACCCGCCAACCCGGGAAAATGCGGTAGTGGAAATGGTGTAGCCGCGGTCTTTCCGGTATCCACAAAGATCGTTGGCGTTTGCGGTTCTGACAACCGGTCGGTGCGCCGGGTCGCGGCATAGGACATCAGGGCCGGCAGCGGCAGCATTCTGAGATCCACCCCGAAATCCACGTCCGGAGCCTTTATCGCGAACAACGTTGAATAGGCATCGGCATAATCCGCTGGCGACATCTTCTGAAGTGTCGCAGCAGCGGGATCGGTCAATCCTATGCGCGCGCCGTGATCGCCGTGAATTACAATTGTCGACTTTTCGAAGGTACCCGTGCGCTTCATCGCGGCAAACAGAACGCCAAGCCGTTTTTGAACACAGTGGATCTGCTCGAAATACTGGGCGTAGCTATGCCTGCGGGACTCCGGCGTGTTCCCTTGTTTGCTGTCCTGTCGTAAGCGCCAGGACGAAACCGGCAACCGGACGCCGCAATTTGCATCGTACACATAGGGATAGTGCGGCATCAGGAAATGCGCAAAAAAGACCGATCCATTCGTCGTGCGCAAAACGTCCTCGATCAGCCGCTCGAAGGCCGGCGCGACGGCGATGGGACCGACCCGGCCATGCCACAGATTATGCGTCGGCAGATCAACCCCTTTGGCCTCGGCCCACTGACCAACCTGTTGTCCGGCAAGTTTCGCGACCTTGATGACGGCGATCGAACTATAATACATCCCGAAGACAAGACGAACCCGTTCGCGGACCGGTAATTTTGCGATTGTAGATGCGGCGAGAAAATCCGGCCGGTAGGTCCTGCAGGTCGCAATATCGATACCTTCGCTGTCGCACAGATCCAGGTAATCGGATTGATAAACCCGGATGCGGTATCCCTTGTCGGCATAGGACTTCAGATAGGGATTTTTGTTCAACAAAAAGCCATAATGTTTTCGGGTCAGAAAACGATCCGCCTGGGCCGTTGACTCAAAATTCAGCGCGCCCGCCAGCGATGTTTCGGTCCTGAAGAACTGACTATAGGCGCCGGCGAATACCCGAAACCCAGCCTTGGTGTAAAAACGGCGCGTGCTCTCCGCTGCGGCTGTATCCCCGGGAACGCCGGCGAGCATACCCGCCAGACCGACATGCTCATCCAGAACAATGTGGACCACGACCGGCAGGCGTTCGGCGGTTGTCGATTTGGCGGAGAGGGAATCATCCCGCGACGGGGTGCCCGCATTCTGAAGTCCGATCACGATAGTGGCGATGAGCATTGCAAGCGCGCTCCCCGTCAGGACGAGGGCTGCATGTTCACGCAGAAAAAAAATCACCGCGAGCGCCAGCACAAGAGTTGCAGACAACGCGATCAACCGCAGGCTGATATCGTCCTTGGTACCGAATTCGAACAGGGCATCGCCGATCACAAAGGTAATCAAAATCGAAAATACCAAGGCCCTAAGCAGTCTCGACGGCACCTGCAGAACCACCGCCAGCATCGCGGCAAAACCACATAGCCCGCCGACGACGATCAGTATGTCGGGGTATATCCGGTCATATTTGGTGTAGGCGACATAGTTCGCGAAATGAAACACAATGATGAGTGCGCAGGCCGAAAAATCGTACAGCGGTCGCCTGAAGCGGCCGTGTGCGTTAGAACCCGGCGTATTGGATATGTTCATCTGCTTGCGCCTATCCCGCACGGCGACTCTCTCTCATATAGAACTGCCCTTCAGAGTTGCGAAAGTAGACGCCATCCCTGTGTATTTTATCGATCAACTGAAATCCAGCGGTCGGCCACGAGCGATGCGCCCGCCACGACAGTCATGATAGCGGCGATCGCGTTCGAGAAACCAAATTTTCCTGCCATCGTATGTTCAGCCGACCCGATAAAATTACGAAACAGATGATTTGCGCGAGAATGCCCGAGAAGCGTATTGCGGGCAACGACCCTCATCTTCACGCAATCGATGACAACAATATCCGACCGGCCAATCAAGACGGAGAACAGCTCTTGCAACCCAGTGGGGAAATTGTATTACTTTCCGACGTTCCACGGTCCGCAGGCCTGTCGTGGCAGCGAACGGAAAGACGGTTTCAAGATCGATGACGGCTGAACGCAGGGCACACGTACCCGAATCTCGATTTGGAAAATGGTTTCTTCGGACAGACATCTGGGAAACCCGGGTGCTGGATTTGGCGATAGATGATCTTGACCGTCTCATCGAAGATCGCGCGGCATCCTATCCTGTGATCGTCGATGTTGGATGCGGTGCCGGACAATCATTGCAGCGTCTGCGGGACCGTTTTGCGCCGGAACTCATCGTTGGCCTCGACATAGATTTTGAAATGCTGGGTCTCTCTGCTCTTAGAACCCGCGATCTCGATCTGCCGGTTGTCTTCGTACAGGGCACCAGTGCGGATATCGGGCTCGCGAAAGAATCCGTGGACATGCTGTTTTGTCACCAGACGTTTCATCACCTACCGGACCAGCAATCCGCCATTCGGGAATTCCATCGGGTGCTGAAACCCGGCGGATTGCTGTTATTTGCCGAATCCACGCGGGCATTTATCCATTCGTGGATCATTCGCCTCCTGTTCAGGCATCCGATGGACGTTCAGAAATCGGCCGATGAGTATCGGGAATTCATAGAACAGGCAGGTTTCGACTGCGATTCGAGCACCATTTCCTACCCCTATCTCTGGTGGAGCCGCGCCGATCTGGGTTTGCGCGAAACACTCACAGACCGCGCGCCGCCTGAAGAGCGTGAAGAGACTCTGTTAAATCTGGTCGCCGTAAAACGCGGTGGACACGCACCTACAACGGCGAACACGACGCTCTCATCCGCAATCTATTGAGGCACCCCGGCCAAGGGACCTGATGTCGCTGATCAGCACCAAATTCAGCTCGGCCGATAGCGAGCGGCCGTTAGCTATATGAATGCTATAGAAGCATGAGCCAGAACGTATTCCGGCTAAGTCTTTGAAAAGAATGGTGGGCGATACTGGGATTGAACCAGTGACCCCTTCGATGTCAACGAAGTGCTCTCCCGCTGAGCTAATCGCCCTATGCCTTGAAAGGCAGCGCGTTTTATCGTTTCCGGACGGTTATAGCAAGCACTAGTCTGCGCCGCGCCGCAGAAGCGGTGTATCCCGCCGGCGCGCCGAGCCAAATGGCGTGCTTGCGCGGCCTCTTCCTGTAGGATCCGGTCGACTTTCTGGACGAGTTCGCGCAGGTGAAACGGCTTGGAGAGGATCTTGGCGTCACGGTTCGCACCGGTCTTCTGGGCGTTCAGCGCGACAGCGGCAAAACCGGTGATAAATAGGACCTTGATATCGGGCAGGTGCGCGGTCGCCCGCTGGGCAAGCTCTATGCCGTCAATGCCGGGCATGACGATGTCGGCCAGCAGCAGGTCGTATTCGCGCAGTTCCAGCGCCGCGATCGCTTCGACGCCGTCTTCGCAGGACGTCACCATGTGACCGGCCTTGCCCAGCGCCTTGCCGAGAAAGGTCCGGAGGGAGGAATCGTCTTCTGCCAGAATAATACTTGCCATTATGATTCAGTCTGCAGCATTGGGTTGTACATAGCCGCGCCAAGGGCGACGCGACGGTCTTCGGATACTATTGCTAACCGTCGGCGATTAGGAAAGCGTATACGTGTCCCAAAAAAAGGCTTAACGATCCCGTAACCATATTCCCGGAAAGACCAGTCCGACGGATGACAACCGACGTCGATTGAGCTACATCAAAGTGATGAATTCCGATGAATCCGAATCCGCGGACCAATCCTCCCCGGCACAGCCGACAGCCTTCGACATTAAATCCCCGGAGACCCGGACGGTACCGCTGGTATTTGCGTCGCCCCATAGCGGCAGTAACTACCCCGCCGATTTCGTCTCGGGTGCACGGCTCGACCCGGTCGCCTTGCGCCGGTCGGAAGACGGATTCGTCGACGATCTTTTTGCGGCCGCCCCCGAGCATGGCGCACCCTTGCTCCGCGCGCTGTTTCCACGCGCCTTTATCGACGCCAACCGCGAGCCGTTCGAGCTCGACGAGGGTATGTTTTCCGACCGCCTACCCGACTATGTGAATACCAATTCCAGCCGTGTGGCCGCCGGTCTCGGGACAATCGCAAAGGTCGTTTCTAGCGGCCAGGACATCTATCCCCGCAAACTGACCTTTGCCGAGGCCGCCGAGCGGATCAATGCGTATTACCGGCCCTATCACAAGGCGCTGCAAACCCTTATCGACGAAACGCGGCGGAAATTCGGCTATTGCGTCGTGGTCGATTGCCACTCGATGCCGTCGATCGGCGGCCCGCTGGATCCGGATGCCGGGCGCGGGCGCGCCGATTTCGTGATCGGCGACTGTTTCGGTAGCACCTGCGCGCCCCATATCACCGATGCGATCGAACGCACTATCGCCGGTTTCGGCTATGTCGTCGGGCGTAACAAACCCTTCGCCGGCGGGTTCACGACCCGTCATTACGGCGAGCCGCGCGACGGCGTACACACAGTCCAGATTGAGATCAACCGCGCGCTCTATATGGACGAGCTCCAGATACGGAAGAATGATAATTTCGACCGGATCGCGGCCCAAATGACGGATGTCGTGGCTGCCCTCGCCCACCTGACGGCTCAGGATCTGGCAGCAGAGTGAGTGCGACGCGGATAGTTGGTCCGGCGCCCCGGATTCGCGATGCCGTGGAATTCGATATTCTGTGCATCACCGAGATTTACGCCCATTACGTCGAAACCAGTGTCGCGACGTTCGAAGAAACCCCACCGGACAAGTTCGAGATCGCGGCGCGCTTCATCCGGGTCACAGAACAGGGGCTGCCCTGGCTGGTCGTCGAAGACGCGGCCAGCGTGCAGGGCTACGCCCATGCTGCCCCTTTCCGCGACCGATCCGCCTAGATGGGTGGCACTGATTTCCTGTGTAGTGTTTTCACTGACGCAGGGTAATACATATAGAAACTAGATAACTGACCTGCCCCACGGTTAGTGCCAGTGATTAGATCAGACCGTCTGCCGATGACCTGCCACCTCAACCACTTGCTGCAGGCTCCTCAATTTCACGCAGAAGCTTCAGTATGCCCTCGTCTGAATGCCGCTTCCGAGCCATCACGAATCCCCTTTCCATGCCAAAATAGTGGCCCAATTTTAGCGGGAGGGAGGACAACAACTGGCACGCCCACTTTCTTCTACTCTTGCTAACAAAGAGTGCGTTTTGATCTCAGGAACTCAATTAGCATACTGAAACCAGCGCTATACAACCCCTTACCCCTCACATCCAATTCTTTGTATTCAGGAATATAAAAATACTCTTTCTTCAATCTATCTAGGTCCTCTGATTGCATCAGTTCCTCAAGAGACGAATAATGGAGCTTTAGCCGAATTAGGTCGTTGGATATTTTCCGAATTGCCTGACTGTAATTTTTAATCGACTTCTCAGAAAGACCTGTACTGTTTCGCATCCATCTAGAGAAATCTCTCTCCCCAACAACGCTCTTTGCGAAACTCAGTCTGTCCCAAATAAGTATCTCAATGCTCGATAAGAAATCCTGAAAATTGATATCAGTCACTGCTGCGGGGATATCGATATCCACTATCCCTACTGGTTCACGCATACCAGAAACAAGAGTTTTAAATTCTTCGATTATTCTTTCATCACCCATCCCCAAAGCGGATATGACGGTAATGATTTGCCCAAATGCCGCACTTAGTCGAGCATCAGAGCCTTCTTCTATAACTATGGGGACAATATAACCAAAGTCCTTCCCATCGAACCTACGTAGCGCCCGCCCCGCTGCCTGAACTATGTCAATGTTGCTTTGTTTTGGATCAGCAAAGAGAACCGGATCGATCAGCCTGCACAGCCGGTTGGGATTTCGTGCCGCCGGTGTCTTACCGTCTGCCGGGCTTAAATTCGGCGCCTGGGCGGATTCGGTCCTGATGACCGGGCCGCTAACGGACGGCGATTCTACCCCGCCCGGAGATGACGGTTAACACTTCGCTCTTTTATTGCAACGCAGCATTGTCGTAGCCGAGATAATCTTAGGGTCAAAAGAACCCTATCCCCCTGATAAAAAACAAAAAAGACCGCTCCGAAGAGCGGCCTGAGTTTGATAGGGAGGAAACGTCCAAGAAACATAGGAACACAAATCGCTTGGACAACCAATCTGTGTTGCAATGCAATATATTGCCGCCCTCACGATGTATCAAGAGGAAAATGTGGGAAACTATCAATTTTTGAAGAATTAATGGTTAGCGAAAGATGAGGTTGCGAACGATGTAAGTGCAATGCACAAAAACCGAGCACTTGCCACAAAAATTGCACAATTTCCGGGATGAAAACGTTCCTGTTCAGAATCCTGCCGATTGCGGCCAGTATCGCCATTACCGATTCCTCGCCGTCACAGGGTGCCGGGAATTCAGGCGATTATATAAACAATTCAGATACTTGCCGTGACGCCATTGCCATCACCGAACGGAAAATGCGGTTGCCCGCGGGGATCATGCAGGCCATTTCGCTCGCCGAATTCGGCCGCTGGCATAAAGCCAGTCGGTCACGATTTGCCTTTCCATGGACAGTTACTGCCCATGGAAAGGGGCGTTTTTACCCGTCGAAGGACGCCGCGATCGCCGCCGTCCGCAAACTCAAGGCCAACGGCGTGAAGAACATCGACGGGGGCTGCATGCAGGTGAACCTGAAAGATCACCCAAAGGCGTTCAAAACCCTGCAGGATGCCTTCGACCCCGCGATCAACGCCGGCTACGCCGCCAACCTGTTCGCGAAGCTGCGCCGCTCGACCCGCTCGATAACCCGCGCGGTCGCCCACTACCATTCGACGACCCGCTGCTACAACCGGCCCCATACGAAAAAAGTCGTGAAGCTGTGGAACGAGGAACGCCGCCGGTTCTATACCGCCGAACGGCTGCAAAAGCTCTCCGCCTGGCGGGCCGAAAAAAAACGCCGAAAGGCCGCCAAGCTGGCCGTCGTCAGGCCGCGTAGGTAACGTCCGCGGACATCGCCAACGCGCCATCGCCGGTCATCGCCCACAGCTTGGCCGTGCCGTCTCCGCCCGGCGCGCCGTGGACCGAAAAATCCATCGTGTCATAGACCGGGGAAATCGCCCGCAGATCAAGCGATTTTAGCGTCGCATCCGGCATCTCGCGGCGGAACAGATCGAGCATCATCGTCATGGTCAGCGGACCATGCACCAGCAGGCCCGGATAGCCTTCTTCGTCGCGCACGTAATCCTTATCGTAATGGATGCGGTGGCTGTTCATGGTCAGCGCCGAATAGCGGAACAGTAGCACGGCGGACGGATGGACGGTCCGGCTCCAAACCGCTTCGGCCGGCGCCGGGCGAGGCACGGGCGGCGGGGCATTGGGATCCGCCGCATCGCGGTAAACCTGGGCGCGCGTCTCAACCGTCGTCGGCCGGTCGTCCTCGCCGAATACTTCTTCGGTCGTCGTCACAAAACACAGCCCGCCGGACTTGCCTTCCTTCACCGCGATATCAGCGATGGTGATCACCTTACGCAGCTTTTCGCCGATACGGATCGGGGATTCGAACTTCATTTTCGAGCCGGCCCACATGCGGCGTGGAAACGGAAGCGGCGGCATGAAGTGGCCCTTGGCACGGTGTCCGTCGGGGCCGGTTTCAGCCAGCGCGACCAGTTCGTGGAAATAGAAATAGTGCCACGCCGGCGGCAGCGGGTCGCCATCCGCGAACCGCCCGTCCGCGCGGTCGAGCGTACCGGTGAAGTAATCTGCCGGATAGGCGGAAGCGAACCCGTGCTCGGTCTCCGAATTGCCGATCCAGTCGCTAAAATCCAGTTCCGCATTCATGCCGAAAATTCCTTTCTGAGATCGTCCGAATGCGCGCCGGTTTCCGGAATCGGTCCCAAGTCGCGCACCGTGTTATTCACCAGCGCCGGCGGCGCCACCATCTCGACCGGCCCGGTTGGCGACCCAACCTGCACCCGGCGCAATGCCGGATGGTCGGACAACCCGGCAACGTCGTTCACCTCGCCGAAGGCGATCGCCGCGGCGCGCAGCCGGCGGATAAGCTCGTCGCGCCCGGTGGTACCGAACACGCCGTTGATGACGGCATCGAATTCGGGCCGATGGGTACAGCGCGCCTCGTTGCTTTCAAACCGGGGATCCTTGGGCAGGTCCGCATCCATCAGCACATCCGCGCACAGACGCGCGAATTCCCGTTCGTTCTGGATCGCGATCAGGATCTGACCGCCTTCCTGCGTATCGTAGGCACCATAGGGGTGGATCGACGGATGGTTCAGCCCGATCCGCGGCACGATCTTCTCGGCATAGTCGTAGTGCAGCAGCGGCACGGTCATCCAGTCGGCCATGCCGGCGAACAGCGATGTCTTGATCGACGATCCTTCGCCTGTGGCGTCGCGCGCAATCAGCGCTTCGAGCACCGCCATATAGGAATACATCCCGCAGGACACGTCGCAGGCCGACACGCCGACCCGGCCCGGACCTTCCGCCAGCCCGGTGATCGAGCACAGGCCGGATTCCGCCTGCACCAGCAGGTCGTAGGCCTTCATGTCAGCATATTCGCCTTCTTCGCCATAGCCTGAAATATCAACCGTGATCAGGCGCGGGTTTCGCTTGCGTAGCTCGTCCGAGCCGAAGCCTGCCCGTGCCGCTGCACCCGGGGCGAGGTTCTGGATAAACACGTCCGCCTCGTCGAGGATGCGATACAGCAGTTCACGGTCGGCCTCGTCCTTGATATTGGCAGTCAGCGATTCCTTGCCGCGGTTCAGCCAGACGAAATAAGCGCTTTCACCATGGACGACGGAATCGTACGCCCGGGCGAAATCGCCCTCGGCGCGTTCGATTTTGATAACCCGCGCCCCAGCATCGGCGAGACGCGACGCGCAATAGGGCGCGGCCACGGCTTGTTCCATTGAGACGACTAGAACGCCTTCGAGCG
>Ga0315331_10002647_pt1 | contig 13532 bp, 8 predicted proteins | sample M160m34915metaG_FD_203456 | JGI IMG/M metagenome (GOLD analysis project Ga0315331, IMG submission 203456) | Ammonia-oxidizing marine archaeal communities from Monterey Bay, California, United States - M1 60m 34915 | ecosystem: Environmental > Aquatic > Marine > Intertidal zone | place: USA...
CCGTGTCGTCAGAGACATGGCGATAGCCCACAAACTCATGGGGAAAAGAGCCCATGTCGCAGGCACCTTGCACATTGTTCTGGCCACGAAGCGGATTCACGCCCACGCCCACACGCCCGATGTTGCCGGTGGCCATCGCGAGATTCGCCATGGCCATGACCATGGTCGAGCCCTGCGAGTGCTCGGTGACACCGAGCCCGTAATAAATCGCGCTATTGCCGGCCGTGGCAAAGGCTCGCGCCGCCGCACGCAGCGACTCTGCCGCCACACCGGTAACCTCGGCCAACGCTTCAGGGCTGTTCTCAGGCAGCCGGATGAACGCCTCCCAGGCTTTGAACGAGGTCATATCGCAGCGCTCTGCCACAAAGGCTTCGTCGATCAGCCCTTCGGTCGCGACGACGTGAGAAATGGCGTTCAACACCGCCACGTTGGTGCCGGGCATCAAAGGCAGATGATGTTCGGCGTGAATGTGGGGCGACCGCACCAGGTCAATCGAGCGCGGGTCGATCACGATGAGATCCGCGCCCTCTCGCAGCCGACGCTTCATTCGCGAGCCAAACACCGGGTGCGCATCGGTCGGATTAGCGCCAATGACCATCATGACGTCGGTGTGTTCGACCGAGGCAAAATCTTGCGTACCGGCGCTGGTGCCGAAGGTTTGCTTTAAACCGTAGCCGGTTGGCGAGTGGCACACGCGAGCGCAGGTGTCGACATTATTGGTGCCAAAGGCGGCCCGGACCATCTTCTGTACGACATACACTTCTTCGTTAGTGCAGCGCGAGGAGGTAATCCCGCCAATCGCGTCAACACCGTGTGCGGCCTTGATCGCATTGAGGCGGTCGGCGGCAAAGGCAATCGCCTCGTCCCACGCTACCGGACGCCACTCATCCTCGATGCTGTCGCGAATCATCGGCGTGGTCACGCGATCCTGGTGCTGGGCATAACCCCAGGCGAAACGGCCTTTCACACAGGAGTGCCCTTCGTTTGCCCCGCCCTGCTTATCGGGCACCATGCGCACCACCTCGTCGCCGCGGAGCTCTGCGGTAAAGGAGCACCCCACCCCGCAATAAGCGCAGGTGGTTTTCACTTTGCGGCTCGGCACACCGAGGTCAATAACGCTCTTCTCTTGCAGCGTCGCGGTGGGGCAGGCCTGCACGCAGGCGCCGCAGGAAACGCATTCGCTGTCGAGGAACGGTTGCTGCTCACTGGGTGAGACCTGCGAGCCGAAGCCCCGTCCGGCAATCGTCAGCGCAAAGGTGCCCTGCACTTCGGAACAGGCACGCACGCAGCGGCTGCAGACAATGCACTTGCTGGAATCAAAGGTGAAATACGGGTTGGACTCGTCCTTACTGCGGTCGAGATGATTCTCCCCTTCCGTGCCGTAGCGCACGTCGCGAAGACCCACTGCACCGGCCATGTCCTGCAATTCGCAGTCGCCATTGGCGGGGCAGGTCAGACAGTCGAGGGGATGATCAGATATGTACAGCTCCATCACGCCCTTGCGCAGCTTGTCGAGGCGCTGCGTCTGGGTCTGCACCGACATGCCGTCCTGACACGGAGTGGTGCAAGAAGCGGGTGTGCCCGGGCGGCCTTCAATCTCTACCAAGCAGAGCCGGCAGGAGCCGAAAGCATTAAGGCTATCGGTTGCACAAAGCTTGGGAATGTTTGCACCCACCATTGCCGCCGCGCGCATGACCGACGTGCCCTCGGGAACACTCACCGGCATGCCATCGATCTGAACGGTGACCATCACATCAGAGGCCGCACCGGGGGTGCCAAGATCTCCAGAGAGATCAATCTGAGCCGGATCAAACTGCTGGACCATATTCATCGTTCTACCCTCACCCTGTGGCAATCACAGGAGACGCAAAATCTTCCGGAAACTGGTTAAGCGCGCTGAGCACCGGGTTGGGCGTCAGCCCTCCCATGGCGCACAGCGAACCCTGAGTCATCACATCACAGAGATCGCGCAGTAATTCGGTACTGGCTTCGACATCCTTGCCTGCTCGAATTTTGTCGATCGTCTCGACACCCCGCACCGCCCCAATTCGGCAAGGCGTGCATTTACCGCAGGATTCCTCGACACAGAAATCCATCGCAAAGCGCGCCTGTTCGGCCATATTAACGGAGTCGTCAAACAGGACCACGCCACCGTGGCCAATCATGCCGCCGGCTTCGATGAGCGTTTCGTAAGCCATTGCGACGTCGAGTTTTTCAGGGACCAGATAGGCGCCAAGCGGGCCGCCAATCTGCACCGCGCGCAGCGGTCGTCCGGAGCGCGTGCCCCCGCCAAAGTCATCTATCAATTCGCGTGCGCTGATACCAAAAGCCGTCTCGACGATCCCGCCGCGGGCGATGTTGCCGGCCAACTGGAAGACCTGGGTTCCCAGTGAACGATTTTGTCCCAGCGCCGCATAAGCCTCGGCGCCGCGCGCGAGAATGGACGGCACGCTGGCAATTGTCAGCACGTTATTGATCACCGTTGGCGTGCCGAAAAGCCCTTTGATCGCCGGAAGTGGCGGCTTGGCGCGCACCATGCCCCGCCGCCCCTCGAGGCTCTCGAGCATAGCGGTCTCTTCGCCGCACACATAAGAGCCCGCACCGACACGGATCTCGACATCAAAATTGAGCGCTGAACCCAGAATCCCCTCACCGAGCCAGCCCTGCTCCCGGGCGATCCAGATCGCCGCCTGAAGCGTGGCGATGGCGTCGGGGTACTCCGAGCGCAAATAGACCAAACCGCGGTCAGCACCCACTGCGTGGGCCGCAATGGTCATGCCCTCGAGCAAACAGAAGGGGTCTCCCTCCATCAGCATCCGGTCGGCAAAGGTACCGCTATCGCCCTCATCGGCGTTGACACAAATATATTTATGGGCCGGCGCAGAGGGTGATTCACCCGCGTGCGGTGCCGGCGATTGATCCGCCACCGTGCGCCACTTGATACCCGCCGGAAAGCCCGCCCCACCGCGCCCGCGAAGCCCGGAATCGGTCACGGCCTGCACCACCTCACTGCCACTCATGGCAAGTGCGTTTTTCAAACCCGAGAGACCGCCGTGGGTGAGATAATCCTCAGGGTCGACCGGATCGGTAATGCCCACCCGCTCATAGATCCAACGGTTCTGGCGAGCCAGATAATCGATCTCCTCCACCGCACCGACATACTGCCCGCTCTGCTCATCGGGCAAGCCAGCCTCGATCTGGGCGGCGGTCATGTTCGCCCAGCCCACCCGCTCGCCATGCCGCGATTCGGCGCGCTCCACCAGCGGCTCCATCCACAGCATGCCGCGACTGCCATTGCGAATGACTGTCTCACCGCGGAGCTCGAGCGCCATTGCAACCGCATCGGCACCCATGGAGCGAGCGGCCGCGTCGCGGGGTACAAACCAGATACTCACGAGGCGTCTCCTGCTGCTTGAGCCTGTGTCACAGCGGCTTTCAATCGTGCGACATCGGCACAGCCCATTAACTCGCCATCGACCAGCGCCGCTGGACCCAATGCGCAGTTACCCAAACAAAAAATCGGCTCATCGACACCCGTGAGTGCCGCCAACTCGGTGTCTTCACCGCAGGCGGTCGCCCAATCGGCCTTGAGCTCGCGGCCACCCACTGCCTGACAGGCCTCGGCAGCACACAGCCGCACCGGCACCGCAGGGGGCGGGGTATCACGGAGATCCGCATAAAAAGTGAATACGCCATGTGCGTCGGCGCGAGACACATTGCAGGCCTTGGCAATCATGCCCACCGCGTCACCGGGAACATAGCCAAAGTGTCCCTGCACAGCCTGCAGACACAGGAGTACCGGACCGGGCTCTGCCGCCACAATAGGTGCGATCAGTGCTTCGGCCGCGTCGGCCTGCCATTCTGGAAAACGTGCGATGCTCATAGCGCGACGTGATCTCCCCCAGCGTAAACGTTCAGGCGGTCATCCCGGGTAAACCCGACTAATACCAGGCCATGGGCCCTAGCCAGATCGACTGCCAGTGTTGTCGGCCCGGATACCGCCACAATCCCCGCCAAGCACGCCCTGAGCGCCTTGGCGACGATCTCGTAAGAGACCCGGCCGCTGACCACCAAAGTGTGATCGGTGAGTGGGTAATCCTCGCTGAGGAACGCACTCCCGATCACTTTATCTACCGCATTATGGCGCCCTACATCCTCCCGTACCACCTGCAAAATGCCGCCCGGTGACACGATCGCTGCGGCGTGCAAAGACCCCGTCAGCTCGAACATTTTCTGTTCCTCGCGCATGGCTGCCACCCACTGGTGAGCCTGCTGCGGCGTGAGCTGCCAACCCTCGGTCTGGAGCATCGCGCGGGGTCGAGGTGTGGCTTCGATCACTTCGGCGCTGCAAATGCCGCAGGAGCTCGAGGTCAGGTAAGCCCGGGGCTTCGGCACATCGACTGATGACGCCACGCTTAAAGAGACCGTATCGACCGCCTCCTCTATTCCCTGCGCCCGTGACGCCGCTGCCCCGTCACGCTCAATCTTCAGTATTTGGTCGCGCGCCGCGAGATCGGTCTCGCTAGCCAGCCAACCCACCGCAAGGTCCTCGTCGTGACCCGGCGTGCGCATGGTGGTCGCGAGCACCTCGCCATCGATGGCAATCGACAGCGGCGCCTCGACAACAACGGGGTCAAAATCTTCCTGCGATATTGCGCCGGACGCCGTGACGGCGCTCACGCGCCGCACCGGTCGAGGATCCGTCGCGTGGGACGTCATCAGAAAAGGCCTACGATCTGTCCGTCGATCACGTCGATCTTTTCACTGGCTGGCACCTTGGGCAGACCCGGCATGGTCATCACGTCGCCGCAAATGGCCACCACAAAACCGGCACCCACCGACAGCCGCACCTCGCGAATGTCCATGACGTGGCCGTCAGGCGCGCCCTTTAATGCCGGATCCGTAGAGAAAGAGTAGGGTGTTTTGGCAATGCACACAGGTAGATGCCCGTAGCCGCCGTCGGTGAGCTCCTTTAACCGGTCACGCACCTTGCCATTCGCGGTGATTTCACTCGCGTGGTACACCTTGGTCGCCACCGCCTCAAGCTTCTCCCACAAAGAGAGCTCGTTGGGGTAAACAAAGGAATCGTGCGGCGTATTGGCCGGCGTGCTGTCGGCGTCGCAAATCTCGGCAACCATATGGGCGAGATCGATCGCCCCCGCGCCGCCGTTGGCCCAATGGCTAGACAGTGCCACCTGAACCCCCAGTGCCTTGCAATGCTCCATCACCAGTTCGACCTCGGCGTCGGTATCGCTCACAAACTGGTTGATCGACACGACCGCGGGCACGCCATAGTTTTCGCGCAGGTTGTTGATGTGCCGGTTCAAGTTGGCAAGCCCGGCCCGCAGCGCCGGCAGGTTTTCTTGCGTCAGGTCCTCACGCGCCACGCCACCATGAAACTTCAGTGCACGAATCGTCGCGACCAGCACACCGGCCGACGGACGAATACCCGCCGAGCGGCATTTAATATCAATAAACTTTTCGGCACCCAGATCGGCACCAAAACCGGCCTCGGTCACCACGTAATCCGCGAGCCGCAGACCCGCCATGGTGGCAATCACACTGTTGCAGCCATGGGCGATGTTGGCAAAGGGGCCGCCATGCACAAAGGACGGCGTGCCTTCGAGTGTCTGCACCAGATTCGGCGACAGTGCGTCTTTCAGAACCGCTGTCAGCGCACCCTCGGCCTTCAGGTCTGACGCCGTCACCGGCTCCCGCTCGCGGGTATAAGCAACAACAATCCGTCCAAGGCGGGTTTTCAGATCGTCGAGATCAGTCGCCAGACAAAAGATCGCCATGATCTCTGAGGCCACCACAATGTCGAAACCGTCCTCACGAGGGTACCCATTACCCGGGCCACCCAGGGAGACGGTAATGTCGCGCAACGCACGGTCATTCATGTCGAGTACCCGCTTCCAGGTGACACGGCGCACATCAATGCCCAGGGCATTACCATGATGGATATGATTGTCGAGCAGCGCAGACAGCAGGTTGTTGGCCACACCAATCGCGTGCAGGTCACCATTGAAGTGCAGGTTGATGTCTTCCATCGGAATCACCTGCGCGTAACCGCCGCCGGCCGCACCCCCCTTCATGCCGAAAACCGGACCGAGCGAGGGCTCGCGCAGGCAGATCGCCACATCCTTGCCGATGTGCTTGAGCGCGTCACCCAGGCCCACCGTGGTCGTGGTTTTACCCTCACCGGCGGGCGTGGGACTCACCGCGGTCACGAGGATCATCCGCGCGCTTTCGCGTACTGGCTGCTCTAACAGCCAGTCTAGGCTGACCTTGCCCTTGATCCGACCATAAGGCTCCAGCGCCTCGTCGGGGATCTTGAGCGCCTCAGCAATCTCGGTAATAGGTTTTGGCGTTGCGGCCTGAGCGATATCGATATCGGACACGAGATGAACTCCGTTTACTCACATAAATGATAGGGAAACCAGCAGTGGATCTGATCACCGGAAAAAGGCCAAACGCTGCACGTCCAAGGGCCAGCGGGCGCATTATTGAGACATTTATCGGGCATGGCAAACGCTAAAAAAGGGGAAAATAGGGGCGGACAGGCGCTTGTCGTTTTTTGGCTTTTCTATGTCGCGGACAAGCCTTCGAAATTGGCACTTTTCTAGCAATGGACATGGAGTTACGCGCTCGCGATCGCTCACCCACTCAGCGTGCTCTTTGTCATGAAATGCTATTGCAATCCGGCGATGTCTCTATAGCCTGTTCACACTCAACTGCTTCGCTGCCCCCCATCGCGGTTTAAGACGGCACCTACACATCCAGCGTCGTAGCGAACACCAACCCTTCTGGAGAACCCTCAACATGAAAAAGCTCTGTATTGCGCTCGTGACAAGTCTCGGTATTGCCCTCACCGCGGGCTGCGGATCTTCCACCGAGGAGGCGGCCGAGGCGCCCGCAGCGGCGCCCAGCGCTGCGCCCAATCTCGCTGAGATCCACGCTGACGACGCGGGCGAGAAGATCGGCGTGACCCTGGATAACTATGAAGTGGCAGAAAGCGACCTCGCTTTTTACAACGTCACCAAACTGGTTGGGATGAATACGCTCTTTCACTTCCCTACTGGCACCTTTGACCTCGACAACCAGACGGTTGTGAGAATGAACCGCGACACCTACTACAGCGCGGCGGTCATCGACACGACACAGGGCGCGACACTTACGATCCCTGAGACCAACGGCCGGTACCTCTCGGTGATGGTGGTGCAAAACGATCACTACATTGACCAGGTCTTTCTCGAGCCCGGCACCCACGAGATCACCAGTGATACCGACTTTGCGATGGTGGCCATGCGCATCCGCGCCAACCAGAGCGACCCCGAGGACAATGAGGCGATCGCCGCGCTCCGCGCCGGCGTGAAGCTCGAAGTCGGCGGCAACGCCAGCCACGTGCGGCCCAATTACGACATGGAGCAGCTGGTTGCGCTGCGCGATGAGCTCACCGTTGAGGGCACCAAGCTAGGTTCATTAATGGGTATGCAAGGCGCGCACGGAACCATCGAGCCCATGATGCACCTTTACGGTACGGGGATTGGTTGGGGCTTACTGCCCGACGCGCAAGCGCAGTATCTGGGCTCACCGAAATTCAACAACGACGGCTGCTACATGGCCTCTTACGCCGCCCCACCTTTTAATGATCCCGGGTTTTTCTCGATCACTATGTATGACGCGGACGGTTGGATCTTCACAGAAGATGGCATCCTGAATGAGTTCAATATGACCTTAAATGAGGATGGCTCTTTTGATGCCTACTTTGGCGAATGTGGTGACGTCGATAACAACCTGCCGACCGTTGAGGGCTGGAACTACATCCTGCGCATCTACGAGCCCAAGCTCGATGAACTGCAGGAATTCCGTCTGCCCGAGATGATGAAAATCAGCTGAGCGGCTCATCGCTCAGCCAGTGGGGCACCGACTCCGGCGCCCCACTCCCTACCTTACCGGCAGCAGGCCTTGTCATACCGCGGTTATCGTTTGATCAGCCAGCCCGCCTCATCAAACCACTGGATTGTGCCCTCATGCGGACTCACCAGAGCCTTTTTAAGTGGGCGCGCATCGGCTAATCTTCACCGCTCAAAAAGCCGTGCCTCAGCGCACGACAGCACGCTCAGGGGGCAACACCGTGACACAGAGTTGGGATCTGCTGATTAAAGGCGCCAAGGTATTTGATGGCAGTGGCGCGCTGCCCAGCATTCAGGATGTGGCCGTGCGCAATGGCAAGGTTGCGGCACGAGGCGACAGCCTGCCCGCCGATGCCGCCGCGCAGGTGATAGATGGCAGCAACCAGTGGCTAGTGCCCGGTATGCTCGATATCCATACCCACCTTGATCTAGAAGTCGACGTAGAGCCCGCGCTCCCCGAAGTGGTGCGCCATGGCACGACGACGGTACTCGTGGGCAACTGCAGCCTGGGCACCAGCTTTGGCACCCAACAATCGGGCGAGCAGGAGCCGATCGTGGATTGCTTTACCCGGGTTGAGAACATTCCCAAGACCGTATTGCGCAAAGTCGCCGAGAAGATCACCTGGGATAACACGGGTGACTATATGGACCACTTTGACGGCATGCCGCTGGGCCCGAACATTGCCGCCTTTGTCCCCCATTCGATGCTGCGGGTAGAGGTGATGGGCCTCGAGGCCAGCGTGAGTCGTAAACCCACCGAAGCCGAGCTCTGCCAGATGGAGTCGCTTTTGGAAGACGCGATGCAGCAGGGCTATATGGGCCTCAGCACTGACGGCCTGCCCTTTCACTACTTATCGAACGACCCCAACACCGAAAAACGCATTCCCACCCAATTTGCGAGCTTTAAGGAGCTGCGCCGGCTGCTCAAGGTCGTGCGGAAATACGACCGCGTGTGGCAGACCACACCGATCATCGAGAACCGTCTGATGGCGCTCTTTTACTTCACGCTCACCAGCGGGCGGTTGTTTGGCAAGCCGCTCAAGACCTCTGCGCTCTCTGCCATGGAGATGACCGCAGCCCCCAAGACCGCCAAGCTGTTTTTGAATGTCGCAAAACTCCTGAACACCTGGCTCTTCAAGGGCAAGCTGCACTTTCAGGCATTGGGCACCAACTTTCGCGTGTGGTCCGACGGCATTGTGAGCCCGCTGTTTGAAGAGATGAAATCTACGGCGCAGCTGATCGCCAAAGAGTACGAAGACTGCGAAGGCCGCATGGCGCTCTTGAATGATCCCGAATGGGTCGAGCTGTATCGCAAAGAATGGATGCACGGGCGCACGGGCGGCGACTTTGCCAGTTGGAAAACGAAAAAAGGGTTCCCCGATTCACTGGTGATTCGCGACGGCAGCATGCTGATTTTTGACGGCGCTCCAGTCTCAGAGTGGGACGGCGAATCCATGGCCGATGTAATGACCCGGGTGCAGCGCTACCAAGGGGGTGACAGCGCCACGGCACGCTCAGATGCAGAGCGCGAAGCCTTTGATCTGTTCCCCAAGGTACTGCGCGACGACGCTGACTTTATGCTGCACATGATGCGCACCTACGACAAAAGCTTTCGGTTTTACGCCGACATTGCCAACAAGGACAACACCGCCACGCTGGGCTTCTTGCTCGATGAACAGGCCCTGCCCGGCTTCAATGACTCCGGCGCGCACATTACCAATATGGCGTTTTTTGACTCCAACCTGATGTCGCTCAAGCTCGCCAAGGAACGAGATGAGGCGACCGTGGCACACATGGTGAAGCGCCTGACCTCCGAACCCGCGGAGATCTTTGGTTTGGACGTAGGGTCACTGGACATTGGCGCGCAAGCCGACATGGTGCTCATTAACCCCGATGCACTGGATGGTTGGCAGCCCGACCAAACCCGCAAGCTCGAATACCGCGAGATCTTTGGGCATGAGCAGATGGTGAACCGGCCCGAGGGCATTGTGGACTCGGTGTTCATCAACGGCGTCGTAGCATGGAAAGACGGTATGGCGCAGTCAGCACTGGGCCAAGAGACACTGGGCCGGGCACTGCGAGCGGCTTGAGCGCTCTCGCCTCAGCGATACGGCCCACTGGCTTATGGGCGATTTGCTTCGGCGTCTTTTTGAGCGCCTGCGCCTCGGCCCCTCAAGTGACGGATAAATCGACCAGCCAATTCGATGACCGAACACCGGTGACGTCGCCGCTGATGACGTTGGCCCACTCCCAGCCCCACTCCGGTATCAGACTGCTGGCAGACCCCAGCGAGGCATTGCAAAGCCGACTGCACTTGGCTGCCCTCGCCACCGCTACGCTCGATATTCAGTACTACCTCTGGCAAGCCGACGACAGCGGCCTAGGGCTCACCTATGAAGTATTGCAAGCCGCCGATCGCGGCGTGCGAGTGCGCATACTGCTCGACGATATCTATCACTCCGGTCGCGACAGTGCCTATCAGACTCTAGACGCGCACCCTAATGTGGAGGTGCGGCTCTTCAACCCCATGGGCAATCGAGGTGCCGCCAAGCAGGTGAACTATGCGTTCAAAAAATCCACACTGAACTACCGCATGCACAACAAGATTTTTTTGGTCGATGGCGTGGCAGCGATTCTGGGTGGTCGCAATATCGGGAACGAGTACTTTGGCCAAGACCTGAGCTTTAACTTTCAGGACATGGATGCGATCGCATTAGGTGAAGTGGCCGCTGAGGCCGGCGAGGCCTTCGACCTCTTTTGGAACGCAGAACTCGCCTTCCCCGTTGCGGCGCTGAACAGCAACCCAGAGGAAATGCCCACAGCGGTCCAGACTGCGACACTGGCCCAAGCGCGCGAGCGCGTCACACCTGCAGGCGAGGAGGACAACGCTGCCGCCACCGAAGCGTGGCTGAGCGCGCTCTCCACCGGGCTGCTATGGACCAATGCGCGGGTCATTGTGGATCGCCCTGACCGTGGCAACGAGCAGGCTGACTCCGCCTTCATGACATTGCTTCAAGACCCCAGTTTGCGACCCACTCAATCGCTTGTGATCCAGACCGCTTATCTGATCCCCAATGGCCCCACCATGGGCAATATCGAAGCCATCGGTGCCGAAGGTACGAATATGAAAATTCTCACCAACTCGGCGCAGTCGAATAATCACAGCTCGGTCCACGCTTTTTACGCGCCCTACCGCAAGCGGCTCATCGAGGCCGGGGTCGATCTTTATGAGCTGCAGGGAAGCGGCAGCCTTGCGAACTATCTTGATCGCGTGGGTGAGGATGGTCGTGCCGGGCTGCATACCAAGGCCATGGTATTTGACGAGCGCGTATCGATCATCGGCTCTTACAACATGGACCCCCGCTCGCGCGTGTGGAACTCGGAGATTGCGCTGGTCGTGGACGACCCCGGGTTTGCCGCAGAGGTGCTCGAGGAGATGGAACGGGATTTCACCCCAGACGCCGCCTGGCGGCTGTCACTGGATGAGAACGGCAAGCTGCTGTGGACGGGCGAGCCAGACGGCGAGGCGGTCGAGCTCGGTAAAGATCCCGGCAGCACCTGGTGGAATCGGTTCGTGTGGGGGTTGATGCGCCTCTTTCCGTTGGAAAACGAGCTGTAAAAGCCGGACATAAAAAAGCGGGGGCTAACCTCACCCCCGCTATTTCTGCTACCAAATCCCCCAGGATTAGTCGTACGAGAGCTCGGTGGCTTTACCCGAAAACACTCTGTGTACGTAAACAGTGTAACCCAATATCGCCGGTAGCGTGATGATGGCCCCCCAGAAGATGAACTGTAGTGACTCGGTCGCCGCCGCGGCCTCCCACAGGGTCATGCGGCCAATGACAATATCGGGGTAAATACTGTACGCCAGACCAATGGCCGCCATCAGACAGATCACCATCAGCGCCACAAAAATAAACCACCCATAGCCTGCGTGAAGCACTTTTGGGCGGCGCAACATCCAGTCCATGCCCAAAATAGCCAGCGCACAGCTCATGGGAATGGGCAGCAGCCCAATCGCATCGGGCAGTTTGAACCAGCGGTCGGCGATGTCCTGACTCACCAGCGGGGTAGCGATCGACACGAGCAGCAGTGCAAAAGCCATGGGCGGCAATGCCAGCCGGCACCAGTGGGCGGCTTTATCAAAGAGCTCCCCCTCAGTTTTGATCAACAGCCACGCCCCGCCCAGCATGATGTAAAGCGCGGGCAGCGTGAGCGAGATGAGAATGGAAAACGCCACGCTTACCGCATCGCCGGTCAAACCGGTAATGTAGGCGCCGAGCATCCAGCCCTGCGCCATCGAAGCCATCAACGAGCCCAGCGCAAAGAGCTTGTTCCACATAGGCTGGCGGTGATCGGCCGACTTCACGCGAAAGTCGAACGCCGCACCCCGCAGAATCAGACCCACCAACATAATGGTGACGGGTATATAGAGCGCAGTCAGGATAATCCCGTGCGCCTTGGGGAAAGCGATCAGCAACACCCCAACACCCATGACGATCCAGGTTTCGTTGGCATCCCAAAAGGGACCAATCGAGGCAATCATGGTGTCTTTCTCAGTAGCATTGCCAAACGGCAGCAGCATGCCCACGCCGAGATCAAAGCCGTCGAGGATCACGTATAACAGCAGTGACAGCCCCATGGCTGAAACAAAGAACAGCGGTAGCGCTTCGCTCACGTAGACGCTCCCATCAAGGGCGTGCCGAGTGGGTTCGAATCCTGTTCGAGTACCTTCGCCGGTTTGACGGCCATAATGCGCAGCGCCTTCATATAAGCAATCATCAGCGCAATATACAGGCCCACATAACCAAACAAAGTACCGGCCAGAGTCGCCGAGGGATGCTGTGCCACCACCTCAGAGGTACTTACCAGCCCCTGAACGATCCAGGGCTGGCGACCAATCTCGGTCACATACCACCCCGCTACGCTGGCCACCCAGCCCGAAAAGGTCATCAGTGATACAGCCCGCAGCGCAAGGTTACTCAGCATGCCGCGGCGGAAGAGCTGCCACACGCCCCACCACGACACCAGCAGCATCAGGGTGCCGACGCCGGTCATCACGCGGAAAGACCAGAACACGGGTGCCACGGGCGGGTGCTCAGCAAAATCGTTGAGGCCTTTCACCTCACCGTCGAGCTCATGGGTGAGAATTAAGCTCGCCGCATTGGGGATCTTCAACGCGTAACGCGTCTCGCGAGCCTCCTCATCGGGTATCCCGACAATCGTAAACCCGGCGCCCTTCTGGGTCTCCCAGATGCCCTCCATCGCCGCCACCTTGGCAGGCTGGTGCTCGAGGGTGTTCAGGCCATGCAGGTCGCCCGCCAAGATCTGCAGCGGGATCACCAACGCGGCAGTGTAGATGCCGGTCTTGAGCACCAACTTGGTCGCGGGGCCATCCACGCCCTTGCGGATTCGGTAGGCACACACGCCTGCCACCAAGAATGCCGAGGTCAACAGGCTCGCCAGCATCATGTGGGTAAACCGATACGGGAACGACGGATTAAAGATAATCGCCGACCAGCTCTCGGCAAAGAACTGCCCGTCGCGGATCTCATAGCCCGCGGGCGTATGCATCCAGGAGTTGAGCGCCAAAATCCAGAAGGCCGAGAGCGAAGT